>Ga0116202_10002420_pt1 | contig 11144 bp, 10 predicted proteins | sample LakKivw325mmetaG_FD_94479 | JGI IMG/M metagenome (GOLD analysis project Ga0116202, IMG submission 94479) | Anoxic lake water microbial communities from Lake Kivu, Rwanda to study Microbial Dark Matter (Phase II) - Lake Kivu water 325m metaG | ecosystem: Environmental > Aquatic > Freshwater >... | reverse complement strand
GCCACGCAACACATACTTTTCTTTAGCCCGCCGCTCCTCCACCAGTTCCAGCTCCTGCTCAATTACCAAAAAACTGTCAGCGGTCTTTAAAATATCGCTACCAGTTAAATAATCAGCCAGCTCTTCTTGCAGGTCGGCATCGGCCGAAAATAGGTTCCTGGCCACGGCCAGCTTTTTTTCGGCAAACATAGAATAGGAATCCAGAAAATTTTTGAGCCCGCTCAAGGATTCCTCTTGCGCCAAATTGAATTGACCAAAATTTAAGCCACTTTGGTGCTTGGACCGATATTCGGCAATCACGCTATTAACTTTTTGCCGCAGCCTGAAAGAATCGGCGCCGTAGAAAAAATAGACCATAGTTAAATATTAATTCACTGCCAGCTGACTTTTTGATTTGGCTGGACCACTTCAACCCAGATCTGGCCGGGCATAAATTTTATTTCCTCGCCCGCGCTGTCGTAAAAATACAGCTTGCTAGTTTGACTTTTAGCATCCTTTTTCCAAATGGCTAAAATCTCCTCGCCGTTGCGATAAATTCTCCCCTGCCCCTGGCCTTCCACGGCCACGGTGTTGTATTGCCCTTCTATCTGATGGGATTCAGCAAACATTATGGCTACGTTTTTGGCGCCGACTTGCTGACCAGTATTTTTATCAATTTCCTTGGTGCCGCCGCGCCACCGCCAATAAGTATTGTCGCTTGGACTGTAAGTATATTTAACATGATAGCTGCCCGGAAACCCCAGGTCCAAAACTTTAGTGCTGGTCGCCGCGGGTTTAACATCATCCTCTAAGTGGAGGTAGCCGTTAACCTGGCCGTTCAACCGATAACCCAGCTTGTCGGCGGCTTCGGATAAGCGGTTATAAGAAGTAAAGCCGTTGTGCGGCGCTGCGATCCCGGACTTTCGGAAAAAGGAATTATAAGGATTTTTAAGCGCGTCAATGTTATTCATAATGCCCTTATCCAATAAAGCCAAGGCGAAGTGCGAACCGCCCCAGTGCGCCAATATCGCGTCCAGTCCCCGCGCCAAGGGAATGAAATCATCACGCGTGGAGCGGACCGAACCGATCTCTTTGGGAAAATTACAAACATAGACTGCCATCATCCGCGTGATGCTATCAGTAATCACCGGCATATTAAAAACCAAATCCGCTTCCGACAGCCCAGATAACGGCCGGGCAATGGCATCGCCAGCCACCATTACGGCAATCGGCCGCCGACCGGCGTTGGCACACTCCAAACCGCTTATTGGACTGCGCAAAATCTCTGGTGTGGCGCTGGGCGAAGCGTTGCCGTTGCCGCCGATGCTTATTACTTTACCCTTGCTGCCAAAAATAAAATAGGCTCCCAAAATTATCAAAATTATCAAAAAAGCCAATGATAAGTGTTTTTTCATCTTCTTAACTTTTAATACTTACTGGCCGAAGCTCGCCCCAGTTATCCCCGGCTTCCACCTCCGCTTTTATCGGCACGCTGAACTCATAAACATTTTCCATAATTTCTTTGACGAGCCTGGCCGTCGCCTTCACTTCTTTAATTGGCACTTCCAGCACCAGCTCATCGTGCACCTGCAACAATAATTTTATGTTGGCAGGCAGGCGCTTGGCGACCGCCACCATCGCCAGCTTCATAATATCAGCCGCTGTGCCCTGCACCGGCATGTTAATCGCCATCCGCTCGGCCGCCTGTCGCAAGCTCCAGGCCGAAGAATTAATTTCCGGAATATAGCGCTTGCGGCCAAACAAGGTCTGCACAAAGCTATCTTTGGCCGCCGCTTGTTTGGTTTGCTCAACATACTTGGCCACGCCGGCAAACTCGGTAAAATATTTTTTGATGAATTCCTTGGCCCGGGCATTATCAATGCCGGCCGCCTCGGCAAAACCGTGCACGCTCATACCGTAAAGCACGCCAAAGTTCAGCACCTTAGCCACCCGCCGCATTTCTTTGCTCACTTTGGCCGGCTCCACGCCCAGCACCTCGGAGGCGGTAATAGTATGAATGTCTTTATTTTCTTTGAACGCCCGCTTCATATCTTTATCGCCGGCCAAGTGCGCCACCACCCGCAACTCAATCTGCGAATAATCAGCTGACAATAATTTATATCCTTTGTCCGCCACAAAAGCCTTGCGAATTTCTTTGCCAAATTCGGTGCGCACAGGAATGTTTTGCAGGTTAGGATTTTTGGAAGACAGCCGGCCGGTGCTGGTCCCCAGCGCGTCAAAGCTGGTATGGAGGCGGCCGTCTTTGGCCACCAGCCTTGGCAAAGCGTCAATGTAGGTTGTTTTCAGTTTCATCAATTCCCGGTACTGTAAAATAAATTCAACGATGGCATGTTGGTCTTTGAGTTTAGCTAATTCTCCGGCCGCCGTGGAAATAACCCGGCCCGGCGTTTTTTTAAGACCCTTGGTGCCTACGCCCAATTTTTCAAACAGAACCTGCGAAAGCTGCTGGGGCGAATTAATGTTGAACTTGACGCCCGCTAGCTTAATTATCTTTTTTTCCAGCTCCTTGATCTTTTTATTCACCTTAACGCTCAATTTTTTCAAATGCGCGCTGTTTATCTTAATGCCGTTTTGCTCCATCATAGCGATTACCGGCACCAATTCCTTTTCCAGCTGATAAAGCTTATCCGACAAAATTCCCTGGGTTCGCGCCTGCTCAATTTTTTCATAGACCGCCGACTGGCCGCTAACTGGTTTTATCTCTTCTGTTTTGACCGGCTCGGCTTTAACTTCTCCGGGCAAGCGGCTTATCAAAGAATAAAATCCCAGCTCCTTAAATATTTTTATCACTTTTTCTTTATCATAATCGTGCGCCAGCGCGTCTTTTAATTTAAATTTTATCGGCGCGTCGCATTTGATGGTTGCCAGATACTTGCTAAAAAACGCCTGCTCTTTATTAGCTAATAATTTATCTTTTAGTTTGACGTTCTTTCCGCCCGAGGCGGATCCGCCTTTGGCGGAAAATTTACCCTTGGGATTCTCTAATTCTTTATATAGCTCATCCAAGCTCCCGTATTGTTTTAAAAGCTCAATCGCGGTTTTTTCGCCCACGCCCGGCACGCCCGGAATATTATCGGACGGATCACCTTTCAAGCCTTTATAATCCACCATCTGCTCCGGCCCCAAGCCCTCAAACCGGGCCCGGACCGCCGCCTCGTCATAAAACACCGTATCCTTGACGCCTTTTTTCAAAGTAAAAACTTCGGTGTCTTTATCCACCAGCTGCAAGGTGTCCAGGTCCCCGGTCACAATAATCGTTTTGACTTTATCTTTTTTTGCTTGCCGGGCAATGGTGCCGATGACGTCATCGGCCTCAAAGCCTTCTTTTTCATAAACCGGAATGTTAAAGGCGCCCAGCACATCCTTGACGCGAGCAATTTGCGCGTAAAGCTCGTCTGGCGCTTTGACCCGCGTGGCTTTGTAGTCTTCAAATTCTTTATGGCGAAAAGTCGGCCCAGCCAAATCAAAAGTGGCGGCAATATAGTCTGGCGCCAAATCTTTTAAGACCTTAAGCAAAATGGAGGTGAAACCAAACACCGCGTTCACCAGTTCTCCGCCACCGGTGTTTAACGGCGGCAAGGCGTGGAAAGCGCGGTGAACCAGCGCGTGGCCATCTATTAATATTAAAGTTTTTTGTTTGCTCAAAGTTTTATTTTTATTTTCCTTTTGTCTTCTCCCAAATGATCAAATTTCAGCCACAGCGTGTCCTTGGGTAAGGCGGCCTTGACCCGCTCGGCCCATTCTACAACTACTAGGTTTTTCTTATCTTTTAAAATCTCTAACCAACCTAAAGTCTTTAAATCCTTGGCACCGCTTAAGCGATACGCGTCTATATGATAAAGGTTTGCCCAGCGCTGACCCTTTAGCGTAAATCGTTTTTGGATAACGAACGTGGGGCTTAATATTTTGTCTTTGAGCTTTAACGCCCGGCCCAGACCCTGGATAAAAGTTGTTTTGCCAGAACCCAGCTCCCCTTGAAGCCCCAGCGCTAAAGCGCCTCGGTGCTTATACCCCCCCAGCCGCTTAACCAAATCCGCTGCCACCTGCTGGGTCTCTTTGGTGCTAGTTGTAATACTTTCCATATTTTCTACTCTTAAGTATACCTTAATTTAAAATAAACCCCAGCGCTAATTTTGTAAATCTATCAAAAAGAAAACCGGCCAGAGCTTTCACGCTCTAGCCGGCTATATTGAAGAACATTTTTGCCTATTTTGCCTAATAGATACTCAACGGTTTCAGGGGGCCGCCGCTTCGGCCGAAGTCTGAATCGTTAAAGTAGATGACGGAGGAAGAATTTCCGACGTCAACCGGCAGCTTCTGGACCGGGAACACATGCCTTCCCCGGCTTGTTTTCTCTTCGCCCACAAGATATACATAAGTATAATCTGGGGTCTTAAACCGGTATGGCCTGCATTCCTCGGGGGGGATTTTTATATCCTCCACCCCGCCATAACGACTCTCAAAAAGAGAGATCCCTATGGTTCTGCTCTGATTGCAGAGCATTTTTCGAAGAGGATCCAGACGCCACCCGCTCTTGGTCATCACCCCAGGAAAGGCCGACGTGCCTTCGGGCGCCGGCGGCGTCATAGCCGCCGGGTAGCGCGACACATAGCATCCGGAAATAAGCCACATCGCCACGAAGATAAGCAAGAGTGTCTTTTTCATCGCCGCTCCCTCCCTTGACCATTAGCCAGGTCGTTGACAATGTCAGCGACCGTCGTAACAATGGCCCTACCGATCCAGGTGGCGTCCACTCTGTATCGAAGGTTAAGGGGTCCGGAACCAGGCCCGGCCATCTCGCTACGCAAAACTTTGTAGCCGGCACAATAAATCTTTGTTCTGGTGGCATTCTGGGCTATAAATCTCCGAGACTGATTATCCCGGCCAACGCTGATACCTTGAACGTTGGCGGGACCATAACCCCAGAAATTCATGGCTTGGGCCAGAATTTTTCCCTGGAAGTAAGGCGGCAACCAAATAACTACCATTCCTTCCTTGCCGGGGCCATAACCCCTAGGAACTTCAATCGGCTTGGCCATAGCCGGCCGATTCACCCAACCATTCCTTTCATAAACTGGCGCTGTTCCCTCAAAAGGAATTACGCGCTGCTTCACTAACAGCGGGTTCCTTAAGACGTAAGGCACAGAGCCCTGCCAGGGAATCGTCAGATCCACTTCTGGTTCTGACGACTGAAAAGCAATATCATTTTTTCTTACTGTCTGCTGATTGTGGCCGCAACCGACCAAAACAACCAGCATTGCCACAACCGCGACCATCATAAGCATCCTTTTCATCTCCGCACCTCCAAATTTGATATATTTATTTTATTGTTTATGAGCTTGATTTTAGCCTCAAATAAGCCATTTTCTTTCTTGCCTATATTATACCAAATATAGGCATTTTGTCAAGACCTGCGCCTGTTTTTTGCCAAACGCCGCCTGACGGCTAATTTTATTGATGTTCTGCCTAGCTAACCGGTAAGGTCTTTCCACAGGTGAGAGGTTAAAAGCCCTTGACCCATTTTTCCAGTTAAGCTACATTATCATAACGTCTTATTTGGCTTTTCGTTTTTCATTTTTAATTTTTATCTACCAAAATGCTCTCCCCTTCCCAACAAGCCCTGGAACTTATCCAAAAAAGCAAAAATATTCTGATCGCGTTGCCCGAATCGCTGAACGGCGATGCTTTAGGCTCGGCGCTGGCCCTGGAGCAAGCGCTAAAAAATCTGGGCAAGAAAGTGGAGGTGGTGGCTCAGGATGAGGCGCCGGATAAATTAAGGTTTCTGCCGGGCCTAGACAGCTTAAAGAACAAACTCTCTTCCTGGCGCGACTTTATTATTTCCATCGACACCAGCGACCATAAAATCTCCCGCTTAAGATACGAGACCGAAAACAACGTCTTAAAGATTTTCCTGACCACCCCGCAAAAAATCGAACAACGCGACGTAAAGCTGGAACCCGGGCCGTTCTATTATGACCTCGTCATCACCCTGGACGCACCGGACCTGGAGACGCTTGGGCAAATCTTTGCGGCCAATACCGAGCTTTTCTTTAATAAGTCCATTCTGAACATTGACCATAAAGCCGCCAACGAATATTTTGGTGAAGTTAATTTAGTGGAACCCACCGCCGCGGCCTGCGCCGAAATCGTAGCTGGCCTGATAGAAAAACTGGGGCCAAACTTAATTGACCAAACCATGGCCACGCTCCTGCTAACGGGCCTCATTACCAAAACCCGCAGTTTCCAAAACCAAAAAACCACGCCCCAGGCATTGAACCTGGCGTCGTTGCTGATTACCAAAGGCGCGGACCAAGAAAAGATAATTCAGCAGCTTTACAAAACCAAACCCCTAAGTTGTTTGAAGCTCTGGGGGCGACTGTTAAGCCGGTTGGAACTGGATGAAGCCCGGAAAATTGTCTGGTTGTTTGCCGAACCCGCCGACTTTGTGACCACCAACACTTCAGCTAAAGACCTGCCGTTCATTCTGGAGGAAATTTATGACCTCTTCCCCTTTATTAACTTAGGTATTATTTTATGGCCGGATGAAAGCGGCCTGTTTTGGGTTTTAGCCCAGGCCCGACAGATCGAGTGGTTGCAAAAAATCAATTTGGAAATGGGCGGCACTATCAAAAACGACAAGCTCTTGCTAAAAACAACTGAAAGCGAACCAGTTAAGGCTAAAGAGCGCTTAGCAGGGTTGCTAAATTCATTTGAATAGCTTAGACTAAACTTAGAATTTCTAAGTTATTTCTCTTATGGGTGCGCCCCCAAAAAAACCAAGCCTTGAGGAAAAACTGGAACAAAAAGTCTCCGAAGTTCACCACCGGGAAGAAGAAGCCCGGGCGCAATTTTTAGCCAGCAAACTTAATTTGCCCTATATCAACCTGACCGGCCTGCCGATTGATTCGGAAGCCTTATCGCTCCTGACCGAAAAAGAAGCCCGCAAAGGAATGCTGATCATTGTCAGAAAGACTGACGACGGCCTAAAGATCGCCCTAACCGACCCGCAAAATCCGGCGGCCAAAAAGACGCTGGAAACGCTCGGCCAAAAATTTAAGTGCAGTCTTTTTGTGGCTTCCGGCCACAGTTTAAACCAGGCCCTGGAACGCTATAAAACCATCGGCAAAACCGGCAAAGAAATCACCGGGCAAGTGGAAATCACCCAAGAAGCGCTGCAAAAATTACAGGCCGAACTTAAAACCTTAGAAGATATCAAAAAGAAAGTTGAGGGTCTGCCGCAAGACACAGCCACCGGCGCGCTGGAAGCGATCATTGCCGGCGCCATGCAAAATGACGCCTCCGACGTTCACCTGGAAGCCAAAGACAACGGGGCCTTGTTTCGTTACCGCATTGATGGCATTTTGCACGATGTGGTTTTTTTATCGCCCAAATTCTACGCACTGATGATTTCCCGGCTAAAATTGTTGTCTGAAATGGTGCTGAACGTGCGCGATAAAGCCCAGGACGGCCGCTTCACCATTAAGCTAGGTGGCCAGGAAATTGAAGTTCGCGTCTCGGTGATTCCCGGGCCCAACGGCGAGAACGTGGTGATGAGAATTTTAAATCCCAAAAACATCAATTTGAGTATCAAGGATTTGGGTTTCCGAGCCGACGCTTATGATTTTGTAATGAAAGAAATTAAAAAACCCAATGGCATGATCGTGACTACCGGTCCCACCGGTTCCGGTAAAACCACGGCGCTTTACGCGTTCTTAAAAGAAGTGACTGACCCGGAAATAAAAATTATCACCTTAGAGGACCCAATAGAATATCATTTGGCGGGCGTGACGCAAACGCAAGTGGAAAGCGAACACGGCTATACTTTTGCGGCAGGCCTGCGCGCCATTTTGCGGCAAGACCCGGACGTGGTGCTGGTCGGTGAAATTCGCGACAAAGAAACAGCCGAGATTGCCATTCAGGCGGCGCTCACCGGCCACATTGTTTTCTCCACCCTCCACACCAATGACGCGGCCGGCGCCATTCCCCGTTTTGTTGACCTGGGCGCCAACCCCACTTCGCTTTCAGCCGCGCTAATTGATATGATGGGCCAGCGGCTGCTACGGCGCATTTGCAAAGACTGTAAAGAAGAATATGAGCCTTCGGCCGAGGAAAAAGAGAAAATAAAAAAGGCCCTGGCGGGCCTACCTAAAGAGGTTAAAGTGCCTGATATTAGTAAAAGTTTTAAATTAGCTCACGGCAAAGGCTGTGCCAAGTGTAATAATACCGGCTATAAAGGCCGCGTTGGCGTTTATGAAATTATTCCGGTTGACCCGGACGTGGAAAAACTTATTACTAAGTCCCCGTCGCACGCCGAGGTGCTGGAGACGGTCAAAAAGAAGGGGTTTGTTTCTATGTACCAGGACGGGGTAATTAAAATTTTAGAAAAAACCACTACCTTTGAGGAATTGGATGATATTGTGGGCGAGCGATAGAAATAAAGTTATGTTTTTGAAAAAAAAGGAGCCCTAGTTTCAGGCTCCCCTTATGTCCGCCGCAATTTAGCAGCATTAAAGTACTTCAAAAATGTGATGAACCATTAACCCGCGAGTCGCTTGAACTGTACCAATAAACTTCAGCTTCTTGGGAGAAATATCCACCTTTTCTCCAGTTCCGAAAGATTTGAAACGCCGAGCTTCTTTTGGGGCCGCCTCGTCTACTAACGCCCAAATACTCAGTAGCTCGCCCTGCATCTGACAAGACAAAATTTGGGCCCCCTTCGGCATTTTAACCGTAAAATCCCGCGACTCCATTTCATACTTCCAAATAACCCGCTTCATTGTTTCCTCCTTTAAAAACGAATTCTACTAATTTTCAATTAATTTTGCCCGCGTAAAATAGTCAAACCCCTTTTAAACTGTAGGTAATATACTTCCCACTGGGGGGAAGGTTAAAAGCTTTGCCAAGGAGTGTTCCAGCCGGAGCCAGACCATCCGTTTATTTAAACAAAACCCCGCCAAGACCAAAGTATGAAAAAGGTCTCATCACCTACAGATTAAAAGGGGCTTTCGTAAACGATTTGATATATTAGCACAGGTATTAAACCCTGTCAAGCCCCCTTTTTTCCATGCTAACCAACCCCCGCCAAAACGAAGAAGATTTGGGACTGGATTTAACCCTGCGACCGCAGGGTTTTAATGACTACCAAGGGCAGGATAAAGTTAAGGAAAATCTGCGGATCTTGATCGCGGCCGCCAAACAGCGGAGCGAGCCTATTGAGCATGTGCTGCTTTGCGGGGCAGCGGGCTTGGGCAAGACCACTCTGGCTCATATTATCGCCAAGGAGATGGGGGCGGGCATTAAAGTGACCAGCGGGCCAGCCATTGAAAGAGTCGGCGACCTGGGGTCAATTTTGACAAATTTAAGCGAGGGTGATGTGCTATTTGTGGACGAGGCCCACCGGCTAAACAAACTCATAGAAGAGGTGCTTTATCCGGCGATGGAGGACTTTAAATTAGATATCGTTATTGGCAAAGGCCCCTCGGCCCGAACGCTGCAGCTGGATCTGCCCCGCTTCACCCTAATTTCGGCCACCACCCGGCCGGGACTGCTCTCCTCTCCCCTGCGTTCCCGCTTTGGCGTGACCTTTCGGCTGGACTTTTATCAGCTGGCTGACATTGCTAAAATTATCCAGCGCTCGGCTAAGATTTTAAATATTACTATTGACGAGGCGGCGGTGAATTTTGTCGCCCGTTCCGCCCGCTCCACGCCGCGCGTGGCTAACCGGCTATTAAAACGCGTACGCGACTTTGCGCAGGTCAAAGGCAACGGCCACATCACCCCCGATATTGCCAAGCAGGCTTTGGCGATGCTGGAAATTGACGAGCTGGGCCTGGAACCAATTGACCGGCAAATTCTGCGGCTTATCATTGAAAAATTTGATGGCGGGCCGGTGGGGCTTCAAGCCTTAGCCGCGGCCACCAATGAAGAACAAGATACGATTGAAGATATTTACGAGCCGTATTTGATGCAGCTTGGCTTTGTCACTCGCACCCCCCGCGGCCGCATAGCCACCCGCGTGGCCTATGAACATTTAGGTCTTAAATATCTTGGCAGCGGGCAGGAGAAATTGATTTAAAATCTACTATGAAACAGTGGTACGAAGCTCTCTACGAAAACTACGGCCAAAAATATGACCAGGAAGTCTTTACCCAGGGAACGCTCGGTGAATGTGATTTTATTGAAAAAGAAATCAACTCCAATAAAAAGGTAAGGATCCTGGATATTGGCTGCGGCACCGGCCGCCACGCGATAGAGTTGACCAAGCGGGGCTACCAGGTTGTCGGCGTGGACCTTTCAGGTCCCCAGCTTGCCCGGGCGCGCCAAAAAGCCGCAGAGCAAAAACTGACAATTGATTTCCAAAAACAAGACGCCCGCCAACTGCCTTTTAAAAACGAGTTTGATCTGGCTATTATGCTCTGCGAAGGCGGCTTCTCGTTGATGGAAACCGACGAAATGAATTTCGCGATTCTCCGCGGCGCGGCCAACGCCTTAAAGTCTCCCAGCAAATTTATTTTCACCACTCTCAACGGCCTCTTCCCTCTTTTTAATTCTGTTAAAGAATTCTACGAATCAAACAAAAAAGAAGGCGGCAGCGCTTGCGGCCAGAACTCTTTTGACCTGATGACTTTCCGAGACTACAATGTCGCGACCTTTGAAGACGATGACGGAAACAAAAAAGAGCTTGCGTGCAATGAACGCTACTACGTGCCGCCGGAAATCACCTGGCTCTTAAAGTCCTTGGACTTTAAGAAAGTTGATATCTTTGGCGCAAAACTGGGCGCCTATTCCCGAAATGATAAATTAACCACCCAGGATTTTGAAATGTTGGTCGTGGCAGAGAAATAAACCTAACCAACTACCCGCGTGGCCTATGAACACTTAAGATTAAAATATCTTGGCAGCGGGCAGGAGAAATTAATTTAAAAAGTTATATTGCTATGAAGTGGGCTGAAATCAAATATAAAAGAGGCGAGGTAGATAGAGCTGGCGATGTTTTAATTAACGGTGGTTCTTCTGCCATAGATATAGATCGGGCTATAATTATTTTGGACAACTGGAGGTCTTCTCATGGTTTTCCATTACATATTTTTAAAAAAAGGTTAAAAGAAGTCTCGGCCAGTTTAGATGCTAGAGCTCTAGTTGTC
>Ga0116202_10002418_pt1 | contig 11148 bp, 5 predicted proteins | sample LakKivw325mmetaG_FD_94479 | JGI IMG/M metagenome (GOLD analysis project Ga0116202, IMG submission 94479) | Anoxic lake water microbial communities from Lake Kivu, Rwanda to study Microbial Dark Matter (Phase II) - Lake Kivu water 325m metaG | ecosystem: Environmental > Aquatic > Freshwater >... | reverse complement strand
GGCGGGATCATGGACATCTTCAGCCCTCCGGCACTGCAACCGGTGCGCCTGGAATTCTTTGGGGACGAGATCGTTTCCCTGAGGTATTTTTCTGCCAACACCCAACGCTCGGAACCGGGAGAGGTGGCCTCCTTCACCATCATTCCCGCCCGTGAATTCTGTCTGGACGACATCAAGAGCACTTCAGCCCTGGCGGCCCGGATCAAGACCAAGGGTTTCTATGAAGGGATCGAAAACCACTACAGCCTGCTCCTGGATGAGCTGGCCACTTTTGCGGACTATTTCCCTGCCGGGGAGAGGTTGTTCCTCTTCAACAACTATGTGTATGTACAGGAGGAATTTGAGCACCTGAGCGAGCAGGTGTTGATCCAATACCAGAAGGAACTGAAACACCATACCCAGGCGATGCTGAGTCCGCCCCACCAACTCTTTGCCGGCGAGGAGCAGCTTTATTCGCTATTAAAACCCCACCAAGCTCTTCTGCTCTCCCAAAGCGAATTTGGGCTTCCTTTTCCCAGCCGGAACCTGAAGGCGTCTGTTGAAGCCCAACCGGTCTTCGGCGGCGATCTGGAGCAACTCTCCTCTGCCCTGAAGCGCAATAACGATCTGGACATCCGCACCCTGCTGCTCTTCGACAACCAGAGCCAGAGCAGGCGTATGGAACAACTGCTGCAGGATTTCGATTGCCGGGCGGAGCATCATATCGGCGTGTTGCATGAGGGATTCTGGCTCACGGATTGCGGTTTGGCGGTATGGACCGATCATGAGATCTTCAACCGCTACAAGCGCAAGCGTTATGCCCCGCGTTACGCTCCCGGCGAGGAGATCGTGGATTATGAGAACCTCAAACCGGGGGACTATGTGGTGCACGTTGATCATGGCATCGGCGTGTTTGAAGGGCTAAAGGTCATCCGCCTGGACGGACAGGACACCGAATGCCTGGTTCTGCGTTATGCTGCCGAGGACAGGGTCTATGTGCCCACCTATCAGCTCAAGCTGGTCAGCAAATATGTGGCGGAGGAAGGGGCCAATCCCACCCTGCATCGCATAGGTTCCGCCCGCTGGCAGCATACCAAACGCAAGGCTGCGGTCCAGATCGAACTGATCGCCGCCGATATCGTGAAACTCTATGCCGAGCGCAGCGCCCGCATCGGAATTGCCCACGCTCCTGATTCCCCCTGGCAGCTGGAACTGGAGGATTCCTTCATCTATGAGGACACTCCCGACCAGGCGCGTTCCTCCAATGAGGTTAAGGCGGATATGGAAAGCCCCGCTCCCATGGAACGTTTGCTCTGCGGCGATGTGGGCTTCGGGAAAACCGAGGTTGCCATCCGCGCCGCGTTCAAGGCTGTTTGTTCCGGATACCAGGTGGCTGTCCTGGTGCCCACCACTTTGCTGGCGGAGCAGCATTGGCGCGTGTTCCGGGAACGGCTGGCTCAGTATCCGGTGCGGATCGCCATGCTCAGCCGTTTCCGCAGTGCCGCTTTGCTTAAATATGACGTTCTGGATATATCCGCCGGCACCGTGGATATCGCCATTGGAACCCATCGCCTGCTCTCCCGGGACATCCGGTTCAAAAACCTGGGGCTGTTGATCATCGATGAGGAACACCGCTTCGGAGTGCGCCACAAGGAACGCCTGCGCAAGCTGCAATCCAATGTGGACACGCTCTACATGAGCGCCACTCCCATCCCGCGCACGCTGAACATGGCCTTGGCCAAGCTGAAGGAGATATCGCTGATGCAGACCTCCCCCAAGGAACGCCTGCCCATCCGCACCATCATTACCCCGCGGGACAGTGAGGTGATCAAGGACGCCATCCGCCGTGAAATTGACCGGGGCGGCCAGGTCTTCTTCATTCACAACCGGGTGCAAACCATCGAGCATGTGGCCGACGAATTGCGCAAACTGATGCCGGATGTGAAGTTCCTGGTGGGGCATGCCCAGCTGCCGGAACGCCATCTGGAGGATGTGATGGACGCCTTTATCAACCGTGAATTCCAGGTGCTGATCTCCACCACCATCATCGAGAATGGTATCGATATTCCCAATGCCAACACCATTCTGATCGACCGCTCGGATACCTTCGGACTGGCCCAGCTCTATCAGATGCGCGGCAGGGTGGGACGCAGCAACCGGCGCGCCTATGCCTATCTGTTGATCCCCCGCGGCACCACCACGGTTGCCCGCAAAAGGCTGGAAGCCCTCACCCAATATGACTTTCTGGGGGCCGGATTCCAGGTGGCACTGCGCGATCTGGAACTGCGCGGAGCGGGAACCATTTTGGGCACCAAACAGAGCGGCATCATCCAGGCCATCGGTTTCAACTACTACAACAGCCTGCTGGGCAGGGCGATCGATGCCGTCCAGAGCGGCAACCCCTTCGATCCCGAAAGGGATGAATCTCCCCAAGCCCGCCGCCGTCTGAACACCGAGATCGATCTCTATTTTCCCCCGGAATACATCGACGACGACGAGCAACGCCTCACCATCTACCGGCGGCTGAGTGAATTTGAGGAATTTGAACAGATCGAGGACTTCGAGAGTGAACTCATTGACCGTTTTGGCACCCTGCCCGAAAAAGCCAGCTGGCTGCTGATGTATTTCAAACTGAACATCCTGGCCAAACAAGCAGATCTCCAGAACTGCTATGTGCGCAATCATACCTTCAGCCTGGAATTCAGGGCAGACCGGCTGCCTTCCCGTGAGAAAGTGCTCTCCTTCAGCGCCAGGGTGAAGGAGCCCCTGGGTTTCGATGCCGCCAGGGGGTTGAAGGTAACCGTGGATTTCGACAAGAACCTGGAATACCGCCAGCAGTTTTCCCGTGCTTTGGAACTGCTCGCTTTGTACATCCAAAGCTGAAACATCCCGGCAGGGAAGGAACTCCGGCCTTGAATCCTGAGGCCTGATCAGCCTTTCCCTGAAGTCTCTTTCCTACCGCTTTTCCATCACTTTTCCCATCAGTCTTCCAAAACTTGGTCCTGCTTTCTTTCCTATTACCAATACGGAATCATTACGGAGTCATTACGGAGTTAATCCGTAATGACTCCGTAATGATTCCGTATTGCTAACGGGAGAGAAGAGGATTCCAGGCATCTTGCCTGGGGGGATATCACCCGGCAGGGCCCAATGCAATGATCAGATGAATAATGACCGGGATCAGCGGATGTGGTGGATCCAACCCAAGCCACTGTCAATATATCAATTGGCTGACCAGCGAAGCGATCGGTTTGCCATCTTCTCCTTTTGCTGCCGGCGGCTGCCCCGGGAAAAGTATTTGACAGAATAACTGCCTCAGTATTTAAGAGTAAAAACAACAGGTACCCACTATGAACAAATTTATATTGCTCCTGGTTATTTGCATGATGGCAGTGCTTCTGAGCGCTGAAGCTGATGTGCTGGGCCTGGATTTTGGCTGGACCCGCGCCCGGAGCATCGGAACCTTGGAAAAGCAGGATTTCACCCTGCTCTCCAGTGAATATGACCAGGCAATACTGGAACCTGGGGCAGACAGCAGGATCGATCACATTGAGCTTTTTTTCGACCAGTTCGATGACACCCTCACCGGATGGTCGATCGCCTTTCAACCAGCCGATGATTTTGATGTGGAAACCTATGCAGTCAGCCAGGTGATCGCCATCCACGATGTTTTCGATTTTCTGGATAACGGGCTTTATACCTGGGACCTGGATGACTATTCCGAGATCTATGCCGGCTATGATCCAGGCCGGGAATTCTTCTGGGTGGAATATACCCTGAAGTATATCTACCAGCCGGATGAATATGATTACCTATACAGGCTGTTTTCTGAATAGACCGGAAGCGCATGTTGTATGCTGGGATAAATTATCAAAAACCATTTAAGGAGATGATATCATGAAAAGAATGCTGCTGCTTGTCCTGCTGGCGATCAGCTTCGTGGCAGTGAATGCCCAGACCGGGTTGTTCGAAATCAGATATGGCGACACCCGGTCCGAAAGCATCGGGCTATTGGAATCCAAAGGCTTTGTCTTGTCAGAAGCTGGCGAGACATTCGTAATCCTGGTTAATGAATCGAATCCTGCGGTGGCCTACGCAGAACTAAGATTTGATGCTGATGATCTGCTGATCGGTTGGTCCATCGCCTATAACGATCTCGAGGATGAATACATTGAGGATCTGGTGATAGAAGCGTTGGAATCTCTGCACGGAGATGACTGGGATTACGATTACGATCTGGAGTACTATTTGTTTGTACTCGACGAAAATCATTACGTTGAAGCCGGTTGGAGCTATTTCGATTCCTATTATTGGGTGGATTACTATACTGGCTCTGCTTCTGGCTATTAATAAAGCAACCGGTTTTGACTCGAACAGAGCAACACTAAGCTTAAGAACCCGAAGCTTATATGGCGATGGCAGTTTTCGGGCTTGACAGAATTCGTCCTGTCAAATGTTTGGGTAATATTATACTGATTCAGGAGTCCTTAAATTGTATAAATTCATACTAATTATAGCCCTATGCCTGATCGCTGTCTCCTTGGGAGCCCAATCAGGCTTGTTCGGTTTGAGATTCAACGAAAGCTATACAGAAGCAGAGAAAAGTCTGCTGGACAACGGCTTGGTCAGGAAAGCTCAAGACCGATACACGGTTGATTTTGAACCCAAGACCAAGGATAAGATCGTGGGATTGACCGTATATCGCCATCCGGAAAGCAACAAGCTGATCGGATGGTTGATAGCCTATCCGCCGACTCGGGATCCCGCCGCTACGCATCCGGTGGTGAAAGAGCTGATTTCCCTGCATGGGGTGGAGTTCGATTTTCGCAAGAGTGCCAATATCTATAGCTGGAGTGTGGACGAAGGCAAAGTGGTGATGTCCTATCCCCACACCCGGGCGGGAGTATATTGTGTGCTCTATATGGATCCTGCTTATGAAGCCCTGTTCTGATTGAACAGAAATTTGGCCAAGAGCATATAGAAAAAGCCCTGGAAACCAATCCAGGGCTTTTCATTATCATGCTTTGTGTGGCTACTCGAAACGCAGCACCACGAAACGCTCGGTCTTGTTGCGGTCTGTTACATACAGAGGCAGGGTCTGGCGGCCTTCCTTCTCCATTTTGGCCATGGCATCGGCCAGGGCGGTTTTAAATTCTTCCGGGCTGTTCACATAGGTGCGGTCCACTCTCAGGATGATGAATCCCACCTGCAGCTCACTGCGGGCGGCAGGGGAATTGGGCTCGATGCTGCTCACGATCACGCCCTTGTCGGCAGTGATGTTGTTGCGCCGGGCATAATTGCTGTCATAGGCCTCCACATTGATTCCGGCATTGGGGGCGCCATTTTTAGGCGTCTCGGCGCTGGCAACGGGGCCATCCTCCGGAAAGCCTTCCAGCTGGATGTAGAGCACCTTTTCCTCGTCTTCGCGGATGATCTTCACGGGAACGCTGGCCCCCACGCGTGAGGTTGCCACGGCGATGCGGAATTTGGAGACATTGGGCACGCGCTCGTTGTTGAATTCCACGATCACATCACCCACTTCCAACCCGGCGCGATGGGCGGGAGAGTCGTTTTCCACCTTGGCCACCAGCACGCCGGCCACTTCCTTCAGGTTGAAGGCGTCCATGATGTCCGAAGTTATCTCCTGGGGCGAGATCCCGATGTAGGCACGGGTCACCTTTCCATTGGCCACCAGATCTTCCACCACGCGTTTGGCCAGATTGATCGGAATGGCAAAGCCAATGCCGATGTTTCCGCCGCTGGTGCTGGTGATGGCGGAATTGATGCCGATCACCTCACCGTGGATGTTCAGCAGCGGGCCGCCGCTGTTGCCAGGATTGATGGCGGCGTCGGTCTGGATGTAATCCTGATAGATGGGGGAGCCCTGCCCGAAATTGAGGTTCGATCTTCCGATGGCGGAGATCACGCCCAAAGTTACGGTGCGGTCCAGACCCGATTCGCCAAAGGGATTGCCGATGGCGATCGCCCATTCGCCGATCTCCAGGTTCGCAGAATCGCCCAGGGGCGCCAGAGTGATCTTCTCGCCTTCTCTTAAGGTGATCTTGATCACGGCCACATCGGTGTTGGGATCCAGGCCCACCACAGTGGCAGTGTAGGAAACCTTGTCTGCCAGAGTTACTGTGATGGTGCCTTCGCGACCCTTTTCCACCACATGGTTGTTGGTCATGATGAAGGCTTCCCGGGTCTGGGGATTGTATTCATAGAGGAATCCGCTGCCCATCGAGGTTACCGGGCGCTGTTGCTGCTGCGGCAACTGGGGAAAGAAATAGCGGAAGAACTCATCGTCGAAGAAGGGATTGCGGTAGTTTTGGACGGTTATCTTGGCTTCCACTTTGATCTGGACGACCGCTTCCCGCACCTGGCGCACCACCTCCACCACGGGATTGGCTGCTCCGGGTGCGATCACCACCGGTCTGATCTGGCCCCGCAACATGGGGTCAGGTTTATTGGTTAAGGTCTCATCCGTCTGGGCGATGGCGCAGGACATCAATCCAAGCACCAACACCAGAGGTATCATGCGTTTAAATATGGTCATAGGTTTCTCCTCTGATCGCTGTTATTGTATATTTAAGCTGTGTTGAGAAAACGAAAAAAGAAACATCATATAAAGCCGTATCACATCTGGCATTATCAAACATAATAATTTGAGGCTGCTTTCCAGTCAAGCAAAAAATAAGGGCAAGCCTGTTGACAGATTTGGCAGCCCTGGCATTTTGGCTCTATGGACAAATCCAAAACAGAATTCCGCAATGATCCCCTGATGGAGGTGAAATTCCTCAAGGGAGTGGGTGAGGTGCGGTCGCGGCAGTTAAGCCGGATCGGCATCCGCACCGTAATGGACCTGATGGAATATTTCCCGCGGGATTACCTGAACCGCAAGGTCAATCCTTCGCCCTTTGAACTCAGGCCGGGCGACCGGGTGGCCTTCACCGCGCAGATCTGCTGGGTAGATGAACACGCCACACAAAAGGGGAAGAGCATCCTGAACGTGGGGATCAGCGACCGGAAATTCACCGTGGTCTGCACCTGGTTCAGCTATCCCAAGACATTTCTGAAGATCCTGGAGCCCGGCCGGAACCTCTGGGTGAATGGCATCCTCAGTGAATATGGCGGCCAACTGCAATTGATGCATCCGGAATTTGAGCTGGTGGACGACAAGGAGGAGGACGATTTCTGGAAGAAACGGGAGTGCCTTCCCGTGTATGGGCTGACCGGCGACCTCACCCAGAACTTCTTCCGCCGCACCATCTATCATGCTTTCGAGCTTTTTGCGGACAGCATCCCGGAAAAACTGCCCCAGTTCCTGATCGACAAGCACCGTTTCCTGCCCCGCAGGATCGCCCTGCAGAAGCTGCACTTTTCCCAGAAACCTGAGGAGATATCACAGATCAGGCGTCGTTTTGCCTATGAGGAGTTCTTCTATGCCCAGATCCTGTGGGCCAGGCATCGCCACTACCACGCCAATCAGACCCTGGGGATCAGCTTTGAGAACAAGAGAGAACTCACCACCCGGTTTTATCAAAGCCTGCCCTTCGTGCTCACGGCGGCCCAGAAACGCGCTCTCCGCGAGATCTTTGCCGACATGACCTCGGAGAAGCAGATGTCCCGTCTGTTGCAGGGCGATGTGGGCAGCGGAAAGACCATCGTCACCCTTTTTGCCATGCTGCTGGCGGTGGAAAACGGATATCAGGCTGCCTTGATGGCGCCCACCGAGATCCTGGCCGACCAGCATTACAACAATCTGCTCAAGCTGCTGGCAGGGCTTCCGGTGAAGGTGGTGCTGCTCAAGGGAGGCACCTATAAAGGCAAAACCCGGATCAAGACCGAGATCCGGGAGGGCTCGGCCGACCTTGTGATCGGCACCCATGCCCTGTTGCAGAGCGACATCAGTTTCGAGCGGCTGGGTTTTGTGGCAGTGGACGAACAGCACCGCTTCGGAGTTCAGCAGCGAGCGCTTTTGGCCAGGAAGGACAAACATCCTGATCTGCTCTACCTGAGCGCCACGCCCATTCCGCGTTCCCTGTCCCTGACCGTGTATGGCGATCTGGAGGTGAGCATTATCGATGAGCTGCCTCCCAACCGCAAACCAGTGCAAACCTATATCCGTTCCAATACCAAGATCGATCTGGTCTATCGGGAGGTGGGAAAGGAGCTGGCCCGGGGAAGGCAGGCCTACATCGTGTGCCCTTTGATCGAGGAATCGGACAAAGTGGATCTGCTGGATGCCCAGCGCCTGTTCAACCACATCTCCACCAAGGTGTTCCCCGGCTACCAGACCGTCCTCCTGCACGGTAAAATGCCGGCCCGGGACAAGGATGAGATCATGCTGCGCTTCAAAGCGGGAGAGATCCGCATCCTGGTTTCCACCACCGTGATCGAGGTGGGCGTGGATGTGCCCAACGCCTCCGTGATGGTGGTGGAGCATGCCGAACGCTTTGGCCTGGCCCAGTTGCATCAATTGCGCGGCAGGGTGGGCCGCGGGGCCGAGCAATCCTTCTGCTACCTGATCGAGCATTTCCCCTCCACCTCCGTTGCCAAAGAGCGCCTCTCCACCCTGGCCGGAACCACCGATGGCTTCCTGATCGCCGAAAAAGACCTCCAACTCAGGGGCCCCGGCGAATTCTTCGGCACCGAGCAATCCGGCCTGCCCCAATTCCGCTTTGCCAGCTTGGTGCAGGATCAACTGCTGCTCAAGCTGGCCCGGGACGATGCCTTTGCCATCATTGACCAGGATCCCGATCTGCAGCAGGAGCAGCATGCTCTGATCAAAAAACTCTATCAAAGCCAATATACTGAGAAAGAGAAGCTTATCCTGTATTAGTGTCTAGCTGGAGATTAAAAGGGTTGACTAAATCCCCATTCTCAATTTTGATGCAAAAAACCATTTACCGAGGTGCAAATGAAAAAGCTGATTATACTGATCTCGCTGATCATTGCTTTGGGCGCCATACATGCCCTGAAGTTCGATCCGGACCTGTTCGTGTCCAAGACCATCCTGGCCTGCTTCACCAAGGAAGCGGTGGGTAACGATAACGGAAAGATAGATTACACTATTGAGGAAGGCGTGGTGAAGACCGGCCTGTCCTCTTTCGATATGCTGGCCAGCCGTTATGGCATCATTGCCCTGGATCAGGCTCATCCCTATGTGAAGGTTCCCACTTGGAACGACAACGGGGCCTATCTGCAAAACATCTACCGGCTGCGTCTGGAATCCGATGACCAGATGGACGCCGCCGTGGCGGAGCTGGCCAGGGATGCCAACCTGATCTGGGCGGAATTTGAAGGCATCAACCGCAGCAAATTCGTGCCCAACGATCCCATGGTCACCCAGCAATATGTGCACAGCCGCATCCGCAGCTATGAAGCCTGGGACTACATCCAGGGCTCCTATGATGTGTGGGTGGCCATCACCGATTCCGGTGTGAAATGGAACCATCCCGACCTGCGTGCAAATATCTGGATCAATCCTGCCGAAGCACCCGGAATGACCATCAACTGGGATGCCGGAACGATCTCCGGCGGAGATGGCGTGGACGCCGGCGAGGGTGGAAACAAGATCGACGACTTGGTAGGCTGGGATTTTTACAACAACGACAACAACCCCATCCAGACCTGGGCTAACAACGACCACGGCACCCATGTGGCCGGCTGCGCCGCAGCGGTTGGAAACAATGCCATCGGTGTGGTGGGCACCTCTCCCATCGCCTCCATCATTTCCTGCAAAGGTTCCTCCAACACCAGCAATTCCACCGGCATCGCCTATGCCTATGACCAGGTGAAGTATTCCGCCGAGGTGGGAGCCCATATCATCAATTGCAGCTGGGGTAGCACAGGAACGGGAGCCTATCCCAATTCCATCGTGAACTATGCCACCGCGTTGGGGGCTTTGGTGGTGGCCGCCGCCGGAAATGAAAATATGGAACACACTACCTCCTACCAGGATTATCCTGCTGATTGCACCAATGCCTTCTGCGTGGCCTCCACCGGGCAGAATGATGTGAAATCCGGTTTCTCGGATTACGGAGCTCCGATCGACATCTGCGCCCCCGGCGAGGGCATCCTTTCCACCATCATCGCCAATAATGGCTACGACGCCTATGACGGCACCTCGATGGCGTCGCCCGTGGCTGCTGGTGTTGCCGCCCTGGTCAAAGCCATGCATCCCGGTCTCACCCCTGCCCAATTGATGCAGCGGCTGATGACTACAGCGGATTATATCTATGATGTAAATCCGAACTATGGTCCCAATCCGCCCAAGCTGGGCGCCGGCAGGATCAATGCCTTTGCCGCCACCATGTATGACAAGATTCCCTATATCACCATCGAAGACCAGATGGTGGAGGAATTTGCCGGTGACGGCGACGGAGTGCCCAATCCGGGTGAGACCATCCGGCTGAAACTTTCCCTGAACAACTATCTCGATCCATACACCGGTCTGGCCTGGCTGCCGGCGGAGAACCTGCAAGCCACCCTCACCTGTTCCTATCCCGGCGTCACCATCATCGACGCCACTGCCAGTTATGGCAATCTCTATCCCGGCAGCACGATGTGGAACAACAGCCAGCCCTTCAAATTCCAGACCGTCAGCACCCTGCCCTCGGAACCGATCCCCTTCGAGCTGGTGGTTACCGCCAATCCCACCGCGCCCTATCCCTATACCAAGACCCTGCCCTTCACCGTGTCCCTGCCTCTGGTTCAGCAGGGCTGGCCCTTCATCGTGGGCGGAGCCTCCACTTCCAGCCCCATTATAGTGAATCTGGACAGCGAACCCAACCGGGAAGTGGTGTTCGGCGACCAATCCGGCAATATCCATGCCCTGAAGAAGGACGGCAGCACCCAGATGCCCGGTTTCCCGATCTCTGCCGGAGCCGCCATCGTGGGTTCTATCGCCATGAGTAATGTGAACAGCGATGACCTCTATGAATTCGCCGCCTGCCTGCAGAACAACAACATCATGCTGTTCAACCAGAATGGGACGGTGCTCTGGAACATCCCCGCCGGCGGAACCTTGCGCAGCGGACCCGTGATCGCCTCCCTGCCGATGAACAACACCAAGCAGATCATCACCGCCACCCAGGTGGGCAATCTGATCGTCCTCAATGCCGATGGCAGCTATTATCCCAATTTCCCGATGAGCGTGGGCGGCGC
>Ga0116202_10002417_pt1 | contig 11150 bp, 11 predicted proteins | sample LakKivw325mmetaG_FD_94479 | JGI IMG/M metagenome (GOLD analysis project Ga0116202, IMG submission 94479) | Anoxic lake water microbial communities from Lake Kivu, Rwanda to study Microbial Dark Matter (Phase II) - Lake Kivu water 325m metaG | ecosystem: Environmental > Aquatic > Freshwater >... | reverse complement strand
TTCTGCCGCGGCCCAGGGCCTGGATCGACTCGGGGAGGATGAAGGCGTGATTGTGGCCCACCAGCGGACGTCCTTCATCGTCGCAGCCGGTGAAGATGGCCGAGCCGTCCGACAGTTCGACGAGAGCGGCGTGAACCCGCTCCGCGAGGGTGATGCCATCGGTGAGCTTCGGCGCCGGACGGCTGCCTCCCAGGACGAACCGCGCCACCGTGGGGCCACCCGTCGCCATGCTGCGAAGGGCATCTGAGGCATATCTATGCGAGCGGCGGTGTTCCGTCTCATCAAAGACGGAGAGTTCCGATCTTGCGGGATGGACGACGCTCTCTTCAAAAGACAGGCTGGTGCAGACTGCTTCAAAGTTCTTTTCCATCTCCAAGAACTCGGATAAGCTCTCCTCATCGCCAGGTCCGGATGAACTCAATCTTCCCTCCCCGCTGAGAGATATAATGCTCTCAGATCTTGCCGGCCACGCCGTCCCTCATCGGTCAAATTTTAGGTCTGTTCTGAGATAAAAGGCTAATTTCGCTCTGCCAATACCTTTCGGAAAAACACCTGTTAAGGTGATCTCTGTGACGTTTATCACGACCTATCCTCGGTGCTCTCGTCCTGGCGAGGCGGAGGCCGGTCCTGATCTGCGATGGGAGGAGGCGGTCGGTGGGGAATCTAATCGGCGTGGTCGACGGGCTGAATCGATATCGAATCGATATAAACCTTGAGCATCCCCCTCACAAGGACTCAATTTTTAACTGCCGACGATCGGTCATATCAGGCCTTAACTATATACGCTCCAACTGAAATTCTCTATTCAGGAGCATGCTCGTCTTACACGCTGTCTGGGATACGGCTCGCTTTTACCTCTGGGCAGAGTCGTCGGTGCTTCCGCTGACGGTTCCATCATCTCGGGGGCGGCAGCCGACAAAATCGAAACCCAGACCTCATCCCTTCTCCGTCCCGGGCAAGATGCTCAGCGAAGAGTTGGCTGACATCTTCGGACATCTGCCCTCTGGGATAGAGACTAGAACTTTCAGGCTGCCTGCAACGAAAAAGGGGCCGCTTCCGTCACCATGGCTCGTCAGAGACGATGTCGTTCTTGAACAGCCCTCCGGCCTCTTTCCCTGGTACACTGAAACTCTGACCTTCGATCCCTATCCGGCTCTCAATCTGCTCCTCGATCTGCCCGTTCATCCGCCTCACGGAATAGCATTCGGGAGCTCACTCCAATTTTGGATTCTGGCTGCACGGTTCTCTCTTGAGATAGTAGCTCGGGGGCAGTATGCTCCTGCGGTAAGAGATGGCATTGCTCTCTGGGTTCCGATAATCGACGAGGAAGACCAGAACCGACTCCAAATGCTATCGAAGGCCCTTCCACCCAGCTGCCTGGCCTTTGAGGAGCAAAGCAGACCAGGAAGTAGATCGAGAGAAAAATACGAGTCGAAAGCCCTTAAACTGGTCATCAGCTTCATCAACGCGAAAGTTGATGCCTTTGTGCGCAGATCCCTCATCACAGAAAAAATCCAGCTAAGGCCACCCCTAAGTGAGCAAACATCCGATACGCTTTCGCTCCAATTCCTTCATGCCCTCGTCGATGAAGATTCGATACTTGAAGCCACAATCGATGAATTGAACGCCTTCTCTAAGAAGATCCAATTTTGGCACTCTCATCTCAAGCCCGTATCGCCAAACTCGCCTTTTCGTACCTGTTTCAGGCTGGATGCGCCCTCGGGCCAGGAGAAGGACGGCGGGATATGGCAGGTCCGCATCTTCCTTCAGGCAAAAGACGATAAAAGCCTCATCGTTCCCGCAGAAGAGGTCTGGAGGGCCCGATCCGATACCGCAACGTTCCTCAAAAGAAAGATCAAAAATCCGCAGGAGCTGCTCCTGGCGGACCTGGGCAATGCATCCCGAATCTCGCCTCATATTGAAATGTGCCTCCAAGACGCTTGCCCGTCAGGCATAGAGCTTGGAAGGGAGGAAGCTTACTCGTTTCTGCGCGAATCCGCACCCCTCCTGGAACAGAACGGCTTTGGCGTCCTCCTTCCGTCCTGGTGGGAAAAGCCCGGTGGACGCCTCGGCCTGAAGCTCAGGCTGATCGATCCCGAAGACGAGGTCGAAGGGGATCGTCCCATCAGCCGGGGGCTCTTTGGCCTGAAATCGATCGTGAAGTACGACTTTGTGGTGGCTCTCGGTGATGCAACCCTCACCGAGATGGAGCTTCGCGAGCTGATCGATCTAAAAGTTCCTCTGGTCCGGGTCCGCGGAGAATGGGTGGAGCTTCCGCCAGATGACATCGAGGCTGCGATACGGTTCTTCGAGAAGAAACGCGAGGAGGGCGGAGGCGAGATCTCCTTAGAGGATGCGATCCGGCTCGGGCTTGGTGCGGAGACGATCGGTGGCGACCTTCCTGTAGTGAAAGTCGAGGCAGAAGGCCGCATCGGCGATATGCTGAGCCGCCTCTCCGGAAAAGGCGAGATCGAGGCGGTCAACGTGCCATCTGGCTTCATGGGAACCCTCCGCGACTACCAGGCCAAGGGCTTATCATGGCTCAGCTATCTGCACAACCTGGGATTTGGGGCTTGCCTTGCAGACGATATGGGGCTTGGCAAGACCATCGAGCTCATCGCCTTCCTTCTCCACGAAAGAGCCGTTGAAGAGCTATCTGATCCCACCCTCCTGATATGCCCCATGTCGGTAGTTGGAAACTGGCAGCGGGAGCTGGAGCGGTTCGGACCATCGTTGAAGGTGATGATCCATCACGGCCCCGATAGACGATCTCGGGCCGACTTTGAAAGAGACGCGAAACGCCATGATATCGTCATCACCACATTCGCAACGGCACAGCGGGACGAGGACGCTTTGGCCAGGGTATCCTGGCATACCGTCGTCCTTGACGAGGCCCAGAACATCAAAAACCCGGCCGCAAAGCAGACCAGGGCTGCGAAGAGGCTCAAGGCCGACCAGAGGATCGCCCTCACCGGAACTCCGGTGGAGAACCATCTCTCTGAACTATGGTCGATCATGGACTTTCTCAACCCCGGCTACCTGGGCTCTGCCCAGAAGTTCCACGAGAACTTCGCCCTGCAGATCGAGAAGTATCGGGATCTGGACAGGGCAGAACGGCTCCGACGTATGACCCAGCCCTTCATACTTCGGCGTCTGAAGACGGATCCCGCCATCATCAGGGACCTCCCCGACAAGGTTGAGTCGAAGATCTACTACCACCTCACCCCCGAGCAGGCCACCCTCTACGGGGCCGTGGTCGAAGATATGCTGGCCAAGATCGAATCCTCGGAGGGCATCGAGCGGCGGGGTCTGGTTCTTTCGGCACTGACCAGGCTGAAGCAGATCTGCAACCATCCAGCCCTCTTCCTCCAGGATGGAAGCCAGCTGGACGGCCGCTCCGGAAAGCTGACCCGGCTGGAAGAGATGCTGGAAGAGGTGATTGCCGAAGGTGATAAGGCGCTGATCTTCACTCAGTTCGCGGGGATGGGTGCCATGCTCAGACACCATATCCAGGATAAGCTCGGGCAGGAGGTGCTCTTCCTCCACGGCGGAACCCCGAAGAAAAAGCGAGACGCTATGATCCGGCGGTTCCAGTCCGATGGGCTCAATGGACCGCCCCTCTTCATCCTATCCCTCAAAGCTGGGGGGTTCGGCCTCAATCTCACTGCTGCCAACTACGTATTCCACTTCGATCGGTGGTGGAACCCGGCCGTCGAAAACCAGGCCACAGATCGAGCGTTCAGGATCGGCCAGAATAAGAACGTCTTCGTCAACAAGTTCGTCTGTATGGGAACGCTGGAGGAGAGGATCGATAAGATGATCGAGGATAAGAAGGAGCTTGCAGATTCGGTCATCGGGTCGGGCGAAGCGTGGCTGACGGAGCTGTCTTATGATGAGCTTCGAGATATTTTGGCTTTGAGCCGTGAGGCTATCGAGAAATAAATCTTATGGAGGTGATCGATGATGAGCGGCTACTGGGGGTACTATAGATCTGAAAGGCCTAAGGAGGTCGAAGACGGCATAAAGACAAAGAGCAGACGGGGTGCCATCGGAGAGAAATGGTGGTCGAAACGATGGGTTGCCCTCCTGGAATCCTTCAAGATGGGGGCGAGGCTCGATCGAGGACGCTCTTATGCCAGGAAGGGTCAGGTCATCTCCATCGACGTCCAGAAGGGGCGGGTGAGATCCAAAGTTCAGGGAACGCAATCAAAGCCCTACGATATCGAGATCCGATTTGCCCAGATCGCCGAGGCCGAGTGGGACAGAGCGATAGAAGCCATGGCCTCGAAGGCGATCTTCGCGGCAAAGCTTCTATCTGGAGAGATGCCAGCAGATATCGAGGACGCGTTCGTCGAGGCTGGAAGCTCCCTATTTCCCGGCAGAAAGGATATCAAGACAAGCTGCTCCTGTCCGGACTGGGCGGACCCCTGCAAGCATATCGCAGCGGTATATTACCTCATGGCAGAGAAGTTCGACGAGGATCCGTTTCTCATATTCGAGCTTCGGGGTAAGACGAAGGAGGAGATCATCGAGGCTCTGCGAAGACGGCGCATCTCCGTGGCAGAAGATGATGGAGCCGAAGCAGAAGACGAAGGTCCATCATCTCCGGATGAGATGCCTTCGGAAGAACGTCTGGACGAGTTCTGGGAATTGGGCGACGGGCTGGAACTGGTCAATCCTCGTCCACGACCACCAGAGGTCACAAACGCCGTCCTCAAAAGGCTCGGAGATGCGCCCATTTCCATAGGTGACGCCAATCTTGCGTCCTTCCTTCCGAGGGCATACGAAGTCGCGGGTCGAGCGGCGTTGGATAAGGCCGCACGGAACGGATATCGGGATATTGGGGCCGACGGAGTCCAAGAGTAGGAAGATCAACTATCCGAACGTCGTATCACCATCGTAGATCTCGGCTCCGAGCTCCAGAGCTTCCTTTGCCGCGGCGATATCTTTCATGAGAAATATCCGCTCTTTTGGAGTCTCCGAATCCCCCGTTATTCTTCTTGAAGGACCAGTCCTTCCCGACCTCGACTTCGGCGAGACAGGGTATAACCTTCATCGCCTTTCCCGTCATTGCTGAGATTGGGTAGTCTACCGCAATCGAGTTGATCTCGCCATCTCAGATCAGATGGGCAGCATGAGGAGGTCGATTGTATCCGATCGGTCCTCAAGAGCACCACCATGCTGGATAAGGTCTCATGTTGTGGTTTTTCACGCTCGACAACTCATTATAGGTAGACTACCTGAGATTGGGGCAGGGGCAAAGGGTCGGCAGCACCCCGCACCCACGACCTCGCCAATACCAAAAGGTTTAATAGCATTCAACTCCACTGCATACTGGAAATGGTCTCTGGGTTAATAAGCCCCTTTGATGGCATCTCAAAGGCCGTTCGACCCAGGCGGATGGATAAAGCCGTGCCCAACCCAGGGCATAGCAACGATAGAATCGATACGCATCGATGAGGCGGCTTCCCGATATCGAAAATTCTTTGAGGCCCTCAAAATGGCCGAGATTTTTACACGAACCTCCCCTCAAAAAACCCATCGATATCAGCCGGCACGTTTGAAAAAAATCGTCCGTGCAGAGCCTATGCATATCGATTTTGGCCAAAAAAGGTACTCTCTTATGTATAGAAAGGTAGAAGTGCGGGAGGCTCGTGTAAAATGGATTTTTTTCGCTATGCATCGAGGTTACAAAATGCTTGCCCTTACCTTACCATGACCTCCGGGTCGTGGCCCCATTGAAACTGGCTTTCGAAGCGAAAGGTTTTCTCCCCGCGAGAACACCTTACCATGACCTCCGGGTCGTGGCCCCATTGAAACAGCAACTTTAGGGCTGTTCTTGCTATCCTGATCCTCCGCTGGCTATCCATGGCTGAAAAGTCGTGGCCCCATTAAAACCGGTGGCGGCCATCGTGGACAAATGGGCGGCTTGCAATGCTCCAAAACGACCCTGGCCGGGGACGAGATAACTATAAACCAGACGAATGCCCTTTTACAATGAAATGAGAAGGTATCCTCCACCCCCTCTCCTCCGTTCGGAAAATAAGGCCAGAGAGAGCCTCCTGGAGAGGGAGCTACGGAAGATCTCTCGCCAGCTCCGAGCTATGGGGGCCTTGAAGATCATCGTATTCGGCTCCTTTGCCGAGGGCGATGTCCGAAGATCGAGCGACCTCGATCTCCTAGTGGTGATGCCCTCTCAGATGAGCGGAAGGGAGTGGATGGGCAAGATCTACGAGGAGGTGGACCGGGAGGCCGATTCGGACATCCTCGCCTTCACCGCCGAAGAGCTGGAGAATGCCCTCCCGGTGAGCAGGTTTCTGAGACACGCTCTCGCCACCGGCAAGGTGATTTATGAGAAGCGATCGGACGGCTGAAGCCCTCCGATGGCTGAGACAGGCCAAAGAGGAGCTGAAGGATGCTGCCTTTCTCAGAGATTCGGGCAGGTTTTACCTGGCCCTATACCTCAGCCAGCAGAGCGCGGGAAAAAGCCCTTAAGGCTTTTCATCTATTCAAGGGAATAAGAGCCGATATTCTCGCACTCGGTGGCCTATTTGTTGAAGCTGGCCGCCTCCATCGACCCTGAGTTTCGCGAGGTGCGATCGGCCAGGCTCCTCGACGCCTATTATATATCGACGAGATATCCGGACGGTCTACCGGGGGAGACGCCGTCTGAGTATTACGACGATGAGAACAAAGTGGATAGGGCTCTGGAGCTTTCCCGACAGATAGTCGAGCTATCGGAGACGAAGATCCTGCTTTGAAGGATGGGGCGGTGAGAGCCAAGATATCTATCCATGGCTGAAAAGTCGTGGCCCCATTCAAACAGGACCATCGTGAAAGCCGCCTCACCGAAGACCCTATGAAGGGCTAGAACAATTATTACTGATGAGGTTTGAGATGGCCGATTCCGGGACGAAGCTCAACGCATATCTCATGGACCTGGCAAAACGCTATGCTGCAGAGGCAACAGAACGGTTAGGGGACCGGATAGTCTCCATAGCCCTTTACGGCTCCGTCGCCCGGGGCGAGGCAGGACCCGGCTCCGACATAGACCTCTTCGTCGTCCTCACGAGCGCCCCCCCAGGCATGCTGAATCGCCGCCGCCTCCTCGATCCGGTCAGGGAATCTCTCACTCCGGAGCTTTCGAGGCTGTGGAGAGAGGACGTCTACGTCGATTTTGTCGAGGTGATTCGCACCCGCTCTGAGGCCGAAAAGTTTCATCCGTTATATCTGGACATGTCCCAGGAGGCGGTCCTGCTTTACGATCGGGACGGGTTCTTAGAGAGGCTTCTGGCCGAGGTCGGAGAGGAGCTGGAGCGGAGGGGAGCAGAGCGGAAATTCATGGGAAGCTTCTGGTTTTGGGACCTCTCCGGCGCGTCGTCTGCATCTTCTGTCTCATCTTCATCCGATTCGTCCCGTTCATCAACTCCCGATGAGGTCGCAGAGCCATGAACTCCGAGGCTGCTCTTAAAGGGATGATCTCCAGGGCCTCCATCATCCTGCTAGAAGCGGAGTATCTGGAGGAGAAAGAGGCCTGGAATATGGTGGTCCGCCGCTCTCAGGAAGCGGTCGAACTGGCGCTGAAATGTGCGCTTCTCTGGGCGGGAATCGAGGTGCCTCGAATTCATGACGTGGGTCCGATTTTAAAGCGGTACTCTAGCCGTTATCCTGAGCCCTTCAAGAGCCGAATCTCTCATTTCGCCTCCATCTCTCGCACGCTGAGGGCGGAGCGGGAGATCAGCTTTTATGGTGATGATCAGAGCGGCGTCCCTCCGGAGAGCCTCTATACCAAAGACGACGCCATTGAAGCCCTATCAAAGGCGAAGGAAGTACTCGACGAGTGTAAGAAGCTCATCGAACGGAAGGAGTGAGGAGCAATTGATGCCCGCCCCCGACGTCTGCAACTGCGGGCCGAGGTAGACTCGCGCCAGGCTTCACGGATTACATCACCAGAGTCGAGGGGTCCGTTCTGGTGATCAAGAACGTCGAGGCTCTGATCTGCGACGTCTGCGGCGATGTTTATCTAACTGTGGAGGCTTCACGAGAGATCGACCGGGTCGTGAAGGAGTTTCGGGAGGGAAGGCTACGTGCAAAGCCTATCGAGGCCGGCGAGGTCGACCTCGAGATGAAGGAGTCGGCCTGATCGGATCGGAATGGAATAATTATAAACCAGACGAATGCCCTTTTACAATGAAATGAGAAGGTATCCTCCACCCCCTCTCCTCCGTTCGGAAAAGATGGCTAGAGAGCCTCCTGGAGGGGGAGTTCTCGAAGATCTCTCGCCAGCTCCGGGCGATGGGGGCCTTGAAGATCATCGTATTCGGCTCCTTTGCCGAGGGGGACGTCCGCAGATCCAGCGACCTCGATCTCTTGGTGATCGTGCCCTCGAGGATGAGCGGGAGGGAGTGGATGGGCAAGATCTATGAGGAGGTGGACCGGGAAGTCGATTCGTACATCCTCGCCTTCACCGCCGAAGAGCTGGAGAATGCCCTCCCGGTGAGCAGGTTTCTGAGACACGCTTTCGCCACTGGCAAGGTGATTTATGAGAAGCGATCGGACGGCTGAAGCCCTCCGATGGCTGAGACAGGCCAAAGAGGAGCTGAAGGATGCCGCCTTTCTCAGAGATTCGGGCAGGTTTCGCCTGGCCCTATACCTCAGCCAGCAGAGCGCCTCTAAAGCGAGGCTAGTTGGATTGGCTGAGGGGCGATCCCGAAAAGATCAGCGTTTCCACTTGACGCTGTCGCCCTTTATCTTTAATATGCCGTTTTTCTCCAGCGACCTTGCGATCTCCTGGCCGACATTTCTGCCGTTCACCTTCAGTATGTCTCCGTCGTCTTCTCTCTGGAAGGAGCACATTTCGCTGAACGTCTTGGCGTCCATCTTGCTGGTGGAGGATTTCATGAGGTTGGAGATGATCTCGCCCAAATAGTAGATCTCGAAGAATTCGTCCTCGTATTCATCTCTGAACTCCTCGTCCAGCTCATCGACAAGGGTGGCGGATAACTCGTCGATGAAGACCGCCGCCCTCGGATTGAATGTCAGAACCGTAGTTACCCTGGCAAACCTGGATTCCTCTTCGTCATCCTCCGGAAGGTATGGGATCCTGACGATGGGATCGTCGAGCCGATCGCCCACCTCTTCTCCTATATTAATTTTATTTCGATATAATACCTCGTATACAAGGGATTGCGCATCGGAGATTTTGCCCAGGTCGTTCATCATCTCAGTAAAGTTCTCCATTTTTGCCTTCCGCTCTTCCTCGGATAGATTACCCTCCATAATATCACGAAATAGCTGCCTCTTTTCGTTCACTTCCGGGTCCAGCTCCTTCTGAAACATCTCCTTGAAGTTCTCGGGGGTAGCGCCTCTGGAGAGGACGGATCGAAGGGCATCTATATACCGCCCGTAATCTCGAAAATCCTCCTCATCGAGCTCTCCCTCAAGCTCGCTCATCCTGCCTTCCAGATGGTCGACGGACTCGATCCAACCGCTGGAGAAGGTTCTGACGTCTACCTTCATCCCGGCTTCTTTAAGGTAATTTGCGATATCCCTCGCCACATACTCTTGATATTCACCCACCTTGAACATGGCAGATGGATCTGTTCTGTATCTTTAAGAACATTACTCTGCATCTTTCTACCTAAGAAAAATTTTAGACATTGAATATCTCACTGTTGGTCAAGGACTGATGGTCGTTTGGAGGATCAAAGCCCTCCAGAGGGCATGAATAATAAATTTTATAGATAATATCAATTATCAATAATAGTTTGCTGTTTTCTCTTTGATAAAGCCGGTCTGATCGGCCTTGCTGCCAAAATCGCTGCCTGATGGCCCCGGCTTCAGCCTCAAAGCCTTCCTGAGTTATGAAGTCCCCATTTTGGGCCGATATAAGCAAGACTTATCGAAGGCGGGCGATCTACGACATCCCCAGCTTCGCTTTAATTGCTTGAATATCTTGCTCAATTCGAAGTAGCCTGTCCTCTCTGAGGCTTTCGGCCGTCTCTCGGGTATTGCTCTCGATCTCCTGGATGATGGGGATGGCCTTGACGATCTGGCCGGCGGTGAGGATCGTAGCGAAATCGGTCATCTTTGGAACGAACCCGTCGAAGTCTCCGACGAGCACTTCGGATACCTCCGCCTGCTCAGGCTGCTCGGTCTCTGCAAAGGCGGAGAAGGCTCTGACCGCCTCCCTCGATCCCTCCACCATCACCAACACCTTCTGCTGCCGATCTCTCCCCACATGGTTCGAAGCAGCAAAGCCATCGACGCCCAAAAGCATGGCCTGGTTCATCAGGAAGTATCTATAGCCCACGCCGTGGACTTTGGGTCCGATGATCTCGATCTTCTCTTTTTTCCTCATCTCACTTTTCATTCCATATGCTCCCGGATTTGGCCTTATTCCGTCATCCCGAGGAGTATATCCCCCTGGACGGACTCGCGGCCGGCATTCGATTGACGATGGGCAATATGAGATTCGCCTCTCTAAAGGTGTTCACCGCCTTATATATATGGGTTTCAATGAGGCCAGGCCTTGGGACTTTTAGATGCGCCCCATCTCTCGCCCTGGGAAGAGGAAGGTGCTCGCCGCCTATGAGCACCGGGTGGGGACCGAGGTGAGGCATCCATTGTTCGGCTACAAGCTCTGCTATCGGAGGGTGATGGAGGTTCAGGCGAGGCTCCTCTCTCGGGTCCTCTCCGGGGAGATAGCTGAGTATCCGCCCTTCATCCGGAGGTTATGGACCTGGCGGGGCAACACTATTACATCGTAAGCTACGACGTCATGGACGTCAAGAGGCTCAGGAGAGTTCACGAGAGGATGATGGGATTTGGGGATCCGATCCATTACTCCGTCTTCGGATGTCGGCTCACCGGCAGGGGGCGGGTGGAGCTGAAGGCGGCTCTATTGGAGATCATGGATCCGGATAAGGATCGGATCATGATCATCGACATGGGCCTCTCGGAGGGGTGGATGGAGGAGAGGATCGAGTTTCTGGGGGTCGCGCCGCCAGGACCAGTCAGGAGGAAGTATATAATTGTATAAATTTTAAAACTTTTTATTTTTATCGAATACCCCGCAGCTCTGCTGCGGGGATGAGCATATAACCAACAAGCAATTGCTGTGTTCACATATTTTGGGGACAATGTCAAGC
>Ga0116202_10002416_pt1 | contig 11152 bp, 18 predicted proteins | sample LakKivw325mmetaG_FD_94479 | JGI IMG/M metagenome (GOLD analysis project Ga0116202, IMG submission 94479) | Anoxic lake water microbial communities from Lake Kivu, Rwanda to study Microbial Dark Matter (Phase II) - Lake Kivu water 325m metaG | ecosystem: Environmental > Aquatic > Freshwater >... | reverse complement strand
TTCGGTGAGTACCGCTTACCCATTTTGTCCTCCTCTTTTCGATTGCTCTTATCATCTCACATTTGCCTGAGGAGGTCAACTTTATCACAGTACTACCGAGTCCAACTTTTTGGGTGCATATCCCTAATTGATCGGCCGTTAGATGGGGAAGGGCTTCCAGCACCCCTTCCTTAGAGCCATAGAGCCGCAGATATTCGATGACCGCCCGCACAGGGGTTCTCGTGCCCTCGATGACCGGTTCGCTCCCCAGGATCCCTTTGTCATGGACGATGCTCGTCGCCAGGGCCCTTTTGAGCACCTCCTGGAGAGCCTGGGCATCCTCCCGGCGGCCCTGCCCCTCCAGGTCTCGGACAATCTCTTGCACTTGAGCCACCTTTTCCATAGTGATAGCGGCCATTTCGCTTTCCTCCTCTTCCCATCCTCAAGAGTCAAAAGTCTCAGGGCCCATTATACTACATTCAGCCGGCGCTCTCAAATTGATCCTCTACCCCTACCTTTTTGGCTTCGAAGCTTGGACTACGGACTTGTAGGCCTCCATCGTCTCCCGCGCCGCTTTTTCCCAAGCGAAGTCCCCATCTCATCGCCAGCAGCCTCGTCCCCCGCCTCAGAACTCAGTGAACTCCCGCCGCCTCAGCCCCTCCAAGTCCAGCGTGCCGGTTCGGGGGTCAAGTCTGATCTCCCACTGTTCCATGGTGCGAGCGCCAATGAGCACATCCAGCTCATGGCCGTTGGCATGACCGAGGTCCTCCACGGGCACAGCGTCGGTGAGAAACCTCAGGCCCTCGATCTCCCCCTGAATTATGCAGTATGCGTGGATCTCGATCTCTCTTCCTCCCAACCCAACGCGAGCAGGGGGAATCATTGCCCTTTTCGGTGCCTCCCGCACAAAGGAGGAACGAACATAAGTATACATCGCTCCCGTGTCGAACAATGCCACGGCGGGCTGGCCTTCAATCTCGATGGTTTTAATGATTCGCGCCATGACTTTGTCCCCTTCCTCCTGCTTTATTGCCCTCGATTTCTCCCAACAATCCGCCAGCCCACATTATACTTTAACTTGCCCTTCGTGTCCAAGACTTCGGACTACGGACTCATAGACTCTCATCGTCTCCCGCGCCGTCCGTTCCCAGGAGAACTTCCCCGCCTGCGCCAGTCCCTTCCCCCTCACCTCCTCCCGCAACGCCGGATCCCCCAGCACACGCTCCATGGCCGCCGCCAGCCCTTCCACGTCCAACGGATCCAGCATGAGCGCTGCATCTCCAGCCACCTCGGGCAGGCTCGACGTGTTGGAACAGATCACCGGCGTGCCACAGGCCATGGCCTCCAGCACCGGCAGGTCCTCCAGCCGCTGGAAAAAGGGATGGTACAACTAACCACGGCTGCCCACGCTCACCAGGGACTCAATGCAAGGCTACCATAGTGCCCACGGTGAGCAGAAATCGCTCCGGCATTTGACAAGAGCATTTGCCTTTCGGCTGCCTTTGACGTAGAATAGGTAAGGTTAATTTAAGCCAGTTTCAATAATCGTGTAGGAGGCACCATGTTCATCAACCGAGAGCAAGAGCTGACCATGTTAGAGCAACGACATGGCTCCGAGCAGGCCGAACTCTTTGTCCTCTACGGCCGACGCCGGGTAGGGAAGACGGAGCTATTGCGAGCCTTCTGCCAGGGAAAGCGTCACGTCTTCTTCGTGGCCGACCTGGGTTCTGAGGCCCTACAGTTGGCCGCTTTCTCCCGGGCCATCGGCGAGCAGCTGCTGGGTCCAGGCATCCCTCTGGCCTTCTCCACCTGGGATGCGGCTTTTGAATACCTGGCCGATGCGGCCCGGACCGCGCGGCTGGTTGTGGTGCTGGATGAGTTCGGCTATCTGGCTCAAGCCAACCCGGCCTTTCCCTCCATTTTGCAACGGCTCTGGGACACCCGCCTCAAAGATACTCGCATCTTTCTTGTCCTTTGCGGTTCGTATGTCAGTCTGATGGAACGAGAGGTGCTGGCTTATCGTGCCCCCCTGTACGGCCGGCGCACCGGGCAGTACCTGTTGTCGGCGCTGGACTTTCCGGTTCTGCCTCTTTTCTTCCCTCGCTACAGCTCAGAGGAGCTGGTCAGCGTCTACGCCGTACTGGGCGGAACCCCGGCGTATCTGCGCCAGTTCGATGACCGCTACTCGCTTCTGGAGAACATCAGGGATCACATCCTCACTCCCCAGACCTACCTGTACGATGAGCCTCGCTTCCTGCTGCTGCAAGAGGTGCGAGAGCCCCGCTCCTACTTCGCGGTGCTGGAGGCCATGGCCCGAGGCAACACCCGCCCCAACGAGATCGCTCAGGCAGCCGGTCTGGGGGGTGGGGCTGCGGCCATGCCGTACATCAAAACCCTCATGGAGCTGCGCCTGGTGGACCGGCAGGTGCCGGCCACAGAACGACACTCCCACAAGAGTCGCAAGGGTCTCCACCGAATCAGCGATCCCTTCTTCCGCTTCTGGTTTCGCTTCGTCTACCCACACCGCAGCGCCCTGGAAGAAGGACGGACAGCGCAGGTGCTGACGCAGCAGGTAGCTCCCCAATTGGATGCTTTCACGGCCGCCGCTTTTGAGGACCTTTGCCGGCAGCATATCTGGAAGCTGGAGCTCCCGTTCCTGCCCCAACGGGTCGGAGCCTGGTGGAGCCCTCAGGGGGAGATCGACGTGGTCGCCATCAGTGATGAAGCCCGGGCGGTGCTGGGGGGCGAATGCAAATGGAGCACGAAACCGATTGGGACGAACATCCTCGAAGACCTGCGGCACAAGGTTCAGCTTTTGCAGCGTGAGGGGGCCTGGGACCGGGTATACTACATCCTCTATTCCCGAGCCGGGTTCACCACCGCCCTCCAGGAAGCCGCACTTCAGGGAGAGGTGATCCTGGTCAGTCCTCAAGACCTGGTACAGATGACCGATGAGCAAGGACCAATCTCTTGCCGGCAACAGGCGACCAACGAATGACGACCAATGACCGACCCTTCACTTTGGTGAACATACCTTCAAGACCGGACAACTGCCTGATACACCGCCAACATCTCCTCCGCCGTTCGTTCCCACGAGAACCTCCCCGCCTGCTTCAGCCCCTTCTCCCTCATCTCCTCCCGCAACGCCGGATCCCACAGCACGCGCTCCATGGCCGCCGCCAGTCCCTCCACGTCCAATGGTCTACCGTGATGGCCGCCTCATCCACCACCTCGGGCAAGCTCGAGGTATTCGAGCAGACTACTGGCGTGCCGCAGGCCATGGCTTCCAGAGGTGGCAGGCCGAATCCTTCGTAGAGGGAGGGGAAGAGGAGAGCACCATTCATTCTTGCCCAGGGGAGGTGCCATCGCCTGGGTCAGGTTGACTGTGTAACGGCCAAGTCGGGAAAGTGGTCGGTGGCAGTTCGAGCATCGAAGCAGAGGTTCATACTTCTTCCTCACGGGTCGGAGATATAGAACTGAATGGCCACAGAAGGGCTACCGTTCCCCCTCCCAGAAGGAGAACTGCGTAGAGCCCAAAGCCGGAAGCCAGGGGACCCCATGGCGCGGGAAGTAAAATGGCCCACAGATGGGTCAGACGCGAGAGACCAGCCAGGAAGTAGGCCAGGATGACCAGATTGCGTCCCCGTTGCGCGAGGGTCTCTGACCGATGGGCGAAGGTCTCTGACCGAGCCCACAGCCAGGCCATAGCCGGAAGGAGAAGCACGTGGTTGTACCTTTCGGTGTGGGGGAACGGAAGAAGCCAATACAGCACCCACAGGTAGAACGCGCCCTCTGCCTGGGCTGGGCCTGTCCGGAAGAGAACTATGAGAGGGATCAAGGCCAAGAGGGCCACGAGGAGATACCCTGCCCCTTGGATAGCCTGGGGAGAAAAGGCCCACGGAGGCGACCAGGTAATGCTGTGTGTCTGGGCCAAGGCACAAGTCTGTGATTTCGATGGTCTGTCCACCCAGCGCGACGCGCACGGGCTTGGTTACCACGCTGCGTGGGGCTTTCGCTACGAAATCGGAGCGCACATAGGTATAGACCGCCCCCGTGTCGAACAGAGCCACGGCGGACTGGCCCTCGATTTCGATGGTTTTGACGATGCGCGCCATGGTTTTGCCTCCTTACCGGAGTCTTCCGGGTCAGCGGTGTGTCCGCCACTCTCAATACCCCGCTCGGGCTTCCCGACTTCAGACTTTGGGCTTTGCACTGCTAGCGCAGGGCGAGGAGGGGTTCAGAGCGAGCGTGATCGCCGTGAGGGCCTGGGCCAAGTTGGCCGCATAGCGCCCGATGCCGGGGAAGTGATCGGTGGCAGTGCGAGCGTCGAGGAGGTAACGAATCAGGGCGGACACGTAGCTTCCTATTCTCGGCCTACTGTTGGGCTGCTGCCCACACCTCGTCTACGGCCACTTCAAATCCTGCCAACAGCGCCGACCGGGCGACCATCCCCTCCTCAAACACCCCATGCACGCTGTACCTCTCCCCCTCCAGCGTCAACACGGTGATTCGCCCCTCCTCTGGGTCCACAACCCAGTACTCGGGAATGCCAGCCTGGGCATATTCGCGCCGCTGGGTCTCCAGGTCATGGCGGCGGTAGTCGGAGGAGATCACTTCCATCACCAGATCGGGCTTCTCCCAGTATTGTTCATGCCGACGGTCGGCGTGCTCAGCCAGCATCAAGACCAGATCGGGTTCGCGGTACTTGCCGGCCCATAGGCGCACTGGCAGAGGCGCAAACAAGACCACTGCTCCGGGGCAATGTTGCCGCAGAAACGCCAGCAGTCGCCCGTATAGGTAGGCGACGATCAATTGATGCCCTTCTGTGGGCATAGGCAACACCTCAAGATAGCCATGGGAGAACTCGACTCGGTGATTAGTGTCCAAGGCTAGATATTCCTCTTCGCTCCACGCGCCCTGGCGTGGGAACAGATAGGCAACATCCCAGGTTGGCTCAGCCATTTCAACTACTGACGTCAGTTTCATCGTATGCCTCCATCCTGGCCAAACACATCCCCGACGGCTATCGCGAACCCTTTCAGCAAGGCCGACCAGGCGGTCTCGCCCACACCCCACTTGTCCAGCAGGATGTAGGCGTCTTGTCGCAAGTAGAACACTTCGATCGTTTGGGCTTCCGGATCCACGATCCAATATTCCGCGATGCCCGCCTGAGCGTATTCGGCCAGTTTTTCCAGCCGGTCGGTACATTGGGTACTGGCGGAAAGCACCTCCATCAGCAGATCGGGTGGGCCGTAGTATTGCTCACCGATGCGGTCGGCGTGCTCGTGGGAGACGAAAAGAATGTCCGGTTCACGGATTTTGCCCAACCAGAGGCGCACCGGGAGGGGGGCAAAGCGCACTGTGCCCAGGTTATGCTGCTCCACGAAATCCCACAGATGCCGATACATTTGCCCCACGGTGGCTTGATGAGTATCTGTGGGGTGAGGAGGCATAATCAGTTCTCCTTCTGAGAGTTCGATGTACCGATTGGTATCGGGCAGGGCGAAGTAGTCGGCCTCTGTCCATTGGCCACGGGGAGGCCAGAGCTGGGCCACTTCCAGAGTCAGTTCTGCCGTTTCAGTCGCTGCTATTGATGACATCGTGCACCTCCCTGATAATTATGCATGAGAGATGGAGTAGAGGCCAATCAGGATCAACCGCGCAGGCCAGGTTGACCGCGTAACGACCGATGCCGGGGAAGTGATCGGTGGCGGTGCGAGCATCAAGGACGTAGTGTGTCACTTTACAACCTCCTGCAGGGTTGCCTCCATCTCCGATGCGATCCGCTCAGCCGTAAAGCACTCTTCCACCCGTGTCCGCCCCATCGCCGCCCGCCGAGCCGGGTCCTGCAGCAGGACCACCACCGCCTTCGCCAGCGCCGCCTCGTCCCCGGGCGGGATCAGCACCCCTGTCTCGCCGTCGGTCACGATCCCCGGCAGTGCCCCATGAGCGAAGGCGACTACCGGCTTTCCCATCGCCATCGCCTCCAGATTGACTAGGCCGAAGGGCTCCGGGTCGCCGGGGTGGACGAAGATGTCCAGCGCCGCCAAGGCCGGGCGCACGTCCTCCAGATGACCAGTGAAGACCACCTGGTCGGCCAGCCCTAAGTCGGCGGCCAAGCGGTGCAACCGGGCCGGATAGTCGTCCCCCACACTCTCGGGCCAGGAAAAGGCGCTGGCGGGACGCATCCCAGATGGCAAAGGCGAACATCCCGTAAGGTGTCTGGGACAATCCTCTCCCCATTCCTCGTAGGCGTGGACGATGACCTTGGTGTCGGAACGGGTAGCAAAGCGGTGACCTTTCCCCATCAACTCATCTCGCAACTGGCGATAGTTATAGATCTCGCCGTTGAAGACGATGGCTACGGTGCGGTCCTCGTTAAAGATCGGCTGGTCGCCAGTGTTGAGGTCAATGATGGCCAAGCGGCACATAGCTAGTCCCACTAGACCATCAAGAAAGTACCCTGTGCCGTCGGGACCACGATGGATGAGAGTCGCGTTCATCTTTTCCAGAAGCGTCGGCTCGATCGGAATAGAGCCCACGCTGCATATTCCGCATATCTCACACATGCACATGACCTCTATTGCTGGACAATCTTCAGTCTTGTCCCAGCTTCAGGCTTGCTCATGGACTTTAGTGACTCTTGTAATCCCACCTTATCCACCAGCCAGATTCCGTTACGTAAAGCTTCGGTTACCACCGGGGGTTGCAGAGACTGCACTTCGTCAAGCGTGTAGGGGAAGACATCCAGCGGCAGGCCGACTCCTGAGCGGAGAAAGCCGGGTATCCGTTCGTGGAACGGCTTGCGGGAGGCAGCGAGGATGATGAGCACATCGGCATCGCTCATCCCCGTGGCTTCGCCCTTAGCGTGGGAACCAAACAGAAGCACCGCGAGCACCTGGGGGTCGGCTGCCCATTCGTCAGCCAGACGCCGCAGCGCCTGTGTTACTTTTGCCTTGTCCAACCTGAAGAATCTGACGCTCACAATACTCGATGACCTCTTCGGCAGCAGACACAGCCTGTTGCGCGTCGGCCGCTGTGTAGAACTGATGCGATGGCCCGGCGGGATGGGCGTTTGGGTAACGAGGGGGGATGTAAAAGCGATCCAGGATGCGGGCTTGATCAAGCAATCGTTCTTCTGGCCGATGGCCTGCGGGCAACCCATCCAGCAGTTCTAACACCGAGTGTCCCCAGGCCACTGTGCCCAGCCGCAAGTGAAGGGCCTTGACCCCTTTTTCGGCGGCCTGTTGAGCGGCAAAGCAGGCCCACTCGAAGTGGGAGAGGGGGATGCTCTGCCGGGCGTGATCCAGGTCTCGCCGAGCCTGTTCTAGCCAGTCACGATAGCGGTTCACTTACACACCTCCTCCCTCACACTCCGATACACTGCCAGTGTCTCCCTTGCTGTCTTCTCCCAAGTGAACTGCCTGGCCCTCTCCACCCCTTTGGCCCGCAGTTCTGCCCTGAGGCGCTCATCTGCTAGCACCCGCTCCACCGCCTCGGCTAGGGCGCGGACGTCGCGGGGGTCAATCAGGATTCCTGCCTCGCCGACCACCTCCGGTAGGCTGGACGTATTGGAAGTGATGACGGGGGTCCCGCAGGCCATAGCCTCCAGCACCGGCAGGCCGAAGCCCTCGTAAAGGGAGGGAAACACAAAGAGAGCAGCACCAGCGTAGAGGGCCGGCAGGTCTGCCTCCGGCACTGGCCCCAGGAAACGGATGATATCTTCAAGTCCCAGGGCCTCTACTTGCTGCTGTGGTTCAGGGTAGCGGGAGTCCCAGGCGCCGGCGATGATGAGCGTGAAACGTGATGTGTGAGAAGGCGTCAATAAGCTGCACCAGGTTCTTATGTGGTTTGTTGATGCCCAGGTAGAGGAGGTAGTTTTCTGGAAGGGCATATTTGTGACGCACCCGTTCTACCTCGGCGAGAGGTTGAGGATGGAAGGCTGGCTCAGCGGCCAGGGGGATGGCTGTGACCTTTTGTGGCGGGAGGTGGTAAAAGGTCAGTAAGTCACGGCGAGTGGCCTGTGAGATGACGATGACGTGAGATGCCGTCCGCAGGGCCAGAGCCGTCATCCATCGGAACAGCAGGCGAGCTGGAGGAGAAACCTGCCGCGAGAAGAGGAGAGGGGTCAGGCCGTACACTGTCACTACTGGCGGTACCTTGGGCCGGTATGGCATCAGGTAATAGGGACTGTGGCAGAGATTGCTACGCAACTGCCTCACCTCAGCAGCTTGTTGCACTCTTGGGAGAAACCCTGAATAGCATCCCAGGCGTCGTTCTTCGTTCCCTCTTTGGTGATCTCCGAGAAGTTGCGGCAGAGTGGCAATAGCATTCTCTTCAGGATGTGTTCGGGCGAAGGTTCGTATTCCTTCTGACTATGCTCGATCAACAGCCGGAAGAAGCTGATGGTGGCTTTGACACTTTTCTTCATTCCCTTACCTCGATCTGATCTTCCCAGACGATGGCCGAGAATCGCCCCTGTTGGAATTCATAGTTGTAACCGCAAAGCTCCAGAGCTCTCTGAGCGATTTCTTTGAGAGTGACCAGAGACACTTCTTCCAGGGCCAGGGACAAACACCCTCCACCGCCAGAGATCAGGGTATGGGGGCCCAATTCTATCATGATAGCCCCTTCCTGCCAGGCATTGGGGTGACTGGCCAACCAGCTCTCCAACTTGTCTGCAGCACAACTGTGCTCCTGGGAGCCTTTACTGTCCTGGACGAGAATGTCCACTTGCTCGACGGCCAGGATATGGGGCAGGGAGCTCACAAAAGGCAGGACGCATTTGAGCGGTAGCTCCAGACTCAGGCCGCTGGCCGTGGTTCCCACGTAGATTCGGGGATCACCGACCCGTCTTTCCCTCTTCCGGCCTGTCGCTTCTACCCGCAGCCTCTGTAATTCCTCCCAATTGAGGGCCATGGTGAACTCCCGTTTCTCTTCGGGGGTCAGGCGCTCGATCAACTGCACCAAGGCCAGGGGGATGGCCGATGGCGGGGCAACTCCTTTTTGCTTCACCTGAACCTCCTCATCCGATCCGGGTGCCAGATATCCCTTCACCTGAGTTCACACTTATCATACTACAGGAAGCCAACCTTGTCAACCGGGAGCCGTTTTCGCAACCCCTGCACGGGGTTATGCTTGTAGCATCCATCAATGCCAATGTGCTATTCATCGTCTCGCCACGACTTCTCGATATACCGCCAGCGTTTCCCGGCCGTGCGCTTCCAGGAGAATCTGGCTGCTTGCTTCGGCCCCCTCTCCCTCATCTCCTCCCGCAACGCCCGATCTCCCAGCGCTCGTTCCATGGCCGCCGCCAGCCCCTCCACGTCCAGTGGATCCACCATGATAGCCGCTTCACCCGCCACCTCAGGCAGACTCGACGTGTTGGAGCAGGCCACTGGCGTGCCATCGGCCAGGGTGAAGGTCACGGATCGCTTCGGCTCGTCCCCCGCCTCAGAACTCAGTGAACTCCCGCCGCCTCAGCCCCTCCAGGTCCAGTGTGCCGGTTCGGGGGTCGAGCCGGATCTCCCAGCGCTCCAGGGTGAGCGCGCCAATGACCGCGTCCAGCCTGTGGCCATCGGCGGTGCCCAGTTCTGCCATGGGAACGGCATCCGCAAGAAAATCCAGGCCCTCGATCTTCCCCTGAACGAAGCAGAGCTCGCGGATCTCGATCTCCCTTCCTCCCAGACCAACGCGGGCAGGTGGGATCATTGCCCTCCTCGGTGCGTCACGCACTAACGAGGAAAGGACATAAGTATAGACCGCCCCCGTGTCGAACAGAGCCACGGCGGACTGGCCCTCAATTTCAATGGTCTTGATGATGCGTGCCATTTTGGATTCTCCCTACTTCCTTGCGGCTGGCCAATGTCACCGCTGAAGCTGGCAGGAAAGGAACACCGCAGGTGGTCAGACACCGGCTGGTTCAACCATCCACTCTGGATCAGGCACTTCAATGGTTGTCATCAGTCCGCCTGACTCAAAGGGCGCCGCTGTAGCCAGCATTTCCTGAGCGCCTATCTTCAGTGATTCGAGGGTCTCCTCACGCGTTCTTTCCTGAGCATTGACGCCGGGTAGATCGAGCAGCCAGCCTATCCACCACTCTCCAGATTGTTTAATCACAGCATGGAATCTCATATCTCACCTCACGAAAGGAATGTCCAGGTCCTTGCAAATCTTGCGCGCCAACTCATCCACGATTTCGGCATGTCGTGGCACCTGGTCTTCAAGTGGCCTCTCTGATAAATGCTATGCCTGCTCCCTTCCCGTAACAGCTTGGCGCCGTGCACTTTCAAGTGCTTGATGGACTGGCTTCTCTTCGCCATCCATACTCTGATGGTCAGTAACACGGTCCTGGCTGCTGACGCGATGGGTCCACGAAGCACATTATACGTTGAGTGATCAAAGCGGGCAAAAGGGTTGCCCAGGCGGCGGTCAACTTTGGGCAAGCAAGAGGTCGCTACAAACAGGCGAGTCTCAAAAACCGGGGGCTACCGTCCGATAGGACGCCAGCGTTGCCCGCGCCGTCCTTTCCCAGGAGAACTTCGCTGCCTGTCGCAGCCCCTTCTCCCTCATTTTCCTCTGCTCCCCTTCGTCCCTAAGCAGCCACTCCATCGCCTCAACTAGAGCGCGGACATCATGGGGCTCCACCATGATCCCTGCATCCCCCACCACCTCCGGCAGCGACGAGGTGTCCGAGGTGATAACTGGCGTCCCGCAGGCCATGGCCTCCAACGGCGGCAGCCCGAAGCCCTCGTAGAGGAGCACTAGCGCCTGTACCCCGGCGTAGATGGCTGGGTAGATGCAGCAATCAAGCAGGCGATCAGCCGTGACCACATAGGTCAGCCCGCCAGTGCCGCCATGCTCTACTCTCACGCCCAACTCAACAGGCGGAGTCCAATTGAGCGTAGATTGCCATGGTCTCTGTAGCCATCCGTTCTGCCGAGAACTCGCGCACTACTCGGTCGTATCCACGCTGGCCCATCTGCTGAGCGATTGAGCGATCTTGAAGAAGCCGAAGCAGGGCATCCGCCAGGGCCTGCGGCTGACGGGGCGGGACCACCAGACCCGTTACGCCATCTTGCACGGCCTCTCGGTTTCCTCCGACGTCACTGATGACGACCGGCAGGTGCATCACCATGGCTTCCAGCGGCGCCAGGGGCAGTCCTTCCCAGCC
>Ga0116202_10002415_pt1 | contig 11154 bp, 13 predicted proteins | sample LakKivw325mmetaG_FD_94479 | JGI IMG/M metagenome (GOLD analysis project Ga0116202, IMG submission 94479) | Anoxic lake water microbial communities from Lake Kivu, Rwanda to study Microbial Dark Matter (Phase II) - Lake Kivu water 325m metaG | ecosystem: Environmental > Aquatic > Freshwater >... | reverse complement strand
GCGTCTTCAGAGACTCGATGAAGTCGCTCATGAACTTCTCGGAGGGTACAAAAGCAACACGCTTCGCACAGCCGTGCCGAAGAGCATAGTGGGCGATCGCCTGCAGCAGATGCGTCTTGCCAAGGCCTACCCCACCGTAGATGACCAGCGGATTGTACTGCGTCTTGCCGGGCGACTGCGCCACCGCCAATGCCGCCGCGTGGGCAAAGCGGTTGCCCTCGCCGATCACGAAAGTTTCAAAGGTGTAGCGCGCATTCAGCGAGGGAAATGCACTCTCGCACAGAGAGGTAGTTTGCGGCTCTCCAGAGAGCGGCGCCGTCTGTCGCGAATCACAGGGGGCCGAACTGGCTACGAGCGCGTCCGCGCGCGTATCGACGCTCAGAGGTGAAGGCGGGGCCGCGTCAGTCTGCGCCACCACGAATGAAACGGCAGGAGCCTGCCCAGTGACCGTGCGGAGAACTTGGCGCAGGACGTCAAGGTAGCGAGTCTCCAGCCACTCCGCGAAGTACGAACTCGGGACCTCCAAGACCACCCCATCCGGGCCTAGGCGTCGGGCGCGCGTCGGGCGGAACCATGTGTTGAACGTCTGCGGACGGAGGCGCTGCTCGAGCAGCAGCAGGCATTGCGCCCAGAGGTCGCTGGAGTCCTGGGTCATTGCGCTTGAAGGGATGATAGGCCAGCGGAAACTACGAAGGCGGCAGGCGAGCGTCAAGCAACGAGGGCCTCTGCCGATCCAGCCTACCCGGGGAGTCGCACCTCGGCGCCATTGACGCGCCCGTCGTAGGGGGGTATGTTAAATGATCACCGCCGGTCTGGACGAATGCTCCACGGTCGAGTTCGTGGCGTGCTCACGACACGCCCTGTCTGCGAGGAGTCTGCAACGTGAAGAGGACCTACCAGCCAAGCAACAGGAAGCGCAGGAACAAGCACGGCTTCCGCAGGCGAATGAGCAGCACAGGCGGGCGTGAGGTTCTGAGCCGTCGCCGTCGCAGAGGACGCAGACGGTTGGTCAGCTGCTAGCGGGGCTGGCAGTGGTCGGTAACGACAGGCCTGCAGAGCGCGTCGCCTGGGTTCGTGGAAGCCTGCTTTGGGCGAAGCGCAGCGCATCCGACCCCGGTGTTACCGCAGTGGTGCGGCGCCGACTAGGGAATGCTGTCGCCCGCAACCGCATCAAGCGCCGATTGCGGCGGATCGCCGCTACGTCACCCCTCGAATCAGTGGGTATAGTGCTTCTGCCGCAGAAGGCGGCGATGTCGGCGGTGTACTCTGACCTGATGGCCGAGTACGAGCGCTTGCTGACGCAGCTGGCAGCCCAGGATCCTCAGTGAGATCTGTGCCCATAGCCTTGGTTCGGGGCTACCAACTCCTGCTGTCGCCGTTCCTGCCAGCGTCTTGCCGGTTCGAGCCCAGCTGTTCGGAGTACGCAATTGAGGCCCTCCGGCGCTTCGGCGTCGTGCGGGGTGGGTGGTGTTCCTTCAAGCGCGTGCTTCGTTGCCATCCGTGGGGTGGGTGTGGACGCGACCCCGTCCCCCCGGAGTTGTAGTTAGCGCCAGCGCAGGCCGCGTCAGGCCAGAAGCGGCTGTCGTCTGGCCAAGTGTATCTCACGATCCTGCAGCAGCGCCAGCGACTCGCTTGCTGTCAGGGAGACTGGCGCATCCTGCTCCGCGCACGCTCGCTGCGACGCCCGAGGAACGGCATCACCATGGAAGACAGACGGACCCTGGCGGCGTTCCTGGCCATCGGGGTGATCCTCCTCGTACTGCCGTACTACTACGAGTGGCTTGGGCTTGGTGGGCAACATGCTGTCTCGCCAGAAGCGGCTGACCGTGCTGTAGAGCGGGACACAGAGGCGGCATCCACGGGCAGCGGCCCCCCCGGTGAGGCCGGCAGTAACGCCTCGCAGCGGGAAGCTCTTCGGGGCGCGTTAGCTCCGATGGAGGCCCACCCCTTTGCCGAACGCAAGATCATTGTCGAGACACCTCTGCAGCGGCTCTCTTTCTCGACTCGCGGAGGCACGCTGACCGGATGCGAGCTGCTTGAGTACGCACGGGTTGATGGCTCGCCGGTCGAACTGCTGCCAACAGGGGGGCGGGGTCTACTGGTTGGCCTGAAGCAGGGTACCGACGCGACAGCAGGTCTGGAGAACGTGGAGTTTGTGCCGAGCGCCGATCGCCTTGAGGTGCAGCGTGGCCAAGAGGCGGTCCTGCGGCTGCGTGCTAACCTCGGTTCCGGGGCAGTGGTGGACAAGACGCTTCGCTTCAGCGGCGATCGCTATGGGTTCTGGCTGACGGTCGACTGCTCAGGCCTTGAGCCAGACACTGAGATAGTCCTCGGCTGGGACGGCGCGGTTGCGATCACGGAAGAGGAGGCATCTGCGGATCTGCGCGAGGCTCGTCTGCTTGCTATGCTCGGCGGCTCGGTTACGAAGCTCCGTGCCAGCGGCACCGACCGCGAGAAAGAGTGGGAGGAAAGGGGCGCAGTGCAGTGGGTCGGTGCGCGCGGCAAGTACTTCCTAATTGCGCTGGCTCCCGGTGGGGAGTCGGCTCGGACCACTGTGCGCCTGCGGGCAGCGGGGCGTGGCAAGGGCGTTCTCCCAGCCTACGCGTTCGAGTTGCGAGGGAGGCCGAGCGGCACAGGCCGCTGGGAGAGCCTGGTGTACCTCGGCCCCCTCGAATACAGGGGCCTTGCAGGGTACGGCGCTGAGCTCGAGCGAGCTATCGACTTCGGCTGGCCGGTGGTGCGCCAGATCAGTTGGCTGCTTCTCGTCGTTTTCAGATGGACCTACCGTCTGGTACCCAACTACGGCTGGATTATCGTCCTGTTCGGGGTGGCCATCAAGATTGTGTTGTACCCTCTGACGCACAAGACGTATGAGTCCAGCGCCAGGATGCAGGAGCTACAGCCCGAACTGGAGGTCCTCAGAGAAAAGTACGCAAACGACCAACAGCGACTCAGCAAGGAGACGATGCGGCTTTACAGGGACAAGGGCGTGAATCCCCTGGGAGGGTGCCTGCCGATGCTGCTGCAGATGCCTGTCTTCTTCGCGCTCTACAACCTGCTGGGGCGCACCATCGAACTGCGGCAGGCCCCCTTCGTTCTGTGGATCCGCGACCTGTCGGTTCCGGACAGCTTGATGGTGGCGGGCGTCGAGATACATGTGCTGCCGATCCTCATGGGGGCCTCAATGCTCGTTCAGCAGAAGATGACCATGAAAGATCCGAAGCAAGCGATGCTGGTGTACCTGATGCCTGCGATGATGGTGTTCATCTTCTGGTCGATGAGTTCGGGTCTTGTGCTCTACTGGAGCGTTTTCAATGTGTTGAGTATAGCGCAGCAAGCTGCCGTGAGTCGACTGGGTCCGGCCTACGTCGGCCAAGAGAGACGGCGAGGGCGCTGAAGATCGGTTGTGAGTAGGGGTTCCGGGGTGCCAAGCGATGACACGATAGTGGCGCTGGCGACACCGCGCGGCGAGAGCGCTGTGGCCCTGGTGCGTCTCAGCGGAGTCGGGGCCATAGGGATTGCGACGAAGCTCTTTCGCGGACCGCGAGGTTGGGAGAGATCCAGCCGGCGGGTCGCTTTGGGGCGGGTGATAGTACGCGGCAGGGAGATCGATTCGGGGCTGGCATGGGTCATGCGAGCCCCGAATTCGTACACAGGCGAGGATGTGGTAGAGATCTCGTGCCATGGAAGCATGGCTGTGGTAGAGGAGGTAGTGCATCAAGCGTTGAGCCTAGGGGCACGCGTTGCGGAACGCGGTGAGTTCACTCGACGCGCCTTCATGAACGGGAAGCTGGATCTGCTCCAAGTGGAGGCAGTCCTCGCCCTGATCCGCGCCGGCGGCAGGTCGGGCGCCCTGGCAGCTCACGCAGCGCTGTCTGGCAGGCTGTCGGAAAGGGTTCGCCAGCTTGGCAGTCGAATCACGGCAGCCCGGGCCCAACTGGAGGTGACCCTCGATTTCCCTGACGAGCTGCAACCTGCACGGGAGCGCGTCAATCTTGTGGGCGAGCTCGGCGACGCCGCTGAGGAGGCAGAGCTGCTTGCGGCAAGCTACGAAGCGACGCGTCGCCGCGACTGCGGCGCCCAGGTGGTGCTGGTTGGACGACCCAATGTAGGGAAATCGACGCTTCTGAACGCCCTCCTGGGGGAAGATCGCGCGATCGTTGCTGGGACACCTGGCACGACTCGCGATCTGGTGGAAGGGCGTGTCTGGTGGGATGGAGAACTCGTTCGCCTCATCGACACGGCAGGCATCCGAGACGGAGGCGACGAAGCCGAGATGCAGGGCGTCAGGCGAGCCATGGAAGCCGCAGGCGAGGCGGCGGTGGCAGTGCTTGTGGTCGAGGGCTGCCGGGATTGGACAGAAGAGGACACAGCGCTGGTGCAGCATGTCAGGGCAGAGCGCATGGTCGTGGCGGTGAGCAAGATTGACCTTGCGAAGAAGCTCAGAGTCCCGCCGTGGGTACGGGTTCCTCAGGTCGAGGTCTCTGGCCTCACCGGCGAAGGAGTGGCGCGCCTGGCCAGCATTGTCAGGAACCTGCTTCCGACCCCAAGCTGGGAGCCGAGAGGCGAGCTCCTGCACGGGCGGCAGCAGCGGTGCATGATGGAAGTGGCGGAAGCGCTGCGGCGCGCCAGTGGTGGTCTGAGCGCAAGAAGTGCCTTGGAGTGCTGTGCCGCAGATCTGGTCGATGCGGAGCGAGCCATTGACGAGCTGCTGGGAGTCCGGGTGGGTGAGGATGTGCTCGACTGCATTTTCCGGGAGTTCTGCATAGGGAAGTAACCCCAGACCGCTCAGGGGTCGGCTCCGGTGCCTCTGCGCAAGAGGGCGTTGCCCCTGGGCTGGCAGTCTGCTCCTGCCGGTGTCGCCAGGAGCGCGATCACAGGCCCATCGCTGTGCGGCTGCGTCAGCAGGCTGCTCGGTAGTGAGTGGCGGCAACGAACGCGCGGCTCGCATTCGCTCGGGCTGGACCTGGGGTCGGAGCGGAGCGGTGGTTCAGGTGCTGGGCGAGGGCGAGACCGCAGTCTAGGCTCGCCAGCGGCGGCGGAGCCCGACCGCGAGGGACTCACCGCGGGGTGATGACTTCGGCCTTGGGGGGTAGGATTCCGCTGCGGGCGGCATCTGAGTGGGAACAGAGCCACAAGAGGCGAGAATGTGGGTGGCGGTCCAGTGGCCCGCTGTTTCACGTGGAAAAGGTGGGCCGGTGCGCGTGTGTCTGAGTGCGCTCTGTGCTGTTCGGCGACCACTGACGCAGGTCAGTTGCCTTGCCGGCGGAGGACGAGTAGGTCAGTGTCGTGCGCTGAGTGAGCGGGCAGCAGCCGGCAGCGGAGTGCGGGTGAAGACTGCAGAGCGCATGGCAAGCTGGGGGCTCGGAGACATGCTGGAGAGGGACCACGACGCCCGGCGGTGCGCCGTCGCACAGCCTGGCCATGCATAGGCTCTGGTCGCTGAGAGTCTGGTGGCTGCGCTTCGGGACCCGGCACCAGCAGATCCATCTGGCCCCAACCCAGGAGTCCCCAGCGAGGAGTGGCGCCACGAAGGCCGGCCACGATAGACCCCGGCCCTGCCCCGGAACGGCTGCCGCCCGTCGAGCACCCCGGCCAGTTCGTGGCGAGGAAGGCGAGCAACGCCCGCAGCATCCGTCTCGAGCACAGACTGCGCTTGCCTGCCAACCGCCTGGACCAGCACCCGGTCGGCTTGGCGGGAATCGACGACGGCATCTGGCCAATCTACTTGTGTCACGTGCTGCTGGTCATGGTCAACGAACGCGATAGGGTCGTCCGCGGGTGACCGGATCAGCCACCGCCACATGTGTCTTGCGTCATCCTGTCTGCACACGCGGTTCCACATGGAACGACTGCACCCGACACTGTCGCCCGAACTGGAGCGTGACCTCGACCGGGCTGCCGCGTACCCAGAGATGGCGCAGCACGCGGCGTTGCTGCGGGACCACCTGCGTTCATACGCGGCCCTCCTGAGTTCATGGGCCACGAGGGTGAACCTCGTATCACGAGCCGACTGCACACGGCTGGGAACTCACCACTTCCTGCCCTCGCTCAGTGCCTGCTCGATCATCAATGCCCTGCCACACCGGACAGTAGTGGACCTTGGCTCTGGAGCGGGCCTTCCCGGCATCCCACTTTCGCTGGCGCTGCAGGACAGCGAGTTCTTCCTTGTGGAAAGTCGCCGTCGGCGCGCCACCTTTCTGCGGCACGCGATCCGTTCACTTGGGTTGAAGAATGCGTGCACGGTTGAGCGGAGGTTCGAAGACTGGTTACCACCGGTTCCGATCGACTGCATTGTCGTCCGCGGTGTCTCCCTGACGGTTCAGCTCTTGGAGTCTGCAGCCAAGGTGCTTTCTCCCCACGGTTGCCTTATCAGCTATCACGCCGGCGTCGGGCCAACCGGGGCGGGCCGTTGCCGCTTGGTGTGGGCCTTCTCTACGACCAGCCGCCTGCGGCTGGCGGTTCTTCGGCCGCAGCTCTGGCTGCCATGCTGCTGAGGCCATTGCCGCCGGGATGACTTGCTGGCGGCAACGGTGCGGCCATATATTCGCTCCTGTGGCTCACGACCGCTCGGCTGCGGCGCCCCCCCCCCCGGGCGGGTCTCCGTCATCGCACCTCAGGTAGACGATGCCAGGGGCTGTGCGCAGGCGCCGCGTGGGGAGCGTGGCGTGTTCGGACAAGTCGAGTTCCGGGCGGTGGGTGAGTCACCAGCATGAAGCAGTCTGCTGCCAGGCATGCGCGATCTGCATCTGGTGCCGAGCGGCGCAGGCCGGTCGTGCGCGTGCTACGAGGGTTTTCGCGTGCTGGACAAGTACCTGAAGGCCGCGGTCCTGTCAGCTCTTCGCCCCCTTGCAGGGCTGCTGATAAGGCTTGGTCTGTCGCCGGACTTCTTGACGCTGGCGGGGCTGCTGACAAACCTGGTCGCTACCGCGGCGTTTGGCATGGGCAGACTGCGGTGGGGAGCCGTGATCATGCTTGCGGCCGGCATATGCGATATCCTGGATGGTCAGGTGGCTCGGGAAGGGCGGAAGGAGACCAAGTTCGGGGCGCTTTTGGACTCAACGACTGATCGCTACTCCGAGATCTTCATCTACTTTGGCATTGGTGCCTACTTCATCAGGATGGGCGACTGGGGTCCAAGTGGCGTGCTGTTCTTCGCTCTGTGCGGGTCCCTGATGGTCAGCTACGTGCGGGCGCGCGCCGAGGGCCTGGGCGAGGAATGCAAGGTGGGCTTCATGCAGCGTCCCGAGCGTATCGTCGCGCTGGCTCTCGGTGGTATTGTTGGCCGTCGCAGCCTGATCTTTGCCCTCGTGCTCTTGGCGGTGACCACTAACCTGACAGTGCTCGAACGTCTTGCTTACATCCGCAACAAGCTGAAATCGCGGCCAGGGCCGACGACGCTCCAGGGGTCCCCTTAGCGGTCCGTCTCGGAGCACGCGGCCCCGATTGCCCAACACCCGCCGCAGCCGGCGGGCCCCCGCACTGAGGCCGCCCCATGGTCGGCATCCCGAGCGCTTCGGTCTCGTGGGAGCAGCACTGCGACACCGGCCATCGGTCGCCCGGAGCAGTCATGCTTCGCAAGCAAGTGCGACGGCTACCGGTGCTCCTTGACGACGATGGCACGGTCGCGCCACTCATGCGTCCGGTCGTGAGATTCGTAGCTGCGCATCGGAATGCAGGAGAAAGTGGCTGGTCTGCGAGGTGGGTTCGGATGTCGCCGACTGGCAGGCTTTGGAGACAGCCGCCGGAAGCGGGCGCCCATGGTCGAGGGTGGTCTCGCTGGGGGGAGCACTGATAGCGGAGAGGGGTACTAGTTGCGGGCCAGTGGAATATCGCCGGCGCGAGAACCGACATGCCACGCATGCCACGGGCATACTTCATCGTCTTCGAGGGCATTGACGGCAGCGGTACCACGACTCAGGCCGCCCTGCTCGCGAAGCATCTGCGGGATCTCGGCCATGAGGTAACCGAGACTCGGGAACCAGGTGGAACGCCCATAGGTGAGAGAATACGGGACCTGCTGCTGGATCCCGCAGTGTCGCTGGCCGACGCCGCCGAGATGCTGCTGTACGCTGCTGCCAGAGCGCAGCATGTTGCCGAGCTCATCCGCCCGGCGCTGCAGCGCGGCGTCAGCGTGATCTGCGATCGGTTTCTCGACTCGTCGCTGGCCTACCAAGGCCACGGCAGGAATCTGGGAGCGGGCCTGGTGCGAGTCGTCAACGTGCCTGCGGTTGGCGACTGCACCCCTGATCTTGTCGTGTTTCTCGACGTACCGCCGGAGATCGCCTCACGACGGTTGCAGTCCCGCGGCGGCGCTCCAGACCGGATCGAGCGAGCCGGCAAGGCGCTGCAGGCCAAGGTGGCGGCCGCGTATCGCGAGCTGGCCCGTGAGCGTGCCAACGCTGCCTTGGTCGTCGATGGCGCCCAGACAGCGGAGCGGGTCTCCGAGGATGTCTGGCGCCACGTGACCTCGCTGTGGCCAGAGATTGCCCAGCGACGTGCTGGCCCACACTCGTGCGGCCCATGACGGTCAGGCATGACGAGCGATGAGCGGGCTGGCTAAGCTTACTGCTGTCGCCACCGTGGTTGTGCAGCTGGCTGTTGCACCCGCGCGGGGCGCGACCGACGATCCCTACGCTGATCTGAGCCAGAGCTGGGACCGATTCGCTGCGGTCTACGGCAGGGTTGTGCAGGACTACTATACCGAGGTCTCCCCTGACACGCTGATGCTGGGGGCGATCGAGGGCATGCTCGCGCGCCTCGACGCCTACAGCCAGTACTTTGATCGTCAAAGGCTGCGGCAACTTCGCGAGGATACTGCCGGGCGATTCGCCGGCCTGGGTATAACAGTGTCCCGCGTGGAAGGCTATCCGGTCGTGGTCGCCCCCATGGCAGGCACCCCGGCCGAGAGGGCCGGCCTGACGACCGGCGACCAGATCGTCGCGATCGAGGGACTGGACACCCGCAGCATGCCACTGGACGATGTCGTCGATCATCTGCGTGGCGAGCCCGGAACCGAAGTCACGATCACGATTCGTCGCCCCGGGGTGTCCGCACAGGCGCGCCAGGTAACCGTTCGGCGCGAACTCGTCAACGTCCCCAGCGTCGCTCTGGTTGATCAGTTCAAGCCTGGAATCGGCTACATAGGAATGCGCCAGACGCGGTTCTCGGAAGGCACCGCCGCCGAAGTTGCCGACGCCCTGGAACGACTGCTCGCAGACAATGTGAACGCCCTGATCCTTGACTTGCGGGGCAACCCGGGTGGATTGCTGGCTCAGGCTACCCAAGTGGCGGAGCTATTCCTGCCACGGGGCGCCCCGATCGTGTCGGTGCGCGAGCGCAACGACCGTCGGGCGGAGCTGCGCCGATCACAGCGCAAGCCGCTGGCAGGGGAGCTGCCGCTGGCAGTTCTGATCGATGGGGGCAGTGCCAGCGCCGCGGAGATCGTCGCCGGTGCAATACAGGACAACGACCGTGGCGTCATTGTCGGCGCTACATCCTTTGGAAAGGGGTCCGTCCAGACGATCTTCGAGCTGCACGAAGGAGGCAACAGCGCCCTGAAGCTGACCACCGCCAGGTACTACACGCCCAGCGGTCGCAGCATCCATCGAGATGCGGGCGACGAGGCGGGCTCTGAGCTGCTGGTGTTGCGCGTGGGGGATCGGCGCCTGCCTCTGCGCGGGCTGTTTCAGGCACTGGCAGGTGCCAGCAGCGGAGAAGACGCCAGTGACCGGCTCCTGGCGCGCTTCGACCTGAATCACGACGAGGCGAACGAGATCCTTGGCACGAGTCTGGAGGAGCTTCTCCGGAAAGCAGTCGTTGACGATGCCGCGGCCGACGACTCGCTGGCACCGCAAAGACCGCATGGTCGGTATGTCACGCGTGCCGGGCGTCTCGTGTACGGGGGAGGGGGGATCACTCCTGACGTGCTTGTTTCGCAGCCTGTGGTCGCTGAGTATGTCGCAGAACTCCAGCGCCGCGGTCTGCTGTTCGCCGCGGTCGTGGAGCACGTCGCCAGTGATTCAGTCCGCATGGCCGCGCTGACGGGCGAGGCCCTGGACGAGGAGTTGCTCCGTGCGCTCAAGGCCTACCTTCAGCGCTGTCCTGACGCGCCTCGCTTCGAGGACGAGCCGCTTCGCGCTCTGCGAGCAGTGCGGCAGTCCCTGGAGTCTGTGGGACTGCTGGGGCCTCTGGAGCAGGTGCTCGCACAGATCGAGGCCAGGATCGTGGCGGCGGGCTCCAGCGGCGACCCGCCGGAGCGCGTCCGTGAGCAGTTGTTGCATTACCTTCGGTCTCACGCGGCCTTGCGCCTGCGGGGACGGGCTGCCGAACTGCGAGCGTCGCTGGAGGGCGACCCCTGCGTGCAGCGCGCCATCGAGGTGCTGGCCGACAGAGAGGCATATCGGAGCGTTCTGGCCGTCGCGGGCCCGTGAGCCACAGTCGAGCCTGCAGGCCGCCCGCTGAGGCCCCGGGCGTCCCGGTGTGCTGAAGGAGAACGAATCGCGGCGTGACCCGAACGTCACGTGTCAGTGCGAACGCTGGATCCGCGAAGCCCGCCGTCGAGGCTCCCTGGCTGGGTCGCAAGAGTACCTGGGTGAGTAGCTGGTCGCTGCGTGGCGTAGCTGCAGCCCCCAAGGGCGTATGGCCAACCTGTCACACTGCGCGCTCATTGCTGCGGCCGGAGCAGGGAGTTGCAGGAAGCTCCGTTGCCCCGCTGTTGGCGGCGCGATTGGGGTCGGGCGGACTGCGCCCAAGGCGCTGCGGCGTGCCAACGGTGTGCTCTTCGAGCGCCTCGGATTCGTGGGAGCAGTACTGCGACACCGGCCATCGGTCGCCCGGAGCAGTCATGCTCCGCAGTTCCTGCCCGTGGTGCATCAGGTGCAGCTGCCGGCCGGGCTCGGCGGAGCAGCGGAGCAGCGACGGCTGGTGGGGTGGCGAGACGTTGCCCTGCTGCTCGGGTGCCGTGTCCTCGCTGGCTGCATGGAAAGGCAGGCGCTTCAGGAGGGCGACTGGAGTGTAGACAAGCTTGAGTGCGCCTGCGCACCAGCCGTATGGAAAGGCAGGCGCTTCAGGAGGGCGACTGGAGTGTAGACAAGCTTGAGTGCGCCTGCGCACCAGCCGTGCGCGGGGGGCTTCTCCGGGCCCGGCTGGCTC
>Ga0116202_10002413_pt1 | contig 11157 bp, 11 predicted proteins | sample LakKivw325mmetaG_FD_94479 | JGI IMG/M metagenome (GOLD analysis project Ga0116202, IMG submission 94479) | Anoxic lake water microbial communities from Lake Kivu, Rwanda to study Microbial Dark Matter (Phase II) - Lake Kivu water 325m metaG | ecosystem: Environmental > Aquatic > Freshwater >... | reverse complement strand
GTTTTAAGTCTGGCCCTAAGTAGCTAGCGCATGGTTTTGAGCGGCTGAATCTATGGGCGTCTCGTTCTTACGCGCACGCGGCTAATCAGCGGAGCATTGCCTTGCTTGAAAAGTTGGGTTTTGCCAGCGGCAATTTAGTCATCAAAGAAGCCTATTGTCGCGGCCAACTGGTTGACGCGCATCGGTTTATTTTGATAAAAGAAATTTGGCAACTGTCCAATCAACGAGTCGCTTAAGAGCCGGCTGGGAATAACCAGTCGGCTCGTTCTCTTTAAATAGACAGAGCCGGCCTTTTTTGTTAAACTATTTATAGTCATATGGATTTAAAAGGCGAGTTAAAGGAATTATTGAACCAATTTAAAGACGACGCCAAGCAGATCAACTCTTTGGCGGATTTGGAATTGCTTCGGCAAAAATACGCCGGCAAAAAAGGCCGGCTGGCCGCCTTGTTGCCCGAAGTTGTAAAGCTGGCGGGTGAGGAAAAAAAGGAGCTGGGCAAAAAGCTCAACGAGATAAAGTCAGAGCTGGAAGAGGAATTAAGCCAGCTTCAGGAAAAATTTTTAAAACAGACCAGCCAGCCGCAAAGCCAGTTTTTAAAGACCTTGCCGGGTCAGCAACCGCCGCCGGGGCACTTACATATTATCACCCAGGCGGTGGAGGAAATCGTGGATATTTTCAAGCCCCTGGGCTTTGTGCTGGTGCGGCATCCCGAAGTTGACTGGGAGTATTTTGCTTTTGAAGCGCTAAATATTCCGGCCACCCATCCGGCCAGAGACGAATGGGAAACTTTTTTCGTGGATTCTCCCGCTGACAAAAAATACGGACGGCTGGTCATTACGCCCCATACTTCCAGCGGCCAGGTGCGAGAAATGTTAAAGGGACAATTACCCATTCGCATGCTCAATATTTCCCGCTGCGGCCGGCGACAAGAGGACGTTAAGCACCTGCAAACGTTTTTCCAGTTTGAGGGTTTGGCCGTGGATAAAGGCATCAGCATCTCGCATCTAAAAGGCACCTTGGATTATTTTGCCCGGCATTTTTTCGGGCCGGGTCGGCAGACCCGCTTGCGGCCGTATGATTTTCGCTTTACCGAACCGAGCTTTGAGGTGGATATTAACTGCGGTCTGTGTCTGGGCAAGGGGTGTAAATTCTGCAAAGGCGGCTGGGTGGAGCTGGGGGGAGCGGGCATGGTGCATCCCAAAGTGCTGGAATACGGCCATATTGATCCTAAAGAATACACTGGCTTTGCTTTTGGCTGGGGAGTGGAGCGCACCTATATGATGAAAAGCGGCACGCAGTTGGATGATATCCGGTATCTATTTAATAATGATTTGAGGTTCCTTGAGCAGTTTTAGCTGCAATTTCAAATTTCAAAGCTCAAATGCCAAATCAAGCTCAAAGTTCAAAGAAAAAATATGATCTTGGCGAAAGAACAGCGAGATTTGGTGAACATATAATTAAGTTCGCAAAGAGAATACCGGAGAACGCAATTAATAGATCGTTAATTAGTCAATTAATAAGGGCTGGAACAAGTATTGGGGCAAATTATATGGAGGCCGACGCGGCCGAATCAAAAAAAGATTTTCAACATAAAATTGGCTTGTGTAAAAAAGAATCAAAAGAAGTGTTGCACTGGCTGAGAATGATTGCCACGGCTGATTCTAATATAGCCGATGAATGCAGAAAACACTGGAAAGAAGCGCACGAATTGGTCTTAATATTTTCCTCAATAATAAAGAATAAGAATTAACTTTGGATTTTAGGCTTTAGTCATTTATTTGACATTTGGATTTTGTAATTTGGATTTAAGAGTATGAATATTTTAGTCCCGAACAACTGGCTTAAAGATTATATAAAGACTAACGCCCAGCCGGCGGAAATTGCCGACGCTTTGTCGCTGCACGCTTTTTCGGTGGAAAAAATAATCAAGCAGGCGGGCGATGATGTTTTTGAAATTGAAGTGACGCCTAATCGCGGCGACGCGCTGTCGGTGCTGGGCATTGCGCGGGAGCTGCGCGCTATTTTGCCGCGGCAAAAATTTGAAGCAGTTTGGCAGGAACCAAAAATTGAGCAGGGACAAGCTGGCAGCGATTGCGATCTCAAAGTAGAGATTAAAGATAAATCTTTAGTGCCGCGTTTTTCGGCTATTGTGCTGGATAACATTCAAATCAAAGAATCACCCGATTTTATAAAAGAGAGGTTGGCGCAAGTTGGCAGTCGGCCGCTAAATAATGTCATTGATATCACTAATTACTTAATGTTTGACAAAGGCCAGCCTATGCACGCGTTTGATTATGACAAAATTTTGGGCGGAAAAATGATTGTGCGGGAATCAAAGAAGGGTGAAAAACTCATCACCCTGGACGGCGTTGAGCGCGAGTTGCCAGCGGGCGTCATCGTGATAGAGGACGGCGAGGGTCGGCTAATTGACCTTTGTGGCATTATGGGTGCCAAAAACAGCGAGGTGGATGAGAATACAAAACGCGTGTTATTGTTTGTGCAGGTTTATGATCCGGTGCGCATTCGCAAATCGTCTATGGCTCTGGGCCATCGCACCGAGGCCGCCCTGCGTTTTGAAAAAGGCATTGATTTTGACGGGGTAATTCCGGCGCTTTGGGAGGCGGTGGCGTTTTTGAAAAAGTATGCTTCAGCCAAAGAATCCTCCGGCTTAATTGATATTTTAAATATTGAGCAGCCGGCCAAAAAAGTGGCCTTGGATTATGAGCGGATAAATCTGGTGGCCGGCGTGGCCATTGAGCGGGAAGCGATAGATAAAATTTTGGCGGACCTGGGGTTTAAAAAAGAAGGCAGCGCCGTGGTTGTGCCCTCCTGGCGCTACGATGATATAGACATTGCTGAGGATTTGGCGGAAGAGGTTATCCGGCTTTACGGCTACTATAATCTACCCAACAAAATCTTAACCGGCGATATTCCGGAGCAGACGCCCGAACCGGTTTTTTACTGGGAAGGCGCGGCTAAAAATTATTTGAAACATCAGGGATTTTTTGAGTGCTACACCAATTCGGCCACCAACGAACAGCTGGACGGGCAGGGCGCGTTAAAAATAGTCAATCCCCTGACCGAGGAATTTAAGTATTTAAAAACGTCGCTTTTGCCGCAGCTTAAAGCGGTGATGGAAAAAAATCAGAGCTTTGGCGAGACAATTAAAATTTTTGAACTGGCCAGCGTTTATATATCTAGGAATCACGATATTCCGGAGCAGCCCTTAAGGCTAGGCTTGATGAGTAAGGGCGTGGATTACCTGGAATTTAAAGGCGCGATAGAGGGGTTAATAGCGGAGCTGGGCATTAGCGGGCAATTTGATTTTGTTATTCAAGAGCTACCCGGCAACATGCTGGCCGCGGAACTTGATTTTGAAGCTTTGGTCGCCAAAGCCAGCCAGAATAAAGTTTACACGCCGTTGAGTTCGTTTAATTCCATCAAGGAAGATTTAACATTGGTGGTGCCAGAAAACACAAGCTACGCGCAAATTGAGGAGCTGGTCTTGGCAACCAACAAGCGCATTGTGAAATTGGCGTTTAAAGATATTTATAAGAACTTTTTGACTTTAGCCATTGAGTATTTGGATAGAGAGCAACAGATATCGTCGGTTGAGACGCAGGAGATAAGGGAGAGAATATTTAAAGAATTGGAAAATAAACTGAATGTGAGATTAAAGACTTAATTTTCAATATTCAACACTCAACATTCAGTGAATATTCAATGTTTTAATTTTCAATTGATTATTGGCTAATTGATTGTTGATTGTTGATTGATTATTGGTTATTGATTATTGAAAGTTTGTTAAATTATGCTAGATATTAAATTCATCAGAGAAAATAAAGAGGCGGTGGCGCAGGCCGCCCAGAACAAAAATATCTCCTTGGATGTGGAGTGGCTCTTGTCGCTGGACGAGCGGCGGCGCGAGCTAATTACCAAAATTGAGACGGCCCGCAGCCAGCAAAAGAAACTGGGCAAAGATAATATTGAGCAGGCCAAGGAATTAAAAGAGGAGCAAAAAAAGCTGGAGCTGGAGCTGGCTGAAATTTTGTCGCAGTATAATGCTTTAATGCTTAAGGTGCCGACCGTCCCTTCGCCCGACACGCCAATTGGCCGAAACGCCGATGAGAACAAAGAGATTTTAACTTGGGGCAAATTGCCCAAATTCAATTTTGAACCCAAAGACCATATTCAGCTGGGCAAAGATTTGGATATTTTGGATCTGGAACGGGGAGCAAAAGTTGGGGGGTACCGCGGCTATTATTTAAAAAACGAAGGAGCGCAGCTGGTGCTGGCTATGATGCTTTACGCCTTTAACAAAATGACGGCTAAGGGTTATTTGCCGATAATCCCGCCAACTTTAGTTAAGGAATTTGCGCTTTTTGGCAGCGGCTATTTTTCCGGCCAGGAATACGACCAGGAAAAGGACGAAATTTATCAGGTAGCCAGCCGCGACAAAGAAGCCGATGGTTCCAGCAGCAAGGAAAAAAAGTTTCTTGTTGGCACGGCCGAGCCGTCGCTGTTGGCCTACTACGCGGACGAGGTTTTAAAGGAAGAGAACTTGCCGTTGCGCGTTTGCGGCTTTAGCCAGTGCTATCGGAGCGAAATTGGCAGCTATGGCAAAGACACCAAAGGCATCTACCGCGTGCACGAGTTTATGAAAGTTGAACAGGTAATTTTTGCGCCGGCTGATATTGAGCTTGCCAATCAGCTTCAGGAAGAAATGGTCGGCTTGAGTCGTGAGCTTCACGAGGATTTAAAATTGCCCTATCGTTTACTCCAAATTTGCACCGGGGATATGAGCCCGGGTAAATACCGCGCCTTTGATATTGAAGCCTGGTTGCCCGGAATGAAGCGCTGGGGCGAGACGGGTTCAGCCAGCAACTTTGTGGATTGGCAGGCGCGGCGACTCAACGTTAAATATATTGATAAAGCCGGCCAGCATAAATTCGCTTATTTGCTAAATAACACTGCCTTGGCTTCGCCGCGCACTTTCATCGCTATTTTGGAGAATTATCAGCAAAAAGATGGCTCGGTGGAAGTGCCCAAAGTCCTGCGGCCGTATATGGGCGGGGTGAAGAAAATAAAAAACAAGAAATAGTTTAAATATTTAAGCAGATTTAATTTTAGTTAGACAAGAATGATAACGGTTTTAATTTTCAATATTCAACATTCAATATTCAATGAATATCCAATATTCAATGAAAATTTTAAAATTGATTGTTGATTGATTATTGAGATTTTTTAGAATAATCTAAAGTTTATGGAACGTGGTTTAATAAAAGATATAAAAAATAGTGTCGGCGAAGATGTAAGGATATTGGGCCGGATTTTGAACGTGCGCAAGTTAAGCGATGTGGTTTTTTGGCAGGTGCAGGATTTTACGGGTGCCATTCAGGTGGTCTGGGAAAAAGAAGCTGAGAGCAAAGTCGGCGATGCCGTGGAAATAAAAGGCCAGGTTAGAGCCGATGAACGGGCCAAGGGGGGTTGCGAAGTTTTGGGGCAGTCAGCCAAAGTTATCAGTTCAAGCGTTGAGGAGTTGCCATTTGACTTATCTAAAAAAGATTTGAATTTACAGCTCACCACTTTGCTTGACGGACGCGCGTTATCGCTGCGCCACCCTAAAGTCCAGGCTATTTTCCGGCTTTACGACATTTTGCTGGAAGGTTATTGCGCCGCCATGCGCGAGGAAGGGTTTGTGGGAATTAAAACGCCCAAGATTTTGGAGGCGGCAAGTGAGGGCGGCGCTAACTTTTTCAAAATAAAATATTTTGATAAAAACGCGTATCTGGCCCAAAGTCCGCAGCTTTATAAACAAATTATGGTGGGCGTGTTTGAGCGGGTGTTTGAGGTGGGCTCGGTTTTTCGGGCTGAGCCGCATTTTACCACGCGCCACGTCAATGAAATTATTATGCTGGACGCGGAGATGGGATTTATTGAAAGCTTTGAAGATGTAATGGCGATGCTAAATAAGATATTGGTAAAGGTGGCCGGCCATATCAACGCCAAAGGCCAGGAGTACTTGAAACTTTACGGAGCGGAGCTGGTTGTGCCGGCCAAAATTCCACAAATAAAATTAGCCGAGCTTAAAGAAATTATTAAGAAGCAATATAAGTATGATGTGCCCGAAACCACTGACCTGGATCCGGAAGGGGAACGGTTGGCCAGTCGTTGGGCCAAAGAAGAGCATAATTCCGACTGGTTGTTTGTGACTCATTACCCAATGAAATTCCGACCGTTCTACACGATGCCCGATGCAAATAATAGAGATGAGGCGGCTGGGTTTGATTTGCTTTACAAAGGCGTGGAACTGGTCACCGGCAGTCAGCGCATCCATTTATATAAAGATTTGGTGGCGGCGATGAAAGCTAAAAACGTGAAGCCCGACGGCCTAGAATTTTATCTTGATGTTTTCAAGTTCGCTATGCCGCCGCACGGGGGGTGGGGTATGGGTTCGGAACGATTTATCCAGCAGTTGCTGGGATTGGCAAGCGTGAAAGAAGCCGTGCTTTTCCCGAGGGACGTGAAGCGTTTGAGCCCGTAATATGAAACAAGTATTTTTTATCACCGGCAATAAGTTAAAGTTTGAAATTGCCCAGCAGGCTTTAGCCGGCGCCAACATAGAGCTGGTTCAAAAAGAGCTGGCAACGCCAGAAATTCAGTCTGTCAGGGTTGAAGAGGTTGCCGGTTTCTCGGCCAAATGGGCCAGCGACCAGCTAAAACAGCCGGTTTTAGTGAGCGACGCCGGCTACTACATAGAAGCGCTCAATGGTTTTCCCGGACCATTCATAAAATATATTAACGAGTGGTTGAGCGCCGAAGACATTTTAAGGTTGATGGACGGAAAGACTAACCGAACGGTTGAGGTTAAAGATTGTTTGGCGTATTGTGAGCCCGGCCAGGAGCCGGTCTTTTTTTGCGGCTCGGCCAAAGGAACTATTGCCAACAAAAAAGGCAGCCCGGGCTTAACCGCTATCAACGAGATTTTTATTCCTGAAGGCTACGATAAAACCGAATCGGATATTCCTTGGGAGGAGATGAAAAATTTTTGGTCTAAGAGCATGAAGACATATCAATTGGTGGGGGAGTATTTTAAGAAAAGATGAATAATGCTGGAGTCTGTGATATGAAATATTATCCAAAAATAAAATTTAGAGCCAGCTTGAAGGTTGATACAGGAAATTGTATTAATTTTATTAAGCAAAAAAGAAGTGGGCCAAGAAAGCAATTTACAGTCTGGTTTTTGCCACAGGATTTGCGATATATTCTGAATAAAAAGTTCTCGGAAAAGCAAAGAGAAAAGATCATTAAAGCTTATATGCGCCAGGTTTTTAATAATAAGGAAAAAAGGCAGGCAATAATTGGCGGTTGTAAAAAAGCAACGCAGGACTGGCAAAAAGTAGCCAAGAGATACTTTGGGCTGATGGATAAAGTTTTCAAAAAACATTCTTGGCCAAAAGGAAATTATCGAGGGTTTGCTTCAATCTTTCATATGTTTCCGCGCTATATTGAGCCTAAGATATTCTTTTTCCCATATGTTCATAAACTGCCCAAATTCTCCAACCGAGTGATCTCTCACGAGATGATGCATTTTTTATTCTTTGATTACCTAGATAAAAAATACGGCCTGAAACAAAATTCTAAAATAGTCGGTAAGTCAAATGATTATATCTGGCAGGTATCAGAAGTTTTTAATAACGTGATAGAGAGTTGGGAGCCGTATAAGAGAGTTTTTAACTTCGGTGTGCGGCCTTATGCTGGCCTGGAAAAAATGTTCGTTCAAATGAAGAAAGATTGGGCAAAAAAGCAAGATATTGATTGGTTGCTATATAGATGGTTGAAAAAAAGATAAAACAGCGAAGAGTTGAAAAACCGCCACAGGCGGTTTTTGCTTTGGTGGCTTGACGGTATATGGGCGCCAGGGATATTTTGGCGCAGGATATTAACGTTGTTCTTTGAGGAATAATAACAAAAGCAAGCTTATTTGTTGAAACTTGTTTTTCTGTATAAAAGCTTGACGAATAGCATTAAAAAACGTATGGTTTAGAATGGCTTAAATAGAAAGCACCTTTAACAAAAAGGAGGAAAATTATGGAGAGAGCAAACAGGGAAGGGGTTGTCATTAGGTCTCTCTCGCGCCATGATTACAACAAGCCAGAGCTTTTCCAGGCTTACATTAATGGCTTAATATCCGACGTTGACGCAATGGTTTCTTTCGCTACCAAGAAGACCATCGAAGAAGAAAAAGCGTGGTTGAAAAATGCGATTTCTTTGGTGGAATCATCAAAGGCAGCTATATTTATTGCGGAGACCGAAGATTTAATTGTGGGCGAGGCTGCGATCGGTCTGTGTTCAGACCGCAGGAAGCATGTAGCAGAACTGGGTATTTCCGTTATAAAAGACTACCGGAAGCGCGGGATAGGGACATGTTTAATGCAAAAGATATTGAGTTGTGCAGGGGAAAAGCTGGTCCCCGCGCCAAAAGCGGCAAGGCTTAGCGTTTTTGGTGCCAATAGTATAGCGATTGCTTTTTATGAAAGATATGGATTTAGGGTGGTTGCTTCTATTCCTGGCCAATTTGAATTTAAAGGTGAACTTATTGATGAAGTAATAATGCTAAAAGAGCTTAGACGGAGGTGAGCTATGAAAATAGAGAGAGGCTTGGTGATTATGCGGCCAACGGAGGATTGTAATTTAGACTGTCGATATTGTTATAGTACCAAATCCTCGGATGTGGTGTTGATGGACGACGGCACGCTGGACTGTGCCCTAAAAAAGATTCTGGGATTCTACGGTCACGTGACTTTCGTTTGGCATGGTGGAGAGTCTACTTTGGCCGGTTTGGATTTTTTTAGAAAGGCCATGACTCTTCAGCATAAACATAGAAGATCTGGCCAGAAGATTATTAATGAAATCCAAACCAACGGCACCCTGATAAACGCCGAGTGGGTGAAATTTTTTAAGGCACATAATTTCTTTGTAGGCGTGAGCATAGATGGGCCGAAAGAAATAAACGATACAGCCAGAATTAATCGAGACGGCTCAGGGACCTTTGATGACATATTCCGAGGGATATTGCTCATGAAGGAAGAGGGGATTAATGTGGCTGGTATATGCGTTTTGGCGAAACACAACATAGACCACATTGGCGAGATAGTTTCTTTTTACGAAGAACAAGGCATGCCCCTGAATATAAACCCTTTCATAAGCAGCGGTAAGGGAAGTATATTTAGGGATGAATTGCTTATCTCGCCTGTTGAATTTTCAAAGGCGATGATTGGTTTATTTGATCGTTGGTTTGAGGCACCTACGGTAAAGATTTATGATTTCTATAAGATCATAAAAAGCTTCTTTACGGGGTCCAACAACATCTGTTGTTATAGCGGAAAGTGTTCATCTGAGTATATCAGCGTGTGTCCAAATGGAGATGTTTATCCGTGCGGCAGATGGGCTGGAGAAAAAACGTTTTTTATGGGAAACTTAAATAAGGATACCATGAGGAAAATTGTGACCTCCCGAGCCGCCACGGATATTCTGAACAGAAAGGAATTTCTTGACGATTGCAGGGATTGTCGGTGGCTAGAAATTTGTAACGGTGGCTGTCCCCATACCTCGTATCTTTACACTGGAAATATCTATAACAGAGATTTCTATTGTATGGGAAGGAAAAAATTGTTCTCTCACATTTACAATAAAATAAGTTCTTCTTTGGAGGATGCTCGCCGGGCTACAAAAATGATAAAGGGAGGTGGTTAGTTTACAGAAGTTCAATTAGGAGGTGAGTGTTTATGAAAACTTTAGCCGTTGTACAGGCGCCACTGCCAATCGGCAATGTCGTTGAGGCGATTCCCGAGCGCTTTCGACGCTTAACGACTGACGGAATTGATGCGGATGTAGTGGAAAATCCGGTTATCAAGATGCTGGTTGAAGAAAGTCCGGCGCTTGCCTCGGGGAGGCGTTGTTCAATCGTCCCAGAAGATGAGTGGCTTATCTTTCTGGATTAGACCGAAACAGCCCGGTGACAAAAGGCCAGGAGTAACAATATCCTGGCCTTTCTTTATTCTCCGGCATTGTTTATAATTAGAAGCAGATAAAAATGAATATAATTTTTAACAAGAAAATGTTAGAACATAATCCTTCAGACTGCGGCGAAGGCAGTTATCGATTGAGGGATTTTTTTGATTGGTCGGAAGATATTGATCATGATGGCCAAAAATATTTACCTTTAATTTATCAGGATAAATATATTAAAAAAGTAAAAAAGGCTTGTGAAAATAAAAATGTTTTGGCGGAAATTAACTTATCGCCTGCTAGCTTTAAGGCAGCTTCTTTGGCGGTTGGTCTGGCGGTGTTGGCGGCAGAGCAGAATAATTTTGCATTGATTCGTCCTCCTGGTCATCATGCTGGATTTGAGCACGCGGCCGGATTCTGCCTTTTTAATAACATGGCTATTGCTACGCAAAATTTAATAAAAAACGATAGAAAAGTTTGCATTATTGATATTGATGGTCATCATGGAAACGGCACCCAGGAGATTTTTTATAAATCTGATAAAGTTTTATATTGTTCAATTCATCAACAGCCAGCATATCCCGGAACAGGCTTTATTGAAGAAATCGGCGATGGTATTGGCAGGGGATATAACTTAAATTTGCCAGTATTACCAGACAGCGGAGATGATGTATTTCTGGTAGCAATTAATGGGCTTACGTCATTTATACAAAAGTTTAACCCAGATATTATTGGTGTTTCCGCTGGCTTTGATGGTTATTATAAAGACAAGTTATTGGAATTAAATTATACTCTTAATTCATACTTTGAATTAGGAAAAATACTAAGACAGAATTTTAGAAATACATTTGCTGTTTTAGAAGGAGGTTATCATCAAGACATTAAGAAATGTGTAGATGTGTTTATGGCCGGAATCAATGGTCAAAATATAAAAATTGAACAAGAAAAAGCAACCTCTTCTGCGCAATGTTTAGAATCTATAAACAGAAACGTAGAAGCGCTAAATAATTTATTGGTATAGCATATGTAATTTTGTCATCGGAAAAACCCGCCTATTTGGCGGGTTTTTTGGTTGGTGAGAGGAGGGGTGGTGATTTTGTCGGGGAATGGTTGACAGGATTTTGGGGGAGAGTTATAATATAATAT
>Ga0116202_10002412_pt1 | contig 11162 bp, 8 predicted proteins | sample LakKivw325mmetaG_FD_94479 | JGI IMG/M metagenome (GOLD analysis project Ga0116202, IMG submission 94479) | Anoxic lake water microbial communities from Lake Kivu, Rwanda to study Microbial Dark Matter (Phase II) - Lake Kivu water 325m metaG | ecosystem: Environmental > Aquatic > Freshwater >... | reverse complement strand
GCCGTTCTGCGACGGGCACCATATCCGCGTCAGATTCAGCGACGACAACAAGCCGCGTTTTAAGCGGTAGTTCTCGGGGCAGTCCGGGCTTGAGGTCGGACTTTCACACTGGAATACTACGCTCCGGCGTCGGTATATAGAGTGATGTTTACAGGAGGCTCTATGAACCGACTACTCATCCCATTGGCCCTTGTTCTGGTGGCCGGGTGTGCCATGCCCAACCTGTTCGGGCAGCAGGCCGACCAGCCAGTCATGGCCGACACCGCACAGACGGTTGTGGTGCGCGAGATATACCACGAAGCGCCGGTAGTCTATGTGGACACGGTGTACATGGCAGCGGACCCGGAGCCCGCGCCGGTCTACGTGAATGAGGAATACAACGAATACAATGAGTACAACCACACCGATGTCTACGTGCATGAGCGTGTGGTTGTGCCGCCCCCACGCCCGTATCGACAGGACCGCAGGTGGTCACCGAGAGAGACTGAGCGGCGACCCGGAGACCGGCGTCGCGATGGCGGCCCGGGCCGGGACCGGCAGAAGCCGGGCGGTTCTGACAAGCCCGGACCGGTCAACCCGCAGCACCCGGTGAAGAAGGTGAACCTGCCGGCCACAAATGACCGCCAGCAGGCACCGATTCCGCCGACCGCGCCGGTCAAGCCGGTAGCACCAACGCCTCGGCCAACGGCGGCGGACCGCGGTGTGAGGGTTACGCAAGTTCAGCATGAAGCCCCGAAGCAGGTTACGGCGTCGGTCGTCAAGGCGCCGGAGCCGGCAGCAGTCGGGACTCAGGTCAGCCTGGTGCGGGCAGTGCGCAAGTAGTCCACCCCGTCCCTCTGGGTGCGCGTCAGCGAGTCAGAATGACTTTGCGGACGCGCACCGTCTTCTCTTTTGCGGTTTGAATGACGAAGTAGACTCCGGGCGCGAGTGCGCGTACGTCGTTTGCGCCGGGCCGCAGAGCCGCGACGCCCCTGCCTGCTGCATCGATCAGCCGGATTGCGGCCCGCGGCTTCCGGCCGGCGGCGTCCGGCAGGAAGAGGACGCTACGCACGATGCTCGCCGCCGGTCCGGGACCGGAGGTTCGCGATTCAGGGTCTTCTTCGATTCCAGCCGCCCAGTCAAACAGCGCCGGTGCGATGACCCCGAGAATGGAGCGGTGGACCGCGGCGAGGTTGCAGAGTACGACTACGCCCGTGCTATCGGCCCGGCAGAATCCAATCCAGGTGCCGATGCCGTTCCACATGCCGGCGTGCGACCAGACCTCGCGCTGCCCGACATACTCGCGGTTCCACACGAGACCGATCTCGGGCGGGTATTGGATCGTAGTCATCAGCGCGACCGTGGCGCTGTCGAGCACCCTGGTCCCGTCCAGCTCGCCCCAGCCCAGCATCATGCTCAGAAATCGTCCGAGCTGAGGGGCGCTGGATTTCATGGTGCCGGCCGGCACGTCGGGCAGACTCTGGTGACCGTAGCGATGGTACCCGCCGCCTGAGTAGTCGTAGGGCATGGCCATTGAGTTGGTATCGATGTCGCGGAAGTACCAGACGGTGCGAGTCATCCCAAGGGGCAGGAATAGCGAATCACGGGTGTAGTGGTGGAAGCTGTCGGTCTGTGCTTCAACCAGATAGCCGGCAAGAGCGATGGCAAGGTTGCTGTACTCGTAGGCGCCGCCCGGTGGCCACGAGCAGAAGTTGTTGGCGCTGTCGTAGAATTCACCGTCCCGTACGAGGTAGCCCTCGACGAACCGGCGGAGGCCGACCTCCGGGTCACCCTGGCACTGCAGCGACTCGAATGTCGGCCAGTAGTCGGAGATGCCGGATGTGTGGGTCAGGAGCATCCGGAACGTTATCGGCGTGGACGGGTAGTCCGGGTGGTGGACCGCGAACGGCAACCTGGTGTTGATGTCGTCGTCGAGTCCGAATGCGCCGCGCTCGCACAACTGCATCAGGGCCGCGGCGGTCATGGTCTTGGAGACCGAGGCCAGGTCGAACACGGTCGAATCGACGACCGGAACGCTATCCTCGAGCCGAGCGTACCCGTACTCGCCGTGCCAAACCAGCTCGCTGCCCCGGACCGCGCACGCGGCGAGACCCGGAATGTGATTCGCGGCCATCTCAGCCCGGATGAGCGAGTCCAATCCGCGCACGACGGGGTCGGGCGCTGAGGCTGCGAGCGTCATGCCGGCGAACACCAAGGCTGAAAGCGGGATCGGGATATGCATCCCGACTTCTATCTGGTGACTATCACCTTGCGGACGTCGCCCTGCAACACCGAACCATCGACGCCGGCCGCCACGTAGTACACTCCCGGAGCAAGGGCCCGGATGTCGTTGTTCCCGGCGTTCAGTCGGCACACCCTGCGGCCGTCGGCGGAGAGGAGCGAGTAGCGGGTACCGAGCGGAGCTTCAGGAAGGCAGAGAACTTTGCCGATAGTGAGAACTGAGCAGGCCGGCTTACTCGTGACCGGCGGTCGCGGTTCGGCAACGGCCACCGGGCCTTCCGGCCCGACCTTGATGAGCCAGGCGTCGTAGGAGCCGGCCCCAATTGACGTCGTCGTTCCGGCGATGATGTAGCCAACGTCAGCGGTCGGCAAAGCCGAATACGCCTCGTCCGAACCGGTGTCACCATAGGTACAGGTCCAGAGCGTGTCGCCGCTAGCATCGGTCCGGACGAGCCAGACGTCGCTCGCGCCCGCGCCGAAGGACTCCGTGCATCCGGCGATAAAGTATCCGCCATCGCTCGTCTGCCGGCCCGACCAGGCTTCGTCAGTTCCGGTGCCGCCGTAGGCATGGGTCCAGAGCGTATCGCCGCCGCCATTGACCCGGAGGAGCCAGAAGTCGGGTCCGCCGGCGCCGGATGACGCGGTCGACCCGGTGATGACGTAGCCGCGGCCCGTGGTCATGGCCGCCGAGTAGAAGCGGTCGTCGTCGGCTCCGCCATAGACCCGGGTCCACAGGGTATCGCCGGCCGAGTCAGTTTTGATGAGCCAGCCATCCATCGCTCCGGCGCTGAATGAGGCGGTCGCCGCGGCGATGAGATGGCCGCCATCGCTCGTCGGTAGGACATCGTGGCCTTCGTCGAACGAGGTACCGCCGAAGGTGCGAGTCCACAGCGTGTCGCCCAGCGAGTCGGTCTTGACCAGCCAGACGTCGGTATAGCCGGCACCATAGTTCTCGGTGAGGCCGACGAGAATGTAGCCGAGGTCAACGGTCTGCCGGACTGAATAGCAGTCATCCCAACCGGCGCCGCCATACGAACGTGTCCATAAGGCCCTGCCTTGCGAGTCGGTCTTCACGAGCATGACGTCGCCGTCCTCGTCGCCGGACGACTCGGTGTAGCCGGCGATGGCATACCCGCCGTCGGCGGTCAGACAGACCGAGTTCGCGAGGTCGTTACCGGTGCCACCGCAGGTCCGGGTCCACGTGGTATCGCCAAGGGAATCGGTCTTGATAAGCCAGAAGTCACAGGACCCGGCACCGAAGGAGTACGTACCTCCGGCAAGGACGTACCCGCCGTCAGAAGTCTGCTGAACGGACTTGGCCGCGTCCGGGTCCGAGCTCCCGTACGTATGCTGCCAAACCGGCTGGGAGAGGGCCGCCGCGGGAATCAGTACGCAGGCTGCCGCTGCGAGGAAGAACGAGCGCATCATTGCCTCCAATCGTGTTGCGATCATCGACGGATGGGGTTGAATGCCCCGCCCTAATGGTCGATTTGACGGCTCCGACAAGACAGTGCGGATGAATCGGAGCCGGAAGCCGAGCCAGGGTGTAGTCCGTCTCGGGTGTTGCCCGGTTTGACGAACGGGGAGGGGAGATTGTTACACGGTCAAGGTACTCCAGGCTGAGCGCCTGCGGGCGTACTACCTCGTCACCACTACCTTGTGGACCGTTACCGCTTGCGCCTCGCGCACGAAGTAGACTCCGGGCGCCAGCGAGCGCACGTCGTTCGCGCCAGGCCGGAGCTGCAAGACTCTGCGACCGTCAGTGGAGAAGAGGGCGACCTCAGATTGCAGATTGTAGACTGCTGGTTGAAGATTGAGAGTATTGCGGATAACCGTCGGCAGCCGGTTCGTCATTCGCACTCCGGATGTCGGGTTCTCCTGTATGGCGTACGGTTCGCCGAGGTCGGTCAGGACTTTGATGGCAACCGGACGGGCTTCGGCGTCCTTCATGTAGTAGAAGGGGAAGCCGAAAAAGACGATGGAGCCCGTGCCTCCGAGCCAGCGGACGCCAACCGGCCGGTTCGCGAACGAGTCACCGGAATAGGAATTGAAACGCAGAACCGTGTCCGCATCGCGCAACGCGAAGGCATCGACGTAGGGCAGACGGCCGTGCGCCGACGCGTAGAGTTTGGCCGAGTCTACCGACACGTCCGGGTAGCCTGAGTACCCGGTCGCGCCCTCGAAGTCGAACCACGACTGGTTGAACCCGGCCGCGATGTGCAGGTAGTCGCAGGCAAACTGGCCAGTCGCGAAGGTGAACGGGTACTGGCCGCTACCGACAACCGCGAGGGTCGGTTTCCACCCGACGAGCCAGAGCTTTCCGCCATATCCGAGGTAGTTCGCTATTCCCGCAAGCGCCGGGTGCAACTGCTGTTGTGAGTAGTCGTCCCCGTGCCAGACAATCGTCGAGTAGGGGCCGATGTCGCCGGCGTTCGGCACGCCAAGCTGAGTGGCGTCCCAGTCGGTGTAGCTGAATCCGTGCAGCATGGCATGATAGAAGTCGTCAACCTGCGCGTCGGACGGGCTGCCCGGCTGGCCGGTGCCGTTCCTTGTCTCGTCCACCAGCAGAATGCCGTGGTCGAGGCTTATCGGCTTGCCGCGGGCGAGCTCCGACTTCTGGCTCTCGTTATCCTGAGTATCAACGGCGGTGACCGCGTACCAGTACATCGTGTCGGACTGCAGCCCGGAGTCGCGGTACGCGGTGTCGGTGATAGTTGAGGCGTTGATGCGCGCAAGAGGAATCGAGTCGGTGCCGCGGTAGAGATTGTAGCCGGCGAGGTCGAGCTCGCGGTTGGGAGACCAGGAGAGCCGCATCCCGAAACGGAACGGCATGGCCAGAAGGCTTTCCGGTGAGAGCGGCAAAAGGCGAGGCGTGGCGCGGGCCTCGGCCGAAGGTGGCCCCTCGAACCCGTTCGAATCGCGGGCCACGACCACGCCGTAGTAGCAGGTATCGCTGTCGAGCCCAGCTATGCGGTATGAGGTGACGAGACCGATACTCGCGGAATCCGTGTACACCCGAGGCGACGAGCCCCAGAGCAGTTCGTACCCGGCGAGGTCAGATTCTGCGTTCGCCTGCCAGTTTGCCTCCAGACTCGAACCATCACCAACATCGCGGAGCACAAAGTCCTGAGGGGCAATCGGTGCAACCGCGAGCGATGCGACCGTGGCCACGGCCATCTTCGTGACTTCGGCCGCGAGCGGCATCGAGAGATGCGACAGCGAGTCGCCGCTCGTGTGATACCAGATGTACGGGTCGGCCCCGTATTCATAGCCGCACGTCGCCGCATAGTTCTGGTTGTCGAACGAGCGCGAGTCAGAGGGGAAGCTGCGGTAGGTTTCCCGGTGCGCGAGGGTGGTATAGGTAGAGGTAACCTGCGCTTCGTACTGAACGAAGCGCCTGGCCGCGTCGACCCCGACGAGGGCTACACCCCAGTCGCCGCCCGGCCACGCTATCATGTCGAAGTCGAGGACGCAGACGATGTCGTCACCCCGCGCCCGAGCCTCCTTCGCGTAGTGGTCGGACCCGTTCAGGCCGATGTCCTCGCCGGTGAAGGCAATGAACTTCACCGTGCAATCGAGGCTCTCGCCGGCCAGCACCCGTGCTGCCTCGATTGCAGTACACGTGCCCGAACCATCGTCCTCGGCACCGGGTGCGATGCTGTCCGGGATTTCCGACATCGCGTCCAAGTGGCCGCAAACGATGAATACCTTCTCCGGGTGGGTCCTGCCGACAATCGTGCCGATCACGTTGCGCCAGGTGTCGCCGTACGCCGGGTAGGAATCGAGTTGGACCGAGTCGAGGCCCAAAGATGCGAAGTAGGTTGCTACGTACTCCTCGGCGTGCCGGCAGGAGTCGGTGTATGCGTAGCGAGTGCTGAAGTCCTGCAGCCGCTGAAGCCGGCCCTGGATCGAGTCGGGGCTGACCTTGGCGATGAGGCGCTGGATGAAGGTGTCCGGCGCGGGACATGACCCAATTCGGCTCGACGAATTGGGATCGTGTCCCAAGCCGGGCCGCAAGCGGTCCCAGACAGAGTCAATAGGCATTGTAGATTGCAGATTGAGGACTGCAGGTTGGGAGGACAGAGCAGGTCCTGAGGCGGCAACGAGGAAAAGGAGCAGCAATACGCTTGTTTTCACGAGACCAGTTTCGGCCCAATACGCTGACTGTCAAGCACGTGCAGACTGCGCTTGACAGCAGGCAGTTCTCACGTGAACATTAGGCATGAAAACACTGGCTACCGTCCTCTGCCTGTTCCCGGTACTGGTCCTGGCGCAAACCTGCCCGGGATGTCCGAACAGCGGCGCTGAATCCGCACCGTGCCATTGGCTGGAGGTGACCGGCGTCGTGCCGGACGGTCCCGCAGCCAAGGCCGGAGTCATGCCGGGCGATGCGCTCACGAGTTACGACGGTAAGCCGATGGGCTGCCGGGCCGAGCTGACCGCGGCGCAGGCTGCTGTCGCGTCGGATTCGCTGGTGGCCACATTCCGGCGCGGACAGAAGGAGCTGAGTTTCGTGCTGCCCAAGGGCAAGCTCGGCATCTACTTTGCCGAATGGATGAACGACGTGTCGCCTGACTCGGGCGCGAAACTGATAGCAGGAGTCCCGAACCTGAGCTGGAACGAGATGAACAGCTTCATGGGCGCGCTTCAGGCAGTCGGCAACAAGCTGGGCGATCACGCCGGCTACGCGTTCCTGTGCGGGGTTTCGGGCGCGGCGTTCCGCACCCAGTTCTTCGATACGTGGTGTCCCAGTTCTCCGGATGCAACCGTTGGCTTTGACGCCGGGGCCGTGGCCCTCAAGGCGTGCGGTCTCAACCCGACGTGGCTGCACGTCTCAAGCGACGGCAAGAACAAGCCGCAAATAGTCTCGGCAATTAGAAAGAGCATTGATGCCGGGATGCCGGCGCTTGCCATCGACCTGATTGAGACTCCGGAGTGGGGCATCATCGTCGGGTACCAGAAGAATGGCGATGAGCTGCTCTGCCGGACCTACTTCGACAAGCGGAAGGCGTTCGACATCGCGCAGAAGTTCCCATTCGCGGTGGCTATCCTCAAACCCGCCGGCAAGATGCCGGACGAGGACGCGAGCATCCGGGATGGGTTCGCTGTCGTATCGGAGAACCTTGCCGCCGAGAAGTATGGGGAGTACTACTCGGGGCTGGCCGCGTTCGACAAGTGGACGGCGCGGCTGCGGGAGGATGACTTCACCAAACTCGACAGCGAGAAGCTGTCGAACGTAGTCCAGGCGAACTACTGGATTTACCAGCGGCTGATTGCGGACCGGAAGACCGGGATCGAGTACCTCCAGCTCGTCGCTCAAAAGATGCCGGACCTGCAGCCGAAGACCGATGCCCTGGTTGCGCTCTATCAGCAGGAGATAGCTGCGCTCGAGCCGTTGCTTGAACAACTGCCAAGCCCCGGATGCGTCGTCCCCGGCTGGCAGTGGGAGCAGGCTGACCGGGACAAGCAGGTTGTGACACTGGCCAGCGCGCGGTTATTTGAGGAGCAGGCCCTTCCGTTGTGGAAGGAACTCGCCGCGGCAAAGTGACGCGGAAAATGAGGACTGCACCGCGCTTCTGAGCGCTCCGGGGACTGCCCCCATTTTCCAGGTGGCAGGAATGCTTGAGAAGTATCGCCCCGAGTATTTCCGCGAGGTCGCGAGCTTCGCGCGGAAGTGCACCAACTTCTTCTACGTCAAGCTCATCATCAAACTGCACGAGAGCGGCCGCCTGCCGGGCGAGTGTCACGTCTGGCGCGAGCACGGCCATATCGTTGCCTTCGCGGCCGCGGCATATCTCAATCCGGATGACGCCTGGCTCTGGGGGATGAGGGTTGACCCGGACTACCGCAACAAGGGGGTCGCCGCGAGGTTCACCCAGGCCCAGTTGCGCATCATCAAGGCAACCGGGCGGACGTGGGCCGGGCTCAATACTCTCGACCACCGCAGACCGGCGCCGACCTTCCGCGTTATGGAAAAGCTCGGGTTTCGACTCGAGGATACCTACGCGGATGACGTCTACTGGCGCCGGCCCAGGCTTGTGCTGCGGCCCCGGCTTGCGCCCTTCCGCGGTTTCCTCAACCACTCACGAGCGCTCGGCCGCAGGACGTTCTTCCATTCACGGTTGGGATGGCTCAATTCGCGTCTGATACCCGCGCGGCGCCGGGAGGTGGACCGACTGGGGTTCACGCTCGACGGCGTGCCGCTGGCGGTCAATCGTTTCCGGTACACCGAGAAGGGCCGCCGGTTCACCGGCGTGACCGTCAACCTGTTCGACCGGCCCGCAGACTTGAAGGTGTTCGTGCCGCGGCTGCTCGCGCTCGTGCCGAAGCGCGGGCACGTGGTGGTGAACTACCCGGCGGAGTGGCAGTACCAGTTCCGGGCCGCAGCAAGAGCCGCGATTCCGAAGATGAAGCGTAACCGCGGCTACTGGCCGAGCACCTGGCGCATTTACGGCAAAGAACTGACGTAGCCAGCCATCGAGATCCTCTTACCGCCCCGCTGCTGATTCAATCGGGCTACATCGTCCGCATGATACCAATAAGGCTCATGCGGATCAGTGGCCAGAATAGGGGATAAAACACGGAATCAGAGGAGGTTGAGGATGCTCAGGGCATAGTAGAGGGGGTCACCGGGGGATGGTATGGGGGATTGTCTGCGGGATTGTCTGGAAGGGGATTCTGGAGGCGATTCGGGACGCAACTTGGCGGGCGATGTGCGGGGCTTACTCCTCTGCAATGTGCAGGATGATTCGGGAATCAACTCGGCTCGTGGTTTGGGAGTCCGTCTGGAGTTCAGCTTGCCAAGTCACCCGAACCGTCGTCCGGAGTGTCATCTACTGAGCAACTTGGAGAGTCACTTGCGGGATAGTCCGCAGGGCAACCTGCGGGACTATTTGCCGAGCAGCGTGCCGGGCTGTGTCCGGATGTCTGACCCGGGTGGTGTCTCTGCTGCGCCGCGGTGCCTGCGTGCGATTCCAGCCAGACTCGGGCTGGAGTTAGCGCTTCAGCTCGGGCGCGAGCTTGGTCACGAACAGCCCGCCAGATGTGCCGGCGACGACAAAGCCCCCATCAGTGGTCGGGCGCACGCAGTACCCATAGCCGGCAAAGAGCGTGTCGGTCCACATCTGCGTGCCGTCCGATGATGTGCGTACCAGAGTCACTTTGTCACCTCCGTCGTCCGGTCTAGTCGTTCCGCAGATAATGTAGCCGCCATCCGCCGTCTGTTCGACCCATTGTCCTCTGCTGCACTCGCTCGGCGCATACGTACCCATCCACAGACTGTCTCGATTCGCGTCTGTCCTGAGCAGGTAGATGCTGGCATAATTCAGCTTGGCTCCGGTGGCGGCGTAGCCTCCGTCTGATGTCTGTATGACCGAGTTGGCATTCATAATGCTGCCGAAGGTCTTAAGCGACGTCTGGAGTCCGAGCGAGTCAACCTTCAGCAGCGTCTTTGTCCCGATGATGCAGCCGCCGTCGGAAGTTCTGCGCAGCGACAGGTTCTCGTCCCTCATTGCACCACCGTAGCCGATAGCGTACTTGCGGCTCCACCTGAACGTCCCACCGCTGTCAGTCCTCCAGAGTATGACGGCGCTATCGCTGACGCTCATGATGACGGCCGTATACGCAGTATCGTTGAGGCCGACAACAGCTGCTGCACCAGCCGAGAATGCATGCCACAGGTAGGAATGCCAGAGCACGTTCCCGGACGCATCGGTTCTGATCAGCGCCGCGCCAACCGGAGAAGTATCGGTCTCGACCCCGGACGCAGCCACAACGTATCCGCCGTCCGAAGTCTGAATCACCGCTGACGCCGTCCCGATGCCGTACGCATTGATAGCCCTCGTCCACTGTGTATCCCCGGATGCGTTCAGCTTGACCAGCAGAGCCGCACGTCCCGGCGTGCTGTCGCGTGAACCGGTATGTCCGACAGCGATATACCCTCCGTCGGAAGTCTGCTCGACGCAGCGTCCCCTGGCACCGCCCCATCCCGCAAAGGTCTCGGTCCACTGCACCTTGGGCGCCTTGGCAGGCTTGCCATTACCTGGTTTGCCCTGCACTGGCTTGCCATTCGAGCAGCCCATCAAGGAGAGGAAACCGGCCGCAAGGACGCCGATCAGCCACGGAGTGTGTAGGCGCGTTGTTGGATCCGTGGCGGGAGCGGAGCCGGGTGTAGGGCGCATGGTCTCGGGACAGGCTATGGCGCGGGTGGCCAATGTCAAGCGCTGGCTGGCGAATGCCTACTGGCGACTGGGCGAAAAAATGGGACAGTCCCACGGAGCAGCACGTCGAACGTGCTGCGGTACAGTCCCCATTTTCGCCGGCATGCCCCGTCGCCCGTTTCGAAGCTGTATTCGGTTTGCTGATTCCTGTATACTTGTTCCCGCGTGCCTGATCTTCCCGACTGGCTATCCGGACTGAACCCGCAGCAGCTCAAAGCCGTCACCCACGGTGACGGGCCGCTGCTGATCATTGCGGGCGCGGGTACGGGTAAGACCAACACCCTCGCACACCGCGTGGCCTGGCTGATTCACAAGGACGTTCAGCCCGGTCGAATCCTCTTGCTCACGTTCACGCGGCGGGCAGCACAGGAGATGCTCAACCGCGCCCAGGCCGTCTGCAAGCAGGCGACCGCCAAAGTCTGGGGCGGGACCTTTCATTCGATGGCGAACCGGCTGCTTCGGACCTACGGCCGCGTTGTGGGGATCCAGCCGGACTTTACCGTGATGGACGAGTCGGATTCGGCCGACATGTTGGGGCTGATTCGAGCGCAGATGGGCTTGAGCTCCAAAGAGAAGCGCTTCCCGCGCAAGACAACCATCCGTGCCATCTACTCGCGGGTAGTGAACTCAAGGGAACCTCTGGCCACAGTGCTTAAGAAGGATTACCCGTGGTGCGTCGAGGCAGAAGAGGGGTTGCGGACCATCTTCAACACCTACACGAAG
>Ga0116202_10002410_pt1 | contig 11166 bp, 11 predicted proteins | sample LakKivw325mmetaG_FD_94479 | JGI IMG/M metagenome (GOLD analysis project Ga0116202, IMG submission 94479) | Anoxic lake water microbial communities from Lake Kivu, Rwanda to study Microbial Dark Matter (Phase II) - Lake Kivu water 325m metaG | ecosystem: Environmental > Aquatic > Freshwater >... | reverse complement strand
TTTTCTTTGACAAGGAACCTTAACTCCTCGGTCTTGCCTTTGCCGATGAAAGTGGCAAGGTCGGGTTTTTCTCTTCTCTGGACCATAGAGCCGGCGACAAAAAAGCCTGCGGTCTTTGCCAGGAGTGCAAGCTCTTCCATAGAGTTTTCTATGCTGATCTCGTCCTGCGGGAATGCGATCCCTGCAAGAACAGCGGTTTCTGTAGTCATTAAGACAATCTTACTTCAAAAAGCTATTTAGCACAATCAAAAACCGGAAAGAGGCTTGAATATTCCCATCAATCCCAGAGGCTCGGCCACCTCTTGAAGGGTCAAATATCCACTTAGGGTGTTAATACCTTTTGCCAGTTCCGGGTACTGCTCAAAAGCGCTTTCCCAGCCCCCTGCCATGGCCAGGGCGTATGGAAGGGTCCTGGCAGTGAGAGAGAGGGTTGAGGTCCTTGCGTGCTTTCCGGGCATGTTGGCCACGCAATACATAACGGTCCCGGGAGTGTCTATATCTCCGTAAGGATGAACACTCCCTTCTCTGTCAACAATAAATGTCGGTTTTTCATGTGTCGTTGCTGTTGTGTGGGAAGTAATGCCGCCCTGGTCCACTGCCACATCCACGATGATCTTTCCGCTTTGGATGGCATAGAAGTGATCGCTTCCGATTAAAAGAGGCGCAGGAGCCCCGGGTCTTAAGGCTGCGCCGATAATGGTGTGAGCCCAGTCAAGACCCTCTGTTATAGAGGCCTCATTAGATGGCCCAACCTCAACAAAATTTGACCCCTTTGTCGCACGGTGGCCAAAGGAAAGCAGGTCGAAATAATTTTCATTGTTTGCGGCTAGCCTTTCCAGATTGTTCCAAACCCTGTCTTCATTGATGTCCAGTATCCTTATGTTGGCCCCCAGTTTAAGGGATATCATAGCGGCGTTGGCGCCGACATTGCCTCCGCCAAGTACCAGCATATTCTGCCTTTCCGCTATTTCAGGGATCCCCGACATCAACAGGCCCATAGCGCCGTTCGGAGCTCCTATTGCCGAGGCTTCCATAGGTGCCATTCTTCCCGCTATCTCGCTCATACAGGCAAGCATCGGGATAGAGCCATCCTCTTTTTGGGCCGTCTCGAAAGCAAAACCGCAAACGCCTGAGGCTGCCGTGTCCCTTGCCAGGTCCAGCCCAGAGGCAAGATGAAGATAGGTAAATAGCACAAGGTCAGGCCGGAGGAAATCGAATTCGTTGACCGGATAGCGCAGCGGCTCTTTTACCTTTATTACCATGTCCGCATTTTTCCAGACAGCTGCGGGGCCTGTCAGTATTTTCGCCCCCGCATCATGATAGCTCTGGTTGCTGAAGCCGCTCCTTAGGCCGGCATCTTTTTCCACATAAACTGTCCTGCCCATGCCGGTAAAGGCCGCTACTCCAGCAGGGGTCACTCCAACTCTTCCCTCTCCCTGCTTGATCTCCCTTACAACTCCTATATTTCTGATCTGAGGCAGCCTGCTGATAATGGGCCCCATTCCTGACATATCGTTTCTCCTTTTTCTTGAATGCGGACACAGATATATCGGAACACTTATCAGGGAATTTCAGGCAATAGAGGTTTTTTTGTGTGAAAAGGCTTACTCGCTCTTGAGTGAGCGTCCCATGAGGCTGGAGATGGACTCGGCGGGTTTTTTACCTTCAAAAAGCACTTTATGGACTTCTTTTGTTATTGGCAACTCAACTTTGAGTTTTTCCGCCAGTTTTAAAGCAGAGACGGAGGTGTCAACGCCTTCAGGGATAGCGTCCATGCTCTTTTGGATTTCAACCAGGGTCTTTCCTTTTGCCAGCTGTTCTCCTACAGAATGATTCCTGGAAAGGCTGCTCTGGCAGGTGGTTATCAGGTCTCCGATCCCGGACAGGCCCGAAAATGTTCCCGGTTTTGCTCCCGCGGCTATTCCAAGCCTCTTGATCTCGGCCAGTCCGCGCACTATCAAGGCCGACTTTGCGTTGCTGCCAAGCTCCAGCCCATCGCAGATGCCGGCGGCAATAGCGATAACATTCTTAAGGGCTCCACCGAGCTCAACGCCTATCACATCATCGCTTGTGTAGATCCTGAACTTTTCGGTGTTCAAGATTGATTGCAGCTTTTCTGCTGCGCTCTGGCTGCTGCAGGCAATGACCGAGGCAGCGGGCAGGCCCTTTGCGATCTCTTTAGAGAGATTTGGTCCGGAAAGTACCGCTACAGGACCCGTCCCAAGCACTTCGCTTAAGATCTCTGAGGGCCTTTTAAGCGTTGTTTTTTCTATTCCCTTTGTTGCGCTGAGGATGAGGGTGTCTTTTGGAACGCTGAGGCCTTTGTCCCTGTATGTGGTACTGATGTGCTGGCAAGGGACAACGCTTATGATGATTTTTGACGCGAAGCATTCTTTAAGGCCAACCGCCGTTTTTATGTTGTTGTGCAGCTTTATCCCGGGCAAAAACTTACTGTTCTCTTTGGCGGTCTCTATTTCCCTTGCCGTGTCCTCTTCGAAACACCACAACAGTACTTCATAGCCTTTCTTTGCCAGCAGGTCCGCTATCGTTGTGCCCCAGGCGCCGGCGCCGATGACGGAGACGGACCTACATTGGTTGTTGTTAATCATAGGATTGTTATAGTACCTTTGTAGAGACGCCCCGTCGGGGCGTCTCTACGGCACGCCGGCGCATTTATCTGTTTTTCCACGATATCCTATTTTCCGTACCGTTTATCAATCGTTTGATATTCGGCACATGTTTATATATTATGTACGCGGCCAGCAGGAGGATGCCCCACGCATAAGGGGCCGGCTGCCTTGTCGAGAACATAAGTATAGAAAGAAATACCGCGCCCGTCATCGAGGCAAGCGAGACATAACCTGTGAGAGCGATTATTCCCATTCCGAGCGCAAAGCACAGCACAAAATTGTAAGGCGCGATGCCAAAGACCACGCCCAGCCCGGTCGCAACTCCCTTGCCGCCTTTAAACCTCAAGAATACCGAGAATGTGTGCCCCAGTATGACGGCGGCGGCGCAGGCAATAACCACCATAGGTTTGTCCAGTAGGGGCAGGTCGCGACCTGCCCCTACCAAAGTCACCGCAACATAACCCTTGAAAAAATCCAGAAAGAACACCGCAGTCCCTGCGGCAGGGCTTATGGACCTCCACACATTTGTCGCCCCTATGTTGCCGCTGCCGACTTTGGTCAGATCTATGCCTTTGGCCTTTGCGACAATATAGGCAAAAGGGATTGAGCCCAGCAGATAGGAAAAAAGAAAGGCCGTTAAGATGTTAATGATTTCCATTTATTGATAGATTATATCATTTATAAAAGAATGTTCGGACCCCCTCTCCCCGCCACGGCGGGGTGTCTCCCCCTTGGTAAGGGGGAGACATTATATTTGAAGTAGTCCTTCCCCTTACTAAGGGGAAGGTGTCCCAAAGGGACGGAAGGGGTGCTAATAAGGTAAAACTGAAATTTTCAAAGATAATTGACGATAATTAATTGTAGGGGGATATAGAAGGGTAATTAATAAACTTGTGCTGTACAAATGCTGAAAGGTCGAGCAAGTGATAAAAAACAAACAAAGGAGAAAAAGAAATGGATACAACAGGAGCAGTAAGAGTAAAAGGCGGTTCATATCAGGATATAGAGAATATAAGAGCAAAAAGACTGGGCGACATCAGAAGGAAAGTAACTATCGATTCGATTGTGAGAAAAGCGGTTGATAAAAATAGCAGTAACGAGCAAGGACAGATTTTTGAGACGATTATTGAAAAGATGGATCTATTCAGGCTAAAGCAGTAACGAGCATTGATTCAGCCAATATAACGAACTAAAAACCCCGGTTATTGCCGGGGTTTTTGCTTGGGTTGAACACTTGCCCTAATCTCCCTAATAAACCCCCTCTTAATCTCCCCCTTGTCAGGGGGAGAGATCAAAACTCCCCTTGCCCTGAAAAGGGAAAGGGGGAAGGGGGATAGGGTTTAAATCGAGCCGAACCTTTTTATCCCGAGCGGAGTCGAGGGACAGATTCGAGTTTACGCAGGAGTCGTTGAACACTTGCTTTCCATAAGGTAAAATGAACACATAGATTAAGATCGGAGGATGTAGATGTCCATAGCTGTCACAGAACTAAGGCCCGGGGTTACCATAGAACTTGATAAACAGGTTTTTACTGTTGTTGAATACAATCACATAAAGATGGGCAGGGGCGGAGCCATTGTCCGCGTCAAGTTAAAGAACCTTGATACCGGCAACTCCACGGAAAAAACCTTTAAGTCTAACGACAAGGTCGACAGGGCTCATATCGAAAGAAAGCAGATGCAGTTCATCTTTATTTCCGGGGACGAATATAATTTTATGGACCAGGAGACTTTTGAGCAGTTCGCCCTAACAAAGGATATAATAGGGGACGCGCCCAATTACATAAAAGAAGGCGACATTGTCCAGATCAACATGCACGAGGGAAGGGTTATTGGAGTGGAACTGCCTGCCTCGGTGGTTCTCAAGATCAAAGAGACAGGCTCGGGCTTTAAAGGGGACAGCGTTTCAAATATAATGAAGCCGGCAACGCTGGAGACCGGGTTTGTGACGCAGGTACCGATGTTCGTCAAAGAAGGAGAGCTGGTCCTGGTCAACACAAAGACCGGCGCGTATATAGAACGGGCATAACCCTTCGACTCCCCCTCGACAGGCTCGGGGTCGCTCAGGGTAAAAAGGAGAATATAATGGATTTTGAGCAGATAAAAAAGATAATCAAGATTGCAGAAGAATCCGATGTGTCCGGACTTAGTGTGGAAAAGGACGGTTTCAAGGTGGAAGTTAAGCGGGACAAGGGCCAGTTCCATGCAGTTCATGTCGCGCCGCAGCACCAGGTGGCACACAAGGTTGAAGTCCCGGCCGCTAAAAAAGCGGATGAAGATGAAGGCCTGCTCGCTATAACATCCCCGATGGTAGGTACTTTCTACCGCTCGCCTTCCCCCGACAGCCCCGCTTATGTTGAGGTCGGCGCCCAGGTGGAAAAGGGCAAGGTGGTTTGCATAATAGAAGCGATGAAACTTTTTAACGAAATAGAATCCGAGGTCAGCGGAAAGATCGTTAAGATACTTGTCGAAAACGGCAAGAGCGTGGAATTCGGGCAAAAGCTGATGCTTATCAAGAAGCCCTAAGATGAGCCTGCTCAACCGCAGATGGTTCCAGTATCCCCTCCAGGACGATCTTGCTAAAGAAATAGCGGACGAATTCAACATCTCCAGGATAACCTCGCAGGTAATTATCAACAGGGGAATTAAGACGCGAGATGAAGCCTCTTCATTTATTAATCCCAGGCTTTCGGCCTTGAGGGACCCTTTTGAGATACCCAACATGAAAAAAGCCGCCGGCAGAGTGCTGCTGGCAAGGGACAGGGGCGAAAAGGTGACCGTCTACGGTGATTTTGATGTTGACGGAGTTACCGCTACCGCCATAGTGGTACTGGCTCTTAGAAGGCTGGGAATAGAGACCTCTTATTATATCCCGCGCCGCTACGGCGAAGGATATGGAATGCACCAAGAAGCAGTTTCTAAGATAGCAGACGACGGGACAAAGCTCATCGTTACGGTGGACTGCGGAATAACTAACGCAAAAGAGATAGAAAAAGCGTCCTCCCTCGGCATGGATGTGATAGTGACCGACCACCACAACATACCAAAAAAACTCCCAAAAGCCTATGCCGTTGTAGACCCCAAAATGATAGACGGGCCTCATCCGTCAAAAAACCTGGCTGGCGCCGGAGTTGCCTTCAAATTTGTCTGGGCCGTCTTTAAAGAAGCAGGGATAAAAGATACTGCGCTCATAAAGGAATATCTTGACCTTGCCGCCCTGGGGACAGTTGCGGATGTAGTGCCGCTGACCGAAGAGAACAGGATAATGACCGTGGCCGGGATGAAAGCGATAAACGAGAACAAAAGAGTGGGCATCAGGCAGCTGATCGGGGCAGCAGGTATCAAGGGAAGCGTTACTTCGCATAAGATCTCCTTTATGCTGGCCCCCAGGCTCAACTCTCCCGGAAGGCTCGAGCATGCGGGACTTTCGCTGGAGTTGCTGCTTGAAGAGGACCCCGTAAAAGCAGGCGAGATCGCCGCAAGGATAAACAAGGTCAATTCACAAAGGCAGGAGATAGGAAGCCTTATAGGGGAAGAGGCGCTTTCTTCAGTCAGCGGCCACGAGAACAAAAAGCTGCTTGTCCTTTCTTCTAAAGGATGGCATCCCGGAGTGATCGGGATAGTGGCATCCAAGATCTGCGAAAAATTCAACCGGCCCGCCATCCTCATCGGCATACACGAGGACAAGTGCAGAGGGTCGGCACGCAGCGTAGAGGGCTGCGATGTCTACGGCCTTCTGGCTTCCTGTTCCGATCTTTTTACCGATTTTGGCGGACACAGAGATGCGGCCGGATTTGAGATGAAGGCCGAGAACCTGGAAAGGCTAAAAGAAAGGCTATCAAAGGAAGTGGATTCCCATATTTCCATAGAAAATCTTGCAGCCAAAACAAAAATAGACTGTGAACTGGAAAGCAGAGACATCAGACTTTCACTTGCTCAGGAAATGGCAAAGCTGGAGCCTTTTGGTCAGGGGAATCCCCATCCGGTCCTGATGAGCAGAGGATTAAAAGTTCTCAGCAAAAAGGGAGTTGGGACCGCAAAAAGACATCTTAAGCTAAAACTTACCGACGGCAGAGAGCTTTTTGAGGCTATCGGGTTCGGGATAGGGGACATCTCGGAAAAGATCGCTCCAAACTCTTCCTTTGACTTTGCCTACAGCCTAAAGGTTAGCGACTGGAGCGGCTATGACGAGCCGGAGCTGGAATTGATCGATATAAGGAGGCAAAAGCAATGAAGATCCTTGTAATAGGTTCGGGAGGAAGAGAGGCCGCTCTTTGCTGGAAACTTAAACAGAGCCCAAGATGCAGCAAGCTGTTCTGCTCTCCCGGGAATGCAGGCACCCTTGCCTATGCCGAGAATGTTGCTCTAAAGGACAACGAAGCTATACTTGAATTTGCCGAAAAGAATGGCATAGACCTTACTGTGGTCGGGCCCGAGCAGTCGCTGGTGGACGGCATTGTCGACCTTTTTGAGGCAAAGGGCAGGAAGATATTTGGCCCCAGCGCCGCAGCCGCACAGATAGAGGGGAGCAAGATATTTTCCAAGGACCTGATGAAAAAATACGGGATACCCACTGCGTTCTATGGTTCTTTCTCCTCATCCAAAGAGGCTCTTGGATTTCTTACGGACAAAAAATTCCCGATCGTAATAAAAGCCGACGGGCTTGCCGCGGGCAAAGGAGTGATAATAGCCGAAAACAGAGGCCAGGCGGAAAAAGCCGTTAAAGAGATCCTGGACGAAAAACAGTTCGGAGAGGCCGGTGCAAGGCTGATAATCGAAGAATACCTTGAGGGGGAAGAAGCCTCAATACTCTGTTTTACTGACGGGAAAACAATAGTCCCCATGGAATCCTCCCAGGACCACAAAAGGATCTTTGATCAGGACCAGGGGCCTAACACAGGCGGGATGGGAGCTTACAGCCCGGCTCCGGTAATAACTTCCGAACTGCTAAAAAAGATCCAAAAAGAATTACTGCAGCCGACCATAGATGCGATGGCAAAGGAAGGCTGTTATTACAAGGGAGTGCTTTATGCAGGGCTGATGATGACAAAAGAAGGACCTAAAGTGCTTGAATACAACTGCAGGTTCGGCGATCCCGAGACGCAGGCGGTGCTGCCAAGGATTAAAACCGATCTTGTGGATATTATTGAGGCGGTAATTGACGAAAGGCTTTCGCAGGTTACTATTGAATGGGATAAGAGGGCCGCGGTCTGCGTGGTGATGGCTTCGGGAGGATATCCCGCCAAATACGGCAAAGGATTCGTTATTGAAGGGTTGGACGCCGCCGCGGCAATGAAGGATGTTGTCGTGTTCCACGCGGGGACCTCCTCGGCGGGCTGCGGCACGGTCACTTCGGGAGGCAGAGTGCTTGGCGTGACGGGGCTGGGGAGCTCGGTCAAAGACGCCATTGATAATGCTTATTCGGCGGTCTCAAAAATAAAATTCGAGGGGATGTATTTTCGCAGGGACATAGGAGCAAAAGCGCTAAAATGCAGATAGTTCTTACGACTTCAAATAAGGACAAGGTCCGGGAAATAAGGAAGGTCCTGAACATCAAAGGCTTAAAAATATCCTCTCTTGCGGATTTTTCCCAAAAGATAAAAGTGTCGGAGAACGGGAGGACCTTTAAAGAGAACGCGGTAAAAAAAGCAAAAGCAGTTGAGAAGGCGATAGGGCTTGTTTCTATTGCGGACGACAGCGGGCTCTGCGTTGATGCGCTTCACAGAAGGCCGGGGGTCAGGTCGGCCAGGTTCGTCTGCCCGCCGGTGACATCCAAAAGGCTCTGCGAAAAACTATTGAAGGTAATGAAGGACATTCCCGATAGTAAAAGGACCGCATATTTTGTCACGGTTGTTGCCATAGCCAGGCCAGGTAAAAAAATAAGGACAATAGAGGGAAAGGTCCGGGGAAGGATAATCAGGCAGCTTAAGGGGACCTGCGGGTTCGGGTATGATCCGGTTTTTGTCCCCTGCGGCAGCAACAAGACTTTTGCCCAGATATCAACGGCTCAAAAGAACAGAATATCGCACAGGGGCATCGCTTTTAGAAAAACGCGCAAGTATCTGTTATCTATTCTTGAAAATAAATAAGACGGTTCATCTCTCGGATAAGTTCGTTCCAGTATTTCTGGTCCCCCCATTTGGGAAAGCTCTGTTCAAAGTGAGGCTCCCCCTTTTGAACGGAGCACCAGGCGGCAAAATGGACCATCCGCACTATCCTGAGCGCGGGTATCAGGTCAAGTTCCGACAAGTCGAATTTTCTAAAGGTTTGATAACCTTTTAAGAAAAGCTCTATCTCCGTTTTGCATTTGTCCTCCTTGTCAGGGAGAAGCATCCACAGGTCCTGTACGGAGGGTCCGGTGCAGATATCGTCAAAGTCTATGACATATACGCCTTCCTGCGGTCGGTGAATGAAGTTGCCGCGGTGGATATCTCCATGGATCAGGAACATCTCCCTGTCATTAAAAAGAGGATCAAAGGCTTCGATAAAAGCGCAGGCGGCCTTTTCAAGAGGCCCTTTAAAGTCGGGCAGGACTGTCCCGCTGTTAAGAAGGGTTTTAAGATGTAGTGCCATTGCTTTTTGCGGACGCCAGACGGTGCGCTGGGCAGAGCTTCTTTTTTGGGTTGCAAGATGCATTCTGCCGATGATGCGGCCTATCTCCTCCCACCTTTCGTCGCTGAACTCATCCAGCGCCCTGCCTCCCATCCTGGGAGACAGCGTAAAATAGATGCCGTCAAACCGGAACAGGGACCTTTCTTTAGCCTTTATGGGAGCGATCACGGGAAGGTCCAGATCCTTAAGATAGAACAAAAGGTCCTGCTCCTCCTGAACGGTTTCCCTGTCCCATCTGCCCGGGCGGTAGAACTTGGCAATATAGCGCTGCTTTGTTTCAGAGTCCTCGAGCTCAAATACCCTGTTAATATAGCTGTTCCTTTTTAGGCAGAAACCATTGAGCGTTTTCCCTGTTTCCTTTTCCACAGCAGAAATGACCGCTTCATGCGTTAATTTTGCCCAGATATCCTTCATGTCCAAATGATAGCACGCCCCAGGTGTTATAATTAATTCGGACGGGGAGTTCCTCGACTCAATGTTGCTTGCTCGTGACGGGGAGTGGCGCAGCTTGGTAGCGCACCTGCTTTGGGAGCAGGGGGTCGCAGGTTCGAATCCTGTCTCCCCGATTTAAGAAAGAGCAAAACGGGCCGTAGCGCAGCTTGGTAGCGCGCACGCTTGGGGTGCGTGAGGTCACGGGTTCAAATCCCGTCGGCCCGATGTTATACTTTCTTTAAGCTTGCATCGAGCGGAGCGAGCGAAGTAGAGATGCGGGAGTAACTCAGCGGTAGAGTTCCTGCCTTCCAAGCAGGATGTCGAGGGTTCGAATCCCTTCTCCCGCTCTTTATTTTATCCCTCGGGTCCCCGTAGCCACTCGACAGGCTCGGGGCTTATAGGATGGAATATGTTTGTGCGGTGTAGAATGAACACTGAGCGAGCATAGCGAGTCGAAGTGTCCCCGTAGCTCAGCTGGATAGAGCAACAGCCTTCTAAGCTGTAGGCCGGGCGTTCGAATCGCCCCGGGGACGGTTAATAAATGGCTAATGACTAATTGGGAAATGACTAATTAAGGAAGACATTTAAAGTCCTTTCATTAGTCATTAGTCATTAGTAATTAGTCATTTTGTTTTATGGTGGCTATAGTGTAACGGTAGCACGACGGGTTGTGGTCCCGTTAGTCCGGGTTCAAATCCCGATAGCCACCCCAGACAAAAATCCGAATGAAATGAGGATTTTTGTCCCTCGTCCTTGTCCTCGTCCTTCATTCGTATTTTTGTAGGACAAGGTCAAGAACAAGGACAAGGAAAACAATATGCCATTTGATTTTGAAAATTTCCCCGTATATAAGATTGCCTTCCAATTTAACTCGGAAATATCTGTTTTTCTAGAAGAAATTCCTGACAAGAACAATCATTCAATTAAAGATCAATTAAGCAGAGCTTCCATGTCTATCTTATTGAATATCGCCGAAGGTTCTGGAAGGTTCACGAAACCAGAGAAAAGAAGCTTTTATGTAAATGCCAGAGGGTCAACATACGAATGTGTTGCTTGTCTGCAGATACTTAAGAATAGAAAACTTTTAACTGAAAGCAAATATGATCGTTATTATGAAATTCTGAATGATATTGCAAAGCAGCTATCAGCATTGATTAAGATGTGACAGTCTCCACGGTGCCGCCAACACTTCTAAAAACTATTTCTTATTGATATAATCATTTATGATAAGCACCCTTTAAGCATGGCAGGTCACCCGGCTTGTTTAGGGAAGGATTCCAGTTGAATTGCAGGACTTCAGCTAACGCAGGGCACTTTTCGGTTTTATAACCCGATTCCCGCCATCCTTCGACCCGCTTCTGTAATTCTTCATGTAAGGGCATATTTTAGTAATCTCTCTCTATTTCGTTTGTGAGACGTATTTTTGATATAAGATGATGTAACTTTCTCTCTTTAATCTTCCTTGTCCCCCGTAAATGATTCATTAATTTCCC
>Ga0116202_10002409_pt1 | contig 11167 bp, 6 predicted proteins | sample LakKivw325mmetaG_FD_94479 | JGI IMG/M metagenome (GOLD analysis project Ga0116202, IMG submission 94479) | Anoxic lake water microbial communities from Lake Kivu, Rwanda to study Microbial Dark Matter (Phase II) - Lake Kivu water 325m metaG | ecosystem: Environmental > Aquatic > Freshwater >... | reverse complement strand
TGGGCGCTTCTGGCGCGAGCACGGGGTCTGTCCCTATTGAAGCATAGTTACAGAGTCAAGTCAAACGCGGCGCGGCGGGCGCTAGACGCCGTTCATGCGGCCGCGCTGGGCCTCCGTCTGCTCGCGCACGAGCAGGCGGTTGATGGCGTTCAGATAGGCCGCGGCGCTGGCCTGCACGACGTCGGTGTCCGCGGCGCGACCGACGGCCTCGCGCCCGTCCTCGGTCTGGACGTGGACCGTGCACTCCCCCACCGCGTCGCCGCCGTGGGTGACGCTGCGCACCATGTAGTCCTGCAACGAGAGGTTGAACCCGGTGATGCGGTCAATGGCGAGATACGCCGCGTCAATCGGGCCGTTGCCCAGGGCCACGTCCTTGGACACCTGGTCACCCTTGTGCAACTCCACGACGGCCGTCGGGGTCGTGTGGCCGCCGGACGTGATCTGCAAGTTGGCCAGCACCCAGGTCTGCGGCACCTGGGCGTTGACCTCCATCATGATCATCTCCAGATCCTCATCGTAGACCTGCTTCTTGCGATCGGCCAGCTCGATGAACCGGGCGTAGATGCGGTCCAGGTCCTCATCCGAGATCTGGTAGCCCAGGTCCTCCAGCCGGTGGCGCACGCCATGCTTGCCCGAACGCGGGCCCAGGGTCAGCACGCTGTCGCTCCAGCCGACGTCCTTGGGCTCCATGATCTCGTAGGTCTGGCGGTCCATCAGCACGCCGTGCTGGTGGATGCCGGCCTCGTGGCGGAAGGCGTTGGCCCCGACGATGGCCTTGTTCGGCTGCACCACGAAACTGCTGTAGTTGGACACCAGCCGTGACGTCTTGACGATGTGCTGGGTGCTGATCTCCGTGTACGCGTCAATGACATCCGCGCGGGTCTTGATGGCCATCACGACTTCTTCGAGCGAGCAGTTCCCCGCGCGCTCGCCGATGCCGTTGATGGTGCACTCCACCTGCCCCGCGCCGGCCCGCACCGCCGCCAGCGAATTGGCGACCGCCAGCCCCAGGTCATTGTGCTCGTGGACGCTGATGACCGCCCGGTTGATGTTCGGCACGTTCTCGAACAGATAGCGAATCGTGTCTTCCGTCACCCAGGGGATGCTGTAGCCGACCGTGTCCGGGATGTTGACCGTGGTGGCGCCGGCCTCGATGACGGCGGTCACGACATCCTTCAGGTACACCAGGTCCGTCCGCATGGCGTCCTCGGCCGAGAACTCGACGTCCTCGCACCGTTCCCTGGCAAAGCGCACCATGCGTTCGGCCAGGTCGAGCACCTGAGCCTCCGTCATGCGCAGCCGCTTCTCCACGTGCAGCTTGGAGGTCCCCACGAAGGTGTGGATGCGGTGCTTGGGGGCGTCCTTGATGGCGTTGTAGGCCGCCTCGATGTCGTCTTCCTTGGTCCGGCACAGGCCGCAGATCGTCGGCCCCGAGACCTCGTTGGCGATGGTCTGGACGGCCTTGAAGTCCATCGGCGAGGAGAAGGGGAACCCGGCCTCGATGACATCTACGTTCAGCAGCGCGAGCTGGTGGGCGATGGCCAGCTTCTCGTTCAGGTTCATGCTGGCGCCCGGTGATTGCTCACCATCGCGCAGGGTCGTGTCGAATATGGTTATCCGTCGTGGCATTGTGTTGCTCCTTCAGCGCAAGCCTCGGGCTTGCGCAGGTCGGAAGCGTCCGCAGGGACGCTGGGGGGGCGCGATCAATCGCGCCCGGTCGGCCCGGTGACACTCCCGACAAGATCGCGGTCCGCGAGAACACGAACCATGAACATCACCTCCGCCCTCCGGCGGTTTCGAGGGACATTCCGCCAGAACCAGAAACGCCCCGCGCCTCACTGAAGAGACGCCGGGCGCGAAGACGCGCCTTGCGCGGTACCACTCTTCTTGGCGGCCCGAAGGGCCACCCACTTGGGCAGGCACGGCGTAGCGGTGCGACTGATCGCACCCCCTGAGCGCAATGAATTGCGCCTCTACGCGATACCCTCTCCCGGCTAACGGGGGGAGCCACCGTCTCACCTACTAGGGCGCGGGGCCGGTTCAGATCGCGACTCCAGGGCGAGCTTCAGCGGTGCGGCGATAACCGCCTTCCAGCCTGGGGCCTGGGGGCCCGCGGGGCGGTCTCTCTACGCATGGGACATGCGTCTATCGCGCCTTCCGCCTACTATTCCCTTTCGTGGTCTTTGCACTCTGGTTTGCAGGCAGTATAGAAACTGCCCCGCCGAGTGTCAAGGAGACGTTAAGCCGGCGCTGGGTGGAGCCCCTCCGGCCCTCCTACCCCACCGGACAGCACAGCCGCCCTAGTGCGCGCCCTTCCGCCCCAACATGACCCCGATGGTGTGCAGGATGATCTGGATGTCCAGCCCGAAGGAGAGATGCCGGATGTAGTACAGGTCGTACCGTAGCTTCTCGATGACATCATCGCGGCAACGGTCGTAGTTGTGGTGGATCTGCGCCCATCCGGTGATCCCGGGACGCACCATCAGGCGGTTCTCGTACAGCGGGATGTCCCGCTTGAACTGGTCCACGAAGTGCTGCCGCTCCGGCCGCGGCCCGACCAGCGACATGTCCCCGGTCAGGACCGAGAAGAGCTGCGGCAGCTCGTCGAGCCGCAGCTTGCGCAGGACCTTGCCGATGGGCGTGATGCGCGGGTCCTCGGCCGTCGCCCACACCGGGCCGGTGTCCTTCTCCGCGTCCATCACCATGGTCCGCAGCTTGGTGAACCTGAAGGGGACGCCGTCCTTGCCGATCCGCTCCTGGTGGTAGAAGACCGGCCCGGGGGAGAGGATCTTGATGAGCGCGGCGCACCCGCCGATGATCAGCAGCGCCGCCGGGAGTAGCAGCAGCGTCAGGCAGAAGTCCAGCACCCGCTTCAGCCGGGTCGCGTACTTGCCGGCGCAGACGCTCTCCAGCGACGCCTCCCATGCCTGGCCGACCTGGAAGATGGGAACGCGCCACGTCAGCTGCTCGTAGGCGGTCTCCAGGGCTTGCACCGACATGCCGGCGGCATTGCAGTGGGCCGCGAAGTAGACGACGTCGTTGGTCAGGGGGAGGGCCGGGGCCACCACCAGATGGTTGACCCCTTCGCGCTCAATGACGTCACTGCACGTGTACAGGTCTCCCACCACCGGGCAGGGCAGGTCCGCCGGCGGTGGGTCGCTTCCCACCCGCACGGCGCCGATCAGGTCCACGCCGAGACGACCGCGGCCATCGCCGAGGGCCCGGATGAGCGACTGGGCTCGTGGGCCTGTCCCCAGCACCAGCACCCGCTCCCGCACGAGGCAGGGGGGCCCCACGCGGCACGCCACCACCCGCGCGAGCAAGAACCCCGCCCAGGCCAGCAACGTGGGGAGGAGGTACTCGTAGCGCCCGCCCAGTAGGTCGGGGTGCCAGAAGAAGGTGACCGCGACAGCCAGCACGGATCCCAGCAGGGCAGCGCCGGCCACCTGGTAGGCCCACACGAGAATCGGGCGCACCGCGCGCAACGTGTACATGCCGCCCAGCACCAACATCGCGATCCAGCACGGCACGAGCGGCCCGAGAGCGAGCCAGTCATCGAGGTCGGGCCAGACCGCGCCGCGCGTCAGGCGGACAGCGATGGCGATGGCCGCCACCGCAACCACCAGATCGCCCACCAGCAGGCCGAATTGCAGCAGCGCCCGCGCTCGGCGCTGGGCGTATGATACCCCCGGTACGGGAGGCAACGGCTTCGTTGCATCGGCCGGGGCCTCAGCCAACCCGGAATCCGTGACCACAGTTTGCTGTCTCCACCGCGGTGTTCTGAACGGGGCCAGTGCAGAGCCCCTAGGGGCGGCGCTGCGGGGCTGGCTCGCTCACGTGCATGATACCGCAACCGCACCCGCGCCGCAACCGACATTACCCCGACCCCGCGTGCCGCACTCGCGGGCAGGACACCCTGCCCCCGGTGGCGAAGGAACCGCTCCCGCGCCTGGCGCGTCTCAGGAACAACAGGATGAAGACTCTCGACCGCTATCTCGTGGCGGAGATGTTCTGGCCGTTCGTCGGTGGGCTGCTGACCTTTGCGGCGCTCATCACCGGCCACATGCTCTTCCTGGCGATCGAGATCCTGGTGGACCACCACGTGCCGCTGTGGGGCGTGGTGCGTTATGTGGGCTATCAACTGCCGGGTGCGGCGATCATGGCCCTGCCGGTGGCGACGCTGCTCGCGTCGTCGCTGGCCCTGAATCGTCTGGCCCGCGACCATGAGCTGATCGCGGTCCGAGCGGGGGGCGCCAGTCCGGTGCGGCTGTTGGCCCCGGCGGCGGCGTTTGGCCTCGTCGCCATGGCCCTGTCGGTATGGCTGAGCGGCGCGGCGGCGCCCAACGCTCGCCAGGCCGCCCAGGGGCTCCTGCGCGAGGTCGTCTTGCAGCAGAAGGCGCTGGTCTTCAAGCCCTACCAGTTCCTGGACACCGGCCGCGGCCTGCACTTGTACGTCGAGGGCGCCGATCACCGGCAGAACCTCGTCCAGGGGCTGCACGTCTTCTGTCTGCGTCCCGGCGCGGCGCCCATGCTCCTGTGGGCCCCGCAGGCGCAGTTTGGCGCCACGACCTTGCAGGTGCCGACACCGCGCTTCTATGCGCTGGACCCGACCGGCGCCCTGACCTGGGGCGACTCGGACGCGATTGACATTGACCTGACGCGCGTCGGCACGTCATCGGCCTTCCGCAGCAACCAGATGGAGGACCTGACGCTCCCGGAGCTGCAGCGGCGCCGCCGGCAGATGGAAGTCGCCGCGCCCGGGTCGGGCCGCGCGTACCTGGTCGAGATGCACTCGCGCCTGGCGATGGCGTTCGCCTGCGTCGTGTTCGCCTTCATCGCCGGTCCGGTGACGTGGCGCTTCGGCCGCGGGCAAAGTCTGGTCGGGGTGCTGGCCACGATCCTCGTGGTCTTTGTGTTCTATGTGACCATGCTCTGGACGCGGATGATGGCGACCTCCGGCCTCATCCCGCCGCTGCTGGCCACCTGGGGACAGGACGCCGTGTTCCTGGGCGCCGCCCTGGTGGCGATCTGGAAGCAGCGGTAGGCGATCGCAGCCCCCATCGCAGCCCTCACTCTGTGCAGTAGATTGCCGACTTATGCGCGACACGAGACGGCGACAGCGGCTCTGTCTGTGGTCGGCCCGGTGGCTCTTGCCCCTGGGCCTGGGCCTGTTGGCGTCTGCCGCGTGCCCGCAAGGCCAGCATGACGCGGCCGTGGAGGCGATGGCCCCGCCGACCCTCACCGGCCTGGTTCTGACGAACCGCATCGTCCCGCCGGACTTCCTCGGCCAGCCGGCCTCCCGAGACAAGCAGCGCCTGCGCGCGACCGTCGTGGCCGCCGCGACGCCGCCGCCGACCGGACCCACAGCCCCGGCACTCGCGCCTGTCCCGGGCCCGGACCCCAACCCGCTCCAGCCGCCGCCGGCGCCCGCCACGACGCGCGACAAGCCGCTGCCTCTGGAGAACCCCGAGCAGGTGCGCCTGCAGGCCGACGACGTCCACTATGCGGACGGCGAGACCGAGGGCCGGGGCAACCTGCAGGTGCGCTACCAGGAGATCACCATTCGCAGCTTCGTCGGCCGCCTGGACAAAGGCCGCGTCTGGGGCACCTTCAGCGGCGACGTGGACATGCAGGCCAAGCTCTACGACCTGAAGGCCGACGAGTTGCGCCTCAACCTCGAGACCGAGGAGTTCAGCGCGCGGCAGGCGGCGGCCACCGTGGACCCGGAGTACTTCCAGGGGCAGGTGCTGGCGCCGATCTACGTCCACGCCGCCGAGGTCGTGGGGCGTCCGGACCGCGTCGTGGCGACTGAAGGCGCCGGCAGCAGTTGCGACCTCTGGCCCGACCCGCACTGGGCTCTGCGGTCCAACCGCATCACCGTCGTCCCCGATCGGCGCGTCATCTTCCACAAGCCCACCCTCTACCTCTTCGGGCACCGCCTCTTTCGCTATCCGTGGGACTTGCAGCTGTCCCTGCGCCGCCGGGATAACCGCTTCATCCCCGAGATCGGCCAGAACGCCGTCGAGGGCTACTACGCCAAGTTCGCCTACGGCTACTCGCTCAACGACGAGAACTACGGTGTCATTCGTCTCCACCTGACCGAAAAGCGGGGGGTGGGCGTGGGCTTCGACCACACCCTCGACGCCGGGAAGCAGTACGCCCAACTCTCCGTCTTCACCGAGCCCGAGCAGGGCAGCTTCACCGGCCGCCTGCTGCACCGGGGGCAGTATGGCGCGCCACTGACCAGCAACCTGACCATGAGCTTCCAGCAGAACAGCGGCTACGGCTACGCCTCCGAGTCCCTGTCCGGCGACCTGACGTTGCGCTACGACACGCGCGAAGCCCATACGGCCCTGGGCCTGCAGCATTCGCTGCTGGACAGTGGCGTCAGCACGAGCCGCCGGTCCGCCAGCACGCTCACCCACCGCCAGCAAACCGGCGGGGCCGGCGAGTGGACCGTCCGCGCCAACTACCAGACCTCCTCCTACCTCGTCACTCAGGCGGCGGACCAGGAGCTGCAGACCGAGTTCACCTGGCGCCGTGACTTCCGCCTCTTCGCCGCCAACCTGGCCGCCGGCCGCCGCTTCGACATAGACGCCGGCCGCTACACCGGCGACAGCAACTTCTTCAGTCTCAACCGCCTGCCGGACCTGACCCTCACCACCGACAGCGCCCGCCTCGGCAACTACCGCTTCCTGGGCAATCGCTTCGATGCCACCGTCTACCTGGGCTACTTCGACCAGCAACCCGACGACATCCAGTCCTACCGAACCGGCCTGGAGTTCCGCCTCCCGGGGATGACCCGGGAGTTCGGCAAGATCGCCAGCCTGCGTACCTCCGCGCGCTTCCGCCAGATGTTCTACACCGGAGCCGCCCAGTGGGTCTTCGACGCCCAGACCGAGTACCGCCTGCAACTCCCGGGCTTCTGGCAGACGCGCTTCACCTTCAACTACAGCCATCCCGAGGGCGTTTCGCCGATCCGGACCGACTACGCCAGCCCGACGGCGGTGCTGTACTTCGAGGCGGTGCGCCTCGTGGCCGACCGCATGCGCCTGAACCTCACCTGCGGGCGCGACTTTCAGAACAGCTACTACCAGGACGCCATCATGCGCGGCGAACTGCTGCTGTCGCCCCGCAACCGCCTCGAGCTGCAGAGCGGCTACAGCATCGAGAACTCGCGCTTCCGCCCGCTCAATCTGCGCTGGGTCTTCGCCACCCGCCGCAGTTGGTGGTCCGCCGTGACGATCAACTACGACCTGGACCAGACGGACCTGACCAATCTCAGCCTCGACGTGGACTGGAACCCGTCCGACCTGTGGCGGATACAGTTCCTGGGCGGCTACAGCGGCTACGGCGGCCTGGACCAGGCTGACATCCGCGTCACCCGCGACCTGCACTGCATGTTGGCCCAGATGTCCTACAGCAAGGCCACCCAGGAGTTCCGCATCGGCCTGGGCATCAAGGCCTTCCCCAGCAACACGCGCACCTTCGGCGTCGGCCAGCGCGGGCAGTATTTCGAGAGCAACTTCGGGGATACGTATTGACGGCAGGGGACAGGGAACGGGGAACGGGGAACAACGGCGACAACCCACGACAGACGGCAACGACTTCAGTCTGAGGAGAACTCAACGATGCGCACGACCATTGCCTTGCTGCTGCTGACGGCGACGACTCTTGCCCTGGCCGCGCCCACCACGCTGGCGCCGGGCAAGAAGCTCATCGAGTGGGGTTGGGACGAGCCCGGCCCCGCCTTCATGCGCGAGCACTGCCAGGACATGGACCGCATGGGCTTCGATGGCGTGATCTTCCACGCCGACGCCGTGCGCGACGGCAAGCCCCTCAACTTCGCCTGGCAGTGCTGGGGCCACACGAAGTTCGAGTGGAGCGACCTGCAGGGCAGCCTCGAGAACCTCCAGGCCTGCCGCTTCGTGCGCATGACCGACAACTTCCTGCGCTTCAACGTCTGCCCCGGCGATGTGGACTGGTTCGACGACGCGGCCATGGCCGTCGTCTGGAACAACGCGAAGCTCGCGGCGCGCCTCGCGAAGCAGGGCGGCTGCAAGGGCTTCATGTTCGATGTCGAGATGTACCACAAGGCCCTGTTCAGCTACCCCGAACAGAACCAACTGCGCCCGGGGAGCTTCGAGGAGTACGAGGCGAAGCTGCGGCAGCGCGGCCGGGAGTTCATGCAGGCCGTCAACAGCGAGTTCCCCGACATCAAGATGATGCTGACGTACGCCTACACGATCACCGGCACGGTGGCCGGCCGCCCCAAAGCCCCCTACGGCCTGCTCAAGAGCTTCCTGGACGGCATGTTCGAAGCCGCCGCGCCCAAGACGACCATCATTGACGGCTACGAGGGCGCCTACCCCTTCCGCAAGCACAGCCAGTTCGTCCAGGCCGCCAGGACCGTCAAGCAGGGCATGGCGGCAGTCACAGGCGTGCCGGACGCCTACCGCAAGCACCTCCGCGTCGCCTTCGGCATCTGGATGGACATGAACTTCCGCCGCTACGGCTGGCACACCAACGCCGCCGACGCCGACGCCAACTACTTCACCCCCGACGAGTTCGAATACTCGGTCTTCAGCGGGCTGGACGTAACCGACGAGTATGTCTGGATCTACACCGAAAAGCCCCTGTGGTGGACGCACACGCGCGTGCCATACGGCTACCGCAAGGCCCTGCACCAGGCCCGTCGCCCCCGCGTCATTGACGACAGCCAGGTCGGCCTGCGGCAGATCAAGGGCGACCCCGGCCCGCCCGGCGGCGGCCCGTCCGCCGCCGCCCAGCCCGGCTATGACGACGAGAGCACCTTCGGCGACCTGAAGGCCAAGTACAGCTTCATCGCCGACCTCCCGAAGGCATGGCGCTTCCGCCTCGACAAGCCGAACGTGGGCCTCAAAGAGCAGTGGTTCCTCCCGGCCACGGACCTCAAGGACTGGCAGCCGCTGCAGATCGGCAAGTTCTGGGATGAGCAGAAGATCCAGCACGTGGGCTTCGCGTGGTACCGGCTGGACTGGGACACGCCGCAGTTCGATGCCCCGGCAGGCAAGGACGTGGTCCTGTGGTTCGGCGCGGTGGATGAGCAGGCATGGGTCTACGTCAACGGCCAGAAGGCCGGCGAGCACGTCGAGGACCCCGACCAGGGCTGGGACAAGCGCTTCCCGATCAAGGTCACGGGCCTCCTCAAGCCCGGCGCGTCGAACACGATCGTGGTCCGGGTCGGCAACGAGGCCCTCGCCGGCGGCATCTGGAAGTCGGTGAAGCTGGCGGTGAGTAAGTAGGCCGTGGTCGTATGGAGCGCGGGCTTTCCAGCCCGCGCCTTTGCCGTGGGAGATCCGCCATGTCAATGACAGACCGTATGCCCAGAGGCTGGCATTCCCGCCGCTACCTCCCACACTTCAACGGCGGCGAGATCCTCCAGATGGTCACGCTTCGCGAAGAGGGTTCCCTTCCACGCCACCTCGTGGACTACTGGCGCCGCCGCCTGGAGGACAACCGCACGGATGAGGAGATGGCGGCCTACCTCGAGTCGGTGGAGAGCTGTCTCGACTACAGCGACAAGCCCTCATTCCTGGCGCGCCCGGACATCGCCGCCATCGTCCAGCATGCTCTCCTGCACTTCGATGGCCTCCGCTACCGCTTGCTCGCGTGGGTTGTCATGTCCAATCACGCCCATGTCGTCCTGCAGCCTCTCAACCCGCACGATCTGACTGACATTCTGCAATCCTGGAAGGGGTGGTCGGCACGAGAGGCCAACAGAGTCCTCTGCCGGAAAGGCCGCTTCTGGTCGGTGGACTACTTCGACCGATTCATTCGTGACGAGGAGCACCTGGCAAGGTCCATCGAGTACATCGAGCGGAATCCGGTCAAAGTCGGGTTGTGCGATGCCCCGGAGGAATGGCAATGGAGCAGCGCAAAGGCGCGGGCTGGAAAGCCCGCGCTCCATTGACGACTCGACCGCGCCGTGCGGAACGCGGGCTTTCCAGCCCGCGTTTTGGCCTTCGTGAAGACCACACCGGCCGGAGCTACTCTGAGACAACTGTCGCCGGTTGCCGGATGCTGCCCTGAGGGAGACGCACATGGCAGACGAACTCCGCCGCAGCTTCACTCACCGCCGCGCGCCCGCGGACTGGCACGACGGCTTCCCCCTCGGCAATGGCGCGATGGGCGTGATGCTGTGGGGCGATGGCGCGCCCTTGTGCCTCACGCTCGATCACGCCGACCTGTGGGACCTGCGCTGCAACACCGCGTTCCTGGACCACCCCGACTACACGTACGCCGGGTTGCGGCGGCTCGTGGCCGAGGGGCGCTGCGACGAGGCCGTCGAGATCTTCGACGACCGCTTCCGCCGCGACAATCCCCTCACGCCGACGAAAGTACATCTCGGCCGGGCGGAACTGCACCTCGGCGCCGCGCAAAGCTACGAGTGCTCCCTCGACCTCGACAAAGCCATCGTGCGTGGGACGCTGACGACGGCTGACGCCACGCACGAGTTGCAGGCCTTCGTTCACAAGGAGCGCTCGGTCTTCTGCCTCAAGGTCACCAACGCACCCCCGGACGCGGCGCTGAGCCTGCGCGCGCTGTCGTCCCTCTCCCCCGAGATGGCCCAACTCGGCTACCCCGACCCGTCCTTCACGCAGCACAGCGACCTCCGGGTGATGACACAGCCCGTCCCTGAGGGCCCGGCCTGCGCGGCGGCCTGGACGCAGCGGGGCAACGTGTACACCCTCGCCGTCGAAGTCGCCGACACCGCAGAGGCCGCGGAAGCGCAGGCCCTCACGACCCTCCGCGAGGCGCTGGCCGTCGGCTACGAAGCCCTCCTCGCCGAACACCTCGCCGCCTGGCGCGGCTTCTGGTCGGTCTCGACGGTGGCCCTGCCCGAACCGCGCCTGGAGTTCCTGTGGGCGTACGGGCTCTACCTGTTGGCCGCCTCGTCGCGGCGCGGCCACCTACCGCCCGGCCTGCAGGGCGTCTGGGCCCCCGACGGCCGGCTCTCGCCGTGGCGCGGCGACTATCACGCGGACATGAATGTCCAGGAGACCTTCTGGCCCGCCGGCGCGACGGGGCACATTGAGCTGCTCGACCCGTGGTGCGACTTCATGCAGGACATCCTGCCCGCCGTGCAGGCGCACACCCGCCGCATCTTCGGCACCGAGGGCAGCTT
>Ga0116202_10002407_pt1 | contig 11168 bp, 9 predicted proteins | sample LakKivw325mmetaG_FD_94479 | JGI IMG/M metagenome (GOLD analysis project Ga0116202, IMG submission 94479) | Anoxic lake water microbial communities from Lake Kivu, Rwanda to study Microbial Dark Matter (Phase II) - Lake Kivu water 325m metaG | ecosystem: Environmental > Aquatic > Freshwater >... | reverse complement strand
GCTGGAGGGCGGGCGCTTCACCCGTCTGGGCGGACGGGACGAGGTGTGCGTCGACGTGCGCCTCGTTGCGGCGACGAATCGCGACCTGGCGGCCATGACGGCCGAGCGCACGTTCCGCGAAGATCTGAATATGATAGCCATGTGAGTGGATCGCATCGCTTCGCCATGCAGATGCGCCGCGTCATGGCTCCAGTTGACTTCGGAATTGCGTAACAATGTCAAGTCGCCGAGGTGTTCATTCGCGAATCGCGAATATTTCTTATCTATGGCCTGATCCGAGCTGAACTCACCACGAAGCGCCGACCGTGAGGCTCTGCTGCCAGATGTGGTTGTAGACCCGTTTGGCGACTCTTTGGGTTTCACCGTCGGTGAACGGGGGCTTCGGAAGAAACAGGCTCAGTTGATCGAGAATGAAAACCTCGACTTCAGCTTGCGTCTGCTCTTTACCCGTCCAGCCTTGAATAGGGGTAATGAGTCTGTTGATCGAGTCAAGAAGACGCTGACTGGCTTCCTTGACACGTTCGCGTTCGGCTTTTGACATGCTCGGTTTTTTGAGCAAGTCGAATAGGGCGAGTTCGTCTTCACTAAGACCTTCTTCTGCTGCGCGTTGCTGTTCGGCATCAAGCGACTGGGCCAAGTCCATCAACTTCGCAAAAGTCTCTTCAATGGTCACGCGGTCTTTCTCGTGATTGTACTCGGCGATGATTTCGGTATACTTTTTGTAGTAGTCCATACGCAACGGATTATGCTTGAGCATCGCTTCCAGTTGCGCCTCGACAACCGCTTTGATGTTTTCAATGGCCGTTGCCTTGCGCTTGACTTTCTTTTCAAACTCGTCCCTGAGCCTTTCGAGATTGATTTTGCTAAGGTCGTAGAGTTTGCCCGTGCTTTTGACCGATGTATTTCCGGTGTTTTCTGGCGATTGCGTGCTGATGGCTTCGCTCACGATTAACTGGAGTCCCTTCAGGAGTTCCGTGATATCGGCAGTGTCACGGCGCTCGGTGAGCTTTTTGTAAATCGTCTCGATGTTATCGTGACGTTCCGAAAAGGCGAATGCAGCCGGCTCCATGACGAGGGCTTTGAACCGCAGGAAGACCTGTCGCGCCATGATTTCAAAGCGGTTTTTTGAATCGTCGGACGTGTAGACGGCATCCACGGCGCCAGCGAGGGCCTCAATCCGCATGAACCCTTTTGCTCCCAGTAGCCGATTCGGCTCAAATCCCAGTTTCCGAAAATGCGCTTCCGTTTCATCAATGGCCTGGGCCAGCGCCGCAACGCGCTCCTCCACAGGCGCAACGATTTCATCCGTTCCGGGGCCTTCATCGCCAAGTGCATATTGAGCAAGCGCCTCTCGCAGACTCTTGAGCATGCCGTTGTAATCGACGATCAGGCCGAAGTCCTTGCCGGGATAAACGCGGTTGGCCCGCGCGATGGCCTGCATGAGCGTATGCGCTTTCATCGGCTTGTCGATGTAGAGCGTGGAGAGGCACTCCACATCGAAGCCGGTCAGCCACATGGCGCAGACGATGGCCACGCGGAAAGGGTGTCCGGGGTCCTTGAACGCCGTCTCAACATCAATACGGTTGTCACCGACTTCGAATCCGCGCTTCATACGAGTCCGGTGCGGGATGATGTTGACGCCCCACTTCTTAAAATCAGCGACTTCGTTCTGTCCCTCGCTGATGATGATTTCAATAATTGTCTTTCCCATCCAGTCGGCCTGGCCGCGCAGTGCGGTCAATTGCTTCAGCACAGGCTCGCGCACGTCTGCATCCATGAGGTCGGCGGCCTTCGCCTCCTGCGCGGAGATCAGCGCCTTGACGGATGCAAGTTTCGCTTGCCAGCGGGGCATGATGAGTTTCCACATGCGCCCACAGGTGATCTTGTCGATGCAGACCAGCATGCTTTTCCCCGACTCCCAGCGGGTGGCGCAGTGCTCCACGAAATCGTCGGCTAGTTTTTCAAGACGCTCGGGAGCCGTGATGACTTCGTAGTCCTGCCCCAGCAATTTCTCAAGAAGCGCTTTTTTGTCCGGGTTAAGGTCGGCCTTGGCGATGGCATCCGCAATCCGGTCGTTGAGGTCCAGCCGCGCGATTCCGAGCTTTTCACCGCGGTTTTCATAAACAAGTTTCTTCGTCGCTCCGTCCTCTTCGGAGCGTTTGAAGTCGTAGCGCGACACATAATCCCCGAAAATGCGTTTCGTCAGATTGTCGTTCTTGAACAGCGGCGTTCCCGTGAACCCGATGAACGAGGCATTCGGAAGGGCAAGACGCATGTTGCGGGCGAGCTTGCCGGCTTGCGTACGATGGGCTTCGTCCGAAATCACAATGATGTCGTCTCGTTTGCTGTATGGCTTCTTCGGGTCTACATCCTGATTGAACTTGTGGATCAAGCTGAAGACGTAGGGGTGGTTTTCCGTGAGGATGCGTTTCAAGTCGGTTCCCGATGATGCCCGGGGCGTGGCATTCGGATCCACAACATCGCACCCCGCGAATGTCTTGTATATCTGGTCGTCCAGGTCATCGCGATCGGTCATCAGCAAAAACGTGAACTTCGCGGAAATCTGTCGCCGGACTTTTTCAGCGAAGAAGGCCATCGAATAGGACTTCCCGCTCCCCTGCGTATGCCAGAATACGCCGAGTTTGCCAAGATCGGGATGGGCATGCTCAACCAAGGCGAGTTCGTGCGGTTTGTCATGTGCCTCTTCAGGCTCTACAAGCGCCGTTGCGTCTTGAAGCATGTCGGCATCGGTCGCTTCGGCGGGTAATACCTTGAGGACGCGGTAGGCAAGGCGCTTCTCGGGCGGAAATAGCTTCTTCAACTCCTCCTGATATTGTACGGAGGCCACGGCTTTGTTGACGCCGAGCACCTGATGGTTACGGGCGACAATCTTGCGCGTCCCTCCCGACTTGCTGGAGTCGAAGAGGATAAAGTTTTCGACGAGATCCAGCAGCCGGTCCTTGGCAAGCATGCCGTTGAGCAGGACTTCTGCCTCCACGGCGCCCTTGTCGTTTTCATCCTGCCGTTTCCATTCGTAGAAATGCTCCCACTTGCTGGTAATGGATCCGTAGCGGGCACGATGGCCGTTGCTGACGATTAGGAAGGCGTTGTGGGCAAAGGCATGTCCGATGACGTTTTCGTCAAGGTAATCGCGCAGGTTGTTGTCGAATCCGGCGCGGATGTTCTTATAAACGGCCTTCAGCTCGATGAAGACAAGCGGGAGACCGTTGACGAAGCAAACCAGATCGGCGCGGCGGTTGTAACTCGGTGCGCGAAGGCCGGTGATCTTCAACTCACGCACGGCGAGAAAGCGGTTGTTGGGCGTGCCGTCCGGCCCCGTGCCGTTGCGGAAGTCGACGACCCTTGCATGAGTGCTTCGGTGCTGGCCTGCGGGATCGCGGAATGTCACGGGCACCCCCTCGCGGATCAGGCGGTAGAAGGCCTCGTTCTGCTGGACCAACGTGCGCGTGAAGTCATGGCGCGTCAGCGCCGCAACGGCCTCGTCAATGGTTTCGTCTGGAATCTCTGGATTGAGACGCAACATGGCGGCACGCAAGTCGCGAGCCAGAACCACATCGCGCGTGTCGGTCCGGCCCAGAGAGCCGGAGGGGCCGAAAGTCTCTTCATTCCAAGCAAAGGCGCTCTCCCAGCCAAGTTCATTTTCAAGATGCCCGGCGAAAGTCTTTTGAACGAGCCGATCTTCGCTGTTAATGTCGGTGATCATTCACGCCATTCCCATTGAATCAGTTCGACGGTAGCCCAAGTTCCTTCTGTCCTGTGTCGTTGACGTAGGAAATGTCGTATGGCTCCCACAATGGAACGATTTTAAAGGATACGGCGTTGTCCTGCTTGAGTTGTTCGCAATACTTGGCCATCGTGTTCTGGTCGTCTGTGACGAGAAACAGCGCCGTCGCATCATTGGCGTGCGCAATGATCTTGAAGTCGTCTTTGACGGCGTCCCTTTGTCCTTGGCCTCCCTGACGCGCTCTTTGCTCGGCCATGTTGAACGATGCGCATGTTTTTGCGTTTTCGTAATTGAATGGCACCACCACGAAATTTCGCAGGGGAAGGTCTTCCGGAGGCTGCTTGACCGCGAACTCCGCCACGACAACGGTGGGGAGCAACATCGCGATTTCGTTCTCCAGAAAATAGCGGTAGTAATGCACTGCGGATTGATGTGAGGGACGGCTTTCCGAAACCAAGCTAATGAGAAATGATGTGTCCACGACGACGGTTTTACTCACGCGTTTCTCCTCTCAGTTCGCGCACCCACGCAACCGCATCGGGTACATCCGCCCAAGCCGCCGTGCCTTTGGCGATGGCGGCTTTCAGTTCGGATTCGTTATACGAAGGCGCTTCTCCTACAATGGCCATCAGCCGCTGGTTTTTGTATGCGCCGGTCTTGATGTTTTTCTCGGCAGAGAGGCGGGCCTGAACCCTTCGATACAAATAGTTGGTCTGCTGCTCTTTCAGATATTGCACGGAAGTCGAAATGACCAACATCTGCCGACCGGGCAATTGAAGGTGGACATTGGGGGAAGTGGCTCCGCCCATGTCGACAAGCGTACCCACCACATACTCCTCTACATGCACCCACTCATTCTGGTCTGGCGTGTGGTAGTCGGAGGCATGTGAGATGACAATGGGGTCAAGTGGTGTGTCTGAAGCGGCAATGCTGACGGAGTAGTCGCTGTTCTTCTTCGCGGCGTGCTGCCACTTGCTGATCACCGCGGCTCGTTTGGGATCCACGTTCTGTAAAACGTGCTGTTTTCCAACGCTGCCAATGTCCCTTTCAAGCCCAATCGCAAGCACAAGCGGCACGATGGCGTTCAGAACATAGGGACCCTCCTCGATGGACACCTTGATGTTCTTGGACTGAGGGCGTTCGGACCCGAGGATGAACTCCTCGACCTCCTGATTGAAGCGATTTAACAAATGCAAGTCGATGGACTTGGGAGTCATTTCAAGACCCTCAAGCTTGACCTTCATAGTAAATCGAATTTTCTTCTCCTCGTTCATGTCTCGTAGTGTCTCACTATCAACCGGTCGCCGTCAAAACGTAAAAACGTAAAAACACCGTTAAACGTCGATTTCCCCATTCATCAGCCGCGGCAAAAGCAGGTCGCGTGCGGCGCGGAGTTTGCGGTTCTGAAAACAAAGGTTGCGAAGTTGTGCGGTAATGTCGGTGACAAACGCAGAGAATGTGACTAGGAGGCCTTTCGGTGGTAGCAAAACCGGATATTGAAGCATCTGATTCCAGTCTGCACGGGGCATTTTTGACCCTTCACGCATGGACTGAGAGGTGTCGGCCACAAATTCATCGCTTGAGACGGTCATCAAGACAAGGCTGTGAAGACCTTCCGAGTTCGGGCGAATCACGATGGCATCAGAGGAGGCAACCCCATCGGTAAAAGCAATCCCGACTTTGTGAAAGTAGGGCCGGATTTTTCCGAAGAGAATGTCGTTTGCCTTGTACCGGAACTTTGAGCTCGTAACCTTCTCGGCTGTCTCCCATTCGGTCAATGAGATGGATCGGCGCGGCATGTGCTCAAGCCCAATGTAAGGCACATCCGGATCCAGATCGCTTGGCGTTACGTGGTCGCGAATATCATCACAGACATCTCCGAGGTGTTTTCTCTCCCATCCTTCCGGCACACCGTCATTCAACCGGGTGCTGGCGTGGTCTGGAAATCGGAGGCGGACGAACCATTCGCGGTAGAGCAGACGCGCCGACTCCTCCAGCAACGCCATGCGCCGCCGGTTGTTCTCGATCAGCTCGTCGTAGGCGGAGAGGATGGAGGCGATGCGACGCTGGGCTGACAAGGACGGCAACGAAACTGGAAAGTCGGGAAGTTTTTCGATCGGGATTCTTTCGACGGTGGCACCTGTGATGATAAAACCCTCTATGACGCTTCGCCAGTGCTGAGACAGAAAATAGTAAAGCAGAAAGCGGCTATCAACTTTCTTCGGATCGGGACGAACAAGGGCGACGCGGCGGCCGAGACAACCTCGAAAACCCTCTGGAATTATTGCATAACGGTGAAGAGTCGCTTCGTAAGTCAGCACCACATCTCCTGGTCGTGGCACGACTCGCCGAGTCCATTGTGGAAGATCATCTTCGGAGACGAATCGGATGTCAGTAAGATCGAGTTGCCCATCTGCGGTGATGTTCTTGATCCCGAGGAAAACCGCGCCATCCGGTGATTCCTTGGGAGTGGCATGGGGCCCATCGTAAATGCCGAGCGCGTAGTCTCGCATGGGGCTGACAGGATTCATCTTCATGCTCCCGTCTCCTCGATGCGCATCGGCGGATGCGTCGGCCCGGGAACGCCGAGCGTCTGCTCGGCATGCGCATGTTCTCCGAGACTGTTTGCATCGGGGCCGACCAGACGGTCGGCGTTCCCCGCGGAGACGGCGTTCCCCGCGGAGGACCAAGGCCAGTCTTCGGGTGCCTGGACCAGCCGGGCCTTGACGGGGTTGTTGTGGATGTAGGTCATGGCATCGAAAAAATGCTTTTCGTTGCGGATGAAGCGATCCCAATACTCGCGGTGCCATACCGGCTGGTGGGGAGCGGGAACGCCGCGCGTGGAGCCGACCGGACGGTCGGCGTTCCCGGGAGCGCCGAGCATCGGCCCGGCATTGAGTGTGGTGAAGCCGACCGGACGGTCGGCGTTCCCGGGAGCGCCGAGCGTCTGCTCGGCAGGATTCATTCCGGAGCCGACCGGACGGTCGGCTTCCCCGGCATGTCCGACTCTGAGAAAGTCCTTGATCTTCTTGGCGCTGTATCCTTTCCAGGTCTGGACGGTTTTCGCAAGGGATGCCTGGGCGTGCATTCTGACCAGCACGTGAACGTGGTTGGGCATGACCACGTAGGCCAGCAATGCGTAGCGCGTGCCGTCGTAGTGCCGCCAGTTGCCGATGATCATTTCCGCGATGTCGGGCAGGCGCAGCAGGCAAGCTCCGTGTCCCGCATCGGCCCAATCCTCGATCTTGCTCCGCAGGGCGGCCTGCTGTCGGCCTTCCGGCAGACTTGCGGCTTCCGCGCGCAAAAAGTCGAGCACCTCCGCCGGCAGGCTGTCGGCCAGGTGGTAGGTGACGACCTGGAGCAAGTCCGGTTTGTCCCGATGCGGCAAATATCCCCGGCTGTACCATTCCTTCCGCTCCGCAGTGGCAGTTTCGAGTTCGCCGAGCGTCTGCTCGGCATGCGCAAATGCTCCGGGGCTGTTTGCATCGGGGCCGACCAGACGGTCGGCGTTCCCGACTTTCCCAAATGGGGCCGGGCTCATGTCTCCAACCTCTCGTAATTCTGCTGAATCTTCGCTGCCAGCGCCACCGCCTCCTTGTCGAGATCGGCGAGTTCACTATGAATGTCGCGGAGGGTCTGCTCGAAATCGAAATCCTCGTCCACTTCCACCGGGGCCACGCCGACGTAGCGGCCGGGAGTGAGGCTCCAGTCGGCGGCCTCGATTTCAGAACGGTTGACCGCGCAGCAGAGTCCGGGGACATCGCAGTAGACGCCTTCGGGAAAGCGCGAGAGTAGCCAGTGAGCCTGCCGCTCGAAGTAGCAGACCCGCCTGAGCCTTTCCACGGCAAGGTGACGTGCGTCGTCCACGGCCTTAACAGCACGCAGGATGTCTCGGCTGTCCCACAAATCCGCAGTCTTGGCGTCGAGTTGCTCCTCGCAGATGGCAATCAGGCGGGTCGCATGTTTTTGAAAAAGGTCGAGTCCTTTGATGAGATGATGGATTTGATCAACGAGGTCGGCTGCGATGCTCTCCTGATAATCAACAAGTCCTGTCAAAGTGCTTGTGGTGGTGTGATACCTTGTGAGATTCCAATGCTTCACCGCGTCGCTACAGAATAGGTCGAAACGCTTGATGCCGTTGCATACATTCTCGTAAGCCTCAATGTACTGGCCGATGGTTCCGTCATAAGGCGTTCCTTCTCCAATGGTGTTCACAAAAGCCATGAGCTTCCCGTGAAGCTTTTCCTGTACGGCCAGATAGTCTGGAAGCGGCTCCGTGGGCTTGTCGCCGCCTTCAAACAGGAAGCAGTCGTTTCCCGCATTGGTGAACTGGTTGAAGGATTCGGCAACCACCGATACAAAGCGCTGGGTTTCACCACGGTAGAGCCAGACGATGGCGGTGAGGTTTTTGAGCTGCTCGGGCGAAAAATCATAAATCTTTCGGGTCACTTTTCGGTAGGTGTTGCGGGCGTCGAGCATGAGCACGGTGTCGCGGCGGGAGGCGGGCTTCGCTTTGTCAAAGAACCAGAGTTCGCACGGCACCGTCCGCGTATAGAAGAAGTTTGAGCGGATGGAGATCATGACGTCCACGTCGCCGGTCTGCACGAGCTTGCGGCGGACCTCGGCCTCGCCGTGTCCGGCGCTGCTTGCCTGGGACGACATGACGAACCCGGCGCGTCCTTGCGGGGCGAGATAGCTGTGAAAATAGGAAATCCAAAGATAGTTGCCGTTGGAGACTTCCTTATCCTTGCCGCCGCCGCGGCGCGCTCGGAGAACGCGCCGCGTCAGCGATGCGAACGCACAAGGCGCCCGGATGCGGTGCCGCCATAATCTTGAATCCCATTTCAAGATTTGAAATGATCGCGATTCCGATCGACCTGCGTGGCAAGGGTCGCCCCCCGAATGCGGCGCGCTCGGAGATCGCGCCCCACCTGCGTGCGGAGCCTGGTGGAGCATGTCAGGGAAAATCCAGGCCGGTGCCCTGATCTGGCACCGAGACCCTGCCACCGTAATCTCGAAGGTTTTTCGAGATTACAATCCGTGGCAGGTTTGCACATCGACGTGCGGAGCGAGGGCGGGGCGCAGCCGTTCCGCCTTCGTCTGTGACTTCGGCGTGACGCGCCCGGCACGCCGCGTCGCATGGACGATTCCCGGACTTTGGCAGTCCGGCGCGCAGCCTCGCCTTGCCGAGGCGGGCGGCGGCGCCGCCCGAATGCGGCGCGCTCGGAGATCGCGCCCCACCCTGCTGCGCGTAACCTTGGCGGACGGCGTCGCCCCACCTGCTTGCGGAGACCGATGGAGCACGTCAGGAATCTTCCAGCCCGGGCCAGCGATTCTCAACATGGCCGCTTTTCAGACGCAGCGGCGTGCTCGGAGAGCCCGCCCTTGTGGATTCCTCGATTTGCGGGATTTACGGGGCGCGATCTCCCTGCTCCGCCAAGGCTTCGCAGGACAAGCCGAGCGCGCCGTTTTCCTGGTTCGCGGCCATATTGCGAATTGCTGAAAAAGCCGTCTTTCTCGTCGCCGGAAGCGGGGGGATTCACTATAGTGGTTTGCGGTTTGGGTGAATGGCTCGGTTGGCTCAACAAAAAACAAGGATTCAGTTTCCCTCTCAGAGCTTCGCCAGAGCTGCTTTGAACAGCAGCCCGAGTCCCTGTGTTTCCGCAGGTGGCAGATAGTCGGCGAGTTCATCCTGGATTTGCCGGTCGTCAAGCTTGGCCACTTTCTCGCGAAGAAATTCGTAGAAGTCCGCGCATGTCTTGCCGGGAAAGGCGTCCTTGTCCTTCACCCTGGACGAGTAGGCCGACTTCGCGAGGCGCTCCCTGAGCGTGGGTTCGTCGGGCCTGGCATTCATTCGCAGGAGAAACCAGATGTCGTAGATGTCGCGCACAAGTCTGCGTTCGTTCCATGCCGCCATCTTGTTGGCCAATGCCACGTCGAGGTCGACCACGTGAATGAGCCGGGGTGGGAGGTTGAAGGAGGTCGAGAGCAGGCGGGTGGACGCGGTCGTCGTCTTGACGCTCATGGCGACTTTCGATTCGATCTGAACCGTAGTCTCGCCCACCGTCAGGAACACCCGCAGGCACTTCGAGTTGATCGAATGCTCAAGCTTCGCGCCGGGGATCGTGCGCAGACATCCGAGCATCTCATCGAGGACGTCCTTCTTGGATCGGTACGGCACGAAGACATAGTCCAGGTCGTTGGTGAAGCGCGGGGAGCCCAGAATGCGAAGCACCATGCCGCCGCGGAGCACGGCCTGCTTGTCGAACTTCTGTGCGAAGACGTCCAGGACCTTCGCGAGCAGCGCTTGTTCCTTGGCGATCATGGGCGCCTCCAATGGCGATTGAAAAACGTTGCGAATCGCGTGTCATAGGCTTTCAGATAGCGTTCGACGAGATCGAAATCCAGTCGCTCCAGATTGACGTCCGTGACGGGATCGAAGGAGAACCGACGTCCGCAGTAGAGAAAGTAGCAGACGTCGAGGAAGGCCTTTTCCGGCGATGCCGTCCGGATTTCCGAATCGGCGGCGAAGCCGAAGTAAAGTCGGGGATTGACGCCGAGGTGCTCGATCGTGCCCAGCTCGCACCGGTAGGTTCGCGGACGTCCCACCTTGACGGCCTGAACACGGCGCGCGGGAATCGAACCGATCACGGCCTTCTCGGCAAGCACCGTGCCGGTGGAGATGTAGGCCGCGGGATCGATCCGACCGCTGATGGTCGCCAGGGAGGCATCTGGAGTTGCGTAGATGCCGCGTTTGACTTTGATCAACGCGCCTTCGGCGACCAGGGCGGCCACTTTGCGGTACAACGTCGGCTCGGAGTTTTCGTCCAAGGCGACCCTCAAGTCGGGAAGGGTGAAAACGCCCTTCATTTCGGGCGCCCATTTGTCGATGGCCTTGTATGACTTCATATCCATGACGCGAAACTCTCATTTTTTGATAGTATCTGTCAATAATAAAACGCGGCGACAAAGACCGGTCGACCTGTCGTCCTGTCGCCCTGTCGCATATCCCCTTGCTTCATGCCGTCATGCTACACCGCCCACGAAAACGGCAACGGGACATGGCCACGAAAGGGTAATCGGCCGCCGGGGCACTACATCAAAACGTTCATAATCGGATGTGAAACAGTCCCGTCGCCTTGACCGATAGTGCGTAGAGCGTAGTGTGGAGTGAGTAGTTTCCGCTGGGGCTCTGCCCCAGGCCCCGGATGGACTTGAGTGAGTGGAGCGTAGTGAGAAGTGAGGGGTTTTCGCTGGGGCGCTGCCCCAGGCCCCGGTAAGAACAATGGGTCTGGGGTTTCCCCAGCCGGAACTACTCACTTCGCTCTACTCACTCCTCACCATTACTGGGGTCTGGGGTGCCCCCAGCCGGAACTACTCACTTCGCTCTACTCACTCCTCACCATTACTGGGGTCTGGGGTT
>Ga0116202_10002406_pt1 | contig 11169 bp, 7 predicted proteins | sample LakKivw325mmetaG_FD_94479 | JGI IMG/M metagenome (GOLD analysis project Ga0116202, IMG submission 94479) | Anoxic lake water microbial communities from Lake Kivu, Rwanda to study Microbial Dark Matter (Phase II) - Lake Kivu water 325m metaG | ecosystem: Environmental > Aquatic > Freshwater >... | reverse complement strand
TTTTATCCAAGCACGTTTCTTTATGGGATAAGGAATTCAGGAAAGAGCGGTTCGCCTGAGACGGGCGAGATGAACTCTCCCACGTGAAGGCTATGCTCGTGCGAAGACGATCGTGTCGTCCGCGACCTCAGCCTTGATTGTATCGCCCTCCTTGAATTCGCCCTTCAGGATCTTCAGCGAGAGCGGGTCTTCGATCAGCCGTTGAATGGTTCGTTTTATCGGTCGTGCCCCGAAGACCGGGTCGAACCCCTTGCTCGCGATCAGCTCCTTCACACGGTCGCTCACCACCACGCTCATCCGCCGCTCCGCGAGACGCTCGCGGAGGTACCGCATCTGGATATCCACGATCTTCGTGATCTCCTCCCTCCCCAGTGGGTTGAAGATGACGGTCTCATCGATACGGTTCAGGAATTCCGGTCTGAAATGCGCTTTCAGGACCGCCAGGACCTTATCCTCCAGCTCCTTGCCCCGCAACTCCTGGATGTACGGCGTCGCCACGTTCGAGGTCATGATGATCACGGTGTTCTTGAAGTTCACGGTTCGGCCGTGGCCGTCCGTGAGCCGCCCATCATCGAGGATCTGCAGCAGCAAGTTGAAGACATCGCTGTGCGCCTTCTCGATCTCATCGAAGAGGATGACCGTGTACTGCTTGCGGCGCACCGCCTCGGTCAGGAATCCACCTTCCTCATAGCCCACATAGCCCGGGGGTGCACCGATGAGCCGCGCGATCGAATGGCGTTCCATGAACTCCGACATGTCCATCCGCACCATCGCACGTTCGTCATCGAAGAGGAATTCCGCGAGCGCCTTCGCCAGCTCGGTCTTGCCAACGCCCGTGGGGCCGAGGAAGATGAACGAGCCGATGGGCCGGTTGGGATCGCTGAGACCCGCGCGTGCACGACGGATCGCGTTGGAAACCAGTGCTATCGCCCTGTCCTGACCGACGACACGCGCCTTTAACCGATCTTCCATCTGCAGTAGCTTCTCAGTCTCGCCCTCCAGCATCTTCGAGACCGGGACTCCCGACCATTTCGCGACCACCTCCGCGACGTCCTCCTCGTCGACCTCCTCCTTGAGCATCATTTGATCCTTCTGGAACGCTTGCAGCTTCTCGTTCTGCGCCTGCAATTCACGCTGCAGCTCGACCAGCGTGCCGTACCGGATTTGCGCCACGCGTTCCAGCTCGCCACGCCGTTCCGCCTGTTGCTCCTCGAGCTTCGCCTGGTCGATCTTCGCCTTGAGCTCGCGCGAGCGCTGGATGATCTCCTTCTCGCTCTGCCATTGCGCTTTGAGCTGGGTGCTCTTCTCCCGTAAGCCTGCCAGATCCTTCCGCAGTTTCTCGAGCCGTTCCTTAGACTGCTTGTCCTTCTCGCGTTTCAGTGCCTGCTCCTCGATCTCCAGCTGCCTGATCTTTCGCTCTAGCTCGTCGATCTCCACTGGCATACTGTCAATCTCCGTCCGCAGCTTCGATGCCGCTTCGTCGATCACGTCAATCGCCTTGTCCGGCAGGAATCGATCAGTGATGTAGCGGTCCGCAAGCGAGGCCGCAGCGACCAGCGCGGCATCCTGGATGCGGACACCGTGATGTACCTCGTACCGTTCCTTTAAGCCGCGCAGGATCGAGATGGTATCCTCGACTGACGGCTCGCGGACGGTAATCGGCTGGAACCGTCGTTCCAGTGCTGCATCCTTCTCAATGTATTTACGGTATTCATCGGTCGTGGTGGCGCCGACGCAGCGAAGCTCACCACGTGCCAGTGCGGGCTTGAGCAGGTTCGAGGCATCCACGGCGCCTTCAGCCGCGCCCGCACCGACGACCGTGTGCAGCTCGTCAATGAAGAGGATGATCTGACCTTCCGCGTCGTTGATCTCGCGCAAGACCGCCTTGAGCCGATCTTCAAACTCGCCCCGGAACTTCGTGCCCGCGATCAGGGCTCCCATATCGAGTGCGAGGACACGCTTATCCTTCAGCGTCTCCGGGACATCGCCGTTCACAATGCGCTGCGCCAGCCCCTCCGCGATCGCCGTCTTGCCCACGCCCGCATCGCCGATCAGCACGGGATTGTTCTTCGTGCGGCGCGAGAGGACCTGCATCACCCGGCGAATCTCCTCGTTACGGCCTATCACCGGATCCAGCTTGCCGCGGCGCGCGAGTTCGGTCAGATCACGGGTGTAGCGTTCCAGAGCCTGATACTTCGCCTCGGGCGTTTGGTCCACGATCCGCTGCCCGCCGCGAATGCCCGTTAGAGCCTGGAGAATCCGGTCCTTCGTCGCGCCCAGCCCCTTCAGGATCTGCGGTGAGCCCGGAGCGGCCTCATCGGCGATCGCGAGCAGCAGGTGCTCGGTGCTCAGGTACTCATCCTTCATCGTCTGCGCTTCTCGCCACGCGGCCTCCAGCACCTGGTTCAAGCGTTGTGAGATGTAGAGCTGGTCAATGCCCCCGCCACCGTAGACCTGCGGTAAGGAACGTAAATATTCATCCAGCCGTGCTTTGAGCTGGTCACGATCCACTCCGATCTTCTGCAGGAGCGGGGTGACGATACCTTCAGGCTGCTCGACCAGCGCAAAGAGCAGATGCTCCACCTCGATCTGCTGCTGAGTGTAGCGATCTGCGAGGTTCTTCGCCTCCTGGAGCGCTTCCTGCGCCTTTACCGTTAGCTTGTCGAGCCTCATCTGATCAACAAACACGCTCCCGCTCGGGTGTGTGAAGTGTTCTCCTCCGTTCACTCGTTAGGTAGGTCGAACATCCGTCCTAAAAGGCTGATCTTCAGCGGGCAGTGGTCGTGAGGCGGAGGGACTGAGGGATACGCGCTGCTGCGCTCGCTCACGCAGCTACCGTGCCGACTTTGCCACCCGTTCCTTCTCCTCGCGCTTGTTGATTGAGAAGCATTTCTGGTTCCGGGAGGCGGCGATGAGTTCATCAGCGAGGCACTGCTCAATGCTCTTCGTGCTCTTAAACGCGCATTTCTGCGTGCCCAGCGCGATGAACATCAATGCCTGGTTCACCCGTCTCTGGGAAGAGACATCAACCGCCTTGGGGACCATGATACCGCCGAACCGCAACCGGATAGTCTCTTCTCGTGGCCCCGCGTTTTGGATCGCATTTACCAGCACCTGGACGGGATTCTCGCCCGTTGCCTCGTAGATCAGCTCAAACGCGGTTTTCACGATCACATACGCCTTCAGTTTCTTCCCCGAATTCGCCTCCTTGCGCATCAGCGTATTGATGAGCCGTTCCACGACGCAGACCTTCGATTCTTCAAATTGCTGCTGCGCGTGCCGTCCGCCGGTATGGAGTGCGGAGACGGGTCGGAAACTGATATGCTGCTTCAGGCCGAGGTCCTCGACCCTGACCTCCGAGGTGTCCCACGTATCAAAGATCTTGAAAAACGGCATTCCTGCCTCCGTTGGTATCTTCTCCGCTTCCATCGCGCTCACCTCAACGTCTTCTCCTTTCGCCCGCGTACCAGTTCATGGAGCGTGATATCGTTGACCGCGGCTACCTTGAACCGCACACCGGAGAGATCGCCGTAGGACCGCCCTTTACGGCCGCCAATGCCCTCGATCAGCACCTCGTCGTGCTCATCGATGAATTTGATCGCACCGTCACCGGGTGCAAAAGCAGTTACCTGCTTACCATTTTTGATCAGCTGAACGCGAACACATTTCCGTATCGCGGAGTTCGGCTGCTTTGCCTCAATCCCCACTTTCTCGAGGACGATCGCGCGAGCCATGTGCGAGCCTTCCAGCGGGTCCGTCTTCTCCTTGGAGTGGCGCGCTTTCCGGGCATAGCTCGGGCTTTTCAGCCTGAAGACCTTCCTCCGCTTCTTCTCCTTCCTCGCTGCGTATAACCCTCTTCCCATCGCTTTCTCTCCACAGGACTATCTCTTACATGTACCTCTCATGATAAAATGTTTTAGACCGTGGCGTCATTTGATGATCACGTTATCAATGCCCTGATTCCGTTTCACCAGCAGCTTTACCCGCTTGATCCGTTCGCCATCACGGCCGATGGCGATGCCTTTGTGCTTCGTCAGCACCTCGACGTACGCGCAGAGCTTGTCGTTCTTGTTCAGCAGCTCGACACTCTTCACAGAGGCGGGGCGGAGCAGGTTCTCGATGAACTCCTTGAGATCTGGCGAATGCTCGACGACCTCGATCTCCCTGTTCAGCAACTTCTTCACCTTGTTGATGTTCACGCCGTTCCTGCCGATCGCGAGACCCATGTCGCCCTTCTTCACGACCATGATCACCTTGTTCGCCTCGTTATCCACGAGACAATCCTTCACGCCTGCACCCGTGGAGCTCTCGAAGATCCCTATATACCTGATCCCCTCGGTATCCAGCTTTACGGTCAGTTTCACTCACCTGCGCTTTTCTTTAGCGGAGCGAGATATTCAAGCTTTTCTCTTTCGCGTGGGGATTGGGCGAGAGGAGCCGAACAATCTCCGAATCACCCGGCTCGGTGATGCATGCCGAAGCCACTGCGTACGGCTTGCCGCACGCGAGCCCGAGCTCAAGGCTGTTCGCCGGATAGTCGTAGATGCAGGGTTCCGCACCGCCCGTCCCACCAAGCGCTTCAACCTCACGTCGAATCGCGAGAGGGCAGTTGGAGGCGTGGATGATCACCTTCGCCGCTCTCGCCTTGCAGGCCTTGATTGTCTCCTTGGAGCCGATCAGTACCGTTCCCGTGCTAAGTGCCTTAAAGAGTTCACGATTCACCTCTGCGAGCTCAGCTGAACCCTTCGTCGCCTTTTCCATCTTCTCTACCTCCCTCTTCTCGTTCCTACCCTACCTCTCTCTATGCCTCTGAGTGTTTAAGCTTCTGCGGCACCCCTGCGATCAGCTCCACAGCGCCCGTGCCCAACTTTATCGGCTGTCCCACAATCACGTTCTCGGTCACGCCTTTCAGTTCGTCCCGCTCGCCATAGACCGCGGCGTCCAGGAGGTTATCCACCGTGACCTCGAAGGCGGCCCGGGAGAGGACCGAAGCCTTCTCGCCCGCTATACCGTGCCGTCCAATTTGCTTCACCTCGCCATCCATGGTCATGGCATCGGCGATCAGGGTGATATGGCGTGGATCGACATCCAGCCCCTGCTCTTTCAGGGTACCCAGCATCTCTTCGATGATCGCATTGCGAGCAGCCTCGATACCGAGGATCTCTGCAATCTCGGCGATATTGTTCGTGACCGTTCGGTTAAAATCGACACCCTCGATCTTCTGATTCTTCAGCTTCTTCAATTCAGAACCCACCGTGTAGAGCACATACTCGCCACGCGGTTCGCGGCGCGCTAGCACCCTTCGTATGCCCTCGATACCTTTCACGAGCGTACCCGCAATGGTGCTCTCCAGCTTCGCCAGCTCATGGAAGGTGGTACTGCCGCCGTAGATCCTGATTTGGCCGTCCTCGCTCAGCTCAACGAGCACCTCTTTCGCGACCTCTTTGAGCTTCGCTTCCACGTCCTTCAAGGTGATGTACCGCTTCGCCATTTCGCGCTCGTTCGGGGTTAGCCAGATCGACATATCCTCAAGGGACGCACGCACGGTGCAAATATCAGTAACATGCGTCTCCTGGATCTCCATCGCCAGCCGCTCGGCCTTCGAACGATCCGACGCGTGCTCGTCCTCAAGCCTGATGGTCATGGTCGGCGTTGAGAGCTTCTTCCGTGCATCCACGATCTCAATGATGCGCGGGAGACCAAGGGTGATATAGATAGCACCGACACCCGCGTAGTGAAAGGTACGCATCGTCATCTGCGTGCCCGGCTCGCCAATTGACTGCGCGGCGACGATCCCCACGGCCTCCCGCGGCTCGATCTTCGCCCGCTCGTAGCCGTCCAGGACCTTCCGGATGATCTCAGCCAAACGCTTCTCGCTGAGTTTAGCCCGCACCGCCTTTAATTTCGACTTTAATTCGAGCTTGACGTTCTCCGGCAACTCGGTTTTCGTGACGGCAAGCTCAATATCGCCAGGCTTAATTGCTCCCGCAGCTCGACGGTTCAGCATCGTGATGAGCTCCTCAGCATAGGGCGCTTCATCCCGGAGCTCAAGCAGGTCTTCAAACGTAGCGGTGAGCTCCGCGAGCTGAAAATCATCCGTTATGAGCTCCGCTACTTCGCCCTCCACACCCTGTGCCTTCAGGTCAGCCGCCATTGCATCCTTACCTCTCGCGAGATTCTGCAAGTCCATACTCGATCAGCCCCCAGCCACCTCACGTCTCTGCTTGTAACGATTCATTGATTACCTCATCGATATCAATCACTTTGCTCAGCTCGCCCTGGGACGGATCGATACCATCGTCTCCGTATTTGAATTGGACGATGGTTCCTCGCGTCTCGCGCACCGTCTCGTCATTCTTCACCTCGAGATCCTGAAGTGCATTGATGAGTCGCCGCTGGAAGTAGCCACTTTGGGAGGTCCGAACCGCGGTATCCACCAGCGCCTCTCGCCCACCGATCGCATGGAAGAAGTACTCCGTGGGTGAGAGCCCATCCTTGAAGGAGGCTCGAACGAAGCCGTGTGCATCGGCACTGCGGTCGCCTGGTTTGAAGTGTGGTAAGGTCCTTCCCTGGTAGCCACGTTTGATACGCTCGCCGCGAACTGATTGCTGCCCGACACATGCTGCCATCTGCGTCAGGTTAAGCATGGATCCTCGGGCACCGGACTTCGCCATGAGCACGCCGGAGTTCTCGATCCCGAGGTACCGCTCAGCAATAACACCGGAATCGTCACGTGCGCGACCGAGTTCCTGCATGACTAAAAGCTCCAGCGTTTCCTCCAGCGTCCGCCCAGGCAGAGCGTCCAGCTCACCGCCAGCATACGCTCTGATCAGCGCCTCCACCTTCTTCTCCGCCTCCTGCACCGCTTCGAGGCGAATCTCCACCTTCCCTTCCTGCGGGATATCCTCGTCGCTGATTCCGAAGCTGAATCCCGTCAGCTTGATATAGTTGATGGCGAGCCGGGCGACATCTTTGATAAAGTCCTTCGTCACGTGCTCGCCGAACTGCCGGAATATCCGCTCGATAATGATCCCTTTGAACGAGCCGAGGGCCTTCTCATCGATGATACCGCGCACGAGCACACCGTCCTCGATCAGCACGTACGCATCGTAGGGGCATGCTGCCTTCTGGCACTCGGCGCACTTCTCGCACGTCTTTCCCGTGAACTCAAGATTCAAGCCACGGGGCAGGATCATACTGAAGATCTGCTTTCCCGTCCAGTAGGGCGTCTGATCCGGCCCGAGAACCCCCGCAGGGGCACATAAATCGGCAAACTCCAGGTTATACAGGATGTCCAGCACCCGTTCCTTCGTGAACCGTCGCTCGCCCCGCGTGAGCAGGAATAATCCGGTGATGTAATCATGGATACTCCCGATGATCGGCCGGCCGAATCGGGGAGAGATGATGTTGCGCTGCACCGCCATGAGGATCTTCGCCTCCGCTCGGGCCTCCTCAGTCTGTAAGACGTGCAGGTTCATCTCGTCGCCATCAAAGTCCGCGTTGTACGGCGGGCAGACCGTCGGATTGAGCCGGAACGTCCGACCGGGCATGACCCTGACATAGTGCGCCATGATGCTCAACCGGTGCAGCGAGGGTTGGCGATTGAAGAGGACGATGTCGCCATTCTTGAGGTGCCGCTCCACCTTCCAGCCGATATCCAGCTCTTCCGCAAGCGACTCAAAATTGCTCTCCGTTACCTTCACCTTACGGCCGTCCGCGCGTCGCACGTAGTTCACACCGGGATGGCTCTTCCCGTGCTTGAGGGCTTCGCGCATCAGCTCGATGTTCCGGTCCGTCACGTTCACGGTGACGGTCAGCTCCTTGGCTACTGCTTCCGGGACACCGACCTCGTCGATCTCGATGTCAGGATCGGGCGAGATCACCGTGCGTGCAGAGAAATTCACGCGCTTGCCCGATAAAGAGCCCCGGAACCGCCCCTCCTTGCCCTTCAAGCGCTGCGAGATCGTCTTCAGCGGCCGGCCACTGCGGTGGCGCGCAGGTGGCACGCCGGGGATCTCGTTATCAAAGTACGTGTTGACGTGGTACTGCAGGAGTTCCCAGAGGTCTTCAATGATTAACTGCGGCGCGCCGGCATCGCGATTCTCCATGAACCGCTGGTTGATTCGGATGATGTCCACCAGTTTGTGGGTAAGGTCATCCTCGCTCCGCTGACCGCTCTCAAGCGTAATGGACGGTCTGGCGGTGACTGGCGGCACAGGGAGTACCGTGAGAATCATCCACTCCGGTCGAGCGTTCTTCGGCTCCATGCCGAAGAGGCGCACATCCTCGTCGGGAATGCGCTCCAGCCGTTCACGGACGTCCAAGGGCATCAATCGGCGCTCCTTACCCTCCTCGTCAATCTCGATGTACGTCGTTGGTTTATCAAACTTAATCCGCTGCTGCAGCTCGCCGCACTCGGGACAGCTGGTATTCTTCGCCGCTTCCTTGAAGATCAGCTTCACCAGCTCACCGAGGTCACCGCGCTTCTCACGCTCCTGGCGGAGCTCTTCTAAGTACCGATTTCGCTCCTCGGCGCCGAGCAGGATGTGGCCGCATTTACGGCAGGTCGCCATGAGGATCTTGTGGATCAGCTTGGCGTAGCCGACGTGAATCACCGGCGCCTCGAGATAAATATCGCCAAAATGGCCCGGACATTCGCCCATCCGGCCGCCACAGGTCTTGCAGCGTAATCCCGGATCGATCACGCCGATATGCTGGTTCACCAACCCGCGCTCGATCGGGAACCCGTCCTCGCCGTAGGTGTCCGGATAAATGATCCGGGACGCGCTCATCTTGAGGATCTCCTTCGGAGAGAGCAAGCCGAATTTAATACCTTTGATCCGCTTTGTTCTCAGTTCTACCATCTTAAACCGCCTCTTCGAGTTCTAATCGTGGTGCAATGCACATCGCCTTCATCTCATCAAGCAGGAGCTTGAAGGCGTAACTCATCTCCACGGGGTAGATGTCCGTGTCCGCACCACAGTTCGGGCAGTACCATGCGCCAGTCTTGATATCCGTGCACGCGATCATGCCACAGCTTCCACAAACCATCTCGACCACCTTGTCTGATTCGTCCAGTAATCGGTCTTTGAGCGAGATCGCCGCACCGTAGCCGATGAGGACATCGCGCTCCATCTCACCGAACCGCAGCCCGCCTTCACGCGCTTTCCCTTCCGTCGGCTGCCGGGTTAAGATCTGGACGGGGCCACGTGCACGGGCGTGCATCTTCGCGGAAACGAGATGGTACAACTTCTGATAATACGCCACACCAATGAAGACCTCCGCGACTATCTGCTCGCCCCGCATGCCATCCCACATGATCTCGCGGCCCGTATCGGCGAATCCCGCGCGAACAAGTGCAGCCCGTAACGCGTCCTCGGGCTCGCCGAAGAAGACGGTGCCGTCGATATACCGCCCTTCTAAAGCGCCCGCCTTCGCGCCGATCATCTCCAGGACGTGTCCGACGGTCATGCGCGAGGGAATCGCGTGCGGGTTAATGATCATATCGGGAATGATCCCGTCAGCGGTGAACGGCAGGTCCTCGGGCGGCGCGATCAAGCCGACAACGCCCTTCTGGCCGTGCCGGGAGGCGAACTTATCACCGATCTCCGGGATTTTCTGATCACGTACGGTGACCTTGACCAATCGCCGGTTACTGCTGGACTCCATGAGCACGACCGAATCGACCACCCCCTGCTCATTGGGGCGCGTGCAGACCGAGGTATCCCGCCGCTCGAGGGGGCTGAGCAGCTCCGTCGTCTCTTCTAAGAACCGCGGCGGACTGGTCTTCCCGATGAGCACGTCGTTGGGCGCGACTTCGGTCTCCGAATTGATGATGCCATCCTCATCAAGCTGCTGGTACGCTTCGTGACTCCGCACGCCCGCAATCTCCATGTCAGGTATCTCAAAGCGATCCTCCTCACCGCCGGGGTAGCGGATCTCCTCGCCTTCATAGGTGCGGAAGAAGTGGCTCCGGCCCAAGCCCCGCTCGATCGCCGCGCGGTTCAAGACCAGGGCATCTTCCATATTGTAGCCTTCGTAGCTCAAGACGGCGATCACGAAGTTCTGGCCCGACGGCCGTTTATCGTACATGATGAGGTCCGCGGTCCGCGTCTTCACCAGCGGCTTCTGCGGATAGTGCAGCACATGTGCCCGCGTGTCAGTCCGTGTTTTGAAATTCGCGGCTATAATGCCGAGCGATTGTTTCAGCATGGCCGCGCCCATCGTATTTCGAGGCGAGGAATTGTGGTCAGGATACGGGATCAGTCCAGCCACCACACCCAGGATAAGCGAGGGGTCGATCTCCAGGTGGGTGTACTCCGCACCCTCCGGCTTTGCCAAATCGGATTCGTACAGGGCGATTAGAGCGTTCTCCTCCTCTTCCGCGTCAAGATACTCGATCACGCCTTCCTGCACCAAATGATCAAAATCGATCTCGCCGGTCCTGAGCCGCGCGAGGTGAGATTCTGTGACGAGTGGCCTCCTCTGCTCCACAGCAATCACCGGTCTCCGCGCTCGACCGCGGTCGGAGTTGATGAGGATATCGCGCCGATCCGCATAGTGAGCGATATTCACCTGCTCGGAGATCTGATTCGCGCGTCGCTTCCGCCGTATCTCCGCGACGAAGCCCTTCGGATCGGTGACGAAGCCGATGAGATCGCCGTTCACGAAGAGGCGTGTCCTGCTCTCCACGCTGAGGGTTGAGGCTCGAGCAGGAGGCACGATGCCCAGCTCGTAGAGTATACTCTTGAACTTGCTCTCCTCTTCACCGACTGAGATCTCCACCATCTGGGTGAAGTTCTTGACCAGGCCGCAGTTAGGCCCTTCCGGGGTCTCACTGGGGCAGATCTTACCCCATTGCGTCGGATGCAGATCACGAGCCTCAAAGTGCGGCTGTGATCGTGAGAGTGGTGAGATGATCCGTCGCAGGTGGCTCGCCGTGGCGACACCGTTGCTCCGTTCCAGGAGCTGCGAGACGCCCGCTCTGCCGCCCACCCAGTTACCCGTGGCGAGCGCGTGCGTGATCCGTTCGGTGAGCACATCGGACCGAATGGCCGTGGCTATCTTCAGCTCGCGACTGCGCATATGCGCGCGTTCCAGCTGGTACCGCATGTCACGGGTGAGTTTGGTAAAGGAGACGCGGAAGAGATCCTCCATGAGATCGCCAGC
>Ga0116202_10002403_pt1 | contig 11173 bp, 11 predicted proteins | sample LakKivw325mmetaG_FD_94479 | JGI IMG/M metagenome (GOLD analysis project Ga0116202, IMG submission 94479) | Anoxic lake water microbial communities from Lake Kivu, Rwanda to study Microbial Dark Matter (Phase II) - Lake Kivu water 325m metaG | ecosystem: Environmental > Aquatic > Freshwater >... | reverse complement strand
CCCCGCATCTCAATATCCGCAATAACCTCTATCAATGGCATCTCAATGGAATGGAAAAGAAAATCCATCCCCTCTGATTTAAGTAAATGTTTGTAATTTTCTCGCTGAACTAAAATGTCTGTTCCCTGCACCGGCACATCTGTTAAAAAGGACGCAATTCCCAGATCAAAGTACGGTTGGGAAAGGAATGAATTTTTTGAGGCAAGCATCTTTATCTTTTCCTTGATATTTAATCCGACTTTTTCAAGTTTATCATCTTTCAGGTACTGTTCAAAAACGACTGGATTTTTCTGAATTTCATTGAAATCAAAAATTCTGTCGCCGATTGCCAGAATATCCTGCGAAGAAAAATCTGTGTTAACCGCGTCAAAAATTTCCCTGATCTGGCTTTCAAATTTTTTGAATTCAAGTTTTTGAAAAATCTGTTGAATTCTGTCGGGCTGAGGATCTTTTCTTTTGATATCCTCCAGAGATATTTCCAGATTGACATCGCATTTAAGCTGCACAAGTTTCTTGCTTAAAAAAGCAGAATCTTTCCCTGAAAGAAGCAATTCCTTTTTCCTGCTCTTTATCTTTTCAATATTTTCATAAAGGTTTTCAATGGTGCCAAATTCTTTTATGAGAACAAGCGCTCCTTTCTCTCCTATCCCACTGACACCTGGAATATTATCGGATGCATCTCCACAAAGTGCCAGGTAATCAACTATGTTCTGCGGACCAAATCCATACTTTTCAAAGAAAATCTTTTCATCTAACTTCTCCCATGTTGCGGGATTTATAACCATGATATGCTGTGAAAGAAGCTGCAAAATATCCTTGTCTCCCGAGAAAATAAAAATATCAGCATCATTGGATGTAAATTTGCGGGCAAGGCAGGCAAGTAAATCATCTGCTTCAAAGGATTGCTTTTCAATTGAGATTATCCCGAAGGACTTAATCAGTTCTTTTATAACCGGAATCTGCGCGGAAAGTTCTTCTGGCATCGGTTTTCTTGTAATCTTGTATTGTTCGGAAAGAGCGTGTCTGAATGTGGGTGAAGGAGTGTCAAAAGCAACAGCAATATATTCAGGATCATAATCACGCAGAATTTTCAGCAAAGTTGAGACAAAACCAAAAATTGCATTTGTTGGCTCACCCGTTGAAGTTGTAAAAGATCTGATGGCAAAAAACGACCTGTAGATGATGTTGTTTGCGTCTATAAGAAAAATCTTCTTCATTTAGATCGGGGTTTGTAACAGATAAGTTCCATCTCAGCCTTAACAACAAAAGGTTTCTGTGGATTGCGAGAAATCTGCAGGTATCCAAAACGGAGAAAATCCCTTTTTTCAATCTCTTCAAGAAACATAAGAAGTTTTTCAAGTTCAATCTCCTCAACCGCAATGCTGATATGCTGCTCCACAGTATTGTAAAGAGTGTTTTCTGTAACAGGCGTGATTCTTGAAATACGGGATTTTGCAGCAACTGTTTCCGCAGCCTTTGAAACAAAAAGATACAGATTAAAATCAGGCGCAGCAAAAACAGGGCTTTCCTTTGCCGTCTTTTCTCTGTACTGGCTTATCAGGTTATTAAGAGTTTGAAGGTCTTTCTGTTTCTGGTCCAAAGACCTGTTTAGCTCTTTTATTTTTTTAATGTTAGGCATACACACAAATTGATACAGAAGTACAAGTATCACGATGCCCGCAAAAATTAGACTACTGTGTTTGGTCTTTGTCATTTCTGGCAAGTTTGATCAGTAAGTTAAATGTTATACGGTCTGATTCAGGCATAATGCCGCCAACCTTGACATCCTGAAAATTTTTAGCCTTTTTGAATGTCTGGGTGAGAACTTCAACATTTTCCAGTGTATCCGTGGAACAGGTAAGAAACAGATCCAACCCGCGCAGACTCATCTGAGAAACCTTGAACATAATGTTTTCGGGAACTATTTCTGAGATTGTTTTCATTATTGAAATAACAGAATTTCTGGGAACAATTTGCTGCACATCACCAAGATTTCTCAATCTTTCCCTTGCCTGAACAAGCGGGTTTACAATCTTTACAGCATCAGGAAATGCTGCTTTGAATGTCTGTTCCATCTGCCTGTTGACTGAATCAAGCTTTGTCTGAGCCTGCCTTGCAATAAAAAGTGGCCTCATCATCATACCAGAGATGGCAAAAAACAGCAGAAAGCCACTGATGACAGCAAAATTTAATGAAACCTCTGTCCGTCTTGCCGAATATAATCTGAAGGGTACAACTGAAAAAAGAGCGGGAAAAAGTTCATATAAAGAGAAAAAATATGAAGAAAAATCGCCTTTTTGCAGAGGTAATATCCTGCAGTTGCCAGTTCTTCCTGAAACAGAAGTATCTCCCAGACAGAACACAGGCAGTTTCTCACTGTTATCCGCAACTATTTCAGAAAAAACATTTTCAATCCTTTCAGATTCACAGTACATGGATGAGCTTTCAACAACCACATTATTTTTCACAACCAGTCTGGAAACATAATTGCCATCTATGAACACACAGATGTAATTGCTCTGCTGGGTTGTTCTTGAAACATATCCTGCAAGAACAAATGGTTCAAAATAAAAATCCATTCTGAATTTATAGGAAGAACCATACCTCTGCCACTTCTCAATTTTTACCTTCTCAAAAGCAATAACAGAAACAGTCGTTTTTTCCTTTTCTCTCAAAACCGGATACCAGAAAAATTCAAGTTCATCCGCAGGTACAGGAAACAGCGGCAATGATTCCTCAAGCACAACATCAGAAATCTTTTTCAGAGAAGAAAAAGGAAACTCAAGAGTTCTTATAAAAATTGCGGGCCTGCTGAAAACCAGCGTAAGAGATGAAACCCTGTTTTCATCAAGAAAACCTGAAATATCCTGTTCTGACTGAAAAACACCTGAAACCTTATTTGCTCCAGCGTAGAAGAACAGCTCCTTATCTCTCATATAAACAATAAGATTCAATTTCTCTCCCATCTCAATCTTGTGATTTTATTGTTCTCCCTCTGCACAACAAGAGATTGAACATAAACCATACCGTTGGATTCTGCCTTTGCCGTGATGCAAAAAAAACTGCTTGAAAATTTTATAAGCCTTGTGAGCGATGATGTCGTCTGTCTATCAATCCTCATAAGGATATTCATAGTTAATGGTCTGAGTTCCCTTTCATTCATAATTTTTTCGACTGAAGAAGCCGGATAACCCAATGCCTGCAGAATTACAGGATCAGCCATATTGACATTTATTTTATTATCAGAAAAGATTGTTAGCAAATCCAGAAGTCCCCTGTTTTCTCCTGAGTGCATCAGAACCTCAGGTGTAAAACCCTTTATATAGGCAAGTTCATAAATATCGTTGAGCGGACCGTTTGAAGGTCTGTAAGGTGGAGTGAGCGTACCGTAGTAATCTGCCTCTGCTCCAAAAACTCTCGGAAATTCATCACCGTCAAGCCAGTCAACAAGCGTATCCAGCAGAGAAGAGGAAAAACCCATAACTGCAAGAAGATTACCAAAGATGGTTGATGCCTGGGTATTCAATGATTTATCACGGTTTAATATGCTGTTGATATTGAATCGTGTATCAAGTGCTTCAATTGTAACATCAACGTTTCCTTCGGGAAATTCAATATGTTTTGGCTTTACCCAGATATCAGAAAACCAGTCATAGGTATTTTTATCCATCAGCAGGATTGTTTCACCCGCGCTTATGCCAGCTCTTGCGAGTTTTTCAACCATAAAGTTTGTGTTCTGATTGTGCTGAAGTTCTGCCCTGAATCTGATAAATTCAGTAAAAAGAATTGCATTTGCTGCAAGAATAGCAAGAAACGCAAGCGTTGTAACAAGAATAAAACCTTTTTTTCTGTTTTTTCCTCTCATGTCTCGTGCGCACTCTGTATGTTTATCATCACAGGAAAAAATAATTTTGAATTCTGTTTTTCCATCTCAATGGCTATGCCCGGCGGGAAAGTTTCTTTATCCCATGCGGTCTTCCAGGATTCGCCATCAAAAAATGAAAATTCCACTCTGTCCAGGTCAACCATTGCAGGATAAGAGAATTCAGTATCCAGCAATATATCCTTTTCTTTCACATTAAGGTCATACCTGCCGTTTTCATCAGGTTCCACTGTGTAGGTAATGACTTTCCTACAGTTGTATTCGTTCAATTCTATGGAAATTCCAGAGGATGTAAAACTGTTGTTCTTACTATCGGCAAGAGCACACATCAAACGACTTGCAAATGTTTCAAGAAAAAAGTTTATCCTCTGCATATCAGCAATTCTCTCTCTGATATCCTGAGAAACTTTAAGCGTGGTCTGCATTGTCCGGTATACAAGTAAAATGATAATGAACCCAATCGTCGTAACAACAAGCAATTCCATCAGAGTGAATCCACACTTTTTCTTTTTCATCCTGTTTATTCTCCACCAGAAGTAATCAAAAATGGATAAGAAACTCTGGAACCGCGCTTTTCAACAATTATTCTTGTTACAACAAAATTGAATACTATTTCACTGTCAACAGTAATCGTCTCACTGAGAGTTACATCGTCTGTTTCAATTTTATATTTTGCTTCATGATCAGCAGGCGTGAAATCCCCTGATTCAGCCACATTTTCCGAATCTTTCAGATATTCAAACTCCTTCTGTCTTGCGAGAATTATACAGGTCTGGTCGTCAATAATCTTCTGGGCAATAGATGTGTTAAGTAAGTAGTTTTCCAGACACACAATCCCAAGAACTGCAAAAATTCCCACAGCCACCATTGCTTCAAGAAGAGTAAATCCTTTATTTTTCATATGATTTACAGGGATTGTATTTCAGGAACAACGACATAAGGATTCAGTTTCAGCAGATACCGTTTTCCCTCTTTTATGTTTTCAATTTCCATCTCCGCATATTCCCGGCTGCCATCTGCAAAAAAAATTATTCCCGGACATCCTGATTCATACCTGTAACCATTAACCATAACGTTGAAAATCCTTAAATCATCTGATATCGGTGTGTATTCAACACCATCAGGAACTTTTTTCACAATTGTTTCATCGTGGCTTACCAGAACCCATGATTGCTCTTCAAGATTGAAAAAAAGTATATGAGTCCTGCCCGAGGTCAAACTTGTTTGTGTGGCATGGGAAAAAATATCCTCAATATCAGGAATTCTCTGCGTCAGTTCAGTTGACTCCGTTGTAAACCGGGCTAAAATGACAAAAAAAAACTGATGATGAGAATTACAACCATCAACTCAAAAAGGGTAAAAGCCTTTTTACTCAGTCCTGCCGGAGCCTTCAATTTCACTGCTTGAAATGTCCGCGTCATAACCAGTACCGCCCTCCTGACCGTCTTTACCATAGGAAATAATTTCGTAATCCTCACCATTTCTGCCAGGTGATAAATACACATAAGGATGTCCCCAGGGATCGAGAGGAATCGTGGTTTTTTCCAGATAACCACCTTCCCTCCATTTTTCTGGAACTCTTCCGGTCGTGGGTTTCTCAACAAGAGCTTCAAGACCCTGTTCTGTTGAAGGATAAAAACTATTGTCAAGATAAAAAAGACGAAGGGCCTGTTCAAAGCTTTTCATCTGAACCTTTGCAGCTGTTACCTTTGCCTCATCGACCCTGCCGAAAATTCTCGGCATAACATACATCGCAAGAATCCCCAGAATTACAACAACCGCCATCAATTCTATGAAAGTAAACCCCTTTTTTCTTTTCATGTTTTCTCCTATCTGATACTCTGGCTGATCTGAAAAATCGGTAACATTATCCCTATCACAACAAACCCAACAACAATCGCCATAAAAAGAATCATAACCGGTTCAAGAATGGTCACAAATTTTGTCGCCTTCTGGGCAACATCTTCCTTGAAATTTGTGGATACCTTCAAAAGCATCTGAGGCATTGTTCCGCTTCTCTCCCCTGCTGATATAAGTTGAATAACAGTATACGGAAACACCGTGGTCTTTCTGAGCGCAGAAGAAACACTCTGACCATGAGAAATGAAATCTCTTGCTTTATCTATTTGCGCCTTGAGGTCAGGGTTTGATAGTACCTCTCTGGCAATTGTAAAACTTGCGAGAATTTCAACGCCACCTTCAAGAAGAGTTCCAAGTGTTCCGGCAAAATTGGCGATCTCACTCTTGAAAAAAATCTCTCCCAGATATGGAATTTTGTTTCTGAATTTTGCAATTCTTGCTCTTCCTTTTTCAGAAGAAAAGTATCTTGTGCAAAAATAAACAGCAATCATTGTAATAACAATAAGAGCAATTATGTATTGCCTCAAAAAAGCAGAGACCTTTATCAATACCAGTGTGGGAAGTGGAAGTCTGAGGGAAATCTCTGAAAAAATTCGGGTGATGGTTGGCGCAACAAAGACGAAAACAAAAATCAGAACAAGAAAGCCAACAATAGCCATCATTATCGGGTAAATCATAATACCCACCACCCTGCTTCTAAAACGAATTGTTTCTTCCAGAAATTCCGCAATACGCTCAAGTACAGGTCCAATTGTTCCACTTGCTTCACCTGATCTTATCATTGAAAGGTAAATATCTGAAAACAGGTCAGGGTATTGAGATGCTGCTTTTGAAAAACTTTTCCCTTCTCTGATATGTTTCTGAATGTCCGCATAAACATCATGGAGACGACCCTCTCTCATCTGAGCAATAATTCCTGAGACGCTCTCATCAAGAGTCAATCCAGAATTCAGCAATGTGGCAAGCTCTCTTATAGAAAGAGCAAAATCCTCTTTCTTAACCTTTTCCCGTGTTCGCCACAAATGCTTTTGTGGGGAAAATAATTTTTTGATATAGATGCCATTATTCTTCACAAGCATCCGGGCAGAATTTTCGTTTTCGGCTTCAATCCTGCCTGTAACGCGTCTTCCTTTTTTATCAAAACCTTCGTAGGAAAATAAAGGCATATCAGGTTTCCTGAGTTACACGAAGAACTTCACTGACAGTTGTGAGACCCTCTGAAACCTTTCTTGCTCCATCCATCCTGAGGGTTCTCAATCCCTTACCAAGGGAATATCGCCTTATTTCGCCTGCTGAAACCTGTTTCATAATAAGGTTACGTATTTCATCGTCTATTTCAAGAAATTCAAAGATTCCTGTTCTTCTATGATATCCTGTGTTCAAACAAACCTCACATCCTTTGCCTGACCTGAAGTTATGTTTTTGGGATGGATCAAGTCCGATTTCCTTCAACAGATCTGAAGGATATACCGTTGGTTCTGAACATTTGGAACAATTCAATCGCACCAGTCTCTGAGCAATGATACCTATAACGGATGAAGCAATCAGGTAAGATTCTATTCCCATATCAAGAAGACGGGTTATTGAACTGGTTGAGTCGTTGGTGTGAAGCGTGCTGAAAACAAGATGTCCTGTCAGTGATGCCTGAATTGCCATTTCCGCAGTTTCTCTATCCCTTATTTCACCAACCATGATAACATTGGGGTCGTGTCTCAGTATGGAACGCAAACCATTGGCAAAAGTCAAACCAACCTTCGGGTTAACATTTATCTGGTTGATGCCATCAAGCTGGTACTCAACAGGATCTTCAAGCGTGATAATGTGAATATGAGGATTGTTAATTCTTGAAAGAGCCGCATAAAGAGTGGTCGTTTTCCCGCTGCCGGTTGGACCTGTAAGAAGTATGATGCCGTGGTCATAATGAATCAATCTATCGAATTTAACAAGGTCTTCTTCTGAAAAACCAAGTTCGTTCAACCCGAAGTTATATGTGGACTGGTCAAGAAGACGAAGAACCGCTGACTCGCCAAAGAAGGTTGGAATGATTGAGACCCTGACATCAATCTGTTTATCCTCAACCCTGATTGAGGTTCTGCCATCCTGTGGAATTCTTTTTTCCGCAATATCAAGGTCAGAGATGATTTTAACCCTTGAGATGACCGCCGGCTGATATTTTGCGGGAAGGGATAGAATATCATGAAGCATTCCATCTATCCTGTATCTGACCTTCAATGTATTCTCAAGACTTTGAAGATGGATATCGCTTGCCCTCATAATAATCGCCCTGTAAAAAATCTGATTCACAAGGCGGATGATTGGAGCCTGGTTCGCCAGATCAAGTAAATCCCCATTCTGAGCGGGCAGTTGTTCTGCAAATGCATCATCAAGCATTGCCTCATCGCGACTTAATTCCTGAATTATTTTCTGCGAAGAAACCGGGTTATAATAGTGTTTTTTGAGCAGATTCTGAATTATCTGTTTATCAACAACAACAAAAGAAATCTTTCTTCCTGTAAAATGTTCAATCTCTCCCTGGTCAATTTTTGATGGATCATCTGTGGCAAGAAGGGCACTGCCCGGCGAAGATTTAAGGGGTAAAAGCGAAAATGTTTCAAGAAATGTATAAGGAAACTTTGACAGTAATTCCGAATCAATTGCCTTTTCAATCTCTTCTGGATTTAGATTTAGATTACTTCTTCTGATCATTCTGAAGAATCTTCTCCTTTTCCTGTCTTATCTCTTCAGCCTGCTGAAAGGTTGTTATAATGCGCGGGGTGATAAAAATCAGAAGATTGGTTTTTACGCTGCCTTTTGTTTCTCTCTTGAAAAGCCTGCCAAGCACTGGAATATCACCCAAAAAAGGAACTTTCTGAGTGGTATTTTCTGTATCATTTCTTATCAATCCTCCAAGAACAACTGTTTGATTGTTTGGGACTATCAGCGTGGTGTCCGCTTCACGTTTTGCTGTTGTCAGGGCTCCTTCTGTGTTTTCTGTAATAACCTTTGTCACTTCCTGATGGAGTTTAAGACGAACGTATTTGTCCTGACTTATCTGCGGCGTAATCTTGAGTATAATTCCAACATCTTTGTAATCATAACTTCTTATGGTATCACTGCCTGTTCCACCCGTTGTGGTGGTGAATCGTGTTTCTTTCAGATAAGGGGTGTTTTCACTAACATTTATCGTGGCTTCTGTGTTATCTGCGGTCATTATCTGAGGAGTACTCAGAATATTAAACTGCGTATCCTTGCCTGACAGAGCCATTTTAACATGGTCAATCAGACTCTTTGTGTTAGTAAATCCAATCTGCAGTCCGCTTGTGGCACTTTCTATACCAAATTTTGTCTGCGCGGAACCAGAATACCTGTCGTGGTCAAAATCCTGCACTGTTGCCCATTGAATGCCTATGTCCTGTTCCCTTTTGTACGAAACTTCAGCAATCAATGCCTCTATTAAAACCTGATTTGTCATCACATCAAGTTCCCTGATCAGATTCTCTATGTTGGCAAAATCATCAGTCTCCGCATAAGCAATGAGGGAATTTGTCGCTTTCACGGCGACCACAGCTGGCTGAATAACCTGCCGACCTGGCCTTGCGGGTTGAACCCTCTTTTTCGAAAGTATATCGCTTAATGTTTTAGCAACATCCTCTGCATTCGCGTTCTGAAGTTTGAAAACACGAAGAGATTCCTTCCCCGGAGGACTGGGTTGATCAATGGTTTTGACAATCTCCATTATCTTTTTCACATTTGCACCAAAATCCGAGATAAAAACTGTGTTGCTTCTTAAATCAAAAGAAACCTGTCCCGCCTTCGAAATATAAGGGGTGAGAATCTGCGAAACAGTTTCAGAAGGGTAGTATTTTAAAGGTATAACCTGAGTGATGTAAAGGTCCTGTTTATCATCGCTGATATCACCGAAATTAACCAGCGGCGACCTTGCCCTTCCATCAGTGGAGGGAACAATAAACGATACACTATCCCTTTTTATGATTGTGAATCCATAGAGATTAAGGACAGCCTGAAAAACCTGATATAATTTGTCGCTTTCAACGGGCTTCTGGGATATTATGGTTACACTGCCTCTAACAGCGGGATCAATAACATAGTTTTCACCCGTAAATTCACTGACAAGTTTGATAAATGTAAGAATATCAACATTACTGAAATTCAGAGTGAACTGTTTCTGAGCAAAACAGGACAGACAAACAAACAAAACCAATAGTATCAGGAATCTCTTTAACATTTTTCCACAGTCCTTTTATCTGCCTGGTTGCATGCCCGGAGTTTGAGCTCCTTGCTGACCTGTACCCATTTCCTGCTGATACCTTTGCTCAAGATTTGAGATGAATTTTTCAAGGGCATCAGTTGCAACCTGTTTGACATCAGGATCAGGGTCTTTCATCATGTTCAAAAGAATTCTCATGATCAGAATATCATTAGCGCTTCTTGCATATGTTGTACCTGACGAAGATGATGTCCTTGTACTTCTGTACTGGTCTCCTTCCTGCGACTTTATCACAAAAAGTCTGATTGCATATTTTCTAACAATTGGATCAGGATCATTCATAAACCTGAGAAGGCTTGCGTCTGTTCCAAAAATCTGGTCCAGCGCTATTGAAACAAGATCTCTTATCTGCGGGTCAGGATCAGCAAGCATCGTGAAAAACTCGGGAATCACGGCCGTTGTGCCAAGCCCGCCCTCACCATAGTTACTGGTGGAACCTGATGATGTCGTTCTACCACCCCTCATCCCGAAAATATCGCCAATACCTGTGGTCGTTGACGAAGAACCTGACGAAGTTGTTGTTCCGAGCGTCATGCCCCCAACAAGGGACTGAACTGCCTGCATCCTGACTTCCTTATTCGGATGTCTTAACATATTGGCAATTGTGGCAACAACAAATTCTGCACCACCTGTGTCGTAATAGCCGGAAGTACCACTTGTCCCTGATCTTGATGTTCGGCCGCTTGTTCTGCTGCTGGATGTTGATGATCTTGTGGAAGTGGTCTGGGCAAACAATTCAAAGCAGAAACCTATCAACACTGTTATCGCGACAGCAACAAAGACTTTTTTCATAACCAGCCTCCTTCTGCGGTATTCCGCAGGTTCCTTCCAGACATTTGACCATCTGTCATGACAGATGGTTTAAAGAAGTCAAAACTTCTCAAGTATTCCTCCGTCAATCTTTTTCCCAATCTTCTGAACATCCGGTTTACTTACAGCATCAGCATCCTCGTAACTGCTTACAACCCTTGGAGTTAAAAACAAAAGCATTTCGCTTTTTGTGTTGCTGTAACTCTGTTTTTTGAATAAATTACCAAGAAGCGGTATGTGCTGAAGAAATGGAACGCCTGTTGTTCTTATATCTCTTCTATCCTGTATCATACCGCCGATAATAAGGGTCTGACCATCGTAAACAACTATGT
>Ga0116202_10002400_pt1 | contig 11176 bp, 8 predicted proteins | sample LakKivw325mmetaG_FD_94479 | JGI IMG/M metagenome (GOLD analysis project Ga0116202, IMG submission 94479) | Anoxic lake water microbial communities from Lake Kivu, Rwanda to study Microbial Dark Matter (Phase II) - Lake Kivu water 325m metaG | ecosystem: Environmental > Aquatic > Freshwater >... | reverse complement strand
TAACTGATCAATTCCATTTGCATCACCCACCCATTTGACTGGACAATTACATCATGGGATAAGAAGGACTTTAGCGTCCATAAGAAAACATTAATAAATTAAAAATTAAGATAATAATATATATTAATAATATGATGAATGATGATAATGATAAGACAAACGGTTAATATCATCAGACAGCGTGAATAGTTATTTAACCTTCGAGGTATAAATAATGAAGATTGTCATTGTAGCTGCTTTTGCGGCCATATTTCTATATGCCTCAACAGCCTATGCCGAGGAGATGGAGATGAAGAGTCTTGATGTATATCTTGGGTTCAGCCAGGTTCCCGTTGACCATACCTGTGAAGGAAAAAACGTCTCGCCAAGGATAGAAGTTCAGGGGCTGAATGCCACCTCTATGGCAGTGATAGTTGAGGATCAGGATGCTCCATCAGGCGTTTTCACTCACTGGATAATCTGGAATATCCTACCCATGGACGCTATCCCAGCAGGAATTCCCAACAGCGCCACAGTCACAAAGCCCATTCAGGCAGTCCAGGGCCTCAATGGCTTCGGCAAAGTTGGGTATTTGGGACCGTGCCCGCCACCGGGAAAACCGCACAGGTACCTCTTTCGTGTCTTCGGGCTGGACACGATGCTGGAGCTGCAGCCAGGCGCCTCGCGGCAGAGTCTGGAGAGGGCCATGACAGGCCATGTGCTGCAGCAGGGAACAGCCATAGCGACCTACGAACGCTGACGCCAAAGGAGATAATTTTTTCTTGTTACGATCTACTATTTGGAAGCTAACGAAATTTCATTGAAAGGATCTAGTCATCCTATGGAGAATGTGCTGATATCAGGCTTTGACATTCTCACCCCAACTGTTTCTTTCCCAACAAATGTCTTTTCCACAATATCTTTTCCGCAATATCTTTTCCGCAATATCTTTTCCACAATATCTTTTCCGCAATATCTTTTCCACAAATTTCTTACCGCAGATTTCTTTTCTTAATAAATTCCCTTCCTAACGATTCTCTACTAGATTTCATTAATTAAGGCGCTAAACTGTCAACCGTAAGGTTAATATTCGTTGGGCGTCGTACAACGTCAAATGCCGAAAAGAGAAACGGCAAATGGGTAGAGGAGGCGGTTGGAATTGGGCCGATTTGAAGTATTCGAGCTTTTATCGTCTGATTCCATGTAGCAAGAGAGTGGTTAGATGAAGGACAATATATGCATAGCGAGAGCTATCTACGGAGGGCAGCCTGGAAGGAGGGCTAAAGCATTTATTGCCCTTTTGGCACTGACTGCTCTCTGCACCTGCGCCCTTGCACAGGATAATAGCTCAGACTACTCATATAAAAAAGCAGACTACTGGTACAAGAGAGGACTTGATCTGGCCGGGTCTGGGGCTTATGAGGACGCCCTGGAAGCGTATGATAAGGCCATCAGAATCTACCCTGACAATGCCGGCTTCTGGGATAGCAAAGCTGCGGTTCTTGGGTCTTTATTCATTTCAGAGAACAACACAACCAAGTATCAGCAATCGCTCCAGGCATACGACAAAGCTATTGAGCTTTATGATGAATCTATCCAGTCAGATCCGAAGGACGTCAATGTCTGGTATTACAAAGGGCTCGCTCTCAGTAACAAGGCCGCTATCATGCGAGCCAGCAGCAACTTCGATAGAAATTACGACGAGCAAGGCGTGATAGTTTCCCTGAACGAAGCCGTCAAGTCATACGAGAGAGCTATAGAAATTAACCCAAAGTATTTAACCGCCTGGAAGAACAAAGGCATTGTTCTCTGCAGCCTGGGAGAGTACAATGATTCCCTAGAGGATTTCGATCAAGCCATTAAAATCGATCCGAAATATGCACTGGCATGGTACAACAAAGGCTTGGCCCTCAACCAGCTAGGCAGGTACGATGAGTCCGTCCAGGCATACAATAAAGCCATCGAGATCAGCTCCAAAAATGCAGATTTCTGGTACGACAAAGGCAACTCTCTTTCCAGTCAGGGCAACTACGAAGCAGCCATCAAATGCTACGAGGAAGCAATCAGACTGAATCCGTCTTTTGTCGACGCCTGGTACCAAAAAAGTGCTGCCTACAAGAAACTTGGGTCAGATACTGTTGCAGATGCGGCTTTTGCCAGGGCAAGTTATCTAGGACGCATGGTTTAACTCTATATTTTTGCATACATTTTGAGCTTTCACATCATTTAGCGGGGGGGTGGGATGAACAAAAGAAAAATTCTGGACACAAATAGAATATCAATGAGGATATCAAATAAAAATTTTGGAGCAATTCTTGCTCTTACTCTACTATCACTGGCCACTTCTTGCGCTTTTGCTACAGCAAAGGAGACGGCCAATGACTGGTTCGTGAAAGGACAGGAACTATTTGGTAACGGGTCTTTTAAAGAAGCTGCAAAGGCCTTTGATGAGGCCGTCAGGCTAGACCATGGGAACGCCAGCATCTGGCTTAGCAAGGCCCAGATGCTTGATTTTGCGGGAGTGAGAGGCAAGGCTGTGGATGCCTATCATGATGCTCTCAACCTCACCGATAAAAGCCTGAAGGAGAACTCGAGTGATGCCGATTCCTGGTGGACCAGGGGTGTGATCCTGGACGCTTTGGATAAGCAGGCAGAGGCCAAGGAATTCAGAGAGCGTGCTGTCCAGATTTACAATCAGACCCTGGCCAAAAATCCCAGAGATGGCGAAACCTGGTTCAAGAAGGCTGAGGTTTTGGTCAGCCTCTATCGGCGCGACGAGGCCATCTTGTCATACGAGAAGGCCATAGAGCTGAACTCCTCCAAGAAAAGTCCAGCCGCGACATCCATTGCGCTTCTTCTCTTGGAGATGGAAAGGTACAACGATTCGATCGAGGCTACAGACAGGGCACTGGAGCTGACGCCAAAGGATGACACCCAGGAATTGATCATGATATGGAGCACAAGGGCTCAGGCACTGACTGATAGTAACAGGCTGGAGGAGGCCCTTCAGGCCTACGAGAATGCCACGAAGATCAACCCTGAGGATACGTACACCCTAATGGGCACGGCTTGGACCTTTGACAAGTTGGGTAGATACAACCAGTCGATAAAAGCCTATGAGACTATTCTGGAGCTGAACCCCAAGGCAATCAACGCCTGGATAGGCAAGGGCGATGCCCTGAACGCCACTGACCGACGAGATCTTGCTCTGGTGGCCTACAATCAGGCCCTGGAAATCGATGAGCAGGGTCTCCAGGAGAACCCCGAAGACGCTGACGCCTGTTACAGAAAAGGCATGGTTCTATTCAAAATGGGTGATTACGAGAAGGCCCTTGCAGCCTACAACAGGTCCATCGAGGTTTCGGCAGCTCCTCCCGCCATGTACACCTCAAATGAGCAGGCCTGGGCAGGCAAGGGCGACACGCTATACGCTCTGGGAAGGAACCAAGAAGCCCTAGAGGCTTATAGGCAGGCCATAGAGTTCTATCCTCTTGATCCTGATGCCTGGCATGGAAAGGGAGAGGCCCTGTTCACCCTGGGAAAGAGGATCGAGGGGGACATGGCATTCATGATGGCGGAAAAGCTGGGTATAAAGAAAATGAATTAAGCTGAAATTTTGAGCAGTTATGATTGTCTAACGATGAGGGCAATACAAGGAAACAGAAGAAGTGATTGAATGAAAGGAAAAATTTCAGAGGCAGTAAAGCCTTCCAAAATGGCAGCAGCCGCTTTGGTGGCTCTGCTCATGCTGGGCGTTTGCGCCTGGGCACAAGTTAATTCCACTCAAGGGTGGTTGGAGCAAGGCAATGAACTGATCGCAAATGGATCTTACGAGGAGGCCGTTTCTGCCTTCGACAAGGTCATTCAAACCGATCCCAATAACAAAATCGCCTGGATCAATGAAGGCGCGGCCCTTACAAGATTGAACAAGACTGATGAGGCCCTAAAAGCCTATCAGAAAGCCCTGGAGATCACGAACAAAACCCTGGAGGCAAATCCACATGATGCGATGGCCTGGTCTGAGAAGGGACTTCTCCTCCATAATGTTGGTGATTACGATGGAGCTGCAGAAGCATTCGACAATGCTACCAATATTGATCCGGAGAATGAAATGGCCTGGAAGATGAAAGGGACCATTCTGGCCAGCGAGCTGCACAGGTATGATGCGGCAGTTAAAGCCTTTGATACAGCACTGAAGATAAATCCAGGAGATGCTCCTGTCTGGAACCTGAAGGGAGACGCCTTGAAGGCAATGGGCCGCCAGGCCGAGGCTGACGAAGCCTATGCCAAGGCAGAGGGGCCGGGGCACGCTTAGTGACCCTGGCTTAATTTTTTTCGATATTTGATGACGGTCGCATCTCACAAAAAGTATGGAAAGGAAGAGAAGAAGACAATTAGGGCTGGATGTCCCAAGGCTCGAAAAGAGATTACAAGCCAATTACCGGCACACGCTAGCGTTTCATCCGAAGTATTTCACTATCAGCTCCGTTTTTATTTGGGATACGTATTTTGCAGAGCAACTCACTTTATTGTATTTGTGATATTCAGGAAGCCGCGCATTATTGCGGTGTCAAAATACCGCGGTGTCAAAAGTTGAAGAAGGCAAGATGGGCAGGTGTCTGCCGGACATCCGTGCCAGACAAGACCAAATACTGTCGATCTCATCGTAGCGCGTAAGATTTATATTCGTTTAGTGTCGTAATCCGTTCCATATCAAAGCGGCATAGGGTTGTCTGGCAGGAGTGTAGATCCCGGCAGGATATTGTCCTCAGAGGCTAGGGCTGCGTCTTGGGAAATCGGCATAGATTGCCTTTCAGCGCCGATGAAACGGGTGAACGGGAATGGGAAGAGAGAAATCGATAATGCTATCCGTAAGAACAAATAATGGGAAGTCCAATTTTTTTTCCGGACGGGGAAAATTAGGGCTTGCCATATCCCTTTTAGTGCTTGCTGCCCTGGCGAGCTGTGCCATTGCGCAAGAGACCTCGCTAGATTACTCGCAAAAAAAAGCAGATTACTGGTATAAACGAGGGCTTGAATCGACCAGTTCAGGTAATTTTAACGATGCTATACAATCTTTTTCCAAAGCCATTCAAATGGACCCAGAAAATGCCGCCATCTGGAATGGCAACGCCCTTGCTCTTAAAGCCTTATATTTTTCCAAACACGATCCTAACAGCTACAATGAGTCCCTCAAAGCTTACGACAAAGCTATCGAGCTGTATAATGAGACTCTTCAATCAAATCCGCAGGATGTAAATACCTGGTATTATAAGGGGCTTGCCCTCAGTGACAAGGCAGCTCTGATCCAGGCTGGTGAAAGTCTCAATATCACCAGCGATGGGGACGACGTAACCGGATACTATGAAGAAGCCATCAAAGCATACGACCAGGCAACGAAGATCAATCCCGTATACCTGACTGCTTGGAAAAATAAGGGCAATGTCCTCTATACTCTAGCCGAGTATAATGAGTCCATTCGGGCATATGACCAGGCCATTGGGATCGACCAGAAATATGCCTTGGCCTGGTACGGCAAAGGGCTTGCTCTGACCAAGCTGGGCGATTACGATGAGGCCGTCAAGGCGTATGACAGTGCTATCGAAAACTCTCCTGATAATCCGGACATCTGGTACAACAAGGGAATTGCTCTCTCCAGCCAAGGCAAATACGATGCAGCCATTAGATGCTATGATCAGGCCATTAAGCTGAATCAATCCTTTGTTGAAGCCTGGAATGGCAAAGGCGTGGCCTACGAAGCGCTCGGCTTCGAGACTGAAGCTAATGCTGCCTTTGCCAGGGCCAGATACCTGGCCGACAATACATAGTTTCATGCTGCAGGAGCTCTAAAAGTTTGTTTCGCCAAGAACCACTCGCCACAGGTTCTTGTGTAGCAGCAGTACGAAGCGCAAAATCTTATTTGAAATACATTTATGGGGAACAATGATTTGGAGAGATACACTTCTGATTATGTATTTGATTTTTGGGAAGCCGAAAAGCAGCTCAACGTAGTCTGCCTGGATTTAAGCAGTTCCTGGAGAAGGTCGCCCTGCTGAATGAACCTCTTAACAGGAAGCTGGAGCCTGGTTGAGATGTGCCAAAGAGCAGTTTTCATGTCCTCGAACTCCTTCCCAGGCTGAATCATGGCGTTCCTCACATTTTCCCTCACATTGAAAACTCCCAGCGGCACGTATCCTGAGTAGGCTTCCCTAAGGATGATTGCTCCAGCTTGCTTTTGCTCTCTGGCCAGCGCCTCAAGCACGGCCATCTTGCAGGAATAGTAACACCCACCCACCCGTGAATAGCCTTTCTTGCCAGCGTTGTGCTCATAGTCAGAAAAGATCAGCTCTTCATTCCCCAAGATTCGCAGGAAGGCCTCCATCCACTCATACTGCCAGACTGTGGGCAGAAGCAGAACCGCGTAGTAGTTGTTTAGGCTGGCAAACTCCCGCACCTGACAGCAATCAATGACCTCGTAATTCCTGACCTCCTGCAGCAAACGGTTCGCCAAAGTGCTGTCACAGGCCGTGATGGACCAGCGCGTTGGAACAAGCTTTCTCCTCTTTTTGGTTCCCATTGCTCCAACGGAGAAGGCCTTCTGGATGCTGGAAAAAGGAAGGCTCTTTTTGTGCAAATCAGTAACGGCATCTGCAGCTTTCAGGTCGCTGTCATAATAAACCTTCTCTAGATGTTGATCCCACTTAACATTTCCAATATCAAACCTTTCGATAGGCGCGCTGGGGCCGAAAGGCATATGCTCATCGCTGAAGGACATGCCCTTTGGAGCGTGGCCGAACTCTGCTTCGCTCTCTATGGAAGTGGCAGCCAGAGAGATATTTTGGAGCTTTTCTACAAAACGGTTCTCCAGATTTGTGACTCTCACGAACTGCTTGCCCCTCACCAGGTTCAGCCGATAACCGATGATCTCATCCTGGGTCTTCCTTTCCGGTATCCATGATTCAGGCAGGTCCATGACTGCTGTGTTCCCGTGTTGCGGGGCGATCATCGGTCCTGCATAGACCTTGGGATAGTTCCAACTGCCGATAAATACGGAAGGCGGAGTGCTGCCGTCCAGCTCCTTGCCTATATCCACCGAGGGAGCATACACACTGGCGGTGAGCTTCTTGAGGTAGGCTTCTTTGCCTTTGATCACATGCACAGCTGCGCACAGCTCAAATAAAGAAGTATCCGGTGCGGGGAGAAAGTAATAGATTGAGCAATGTTTATTTTCCTGTGAACCGCCCGCTCTCAATGATCGTGTCAACCTCACAAGTCCGCAAAGATAAAACAGGGAACAATCACTAAGCGGCACACCGTGGTTATCATCGAGAAAGAACCCCAAAACCTCTACTTCCGCGGTTAACTCATAGAAATGCAAAGGACGGTATCGCTGACTAGCGTCAGCTAGAGTTCCGACATGCCACGACTTCGGTCGATGGCAGCCTCGAAAAAGTCGAGGCATAGTCGGAACAGCGGAAATTCCCGGACTTCAGACCTTCCGATTTTGTCGGAAGAATCCGGACGAGAGTCCGGATACCGCGAGAGGAGCTCACTAGCAGAATCTGCTGTCCATAGATAAATATTGACGACTCGTCCTTATCTTCAGATTTTGCTCTCTGGCAGGGTGCCTGGAGCACTGATGCTTGGAGTGAAATCTCGCGCAGAGCAGAGTTCCATCGCCCTGACCAGATCCTCTCTTGAGACAATTCCTACCAGGTTGTTATTCTCCGTAACAGGAATTCTGCGAATTCCCCGCTCCGCCATCATCTTCACGGCTGATGACGCTTCCTCATCAGGTGAGATTACATATAGATTTTTATTCATGATCTGGCCCACAGTCGTCAGATCTCGCTGTTGATCTGGAACCTTTTGCACATCGGTCAGTGTGACAATTCCCTGAAGCGATCCGTTTTCCACGACCGGATACCCCCTGTGCTTCTCCCTGAACATGAGATCCAGAAGATCTTTGAGGCTTGTATCAGGGGTGACGGTGTGGACTTCAGAGGACATTATATTCTTGACTTTCACCCCTTCGAGGCAGACATCAACTGTCGTTGCCCTCTCTTCTTCTGAGGCTCCGATGTAGATGAAAAATGCTATCAGGAGAAGCAGGACATTGAGGGAAAATATGCCCAACACAACCATCAGAATTGCGAACATCTTGCCTATGCCTGCCGCCCGACGGGTTGCGATCACATAGGGCATTCGCGTAGCAAACCAGGCACGAAGCACCCTTCCACCATCCATGGGAAAAGCTGGCAGCAGATTGAATACCATCAATATGATATTCACGATTGCTAAAGTCCAGAGAAGTATGCTCAAGGGGTGCTCAGTTCCCAGGAGCATGGCCGATTCGATGTAAATCAGAACGGATACGGCCCCGAGCAAACCGCTTACGAGAGGTCCGACGACAGCCATGCGGAATTCCAGCCTGGGATTTCTTGGGATCTCTTCCATGGCTGAAACGCCACCGAAAAGATAGAGGGTAATGCTTCGAATTCCGATATTGTAATGCCTGGCGACATAAGAATGTCCAAGCTCGTGCACGGCAACGCAGATGAAGAGAAGTGTTGCAAAAGCAAAAGAGTATATCCACTTGATCGATGCTGGCTCGACCGATCCAAAACCGTAAGTTTTGCCGAGGAATGTAATAGGAGGGATAATCCCAAAGGCTATTGCCACCCAGAATATGCCAACAACGAATGTCCAATGGAGTTTGATGGGTATTCCCCAGATATTTCCTATCTGGAACGAGGAGTCCATAATATTACCCCTATTTGTGTTGTGCGGATCTTCATATTGTATTATCTAAGGGCCTGTGTCCGTCCAATGCTTATATCCCGTCTATTACTAATAAGGAGTATGGCGTCTCTCTGCTCTGCGTGGGTCTCGGCTTTCCTAATTACGAGCGAAAGATAAAATGCCATAAGGTGCCGGCTTCTGACTGGCCCGCAGGCACCGTTGGCATGAGCGTTCAGACTTTCTCAGAGGCGACTGTTGGCGTAGCAGCTGCAGCTTTGGTAGCATCCTGCAGCGCCTCAGCAGTCACTTCGTGGGTCTCGGCCTTGCCTCCCAGCTTTGTCAGCTCCTCCACCGTCGAAGAAACCTCGCCTTTTTCGACCAACACGCCCACAGCAGCACGGCCCGCATCCAGATTATCGCTGATTCTCTTCAGGTCGTCTTTGGACAGGCCCAGTCCCTTGTGTATGAATGTACCAATGATGCCGCCTAGAATTGCTCCATAGATAATGCCGCCTAGAATTGCAATGCCGCCGGATAGTACGCCGGCGATGATCCCCAGAATCAATCCTACTCCAGCTCCTTCAACTGTATCTCTTTTTCCCAGCTTATGTGCCTTGATCTTACCATCCTTATCTTTAACGAGCACGCCGATCGCACCGAGCTTGATATCTTTGTTCGCCTTATCCCAACTCTTCAAAGACTCAACTGCCTTATCTGCAGACATCTCACTATCGAAGAAAGTGAGAATGAGATGCTTGTTTTTATCTGCCATTCATTTTCACCTCTTAAACTTTCTGCAACAAACAATAAATCACAATTTTCGATGGTTATTGGTCTTGGGAATTTTAGGGAAAGCACCGACGCTAAGGATATACTATGGACCATAAGCGCCAATTCCCCGGCCGTTGATATCTCATTGCTTTTGATCCATTGATAGTAGCACAGCAATCAGCCTTTGTAACGGTCGGTTTATACTTGTCAATACTGCTATCGGCAGTAATGATGGTCCGACTATGGGCATACTAAATTTAATATAGATTGGCATCGAAAATCACTTACTAAATTATTTATGCCGAAAGTAATTAAGTCTTTCCATCAGATGATGCGGAATTCTAAATCTAGTAATATTTATAGAATAATATCCAATTCAGTAATATTAGCTAATGTGGCTTATATTGTAAATCCGGTTGTATAGCGCGGTTCTTTGTTAGGGAATTATTGAAATAAAAGCAGAGGATAAGCTTCCTTCGTGGGAAAGACGCGAGAATGTTGCGATCTGCTGCCTTCGATCAGGGCTAGACAATGGGCCAATGTAAATAGTTTTAATATCCATCCGGTTGATTGAATTAGTATTGAGAATATATATGAACAGGCCAATGCCTTCTTTATTTAGATTCGTTGCACGCTTGTCGATTATTTGGGCCATCAATTCCTTGGCTCTGGTTATCGTGGCCTTTCTCTTTCCCGAACATCTCACTATCGAATTCTGGTACACGCCTATCATTGCCGCTGCAACCATAGGATTGCTCAACGCTCTCGTCTGGCCGGTTATCATTCGCTTTGCACTGCCCGTCGCCATATACAGCTTTGGCATCTTCATATTGATCTTGAATGGTCTGATGATTCAGCTAGCCAGCGAATTCGTGGCGGGCTTTTCTGCCCAAAACCTGGCCTCAGCCATGGGAGTAGCCATAGGAATGACCATAATAACTTCAGGATTGGCAGGCCTGCTGTCCCTCGACGAAGACGATTCGTGGTATACCATGATGCTTCAGAGACAAATCATGAGGGGGAAGAAGCCCATAGATGCTGATGTTCCTGGCATCATATTTTTGGAGATCGATGGCCTTGCCGAGCCCGTTCTAAGGAACGCCCTCCAGAAAGGGTACATGCCCACCATCCAGCGCTGGCTGGAGAGCGGCAGCCACAAGCTTGTCAAATGGGAAACGGATCTCTCATCCCAGACATCAGCCAGCCAGGCCGGGATACTGCACGGAAATAACACCAATATCCCTGCCTTCAGCTATTATATCAAGTCCGAGCGGCGGAGGATCATCTCTAGCCGCCCCACCTCGGCAGCGCAGTTGGAGAAGGAGCGATCAGATGGCAATGGCCTGCTGGCTCATAAGGGGGCCAGCCGAACTTGCATGTTCTCAGGGGATGCTCCCAATGTCATGATCACGACCAGCTGCCTCTTTGATCCCTCAAGAATTCAGGCTAATCAATTCTACGCCTATTTCCTCAACCCTTACAACTTAGCTCACAGTCTGGGCCTTCTTCTCTGGGATGCGCTGGTGGAACTGAGATACGGCATCGGCCAATGGCTGCGAAATGAGAAGCCTCGCATCAGACGAATCGGAATTTATCCTCTGATCAGGGCGACCGCCACTAGCTTCCTTCCTGATATCAGTGTGGCCACCCTCATGGGAGATATGTTTGGAGGGACTCTTTCAGC
>Ga0116202_10002397_pt1 | contig 11184 bp, 17 predicted proteins | sample LakKivw325mmetaG_FD_94479 | JGI IMG/M metagenome (GOLD analysis project Ga0116202, IMG submission 94479) | Anoxic lake water microbial communities from Lake Kivu, Rwanda to study Microbial Dark Matter (Phase II) - Lake Kivu water 325m metaG | ecosystem: Environmental > Aquatic > Freshwater >... | reverse complement strand
CCTCCTTAGTAGCTCCGCAGCCCACTACAGTTAACTCCAGACATAAGGAAACATACTGCTCTCCAGATTTTTTTAGAATAATAGTATATTCTCTCATTATCCACCTCCTATCTTACTAATACTATAACCAATCATAATTCGTAAGCGTTCACCTGCGTTATGTGTCACCCTGAGCGAGATTCTTCGGTCGCGGAGTTTACACTGAGCGAAGCCGAAGTGCTCCCTCAGAATGACAGCAAGCAAAGGGCTCCTCAGAATGACACGTGGGTGAACAGTTACTATAATTCTACTTTAGCATCATCGCCAAGAAAAAGCCTCAGGGCTTTAAAGCCTTGCTCTTGCTTGGTAACCTCTGTGCCTTTACCGATAACACTGTCAGCAAGGCGTTCTATATTGAATATCTTACAATCCTCTAAAATTACTGAGTGCTCTATGGAGGAGTTCTCAATCACCGTGCCAGCACCAATGCTGGTGAAAGGTCCGATGAAGGAATTCTTAATCTGGCAACTCTCAGCGATAGATACTGGCCCTCGGATAGTGCTGGTTTCTATCTTTGTTCTTGTTCTGATTTCAACTCGGCCCACTATCTGGCTTGTGGCATCAATCTCGCCCTTTATATCACGCTTTAAGAAATCATCGAGGATAACCCGATTGGCTTCCAGAAGGTCGTCCTTCTTTCCAGTGTCAAGCCACCAACCATCTAGGATATAACTCTGGACATTCTTACCGGTATCGGTAAGTTGCTGGAGAGTATCGGTGATCTCCAGCTCGCCACGCCAGGAGGGCTTGATGTGAACGATAGCCTCATGAACAGCAGGGGAGAATAAATATACTCCTATGACCGCCAGGTTGCTTCTGGGATGCTTTGGCTTTTCCTCAATGTGGCATACTTTTCCTGCTTCATCCAGCTCAGCGATGCCGAAGAGGTGAGTTTCCTTAACTGCTTTGAGTAGGATGAGGGCATCAGGGGAGCTGGTATTAAATTGCTCCACAAACTGGGTTATTCCTCCTTGAATGAGATTATCGCCAAGGAACATAAGGAAGGGGGAGTTGTCCAGGAAATCCCGGGCTGTTTTCACCGCATGTGCTAGACCTAAAGGTTCAGGCTGGAGGATATAAGTAATCTGAGCATTCCATCTGGAGCCATCTCCCACAGCTTCTTTTATATAAGAGCCAGTTTCTGGAGAAATGATGATGCCTATATCTGTAATGCCTGCTTCTCTGGTCTGGTCTAGCACATAAAACAAGATAGGTTTATTAGCCACAGGCAGCAGTTGCTTAGCCATGGTATTGGTTAAAGGCTTAAGCCTTGTCCCCTTGCCGCCAGCTAAGATTAAAGCTTTCATACAAAATGCCCTTCAGGAAGTGAATTTAGGCTCATTATACCAAAGGAGAGACATTAAATTAATACCTTATATTCTGACGTTAATCTTAAAGTTATAATTGAGCAGCCACCAAGCCAACATAACCAGCGCCTATAATTATGGTATTCATCAGGTTTTTTAAACCTCGTCAATTTAGTGCCAATAGCTCATCTACCTCTCTTTGCTATCGTAGCCTTGAAAATAGTGTTTCCGTGGCACTTGGGATTCAAAGCTCATCCTATCCTTCTACCTATTCCTACATGCTTAAAGCCTAAAGCTTCCACTTTATCCTGAGCTAAGGAATTACGGCTATCAAGGATGACATAAGGCTCCGCGATTAGATTTCATTTTATTTTACAAATTATTCGGATTCCAGAATTATCCTATCCTGGGTTAAAATCCCTGCTTAGTAAAACTTCGCTGTAGCAACAATAATCCTGTCATGTATTTCTAGGATTTTTATGTGCATAGCTTCTTCCAAAATTTCAGATGTGAAACTAACTATCTCAAACTCCGTCTCGTCCTTTATTAACTGATACATTCTCTGAAAGTCAAATTCGACTTTGTCTCTTTCCGCGATGGCTAATGCCTCAGCAAGAACAATTGTTGGCACGAGTAAGCGTCCACCCCTCCTCCTAACCTCGTCTATCTTTTCCTTAAGTCCCCCTTTTAAACGTTTGCTTCCTATGAAATACCAGATCAGAATGTGTGTGTCTAATACATAAATCATTAGAGATTCTCTAGCCCCTTGAACAAGTCCTTCTTTGCCTCTTCTATCATCTCCTCTGTAATATCATCACCATGAACACTGCCAAAAAGTGAAGGCTTTTCTTTCGGCTCCCCTTTTTTCTGAAGTAAATCCCTTTTTAGATACTCAAGTTCTCGTTGTAAATCCTCAATTCTCCTTAAAGCATCTTTAGTTTTTGTCTCCACTTTCTAAATACCTCCTATTATACTTCGAGGCCGTTTAATTTTGGTTTTCCGTTCCTTCGGCATCATCATGTCAATTTTGGGCATTTTGAAAGCCTTTCACCCCCAGATTTTCGTAGTGCGACCCTTTAGGGTCGTGCGCATGAGCCCTGAATTAAGTTCAGGGCTGAATTAAGTTCAGGACTCGCACTACATTTTTTAAACAGCTTTACTTCTACACCATTCATGTTTTTGTCTCATGAGGATAACCAGGGTCATTTATGGATAGGACTTCCCCCTTTCAATCTCCTCCATGTATTTCCCAAGCCCATAGCTTTCGAGAATTTCCTCTAGCTTTTCAAACGTTTCTATATCTATTAAAACTGCCCTTTTCTTATTATTATTGGTGACCACGTACTCTCTTTTTATCTCGAACATTTGCTACACCTCCTGCCCCCCTTATTATATTACTTTTTAATTATCGCAGTATATTTATGGTCAATTGTAAAACCTGTTATAATTCACCCTCACCTTGCCTCACCCTACCCTCTCCAGCAAGTGGAGAGGGATCCCTTACCTTCAAGGGAGAGGAATTGTGTTTTCTAAATTGGTCGCACTACATCGGAAAATAATCTCATAATTTTCGCCCCACTCCAACATACTTGAAACCTAAAGCTGAAAGCTTATCCTGAGGTAAGGCATTGCGGCCATCGAAGACGAGATGGGGCTCTTGCATTTGTTTTTTGATGGCTTGCCAATCAGCGTGGATAAATTCCTGCCACTCGGTTACCAGAATAGCGGCGTTGGCACCTGCGGTGGCGGAGTAAATGTCTGGGGCAAATACCACATCCTTAGGTAGAAACGGCTTGGCATTTTCCATAGCTATTCCCTTTGATTATAACATAGGAAGTAGCCATTCCAGTCACGATTGTGAAGAGGCCATTTATTTCCCTTGTCCACCGTTTCCCTTGTGTAGTTTATGAGCTAGCTCTCCTTTGAGGGAGCTTTCTTGTGATGTTTTTGTTATAATCTGTGTATGGAATTAAGTGAAGAGCAGAGGCAAAAACTAAAAGGAATTGGGGAGAAATTTGATTTAAAACTGTTAGTCCTTTATGGTTCCCGGGTTAAAGGGCCAGAGCGGAAGGGAAGCGATATTGATATTGCAGTTCTTGCCAGAAAGCCGATTGATTTCAAAACTTTCTTGAACCTTTACTCAGCCCTAAGCCAAGTTTTGGCTCCTCTGGAAGGGGAACTAGACCTGGTGGAACTCCGTGGGAAAGACCCCTTATTTCTTTACCAGATTTTTACTAACTGCCATCTCCTTTACGGCGACCCGAGTATTTATAATGAATTTCGGGCCTTTGCTTTCAAAAATTACTTTGATAGTGGAGATATCTTCAGGCTGGAGAAAATCCTCGTCCATAGATACCAAGAGTATTTGAACAAGACTTATGCTCGATAAGAACTTCATTATAAGGAAGATCAAATTGATCCATGAGGAGCTTTCCCATCTGGAAGAGTTTTCAAACTTTTCTGTGGAGGAAATCGCTGCGGACTACAAGAAAACAGCTATTGTGGAGAGGCTCCTGGAGAAGATTATCACCAGGGCAATTGACATTAACCAGCACATAATCGCCGAGATGGGAAAGGGAACAGAAAGGGTAAGGGGATATGAAGATAAAATCCTGGCATTATCGCAACTGGGCGTATATCCACAGGAGTTTGCTCAACAAATTGCTCCTTCTGCTGGTCTGAGGAAGCGGCTAGTTCATGAATATAATGAACTTGAGCAAGGAATTATCTATCGCTCCATAAATGAAGCACTGGAGCAATATACTAAGTATTGTCAGCACATCCTGGATTATATATCAGCGTAAGGCAATAAACTCTCGTCGCAAATGCGACTTGGGCATACCTAAGAGAATCATTTTTTAATGAAGGTGGCTTACCTTAGTCTTCGTCCTACTCCGACATAGTTGAAGCTTAAAGCAATTATAGTCAATTGCAAAATTCCTTATAATTCTCCCTCCCCTGGTGGGAGGGAGTTAGTGAGAGGGGGAAATTTCACCCTCACCTTAATCCTCTCCCCTCAAGGGAGAGGAATTTTATACGAGATTATGCGGTTAACTTTAGTTTATCCTGGTCTAAAGCATTATGACCATCGAAGATGAGGTAAGGCTCTTTCATTCGCTTTTTGATGGCTTGCCAATCAGCATGGATAAATTCCTGCCACTCGGTTACCAGAATAGCGGCGTTGGCACTTACGGTGGCGGAGTAAATGTCTGGAGCAAAAATTATATCTGAGGGTAAAAGAGGCCTGGCATTTTCCATCGCTGCTTGGTATTCACCTCAATGGTTGCTTTGAGCAACCTGAAATCATAGCCTTTATTTAGAGCGGAGAAGTCCAGGGCACGGGCATCCTTGGGAAAGCAGGAGCCACCATAGCCCAATCCAGCGCGGAGAAAGTGAGGACCAATGCGGGGGTCTAATCCTATACCTTTAGCTACATCATCAATGTCGGCATTTGTGACTTCGCAAAGGTTAGCGATTTCGTTGATAAAAGAAATCTTGGTTAGAACTCAGGATTGGCAACATAGTCGATAGGCGTATCTTTAAAGTAACGCTCGACCAGTTTAACCCCGGTGCCTGGGGGGACAGTGCTTTTTCTCCGGTCTCTTCCTGTTAGCCAAACAACAGGCAGCTACCAGGCCAACATAAAGCTGACTCTGGACTTCGGCGACAGAACCCAAGGCGGTATACAAAAACTGGATGAATTCTTTGTCGGTTTGTGGTGCATAGCCTTCAGCAATGTTGCTCATCACAGAGATGGAAGCCCCTCTAATCTGATCCTTCAGGCTGTAGGCCTCCCCGATAGTACTCCCTTTCCACTGGTATGGAATTTGAATTTTTATCAGGCCTCCTGTAGATGGCGGATTCTATAGCGATATGGTTCAACCACACAGAAAAGGTTCTTTAATTCATTTTCGGTGTGCTCACGGAGAAGTAGATTAAGCTCCCGATGTACACTTTCAACTGTTAGCGGTGTAACTCGCAAGAGAATGACTCCTGTTGACAATGATTCTTTCAGGAAAGTGAGGGCACCGAAATCTTTATCCCTTGTGATAAATATTCGCTTTGTCTCCCTACCCTTCCTCAGGAGGCTTTCATCCGACGCTTGTTGCATTCCGAGTTCCTTTACTGTCATTACATCGTGACCCCATTCCCTGAGCTGCTTTACCGTTATCTGGTAAATATCTTGATCGGTAAGAAGACGCATTTAGATTGCCTCTACATGAATCTCTTCCGAGCGAACTAAGTCTGTTGCATATCTTATGCAAGCCTTTACATCCTCTATTTCCAGGTCTGGGTAATAACTTTCAATAATCCTATCAAACGGAATATTTTCCTGAATTAATTCAAGTACATTCTCTACCGGGATTCTGGTTCCTGCAATGCAAGGTTTTCCAAAATGAAGCCTGGGATCGACTACTATCCGCTCTTTGTAGCTCTTCTTGCTAATCATTGTTTATCCTCCTTGATAATTCCATCTTTACCAGCCCATGGAATTTGAAACAAGGTTAAACCCTCCCATTGTTGTCGCTGTCAATTATATCTGCTGCTCACTAATATCTCCACAGACAATAGCTCAGTTGGGATGTTTTGAGGCAGTTTGCTGGTTAAGTTGGTTTACCTTATTTTCATTGGTGTCAAAGCCGATTACGTTGAAGTTTTTGGAGAGGGCTTGGGCTAGAGGCAAGCCAACATAGCCCAGACCGATGATGCAAACAATAGCTGGATTTCGTTCTAGTTTGGACATTAAATTATTGCCTGGCTACCTCAACAGATAAATTCTTCGCCTGAAGGTTTGCAATGTCCGAAAAAAGGACAATGCCTTCTTTTACCATCATTTTAATCTTGTCTTTCATCTCCTCAAATTGGGCTTCTGTATATAGGTGAGGCTCGAGATGGGGTATATCCAATGCTCTCTTAACTATGGCAAATGCTTCCTCTTTTTGCTTGCCGCCATAAACAACAAGAAGATCCACGTCGCTAGCTGTGGTATAATTCCCTTTGGCATAGGAACCAAACAACACAACAAGGAGAAGAGGAAGCTCCTTTTTGACATTCTCCAAATTGCTGTTGATTGTCTGAATAATAGCTTCTTTATTGAATCTGGGATAGAATATCCGAACAGAATTTGACGATTTTTTCGGCATGTTCAATAAGCCTTCCTGCCTCTTCCTTTGTGTACCTACTTCTTGGAGAACCAGAAGGATGAGCGTTGGGATATCTCGTTGGAATATAAGCTTTATCAAGTTCTAACGCTCCGTTCATCAATTTTTCTGAAACCTCTTGCCCTTTTGATAGTTCCTCAAGCAAATCTGCTACAGAATGTCCCCAGGCCTCTGCGTTTAACTTCTGGAAGACGGCTTTCACAGCCTTCTCCGCTGATTGTTGAGCTGAAAAGCAAGCCCAATTATAGTAACCCCTTTCCATATCGCTCTTAGCATGCTCTAAATCCCCCTCTGCCTCATCCATCCAATCTTTGCTTCTTTCCATTATTATAGTTTCTCCCTCATAGGCATAGTCGATTATATGTTATTTAATAGTAAATAGCTACTATACTCAAGCACTGTAATCTCAGCCGCGCTTTAAAAAACTTGGGCTGGCTTGCCTTGTCGCTATCTATCTTGGAGCCGATTACCTTTGGGTTTTGGAGAAGGCTTGGGCTAGAGGTAAGCCGACATAGCCCAAGCCAACAACGCAAACGATTGAGTTGCTAGAGTTAACGCAGTTCGTTGAGTTCATTGAGTTTTTGGGTTTATTGAGTTTGTTGAGTCCTACTGGAACCTATTTATTTCATCCATTATGAGTTCATCTAATCCATCAGTATGCTCATGGAGATGTGATATAGCGGCACTCAGTTCTCCCAAAATCAGCTCAACTTGCTCTTGAGTTAAGCCTTTGACTTTTAACTGGGCAAGAAGCTCGGCGGTATTCTGCAACTCTTGACTCAATTCGTCTAATAGAACCACTAACCTACTTGATACTATAGCTTCTTCTTTAATCTTACTGACTTTCATCCCGTACCTCCTAATTTTCTCCTCGCTCTATCTATGCCCTTTTGAAAAGCCTTAATTTCCTTTTCCCAATGAGCAATTAATTTATCATCTGGATTACCCTTGGTCCTCTCAGCAGAAATCTTTTCCTTGTGTTCAGCTATCCTCCTCTCCAGACTTAATATCCTTTGTTTAAGCCCTTTACTTCCCACTTATCAGCCTCGTTCAGCGTAAGCCGGGAAAATATCTCCTCTTCTTACATCCACTTTATCTTCCCAGCAGCTAGCATCTCCTCGTACGCTGAAAGTTGGTTTATTTTGTCACCTTGTCTTTGGTAAATTCTACCACGTCTTTTCTTTTTAACGTTGCTGTCGAAGCCGCTTACCTTCAGGCTTTTGAGAGGCATGTGCCAAAGGCAAGCCAATATAGCCAGCGCCGATGATGGAGATGACTGGTTGAGATGGTTTAGATAGTTTAGATGGTTGGGATGGTGTTTTCATTTTCCAGTCACTCCCGAACCCTGATCCTATGGACTTCCACTAACAGTAACTTGCCCTTATAATTAACCGTGCCAGTGTGCCCTGATAAGTAATTTTCCAATACTTCCATAAGCTGTGGAATAATTTCCGGGTGATTTCTAACTTGAAGAGCTATAATGCCCTTAAACGGCAATCTCAAATTCTGATAACTCACGGGCATAACCTAAACAAGCGGCGATATGTTCTCTTGTGATGTCTGGAAATTCCCTTATAATTTCCTCAGGAGTATTGCCCGCAGCCAAATATCCGAGAATAAGGCTGACAGGAATCCGAGTCCTACCGATTCTTGGTTTGCCCCGAAGTATATCTGGTGTGCTTACAATATAATCTCTCCAATCTACTTGCATGTCATCCTCCTCATGCCAGGCCGCTTATTCATAGAATATCATTATAGCCCTCAAATATTACTCCTAGCAAGTAGCCACTAATATCCCTGGGGCAATTTTTCTCTGCCAAATTTTGCCTCTGCGAAAGTCTAGCCGATAGTCCAAGGGCAGTAATACAGTTGGGATGGTTGAGATAATTGGGACGGTTGATTTGGTTTAGATAGTTGAGATGGTTGGTTCATTTGCTGGCTCCTTTTGATCTTTGGTGAGATCGAAGATAGGTCATAAAAGCATTGATTAGCTTGGATACCTTAGTTGCGATGAAGTCGGCAGTCAATAGTCTGGTAGTAATTAGCCAGTTCCCCTTAAGTATTTTATGAAACCGGTGATAAGCCGCGCCGTTTGAGTTCCTAGCTCGTGAATTTTATCGAAATCCCCTTTTGAAATATAGTTCAGGTCTTGAGCTATATAAAGCTGACTCTGAACTTCGGCGACAGAACCCAAAGCGATATACAAAAACTGGATGAATTCTTTGTCGGTTTGTCGTGCATAGCCCTCAGCGATGTTGCTCACCATTGCTAGAAAACCAATCAACCCTCTTCAAAATTCTTTGAGCTACCGCCTTATCAAGCTTTCAAGATCCTTTATCGCTCCTTCAGTCCATTCAACCTTAACCAAACTTTTTTAGCACCTCTTCGTGTGAAATCTTCTTAGAAGGACTGCTTAGGCGCCTCTTTAATTCCTCCCTGAATTCCTCTTTTAGCTCCAACCCAGAATCAGGGTCTCCAAGAACTTCTAAGATTTTCTGCTCTATTAAATATTCAAGTTCATCAATGGTTAAATCCTTAACTTTTGCCATCTTTAAACCTCCCTTTGCTAAAGCGAGATAAGCTCTCTAGAATTCTGAAGTAGCTTCCGGTATTTTGTCTGCTTTAGCTTATTATAGTACATGTAGTTGCCGGCTATATGGAGAGTCTGCGGGCAAGGACATAGATGGCCACTGCAGCCTGGGCTCCGAGCCAGGCACAGCCAATGCTCATTATGCCGCTGGCTGGCATAATCAAATAGCTGACTAGAAGCACCGCTAAAGCGATAAATCCCCAGATTGCCATGAGCTCCTTTAGTCTGCTTTTTACCCGCAGTATGCTGGTGTATAGGTGGTTAACCGCTAACGGCAGGCTGGAGAGGCTCAGGATCCAGAGCAGGTTCAAGGCATTTAAGGAATAGCTTTGCCCAAAGGCAAGCAGCAGCCATTTGCCCACCAAAATAAGCACGGTCACCGCCGGAACCAAAAGCAGGAAGGTGAATTTGAGAGATTTGGTTACATTTTCCTTCAGCTTGTCTTCGAAGTGAGAGCCTTCAGCAAATAAAGATTGGGAAACTGCTGCGGGAATAGCGGAGAGCAAACTGGAAATCATCCAGGCAACATAGAAGTAGGCATTTTGCTCGGCACCCAGAAGGTTGACCACCATTAGCGGCAGGATGAACGCTGGCGAGGCTGATAGTAGATTGGTCAAGTAATTGCCGCCGGAATATCGCCACATATCCTTGATTAAGCCTAACCGTAGATTCGGTGCGGGCTTATAAAGTTTCTGGACTCTGGGCAGAAACAAGAAAAGAGAAATAGCTAGAGCTGCGGCGATGGCGATGCCCCAGGAAGCAACTATGCCAAAGGTGCGGAAGAATAGAACGAAAAGAATGGGCAGGGGGATTTTGAGCACCGAGTAGATGGTGTTCTTGGATAAGACAAAGCCAGCTCGCCTTTTGGCTATGAAGGTAGAGTCTACTAAACTTGATAGTGTCCAGAGTAAGGCAAAGATGATGAGGGCTGCGGTGAAGATGGCATTTTGCCTGACGAAGGCTAAGGCTGGCGACCAAAAACCCAGGCCAGCAATAAAGATGCCGGCTACCACCAGGCTGACGAGGCCACTCAAGGTATAGCAGGAGTTTATCAATTCTTGTGGTTTGTCTGCCTGAGGCAGGAAGCGAATAAGCGAGGTATTTAAGCCGACCAAGCTTATCATGGCGATGAGACTGATGGCTGATATTATGGCGGAGCTGAACCCCACCTCGGCCTCGGTATAAAATCTAGCCACCACCATCCAGAAGAAGAAGCCACAGAGAGCCATGACCGCAGTATTGAGCACGAGGTAAAAGGCATTGCTATAAAGGGGGGTGGCGACAACTTGCTTTAGCTTCCGTCTGGAGGTAATTGTATCTATGGCTTCAGTGATTACCTTAAGGAAAGTGAAGTTAGGTGATTTCAATATCGCCTCGTCATGCTAAGTCCTCCACGCTTCCTATATCAATCCAGGATTCAGTGAAGGTATAGGCGTGGACTTCATCCTTATCTATCAGGTAAGCGATAAAACTGCCCAGGTTATCTCTTTTGCCCCGCTGACAATATTGGTGGAGGAGATAAAATATCCGCTGAGGGAAGATGTAGCAGGCAGTAGCAACAAGGCTTGACTCGGGCTTGGCTGGCTTTTCCTGGAATTCAGCTATCCTGTGCCCATCCAGTTGCACTACGCCAAACTGGCTGGCCTTACCTTTGTCACCTATATCGTAAACAGCTACCAGGGTATGTTTGCCATCATATCTGGCTATGAATTGAGCCAAAGCGAACTCAAAATAGTTATCCCCGGCGATAACCAAGAGGTCTTCGACTATTGGCTTATTTTCAATCCAGAAGTCAAGCGAGCCAACAGCGCCTAGCTTCTGGTCCTCGCTTAAAACTTCCTCTACCAAGATTTCCACCTTTCTGTTTATTGTTCCTTGCCATTGATGAAAATCAGCCTCAAACTTTTTGTTGATGTTAACCAGGATGTCTATATTTTGGGGAATCTTAGCCACGATATGGCTTATTATCGGTTTGCCTTTATATCCCAGTAAGGCTTTTGCCCGGTTAATGGTCAAGGGATATAACCTGGTGCCAAAGCCGCCAGCCAAGATTAGACATTTCATAGCTTAGCAGCCTCTACTAGGG
>Ga0116202_10002396_pt1 | contig 11187 bp, 11 predicted proteins | sample LakKivw325mmetaG_FD_94479 | JGI IMG/M metagenome (GOLD analysis project Ga0116202, IMG submission 94479) | Anoxic lake water microbial communities from Lake Kivu, Rwanda to study Microbial Dark Matter (Phase II) - Lake Kivu water 325m metaG | ecosystem: Environmental > Aquatic > Freshwater >... | reverse complement strand
GTCCCCCACGTGGTCTGTACCCACGAGAGTGAGATGATCAGCGCTGTGGCCACGAAGTACAGAACCAGCCACCATCTGCCGGCCTGCACTTGCGAGATCACGTCAGCGAGCTGTGTCACGAGCGCGCCTACGGCTATGCCACCGAGGATGGTCCACCAGGTGACCTGTGCCTCGCGTTGATAGTAGACGTCCTCGATGCCCCTGGCAAGCCAGGCAGCCGGGGATGGATCTTGCGAGAGTTCAGACTTGGGCGTCTCTCCCGCCCCTTGTGGCTGGGCTTCGATCGGATCCTCCACTGGGTCGCCCCCTTTGAGAACGACATGTGCGAACGTGGCCGCCTACAACTGCATCGGGTCTCTGCGCCGGACGTCCTTGCCATTATGCGGCGAGCATGGCGCAACGCCAAATTGCTCTGCGGTACGCCTGCCTAGCCTGCGCTGCCAGGGCAATTGCCGCATGCACGGCCCTGCACGGTTAGCTGCTGGATTGCGGCGTCGAAACCCATGCCGTGGGAGCAGGCCGGCGAGAAAGCGTGTCCGCTGAGCGCACCGGCTACGCGGATGCGGTCCTCGCGTATGGGATCTTGCACTCAGTCGTCCGATACGCCCGCTGCTCGAAATCCGGCATCTCAATCTCGTACACAGAGTGCCCCAGGACGCCTACAAACCGGCCACAATTAAACACCGCGCAGGCTTCGTCGTCAATTCCCAGCCCTTTTGGAGTGCGTGTGCGCGCCATGACCTCAAGCATCTCGGGCAGCGCGTTTTGGGAAGTGAAGTGCACCCCGATCACCCAGCCCTTCAGCAGACCCAGGCCGGGCACGACCTGCAGCTTGCCGTCCGCGGACTCGCTCGGCTCAAAGACGCACGCCTCCATCGCCAGCACTGCCCCTGCGGACAATCCTGCATAGGGCACGCCCTGCTCATGCCGCTCCGTGATCAGGGCGCCGACCGGCCCGCTGGCGTAGAGTTGATGGTAGGTGGGGGTGCGGCCACCGCCGACGTAGATTGCCGTGGCCCACTGCAGGATTCTCCTCGCCTGCTCCAGGTCGAAGGCGCTAACCGGCTCAGGATCTACGGCTAGGTACTGGGTCACGCCCCTTTGCGTCCAGGGATCCGTGTAGAAGGGCAGGTATCGCTCCCAGCCTTCTCCACCCTGCAGCAGCAAGGCGATCCGCGCCGCACGCCCGCCGGCGGCGGCCAGGAATCCATCAGGGTGCTCTTCATGCGCGGCGCTGCCCCCGATCAAGAACGCCAATTTATGACAAGTCACCCTGCCTCCTGCTGCCAGGACCTGTCATTTTCTTGCCGCACCATCGTGGGGCCGGGGCAACTTCGTGTCAGGACAGAGGGCGATCTGGTCAGAGCGCCCCTGCAAGAACCCAGCGCGGCAGTTCGGCTGCACTCTCTGCTTGCGAGTGCCATGCAGAAGCCCCTCGCCCTGCAAAGGCTACTTCAACAATACCGTGCCCACGACCATCGGGACCATCGCCAGCAAGGCCAGCGCGGGATGGCCACGCCGGGTGGCGTTGCGGCTGTCCCAGCTAAAGAGATAGACTCCCAACCCAAACGCCAGCAGGCCACTGGCCAGGAGCACCAACAACGACGCCAGCGCGTTCATCGCCGTGGGCCGGCCATAGGCCAACCCGATATACGCCTGCATGCTGTGCGTGGCGGGCAGCAGTGCCGCCAGCCGGCGCGCCGATGCGGGCAGCATCTCGAGAGGCAGCATGGTGCCGCTCAGGATCATGGACGGCAGGAACAGAAGCTGCGAATACAGCACCGTGCCGCGCGCGTCGGCCGCAACCACGCCGATGAGCGCGCCCATGGCACCATAGGCAAAGGCCGTCATCACGGTCACCAGGGCAAAGGCCGCCCAGTTGACTGGCAACACGCCCTTGAACAACGGCCCGGTCAGAGTAATGATCGTCGCCACGATCAGCACCGGGAATACGGTGCTGAGGGTGGGGACAGCCAGGATGGAGAGCGCAGGCACGCCGTTGATCTTGAAGCTGCGGTAGATGCCTGCCTCGCGCGACTCGACCAACGTGCCGGGGAGCCCCAGCAGCGCACTGGCCATGGTCGCCACTGTGATCATTCCTGGGATCAAGGTCTGGGCAAACATCGGGTTGATCGGCACCATCACCAGGCCCATCATCACGTAGAAGCCCAGCGGAAACAGGTAGTTCATCAGCGCCTGCGTGGGATTGCGCAGGCCGGTCCTGAATTCGAATGCCAAATGGTTCAGGAAGGCGGTCACCGGGCACCTCCGTTCTGCGTGATCTCCAGAAAGCGCTCTTCGAGTGACGGGCGTTCGACGCGCAGGTCAATCAGCCTGTCGTTGTGCGCCGTCAGGTGCTGCAGGATGGCCGCGACCGTGGGACCCGGATCGCTGCTGAAGTAAATGACGTACTCTTCCTGAAGCGCACGCTTCTGCACGGCGGGAATGGCCGCATCTGCTTGGAATAGCACTGACTGCTCCGTGCGCACCGATACTTTGGTCAGACCCGCGCCAGTGGCCGTCAATTCCCGAGGCGTACCGGTAGCTACGATCTTGCCGCGCAACAGGATGGACACGCGATCGGTCATCTTCTCGGCCTCGGCCATGTCGTGGGTGGCCAGGATGACCGTTGTCCCCTCCTCCCTCAGCTCTTGAATGAGCTCGTGCAACTGGGCTCGGGACTCGACGTCCAGCCCTGCCGTCGGCTCGTCCAGGAGCAGCAGCGCAGGCTGATGCGCCATCGCCAGCGCCAGAGCCAGACGGCGCTGCAGTCCCGTCGACAGCTCGCGACACTGGCTGCGTCGCTTCTCTCCCAGCCCAAGGCGCTGCAGCAGGTCATAGCGCGGGGCCACGGCGTGGTAGGCGCTGAAGAACTGCATGGCCTCGTCCACGCGCATTTCCGCGGGCATTCCCGAAGCCTGCAACTGCACGCCAATCAGATTGTACAATCTACGCGTGTCGCGGGTCGGGTCCACACCCAGAACGCTGATGGCGCCGCCGTCCGGACGCCGGATGCCCTCCACACACTCCAACGTGCTGGTCTTCCCCGCCCCATTGGGTCCCAGCAGGCCGAAGATCTCGCCACGCTGCACTTCGAGCTGGATGCCATCCACGGCAACCGTCTTGCCGTAGAGCTTGCGCAAGTCCCTGACCGACAACACAGTCTCGTTCATGACCCGCTCCCTCCTTCCTTCTGGGAGAGTCTACTGCAAGATGGAGCGCCAGGCAAAGCCGGCCCTTGCCACAGGTGCGCAAACGCAGTCTGTGCTATAATGCGCCCTGAGGAGTCCGGAACAGCCCGGCCGCAACGACGCTTTCCGGCCACGAAGCCATCTGGCCGCGCGGCCTGGCGCGCATGGGTGCATTGTTGCCAGAGGAGCCGAACGTGCTGCGACTGGGCATCGTGGCAGACGATCTGACCGGTGCAATGGACAGCGGGGTGCAACTGGCCAAGTGGGGCCTGCAAACGCTCGTCCTGCTGATCTCGCAGGGCTTGCCCGAGGCCGATGCCTTGGTCCTTTCCACCGATAGCCGCGGCGCCAGCCCGGCTGAAGCCTACCGCCGCGCCAATGCGGCGGCCCGCCGCCTGAAAGGACGAACCCTGTACAAGAAGATGGACTCGGCCATGCGCGGGAACGTCGGCCAGGAGTTGGACGGCGTACTGGACGCTGTAGGCCTTCAGCGGGCGCTGGTGGCGCCCGCCGCTCCGTTCGCGGGGCGTGCCACGGTGAATGGCTGCCACCGCGTGAACGGCGTGCCTGTTGCCGAGACCGACTTTGCGCGCGACCCGGTGGCGCCCGTGACCGAATCGCACCTGCCCAGCCTGCTGGCACGTCAGACCAGGCGCAAGGTGGGGCACCTGCCCCTGAGGGTGGTTGAGCAAGGCGCAGAAGCCGTGACAGCGGCCTTGGTCGCCGAGCCCGCGACGGTTGTGGCGGCCGACGCGGTGGAACCGCGACATCTGTGGACTCTGGCGCTGGCTCTGCAACGCCAGCCCGAACCCTGGCTGCCATGCGGTTCGGCCGGACTGGCCGAGGCATGGACCGCATGCCTGGGCCTGTCCAGGCCCGAGATCAATGGACCGGCATGGCCGTCAGACGGACGCCCGGTTCTGATCATCTCGGGAAGCCGCCACTCCGCCACTCTGGCACAACTGAAGCGTGCGGAATCAGAAGAGCTCTTGCAGCTCGTGCATCTGGCGCCCCCGGCGGGATTAGAGCAGGCAAGCCATTGGTCACACGCGGCTGAAGGCACGCTGGCCGAGCTGGAAGCAGGCCACAACGTGGCCTTGACCCTCAGCTTCAGCGCCTACGTGGAGGGCCAGCAGCAGGCCGCTGCCGAAGCGCTGGCGCAAGCCGCGGCCTGGGTTCTGGAACACGCCCAGCCAGCCGGGCTGTTTGTGACCGGCGGGGACACGCTGCAAGCCTTGTGTCATACGCTGGGGTCGAGTGCGCTGCTCATCGTGGGCGAGGTGCAGCCCGGGGTGCCCGCGGGCAGATTGGTGCTGGGCTCGGGCAAGGAACCGCGCATCGTCACCAAAGCGGGCGCGTTCGGCGACGACCAGACGGTTGTACGCTGCATCCACTTCATTCAAGGCAGGCAGACATGAACGACAAGCGACCCATTCTCGGAGTGACCATGGGCGACGCCAGTGGCGCGGGGGCCGAGATCGTGATCAAGGCCCTGACGCAGCCAACGGTGCGTTCGTTATGCCGCCCCATCGCCATTGGCGATGCGGCCACATTCCGCCAGGCCGCGCGCATCGTGGGCAGCGACACGCCCGTGCGCGGCATCGAGCGCCTGGCCGACGCCACGTTCGATGACAGCACCGTCGAGGTGCTGGACCTGCGCAACATCGACCTGCCGAAGCTAGTCTATGGCCAGGTGTCGGCCATGTGTGGCCAGGCGGCCTATGAGTGCGTGGTCAAGGCTGTAGAGTTGGCTTTGGCGGGCGAGATCGCTGCCATTGTCACCTCGGCCCTGCACAAGGAGGCACTCAATCTGGCAGGCCACAATTTCGCCGGCCACACCGAGCTGTTAGCGCACTTGTGCGGCGTACAGAAGGTCACCATGCTGCTCACCGCGGGCAGCTTTCGCGTCAGCCACGTCAGCACGCACGTGTCGCTGCGCGAGGCCATCGAACGCGTCAAGCAGCAGCGCATCCTGGAGGTGACGCGCCTGACCCACGCCGCCATGCGCAGCATGGGCATCGCGCAGCCCAGGCTGGCGCTGGCCGGATTGAACCCCCACGCCGGGGAAGGCGGTCTGTTCGGGAACGAGGAGGAGCTGGAGATCCGCCCAGCGGCTAAGGCCGCCCGCGCCGAGGGTATGAACGTCGTGGGCCCCATCCCGCCGGACACGGTCTTCTTCCGCATGCACGAGGGGCAATACGATGCGGTGGTGGCCATGTACCACGATCAGGGGCACATCCCTACCAAGGTGCTGGCTTTTGACCAGGGCGTCAACGTCACCCTGGGCCTGCCCATCATCCGCACCTCGGTGGACCACGGCACGGTCTTTGGCAAGGCCGGCAAGGGCACCGCCCGCCCCGACAGCATGCTGGAGGCGCTCAAGCTGGCGGCCAGAATGGCAGGCGCACCCTCTGCGTAGTATCGAGCCTTGTGCCCGCTCCCTATCGCACCGGGCCTCGCCGCTCGCCCTGCGTCAGACAGGGTGCCTCCCTGCCTGCCATCGGGCCTTGTGCCACCTTCCTATCGCACCGGGCCTCGCCGCTCGCCCTGCGTCAGACAGGGTGTTCCTCCTCCCTGCCATTCGGCCTTGGCACGGCATGGCCTCGCTGGGCCAGGTGCCGTCCCCACGCCCACCGGGGGCGATGCTACTTGAACAGCGTCCGCAGCATCTTCAGCGCGTGCAGCGTCACCCACTTGGACGGCTCGCCGATACGCTCGGACGGCATGAACTCCAGCATCCATTTGCCGCCCTTGGGAAGCTTCTCGCACGGCCAACGGCCATGCTCGTCTTGCTTGTTCAGCACGAGCTGCAGCGCCTCCTGAATTCGCTCGTCGTCGGCACACACATGGGGCGCCACCAGTTCCAGCACGTCCAGCGCATCGCTCTCCCACTGCAACGGGTACCCAAGCTGCACCCAGCGCGGCTCGGGTTTTCGCCTGCCGAAGCGAAACACGCGCGCGTTCAGGAAATACTGCAGGCCTCGCTGGCGCGAGGCCTGCACCTCAGGCGTGACCCAATCTGCGGGCAGGTCTGCGTAGGCGCGCAATGCCCCCGCCGTGGCCCACTGACAGTAGAATGGCCTCAGCTTGGAGGGGCAGGGCCACACGCCCGTTTCGCTTTGCGTGCGCACAAGCCAGTCCAACAGCTTGCGGGCCCCCAGGCCTACCACGGTCGACCGCGCGCCAACCGCGTCAACCCAGACCCTCTAACGAGGGAACTACAAACCCAACTCCGCGGGCGCGCAGAACTCGACCTTGGACGACCACAATTGGACGCGCTCCTCTGGACTCAGAAACGCCGCTTCCACGCCGTTCTTCTGCAATTGACAGACGCGGGCGTCGTCCAGACCCATCTCCTGCCGTAGGACACGGTACTCGTGCTCGATGTCGATACCACTAATGCCCGGATCGTCCGTGGCGATGGTCACCAGCAAGCCGCGCTCCAGCCACATGCCCAACGGAAGCTGACGGTAGCCGGGCACCATGCTGAACTGCACGCTGCTGGTCGGGCAACTCTCGATCGCGATGCGTCGCTCGGCCAGCAGGTCCATAACGGCCGGATCGGAGGCGGCGCCGATGGCATGGCCCAGGCGCTCGGTCCCTAGCTGCAACACAGCCTGCCGCACGCTCTCTGGCCCCGACCATTCGCCCGCATGCGTCGTCAGGTGCAGACCCGCCTCCTTGGCGCGCCGGTAGTGCTCCACGAACAGCTTGGCAGGCCCGATGTCCTCCACCCCCGCCAGGTCAATTCCCACCACCCCACGTTCACGGTTAGCGATGGCCGCCTGCAGCTCGACCTGGCAAGCCTCTGGTCCATAGTGCCGCGACAGGATCACGATCAACTTGGCGCGCACGGGCAACCGGTCGCGGGCCTCTTCCCAGGCTTCGCATACTGCCGAGGTCACGCCCAGCGGGTCAAGCTTGTGCAGCTCGGCCATGAACACCGGGCTGAAGCGCAGCTCGACGCAGTCCAGGCCCTCGCGCACGGCGTCTTCGAGGTTCTCCCAGGCAATGCGCCGGCAAGCAGCATAGTCCACCATCACGCTCTGCATGCGCGCGAACTTGTCCAAACTCGCTTTCAGGTCGGGCACGCTCTCCACGACCTGCACGTAGGGACGCAGTCCCTCCAGATCGTAGGCAGGGAGCTGCACTCCATGCTCGCGCGCCAGGTCAATCATCGTCTGCAAGCGCACGTTGCCGTCCAGATGGCGGTGCAGATCCACCAACGGGGCATTGGGGCAAGAGCTCCTCTCAGCCATGAACCACCTCCACGATGCGTTGTCTGCATTCTAGCCGCGCGCGCCGCCAACCGCAAGATGGACCGTCAACGTACAGGGCCAACAGACTAACGGACTCACATCCAAGTGTTGGTTGACGGCCCCATCCGCTTATCCGCTTCCCATCTGTTGACAGTATAATCCCCCCATCCACAGTTCCCGGGAGGCATGCGCATGCGCCGCCAATACCCCATCCTCGAATTCGACCCGGTCGCTACAGCCGTGATCGAGCCGTCGCGCTGCGTCGAGCCACAGGACATGCCCGAGCATTGCGTAATCTGCTTCTTCCGCGAAGCCATCGCCCGCCTCAAGCGCAGCAGCCAAGCGCGCGAAATCGCGTCCATGCGCAGCGAGATGGGCAGGCACCCCATCTACGAGCTGTCTGTGCAAGGCCACAGGTTGGCCGTCTTCCCGGGCGGGGTGGGGGCGCCGCTGGCGGCGGGGATGCTCGAGGAGGTCATTGCCAAAGGTTGCTGCAAGTTCGTGGTGTGCGGAGGAGCAGGCGTGCTGGACCGCCAAATCGCCGTCGGCCATCTGATCGTCCCCACGTCCGCCGTGCGCGATGAGGGGACGTCCTACCACTACCTGCCCCCCGCGCGAGAGGTGGCGACAGATGCGATAGCGCTCGCTGCCGTCGAGCGCGTGCTGCAGGCGCACGGCGTGCCCTACCTGCGCGCCAAGACCTGGACCACCGACGCCTTCTACCGTGAGACCCCCGCCAAAGTGGAGCTGCGCAAGTCGGAGGGCTGCCTGAGCGTGGAGATGGAGGCCGCGGCCTTGATGGCCGTGGCCCAGTTCCGCGGCGTGCCTCTGGCAGTCATCCTGTACGGCGGCGACGACGTCAGTGGGAATGACTGGGACGGCCGGGGCTGGCAATCCCGGCGCGCTGTGCGTGAAAACCTCTTCTGGCTGGCCGCGGAGGCCTGTCTGGAGTTGTAGTCAACGTCGCAGTGCCAACCCAGTGGCCAGGCACCCGGCATGTACAGCCCGGTCAGCGTGTGGCATCCCCGCGCACAAAGGGTTCGTGCACCTCGTTCGACGTCAGCAGCCCATAGTGCCTGGGCCTGCGGTAAGTATCTCCCCACACCTCACGGCCGCGATACTCACGCATGGCGGCCAGATCGAAGGGCGCCAGGTATACTCCCTCAGCTTCGCCGGCCTCGATGATGAGATGGTCCCGGGTGTTGTGATTGTGGGGAAAAGCGATGCCGTCAAAGGCCACCGAGTGCCCGTTCTCTTGAGGTGCCGCATAGTTCGTCGTGGCCACGCCCAGCATGTTCTCGTAAGCCCGCGTCATGAGTTGCGCAACGCGGTTGGGCTCCAGCTCGCAGGCGTTGGGCACCAAGATGATCTCCGCCCCCTGCAGCATCAGCACACGGGCGCTTTCCGGCTGTTCGCGATCGTAGCAGATCATGGCTCCGACCTGCACTGGACCCTGTGCAGTGTCGAGTGTACAGGTATGGAAGCCGTCCCCAGGCTTGAGAGCAGCCTCGGCATCCCATTCGCAGGTGTGCACCTTGGCATACGTCAGGGCCGGGGCTCCCCGGCGATCGAACAGCGCCAGCGTGTTGCGCGGTCGACCCGGCCACTTCTCCAGATAGGTGACTCCAATGGCCATGCTCAGCTCGGCGGCCAGCTCTCGGAAGCTGCGTACAAAGCCATCCTCAGCGCTCACCGCTTGGGCCACCCAGCGCTCCACTCCATCCGGCAGCGACTTGTCCGGGAAGCTGTATCCAATGTTCCACATCTCCGGAAACAGCGCAATGTCTGCGCCCATCTGCTTGGCGCGACGGCAGAATGCCTCGCCCTTGCTGCGGTTGGCTTCCTGATCGTGGCCGCACGCGGTCATCTGCAACAGTGCTACGTTGAGCGTGCTCATGCCTGCTCCTTCCCGAAAGAGGATTTGGCGCTGCCTGTCCTGCGCGATCACCGCTCTCCGGGCGGGTAGTAGCGCGTGCCTCGCACGCTCGACTCGATCCGTCCCGCTAACTCCACCCTGACGCCAGAGGGAGCAAAGTAATAGCCCTGCCGGATGATCTGTACAGGCTGCTCCCCGTACTCCGTCGCCAGCTCACGCGAGATGTGCAGCGCTTCGCCTTGCACGCAGCCTCCTTGTCTTACAGCCAACCGCCACGGGCTCAGGCGCCGGACTCAACCTGCTCTTCCCAGAGGCCAAACAGATTGCCTTCGGGGTCTCTGAAGTCGGCACACAGGGAAGTGCCTTGCTGGCGCGGCGGTGAGACTACGCAGCCGCCCAGGTCTTGGACCTTGCGCAGGGCTGCATCGATGTCCGAGACCAAGATGTAGGGCACGACAGCGGGCGCCTGGCCCTGTGGCCTCAGCCACAGCCCGCCGCGTCGCAGGTTCTCTACGCGTGGAGCGCCGCCCGTGTCAAAGATGCAGTAGGCCGTCCCATCCGCCGGGACCTCTTGGACCACCTTCCAACCAAACAGCGCCTCAAAGAATGCCGCCGCTCGCTCCACGTCTTTGACGCGGATCTCTACCCAGTCCCACGAGTTGGCCATGGTAGAACCTCCCCCGTACCGCAGTCATTTAGAGCTTCACGAGTGAACGTCGCACACCAACGGCTAATCACCTACCGCGAGCTGCCAGCGAGTATGTTAGCACACAGGGCAAGCCCGCGGCAAATCACTTACTGCTGCCTGGCACAAGAACGGGTCCGCCCCGAGAGCTCGGGACGGACCCTGTTGACTGACGGCTCAGTAGCTGTCCACCTGCTGGGGCGCCAGATGTAGGCCCGTGGTCGCGGGAGGTAGGTATGCGAACCAGCGGGCCGGCTGGGGTCGGCGCTCTTACCGCAGTCGCACCGACCTGCTCTGAAGGGGGTGCCCGGTTGCGCCCTGGTGCGCGCGGAAGGGACGGCTCAGTGGCAACAGGAGCGACTCGCTAGCACTTGGACGGAATCCACCGAGCGGCGGCCCAATTGCGCCGCCTCCACTGCCACGCCGGCGGCAACCTTGAAGCTCTCACGCAACGGACCACCTCCTTTCCACCCCTGAGATGTGCACCGCTTGGCTACGGTGCGCCCTCAGTATAGCAGTGGGCCATCCGAAAGTGATGAGAAGTTGGTCAGGAAGTGGTCAGGTTCAGCTGCAGGACGCCCTCCCGAAGGCTGGATTCGCGAGCGCGCCACCCATGCGCTGCGTCCTTCGGGAGGGTTCTCTCGTTATCTCGCAATGGCCAGCGCAGCCGCGATGTCCTCGGCAATCATCTTGCGCTTGCTCTTCTCGATGAAGAAGCTCGGTCCCGCCTGCAGGTAGGACGGGAAGGCGCGCGCCCCGCGAAACGCGAACTCCCCGCCGCGGATCTTGTAGGTCGAGCCCGCGGGAATGACGCGCGGCTGCCTGGCGCGCTTGGCGATGGCGTTGACGGCCCGGATGGCCACGTCGCCCATCAGCAGGTAGGCGCGCACGTTCGGAAAGAGGTCCAGCTCCTTTTCTAGCAAGAAGGAGCACTCCAGGATCGTGGCCGGCGCGATGGCGTAGCCCGTCTTGCCGCACTTGACCGCCGTGGTCAGGTACACGCCCAGCCCGAGCACGTCGCGCATGGACGCTACCTGAGCGCCCGCGTCCTGGAAAGCCTGCACGGTCGTCTGCGCAAAGAGCGGCTCGTCCACAGCGTAGTAGTAATCCTTCAGGTCAGCGGGGGCCGCCTCGGAGACCAATACCACTCGCACCTGCTCCGGCTGCACCTCGATC
>Ga0116202_10002394_pt1 | contig 11193 bp, 6 predicted proteins | sample LakKivw325mmetaG_FD_94479 | JGI IMG/M metagenome (GOLD analysis project Ga0116202, IMG submission 94479) | Anoxic lake water microbial communities from Lake Kivu, Rwanda to study Microbial Dark Matter (Phase II) - Lake Kivu water 325m metaG | ecosystem: Environmental > Aquatic > Freshwater >... | reverse complement strand
CAGGTAATCAGGGAATAGAATCAAGCCCGATTAAGGTAGTAAAAGACACCGTAAGACCTCCCAAACCAACCTGTAGTCCAGGCACAGGTAACTATGCCAGTTCTGTCACAGTGACCTGCTCTGACACTGAATCAGGAGTTACTATCAGATACACGACTGATGGTTCAACTCCGATTCCTTCTTCCAACCAGTATACCTCCGCCTTAAATTTCACTTCAGCCACTATTTTAACCGTAGCTGCCTGGGATCAGGCGGGCAACCGTTCCGCCTCTCCGGACAACAACTACACCTATACCATAGGGAATCTGCCCGACACGATCATCGATTCAAATCCCTCCAATTTGAGCAACCAAACGTCGGCAAGTTTCACTTTCCACGGTACCAATTCGCCCACCTCTTTTCAGTGCAAACTGGATACGGGGAGCTGGTCTGCCTGCACTTCGCCGAAATCCTATACGGTTTCTCAGGCTAGCCATACTTTCAACGTAAAAGCAATAAACGTTTTTGGCGAAGATCCAAGTCCGGCCACTTACACTTGGCTGGTAGATGTTACCGCTCCCACGGTAGTTGCTTTCAGCGTTTCGCCGACCACTTTGAATATCGCCAATCCCACGGCTCTCATATCTTGGACAGTCACGGATACGGGCAATTCTCATTTGAGCCATGTTGAGATTTGGCGAGCACCCTACAATGCAAGTAATTGTTCCGAAACGAACAAAACGGGTTGCGTTTGGAACAAAATCGGGAGCAATTATGCTGCGCCGACAGGGTCTGATTCTTGGTCTTCTTCGGGCTCTGATTCTCCATCCAACGGCACATATTGGTACGGTTTGCATGTATTGGACAATACTCTTCCCACAAAAAACTGTATTGATGAAACGGGTGTGCATTGCGGCGGAGTTGTTTCTGACGGTCTGGATCCGAGGACGGTAAGGGGCCCGATAAAAGTTCAGGTTGATAAAGCAAGGCCCAGTTCTACTATTTATCGCTGGGGAGGTTCCGCTTGGGATACGCCAGACATAGGGGGCAGTTGGCAAAAAGCAAACTTTGTCCGCCGGAGTTACGATGCCGATGCGGGAGGCTCCAGTTTGGATAAATGCTATTACTACGTTTACGACAACATTGCCACTACCAGCTACAGCGGTACTATTCAAAGAACCTGCTCCACCCTGTTATATGACATCAGCGTTACAGTGGGTGCCAGTTCTTATTGCCGCAATCAGGCGGAAAACGGTTGCTCTCTGTACGTTTATTCAACAGATAAAGCGGGCAACCAGAGCGAATACGGCGTAGCCACGTATAATATCGATTACACTGCGCCGACCGTGGGGTTGACTTCGCCGACTACGGCTTTAGAAGGCATCGCTCAGACATTTTCTGCAACTGTTTCCGATAATCTTAAACTGAACTACTGCTGGCTTTATGTAGATGGCGTTAGTAAGGGTTCAATGGCAATATCTCCTTCTCCCTGCCAGAATGGTTCTCCTTGTACTGCTTCCATGAGTTATACTTTCCCATCGGGAAGAACTCATCCCATGTACGCCAGATGCGCCGATCATTACGACAGCCAGACGTCAAGTTACTTAAATCTTACTTCCGGTACTCCGGTGAACGTCAACGTCACTGCCAACAATCCTCCGGTGATTACTGCCGGTCCCAGTTACACTACCTCACCCTGCGCTTCACCCACCACTCAGTCCAACTGCATGGTCAACTTTACGGTTTCAGCCAACGATCCGAATGGCGATTCTCTGACTTACAGCTGGATTTTCGGAGACGGCGGAACTTCCAATTTGCAGAATCCTTCTTATCATTACGCCACAGCCAGCACGTATGCAGTCCTTGTCACTGTTTCCGACAACAGGGGAGGGGCTACGAGTAGCGGAATAAGTGTGCCGGTGACTAATTCCACTCTTTCCGTTGTTTTAAGCGCCAACCCTTCTGTCGGCGTGGATGTTCTGAATGACGTTGATCTGACCGCCACCACTTCTGGAACCATGACTGGCACCATCAATTACAAGTTTGATTGCACCAATAACGGAAATTGGGAACTGCAGGTAAACAACAGCCCGAACACTTCTTACACTGCCACTGATCTTTGCGATTATGCTTCAGTCGGCAATTACACGGCCAAGGTTTTCATTGAAAGAGGCGATGGTTCAGCCCAGGCAACCACGGGAATTTCCGTGGTGGCAAACCAGCCGCCGACCTGCAGCGCCACGGTTCCGGAAAAAGCAGCCATAAATCAATGGATTGATATCGGCGTTGGCGGTTCTTCCGATCCCGAAGGTGCGCTTTCCGGTGTGAGGTTTTCTTCCGACAGCAATCTCAACGGTTCAGTTGATGGCTCTTGGGATCCTGCTGCAGGATATTACAACTGGACGAGTTCTTCCGGAAACTGGAACGCCACTTCCAAGACCATGAAATGGAGCTTTGCCAGCCCCGGAAATTACGAGGTCTGGGCAGAAGTGAAAGACAGCGTTAACCAGACAGCTTCCTGTTACGACACCATTCAGGTGACGCAGTGTCTGCCGGGAGACACCAAACTCTGCACGTCTTCTTACGGCTGCAGCCATGTTCTGACCTGTCAGGCAAACGGCACCTGGCCCTCCTGTCCCGCTGATCAGTGTACGCCTGGGACCAGCCAATACTGCGGCACAAACGGCACCCAAACCTGTAATTCTTCTTGTCTCTGGGGAACCTGCGTGGAACAGGGAAGTTGTACCGGAAATCCGCCCACTTGCAATACTTGTTATCAGGCGGTTTGCGTCAGCAGTACCTGGCAGTGCCAACCTTCTTCCTCGGGCACTGACTGCGGCGACTGCAGACAGTGTAACGGTTCCGGCTACTGCGGTTACCTTTGCTCCGGAACCGAATCAAGCTGTTCTTGTATAACAGACAGTTGCATCGATTGTTCGAATTACTACGATGGCAGTTGCGGCTATACTGGTCTTTGCAGCTGCGGACTTTCCGAAAAGCCCCAATGGACTTGCTCAGGAGGAAGCTGTCAGTGTTCCTGCGCGTACGATGCTTCCTGCGGCACTCCGCCGCCTCCGCCGACTTGCCAAAGAGGTTATCCCACCGTAACCTTGATTCCCTCTTCCCAGGCCGGTACGGCTGGCCAGCAGCTGCTTTATGTTGTTTCGGTGGTAAACACCGATTCTTCAAACTGCAGTGATTCGACATTCTCTCTCATTAAATTCTGTCCTGTCGGCTGGCCCGGTTGTTCTTTGGATCTGACGAGCTTGACCATTTCACCGAATCAGTCAAAAACAACCACTTTGAGGGTGACTTCGCCCGCTCCTCCTTATACAAAAGGCAATTACGACGTTTCAGTGACTGCCACGAACAATTCAGCCCCTCAGTATTCGAGAACCGGCTACGCAATTTATCAGGTTGCCAATAATCCTCCTGTCTCAGCCGTTTCCTGTCATCCGTTGGGATGCAGTCAGCCGACAGGCAGTTGCACCGGTTATACTTGGTCTACTTTCTGTCTGAGGAACGATGCCAGCGATCCTGACGGAGTCAGCGACATTAAGAATTCAGTATGGACGATTGTTGGGCCGATGCAGGACACCTCCAATTGTTTGGGGATTTCCGGCAATCCTATTTGTAACTGGACCCTGCCTTCCAATTTCTCTGCCGGAAGTTACGGCGCCACGCTTGAAGTGGAAGATAAGGCCGGAGCCACGAGCACCACTTATAAGCCCTTCACCGTTCTGCAGGATGCCATCGCTGATTTCGATTGTTCCTTGAGCGCAGACGGCGGCTGGCAGGATTGCGAGGGATTCAGGGCTTCAGAAGACGAGAAGGTTTATTTCAAGGACAGGTCAACTCCTTCGCAGGGTTCAGCCTCGATCGTCAGCTGGTCTTGGACTTTCGAAGACGGCACTCCGGCTCTAAGCGCTTTGCAGAATCCCAACTCCAGCTTTACCAAGGTTGATGCCAATTCAGGTCACGTTACCCTGACGATAATTGATTCTGCCGGCAGATCCGACACCGTAAGCTATCAGCTTTGGGTGACAGTTCCCTTGCCCGAGTGGCAGGAAACCCCGCCTTTGTAATAAATAAACAGAATCCCCATGATTAAAAAACAAAAACAAAAGGGATTTACTTTATTTGAAATCACGGTCGTTGTTTCAATTATCGTTTTGTTGAGTACGATTTTTATTGCTAGCTACCGCGGAGGGGAGAAGCAGTTCGCTCTTAACAGATCAGCCCATCAACTGGCACAAAGTCTGAGAAAAGCCCAGGAAATGGCAATGTCCTCCCAGAAAACATCGCCGAGTTTCGGCTCGGAAACCTTTCCCAAGGGGGGATACGGAATTTATCTTCACGAAGGTTCGTCATCTTACATTTTGTTCGCCGACTGCGATAACGACGCTGTGTACGATGAATCAGGACCTGCTTTAAGCTGTGCCGCAGCGACAGAGGGCAATCCCTACGGGGAAAAGGTTGAAGAATTTTCTCTGGAAGAAGGAATTTTCATTTCCAATTTAAGCCTGAAATCGCCGGAAAACTCTCTTTATATAACCTATTTTCCGCCAGATCCCGTTATCAAAATCAATTATGATTCTGATCCCGACTCTGATGCCGATTCCGTTTCCGTCAGTCTGAATTTCGAAGGGGGGCAGCCGAAAACGATTTACATTAACACCGCCGGTTTAATCGACATAGACTAAGATGAAAAAAAACAGTTTCACAATCTTAGAGGTAATGCTGGCCATTTTCGTTTTAACCACGGCTGTTGGCGCGAGTTTCGCCTTGATTCAGCAAACTCTTATTGCTGCTTCCATATCACAATCAAAACTGGTCGGTTATTATCTAGCCCAGGAAGGGGTGGAAATCGTCAAAAACATTCGCGACAATAACTGGCTTTACCAGAGATTCAGCACGTCCACTTCCTGGAAGGCGGGGTTGACGAACGGCACTTGGGAAGCGGATTACAGCAGTTTAACCTTAAGTCCGAACTTGGACAGGCATTTGTACATCGAAGGGGCAACGGGTTTTTATAAATACATTTCTTCTCCTTTGCAAGAAGACGTGGAAACGAGTTATAAAAGGACGATTTCAATCACGGAAATCGGAGATTACGCTTTGGAAGTGAAAACCGCTGTCGAGTGGAAGGAAAGGAGCAGGACTCACAATATTGAAGTCGCAGATCGCTTATACAACTGGTATGGCTACTAAAAACAAAGGTTACACGTTAATAGAGATTATGGTGGCAGTGGGTATTTTTACGGTGGTCATTGCCGCTCCTACCGGCTTTTTCGTCAGTTCTTTGAAAGGTCAGCAAAAGGCCCTGGCTAGCCAGGAACTTTTCGATAACGTTTCCTACAGCTTGGAATACATCAGCAGAACGCTGAGAATGGCAAAGAAAGATTTAACCGGAGCATGTCTCGGGAGCGTAGGCCTTAATTACGCTAAAACAAACAGCAGAAGCCTGGGAGGGGTTGTTTATTCGGGCCCCGGCATAAAATTCAAGAATTATCAAAGCGTCTGTCAGGAAATATTTTGGGATACGAGTGATAATCGGCTGAAAGAATCTAAGAACGGCGCTTCACCCATTCCCCTGACTTCGGACGACATTAAAATCGTTTCTTTCGCCTTCGGACCGGAAACAAGCTGGGATCAGAATGATAATGAACAGCCGAGAATAACTTTGTCTATGGAAATAAAAGGGGCGAGGGGCCAGAGGTCGGAGCTTCAGCCCGAAATGAAAATTCAAACCACCATTTCTCAGAGAAACTTAGATGTCACTTACTAAAATTACAAATTCACGAGGCGTTTCGCTTTTATTCATTGTTTTGATTATGAGTGTGATTTTGGCCGTGGGGCTCGGCGTAAGCGGCATTTTGATACAACAAACCAAGATATCCGAGGAAATAGGGGACTCAGTCGTTTCCTTCTATGCGGCTGATACTGGCGTTGAACAGGAATTGTACGATTTGTATAAATTGCCTGAAGATAACCACTTATCTTCTTATGTCGGGACTCTTAATGTAATGAGCAACAGCGTTTCCTACGACGTTGCGGCGAAATGCAGCACCACTACCGATTGTTTTGTCGGTTTTCCGGTAGACGAGACTTGTGGCGGGTTGAATTTCTGCATCAAATCGGTGGGCTCCTACCAGAAAACAAAAAGAGCCATAGAAATAAAGTATTAATTAAAAACTAAACCGAGTTAAGTTTTTGCTTAACTCGGTTTAGTAAAAGCCTCGCTAGATGTCGGGGATTTTTTATTTTTGCTATAATTAATATATGGAAAAACAGGAAGCCAAAAAGAGAATAGAAAAGTTAAAGGAGGTGATTAACCATCACCGCTATTTGTACCATGTCTTAGACAGACAGGATATTCCCGACGAAGCTTTTGATTCCCTGAAGCACGAGCTTTACCTGTTGGAACAGCAGTTTCCCGAGTTCATTACTCCTGATTCGCCGACCCAGAGAGTGGGAGGAAAACCTCTTAAGGAATTCAATAAGGTAAAGCATGAGGTTCTTATGCTTTCCATTGAGGACATTTTCCTGGAAGAAGAACTGCGCGATTGGGAAACTCATCTTAAAAGATTGGCTCCGGGAACGGAATTTGAATACTTCAGCGAGCTTAAAATAGATGGTTTTGCCATAACTTTAATCTACGAAAATGGTCTTTTTACCGTTGGCGCTACCAGGGGAGACGGCAAGGTAGGAGAAGATGTAACACAGAATTTAAAGACAATTGAGAGCATCCCTTTAAGATTAGAGCTGAGGGGAGGTATATCGGATAAAAATATTGAAGATAAAGTGAAAAAACTGGTAAAAGATGGAATAATTGAGATAAGAGGTGAGGTTTATATGGAGAAAAAGGCCTTTGAGAAGTTTAAATCCTCTTTTTCTAATCCTCGTAATCTGTCTGCCGGCTCCATTCGTCAACTTGATCCCAAATTAGCAGCTTCCAGACCATTAAAGTTCCTGGCTTACGATATAGTTACCGATATGGGCCAGACCAAACATTCACAAGAACACCATGTTTTACCTATTTTGGGGTTTAAGACCGATCCCGGGAAAATATGTAAAAACCTATCCGATATTATATCTTTTCGGCAGGAAATTGCTCAAAAAAGAGAATCTTTACCTTATCAGATTGATGGAATAGTGATAAATATCAATGATAACAGTCTTTTCCAGAGATTGGGAGTGGCGGGAAAGGGTCCCAGAGGAGCTCGAGCTTTCAAATTTTCACCGAAACAAGCCACAACACGCGTATCGGATATTAAATTACAGGTCGGAAGGACCGGTGCCGTAACGCCGGTTGCTGTTTTGGAGCCCGTAAAAGTCAGTGGAGTGACCATTACCCGGGCTACGCTTCATAACGAGGACGAAATCAAGAGATTGGGGGTAAAAATCGGAGATACGGTAATCGTAGAGAGAGCTGGCGATGTCATTCCTGACGTAGCCAGAGTGATAGATGAGCTTAGAACCGGAAAAGAGAAAGAATTCCATTTTCCCAGGATCTGTCCAGTCTGCGGAACAAACTTGATTAAGCCCAGAGGAGAAGCTCTCTGGAGATGCCCCAATTCCAGTTGTCCTGCCAGAAAAAGAGAAAATCTTTATTATTTCGCTTCTAAAAAAGCGTTCGATATTGAGGGACTGGGGCCGAAAATCATCGATAAATTGTTGGATGAACATTTGATTTCACGGGCAGTCGATATTTTCTCTCTTCAGGAAGGCGATCTGGTTCCTCTGGAAAAGTTCGGGGAGAAGTCGGCCAATAATCTGATAACAGCCATACAAAAAAGCAAGAAAATTGAATTGTCAAAATTCATTTTCGCTTTGGGAATTCGTCATGTCGGCGAGGAAACCGCCGTTGATTTGACTGAACATTTTAGGAATATAGATAAGTTAAAGAAAGCTACAGAAGAAGAACTGATGAAGGTTTCAGATATCGGCCCTAAGGTATCGCAGAGCATTTATAATTGGTTCCGTCAGGAACGTAACCAAAAATTCATTGAGGATTTATTTCGTGCCGGCGTAGAAATACTTCCATTGGAAAAAATCGGAGAAAAACTAAAAGGAAAGACATTTGTTTTGACGGGAAGTTTGCAGAACATGGCTCGTTTGGAGGCCGAGGAAAAGATACGTCTTGCCGGCGGTCATCCTTCCAATTCCCTTTCAAGAAAAACAGATTACTTGGTAATAGGAGAAAATCCCGGTTCAAAAGTGGACCAAGCGAAGAAATTAGGCGTAAAAACATTAACTGAAAAAGAGTTTCTAAAGATGATTAAAACTAAACCGAGTTAAGCAATTGCTTAACTCGGTTTAGCACAAATTATGTTAAGGAATTTAAAGAACTTAGACTGGATACTCATAATTTCCGCCATCCTCTTGGTCGGGATTGGGTTATTATCAATTTACAGTTCTTCTTTGGGTAAAGAAGATTTTTTAAACTTCAAAAAACAAGCTGCGTTCTTTGGAATAGGAATTTTTTTGATGTTTTTCTTCAGTTTTTTCGACTGGAGAATCTTTCGGGAGAATTCTTATTTGGTTTTAATTATCTATGTGATTTCTCTTTTGAGTTTGATTGGTTTATTCTTTTTTGCCCCTGAGATAAGAGGAGTAAAAAGTTGGTATAAATTGGGTCCTTTTTCCATTGACCCAATTGAATTTACCAAGATTGTTTTAATAATCGTTCTGGCAAAATATTTTTCCACTCGGCACGTTGAAATGTACAGAATAAGACACATTTTACTTTCCGGCTTTTATGTTTTTCTTCCGGCGATTTTAACTTTTCTCCAACCAGACATGGGTTCGGTTCTGATTCTAGTTGCTTTGTGGATCGGCGTATTGATTGTGTCTGGCATCAAGCTGCGACACTTTTTGATTTTATGTTTCTGCGGTTTTTTAATTTTGGCCCTAAGCTGGTTTTTCCTTTTGAAAGATTATCAAAAAGAAAGACTCATCAGTTTCGTTGAACCCATTGATCCTTTGGGCATGAGCTGGAGCCAGAATCAGGCGGAAATTGCCATAGGCTCGGGAGGAATTATGGGACAGGGTTTTGGAAAGGGTTCCCAGACTCAATACGGCTTTTTACCGGAACCCCAAACCGATTTTATCTTTGCCGCCATTGCCGAAGAGTTCGGTTTGGTTGGCGTATCGGTTCTTTTTCTCCTTTTTCTCCTTCTTTTGTGGAGAATTTTCAAAATTGCCATAAACAGCGAGAGTAATTTTCCTCGTCTTTTCAGTACGGGTCTGGTCATTATCATAATTTCCCAGATTTTCATCCATATCGGTATGAATTTGGGCATTCTACCCATTATAGGCATATCTTTGCCTCTGGTAAGCTACGGTGGAAGCGGTTTGATAGCCATTTTGGCGGCTCTTGGGGTGGTTCAAAATATAAAAAATAACCCCTAATTTTGGATATCCGATAACGAAAAATTATCCACAATAAAAGCCCTTGACAGGGCTTTTTATTCAAGGGAAAATACAATAATCTGTGCGTTAGACAAGTGTTCATTATCGGATATCAAAAATAGAAGGCCCCCCAAAACCATTCCTCAATCTAGGTCGAAAAAAGAAAGAAGCGGTTTTATATTACCAAACTTCCGTATGGAAGTAAGGTTATAGAAGAAAATATCATTTTCTTCGTAGGGAGCCTTCTAAATAATTTTCACTGATTAAAACGAATTTGTCAAGTAGCAAACTTCCATACTTAATTAAAGATTTTTATATGTGGAAGTGAAGCTCGAAAAGAAGATCGTAATCTTCTTTGAGAGAAAATAAAATGCCCGACTCGAATTACATATCGTTACAGGAAGCAACTCAATTATGCAATTACACGCAGGAGTATTTGTCATTGAGAGCGCGTCAGGGAAAATTGAAAGCGGTGAAATTCGGGAGAAACTGGGTGACGAAAAGAGAATGGCTCGATGAATATCTGTCCAAAGTTGAAGATTACAACAATAACTTAGAAAACAATAACAAAAAAGTTTTTTTATCCGGCACCACTTTTATAAAAGCCGGTCTTCCTCCGTCAAACTTGCCGGTGGAAAAAGTGTCCACGCTCCGATTCGGATTCGTCATGGCACTGGCCTGCGTTATGTTGATAGCAGGTGTTGCCTTCGGCAAAGAAAGTTTCAAAAATGTTCTGGCGGATATCTCTCCCCTAGTGCACGAGGCCAGCCAAAAATTCGATGGGGGAGTGGCGGATTTAGCCAGCACCATGAACGTGGCGGGAGATGCCATTGTTGAAGAAATGATTGACAGCACTTCCGATCTGCTCTTTTCTTCAAACCAAAGTTTTGTTAATGTCGGCTACCAGTTAGCTGATGTTGGGGGAGCTATACACGACATTCCTCAGCGGGTTTCTAAAAGTTATTTTGGCGTCAACGATTTAGCAGAAAGAAAGTTGAAAGGACTCGCTCTTTATACTTATACGGTATTGAGCGCTTCGGGAGACATTATTATTGAAAGGATGGTGGAAAACACCGCTGAGGCGTTTTTCTCCGCAAACCAGAGTATTGTCAATGTCGGTTCTTCCGTTAAGAATGCGATTTCTGACGGCGTACAGGGCTATAAAAGTGCCAACGATTTCGTGGAACAAAAATTAAAAGACGCGGCGCAGGACTACGTGAACGCAAACGAGTTTGTTGAAGAAAGTCTTCAACAAGCGGGTCAAGCTATCGCAAAGCCATTCGTTAAATCGTGGCAGTTTATTACCTCGCCCTGGAGGAAGACAGCTATGGAAGAATTTGTGACTGAAGAAGAAGAAATCGCCGAAGAAGAAATTGTCAAAGAGGAAGAAGCCAAGGAGATAACTCAGATTACGGAGGTCCAGCCCATAAAGGAAACAGTCGTGGAAAAGACGGTAATCAAGGTGGATGACGAAACAAAACAGCAGGTTCAAACGCTTCAAAGCCAAATAGAAACCCAATTTCAACAGATAAGCAATCTGCAGAGCGATATGGAGAGACGTCCTACTGGTTTAGTTCAACCGGCAAGTCAGCCCCAACCGATTGCCCAGCAGAGCTATTCTCCGAAACTCTACGTTGAGAACGGTCAAATAACCTTGGAGGTTGCTGGTACGGGAAATATTATTTTCACCGCTCCCAACAATATTATTGCCAGTAGTCAAAACTTCTATATTAATGGAAACTTAATCATCGCCGGTACTCAAACTTTCACGGCAAACAGTTCGTCTACTGCTTTGACGGT
>Ga0116202_10002388_pt1 | contig 11201 bp, 7 predicted proteins | sample LakKivw325mmetaG_FD_94479 | JGI IMG/M metagenome (GOLD analysis project Ga0116202, IMG submission 94479) | Anoxic lake water microbial communities from Lake Kivu, Rwanda to study Microbial Dark Matter (Phase II) - Lake Kivu water 325m metaG | ecosystem: Environmental > Aquatic > Freshwater >... | reverse complement strand
GTTCAGCTTCTGCGAGTTCGGTCCGACCCGGAGGTAGAAGCCCTTCGAACATCGGTACGGCTTGTCGCTGCCCTCGGGCACGTGGACGACCAGTACGTTGCCGACTTCCTCGAACGTAACGCTGAGAGCCGGGTCGCAGTGGTCAGCCGTGTTCAGCACCCGGGACTTCGCCTCGTCCAGGTTCGCCAGCCCCTTGATGGAACGGTCGGCGGCGACCCCAAGGAGGAGGCGGCCGCCCGAACCATTGGCGAAGGCAACGATGTCTTCGGCGATGTCGGAGAGCGCCTCCTTGAAATCGAGGCGATAGCCTTCGCCCTCCTGCAGTAGCAGAGTCATCTCTTCCTTGGTCATGCCGCTATCCTATGCCGCGAAGAGCCTCTCCTTGGTCTCTCGCAGTATTTCGGCAGGCTGGCCGATGACCTTGAGCGCCTGCAAGCCGCCGGCCTGTCTCACTTTGGGTGTGCGGAAGACCTCGGGGTTTTCCAGACCTTCGGTGCCGCCTTTGGCGAACTGAGCGGCAAGCGCCTTCAGCGTGGCCAACCGGTCACAGTTTGTGACCAGTTCGTCCTTCTCGACTTCGGTAAGTTGGAACGCAAAGCCTTCGGGGAATCGGTCGCGGTTACGCTTCACCGCCTGGTTCAGGGCCTTGGTTGAGACACCGTAGACTGTCGCGAGGTCGTAGTCGACCATCACCCGTTCGCCGCGAATCTCCAGAATCGCGCTGTCCAGCCGCTCGGAGGGTATGAGGTATCCGGATGGTCCCGGAGAGCGTTGCCTCGCGGAATCCTCTTCAGCCATTGGTCAGCATATTGACTCAGGTGTCCGAAGTCAAGCGCGCGCGGGGAGAGCATTGGACAGGGGTGTTGTGCTTCGTCCTCGAAAACCTGCTGTGCGAGCGTGATGCGAGCGCCGGCGACCAGCTTGTCCCAGACCCCGAGTTCGAAAAGCCGGATTACGACGTCGGCATCAAGCAGCGCTAACCTGACCAGAATAGTCCCCGGTTTCGTCGAAGCCGTAGTCGGCCAGGAACGGACCTACCTCCCCCCGCCTGATGCCCATCATCTCGGCGAATCTTCCCCGCGACAGCGTGCCGTTCTGGAGGCATTCAAAGGCCAGCGACACGAAGCGCAGCGAGTGACGGACCGGCCACTGGCCGCGGTCCTTTTTTCGCTCGGCCCGGTCGGTCTGCCGCAGGTTCTCGTTGGCGATTGCCTGCTCAACTGACCTCTTGTCCACGAGATTCAGGTTGTGCAGTCGCCAGAGCAGCGCCTCGGTCGAAACCCCAAACTCGCGCGCCATTGTGACCACGTCGGCAAAGGACAATCCACCGGATTGGAGTCTCCGTTTGAATTCGGTCCTTACCGTCTCCGATGGAAGGAGGAGGACCGAGGCGAAGTTGTTGGCCAGCTTTTCGTCGCGTGAATCCGACTCCGGCTCCTGTCGCGTCGCCAGCGCCTCCCAGGTCAGCAGGTGATAGAGCTCGTGCGCGATGTCGTAGTTGCGACGCCAGGGCGCGTCCTTCGCGTTGATGAATATGCCGGAGCCAAACTGGCCGCGAGTGCAGGCGGCGGAGCCGGCGTCTGCGTACTCAACGAGGACTTTGACGCCGTACTGGTCTTCGAGCACGTCTCTGAGCGCAAGAGCGGGCCGACTGCCGAGTTCCATGAGTTTGACCGTGCGCTGCGCCAGGTCCTCGGACTCGGCGAACGTGGCCGGAGGCGCCGTGCAAGTCTGCGGCAGGCTGGAGGGCTTGGCGTGGGCGAGTACCTCCAGTCGAGCGTAGTCATCGCAGAACTGCAGGAACCTGCGCTCGACCTTCACCCGGGAGGCAGCACTGTCGCCGCCCCGCCAGCGCACGGCGGGCCTGGGCGCGGGGGCCTCGGGCGCAAGGAAGAAGTCGACGCTTCGACCATAGGCTCTGGCGAACTTCACCAGTTCCGTGACTTTAACCGAACGCTCTCCCTTTTCGATGCTGGAGACAACCTGATAGTTGTTGAATCCGGTCTCCCCGGCAGCTTCCTGCAGGGTCAGCCCGAGTTCTTCCCGGGCGAGTTTCAGCCGGTTGGCGACCTGGGCGCGAAAGTCCATTTCCATCACGTCTCCTCGGAAAGTCCTGATTGCCTACATTATACCTTTGAAAAGAACATGCTGTCAAGATATGGTATAAGCTTTCCTTATAGCCGGCTTCAGGCCGCGAGCGCGAGCACTCTCGCGTCGATTGCCTCGAGCACTTTGCGGTTGCTGCGGTGGTAACACGCCGAGGGCCGACGGCTTGCGGCCAACGGCTGACGGCCGGGCCTGTTCTTGCAGCCTTGGCAGGGCTGGTTCGATGGTGAGTTTGTATACTGAGTTGGCCAGGGACGCTACGCGTTTTCCGCCCAAAGTCGTCCCGACCTCGGTTTGTGGCAATACGGCCTTTCGGCACACCACTCGCGGTCTCTGACCGGGCCGGCGCAAGGTTTGCAGCGACCGAGGGTTCATTCCGCAGGAACCCGGGCCAACCGGGAAAGTTTAGCCAGAGGATACAAGCCCGGCGACTCGGGATTTCTCCTAACTTCTCTATTCTCAATCTACTATCCCCTCCTTCCGAAAGTCCACCCCGGCATCCCCGGGGCTGCCCGGTGAGTTGTCGGGCAGGTTATCCCGACGGCAGTCAGGCAGGTCGTTTCCCGGATTGCCTGCTGGATAGCGTGGAGTGTTGTCTTCTCGACCGTCTGGCAGACCATCTGCCCGAGAATCCCCTTCGCTGTCCGGAAGACCGCCGTGTCGGCAATTCGGCCGACCATCGTGCAGACTGCCTGAAGAATCACCTGGAGAAGAATCCGGCAGGCAATTCGGCAGGCAATCTGACAGGCTGTTTGGTGGATTCTCCAGTGAATCATCTGCACGGCCATTCGGCGAGTCATCTTCAGGGCCCGAGAAAGAAAGGGATCGAGGGATCAAGAGATCAAGGGATCGAGTGTCCGGCGAATCTGTGGAATCGGTGGAATCTGTGGATGGTGCTGTTCGGACCTTGGCGTTCTTGGCGTCCTTGGCGGTTGGTCAGGAGAGGGACCGAGTGAGAAGACGGACGAAGTCAGAAGCTAGATGCTAGAGGCTAGAACGCAGAGCGAAGTCAAGAGCCAAAAGGCAAGAGCCAAAAGCCAAAACGGCGGAGGGCGGAGGGGCGATGTGAGATGCAAGATGTAAGATGTAAGATGAGAGATGTGACGCGGCCGAAGGCAGAAGTCAGAATGAAGAAGGCAGAGTGTTCGGTCGGGAATCTGTACTACAAGCGTGCAGGATCGTCGTTTTCGCGACGATGTTTCTCTCCGCCGCCTCTGTCCCGAGGTCGTCAGGTTCTTCTTGATAGCCGCCTTCGGAGCATTTTGACCTTTGGCTTTTGCCTTTTGACCTTTGACTTGCGCGTCCGACGCGCGATGTGGATGCTCTCCGGCCGGGTCGGCGTTCATCGGCGTCCATCGGCGGATGGTTGTTGGTTCTTAGTTCTTAGTTCTTGGTTCTTGGTTTCTGGTTCCCGCTTCGGTCACGAGGTCGTCAGGCTCCCGTTGATTGCCGTCTTCGGGTCATTTTGACCTTTGACCCTTGCATCTTGACCTTTGACCTGCGCGTCCTACGCGCGCTGTGGCTGTCCGGTCCGAGACCGGGCATCCTGGCGGGTGGCGGGAATGACGCTAGCGGTGCGTCCGGCGCCGGACTCTCTTCTCGGGCTTCGGCTTTTTGGCCGGCTTCTTTTTGTTGTTCTTGTCCGGTTTGGAGTCCTGGTGAAGCCGGATGAGTTCGGCCAGGCGCGCCATCACTTTGCCGTTGACCGTGCCGGGCGGGTAGACGCCTTTCTTGTCGGCTTCTCCGGCCGGCACGCCGGTCAGCAGTTCGATTCCCTCGTCGATGGTCGCAACCGCGTAGATATGGAACTTGCCGTCTTTGACCGCCTGCACCACGTCGGGCCTGAGCATCAGCTCCGGCAGGTTTGCCTTCGGGATGATGACACCCTGTTTGCCGGTCAGGCCGCGCGCCGTGCAGGCCTCAAAGAAGCCTTCGATTTTCCAGTTGACGCCGCCGATGGGCTGGACTTCGCCCTGCTGGTTCACCGAGCCGGTAACGGCGAGGTCCTGCCGGATGGGCAGGCCGGAGAGGTCCGAGAGCAGGGCGTAGACCTCGGTCGAGGACGCCGAGTCGCCGTCCACCCCGCCGTAGGACTGCTCGAAGCAGATTGAGGCGGACAGGATGAGCGGCTGCCGGCGCGAGAATTTCTGGCGCAGGTACCCGGTGAGGATGTAGATTCCCTTGTCGTGGGTCGGGCCGGAGAGCTGGGCCTCGCGCTCGATGTTGATGATTCCGGCCGAGCCGACCCCGGTCTTGGCGGTGATGCGGGTCGGCAGGCCGAACGCGTACTCGCCGGTGTCGTAGACCGCGAGCCCGTTCACCTGCCCCTGTTTCTCGCCGGTGGTGTCAATGAAGATTGTTCCCTGCCGGATGGCCTCCTGCAGTTTCACCTCGGATAGCCGCACCCGGTCGCGCCGCCGGTTGATTGCCTCCTGCACGTGTTCGTAGCCGACGGTTTTGGCGCCTTTCTTGCCCGCCCAGTGATTCGCCTCGGTCAAGAATTCGCTGATGATATTGAACCGGGTTGAGAGCTTGGTCTGGCGCCCGGCGATGCGGGCGCCGTGCTCGATGACGGCGCGCACGCCCGAGCGGTCGAACGGCCGCAGCTTCTCTTTCGCGCAGAGCGCTTTGATGACCTGGGCATAGTCGCCGATTGCGGTCTTGTCCAAATCCATCACCCAGTCGAAGTCGGCCCGCACCTTGAAGACCTTCTTGAAGTCCTCATCCGCGGACGCGAGCAGCGAGTAAATCTGCGGGTCGCCGATCATTATCACCTTCAGGTCAATGGTGACCGGCTCCGGCTTCAGGCCCACCGCGCCGAACAGGGCGGAGTAGGGGTCGCCGCCGGTAATCTCGAGCTGCCGATTGCGCAGGGTGCGCTTCAGCGCCTGCCAGACCCCGGCTTCCATCAGGGCGTCGAGCGCGTTAATCACAAGGAACCCGTGGTCGGCGCGCAGCACCGAGCCGGCCTTGATTTTGGAAAAGTCGGCCCGCCACTGCCCGCCCCGGTCCCAGACCCGGTCGATAGAGCCGAACAGGTTTTTGTAGGTCGGGTTGGTCTCGAAAACCACCGGCGTGGTCTTGACGCCGGAGTTGTCGACCAGCACGTTCACGCGGAACTCAAGGAACGGGTCCCCGGGGGCCTCGCCTTCCGCTGGCGGCTTCTGCCGGAAGATGTCGGGCCGGGCGAGGATGGCGTCCCGGACTTCGTCGAGGTAGTCGTGCAGCCCCGGCGGTTCTGCCGCGGACGAAGCCCGGTTCTCCTTCGCATTGTGGTTCCGCTTCTTGCGGCAGCAGCGTTCTTCGATGTCGGCCAGCCGGCCTTCGACCACCGGCCGGACGATGCTCTGGTCGAGTTCGGCAAGGGCGTCGCGGGCCTGCTTTTCGAGGTCACGGATTTCCTTGAAGATGGCCGCAAGCTCCGCATTCAGTTCCGCGTAGCGCGCTTTGATTTCCTCAGCGCGTTCGGTCGCGAGCTTCCCTTCTTCGACAAGCACGGGCAGCGCGTCAAGTTTGACCGGCTGCTTCTCGACGATGGGCGCAAGCTCGGGCTGGGCGAGCGGGCCGGACTGAACGAGAGCGAATCCCTCGGCCGCGACCCTTTTCTCGAACTCCCGCACCCGCACCCCGCCGCGCTCCTTGAACGCGTCGACAATCGCGGTCCGGCGCTGCTGGTAGGTGTCGCTTTCCAGCAGCAGCGGCACGTTCTTGACCAGAAAGTCGAGGAACGCCTCCATGTCGCGCCGGAACTCGTGCCCTTTGCCCGCGGGCAGCCGGAGCAGGCGCGGCTGGTCCGGGTCGCGGAAGTTGTTCACGTAGCACTTGTCGTCGAGTTCTTTGGGCCGGCCCCGCGTTGATTCGAGCAGGTTCTTGACCGTCGTGGTCCGGCCGGTGCCGACCGGGCCGGAGACAAAAACGTTGTACCCGATTGACTCGATTTCCAGCGCCATGTTGAGCGCGTCCACCGCGCGGCGCTGGCCGACGATTCCGGACGTGGCCGGCAGGTCGTCGGTGGTGCTGAACTTCAGGTGCTCAGGCGGGCAGGTCCAGACGAGCCGGTCGGGAGGGACTTCGAAAGGAGAGTGGTCCAGTGGCCCAGTGGTCGAGTGGTCAAGTTCCCGGGCTCGTGGTCTTGTCACCTTGTCTCTACCGTGCTTCGTCCCTTCGGCTTTTCTGCTTTTCATTGACTCCTCTTTCTAGTCCCGCGCGGCGACCTTCAGCCCCGCAAACTTCACAAACGGGACAAAATCGACGCCGTAGTCGCGCTGGGTGTTTCCCACCGCCTCGACGTTCCTGAACATCTCGTAGACATTGCCGGCAATCATCACATCTTTGACGCGGCCGGCGAGGGCGCCGTTTTCAATCTTGTAGCCGAGCGATACATCGAGCGTCACGTCACCCGCCAGCAGGTTCGACTGCCCGCCGCCGATGCAGTCGTAGACGATGATCCCCTGCTCGATGCCTTCGATGGCGTCTTCCTGCGCCGCGTCGCCGGTCGCCATCTCGATGTTGGACACGCCCGGACGGGGCTGGCTTGAGTAGTCGCGGGACGCGGACCCGGTCGACTCCTTCCGGCAGGCTGCGGCCGTGGCGGCGTCGAACAGGAACCCGGTGAACACGCCGCGGTCGAACAGGACGTTGCGCCGGCGCGGTGTACCTTCGCCGTCGAGCGGAGAAGAGCGCAGGCCGAAGTCGCGCAGGGGGTTGTCGGCGATGGTTATCTTTTCGTCGAGCAGTTGCCGGCCTTCCTTACCGATGAACGGCGAGGTCCCCTTTTCGAGCAGCTTGCCGTCCACCGCGACCGTGAACGGAAGCAGCAGGTTGGGCAGGGCCGACGGCGCGAAGATAACCGGGTAAGTCCCGGACGAGAGCCGCGCGCGTGTGCGCGCCCGGCGGGCGTGGTCTTCGATGCGGTCAACCACCGGCCCGATGTCGAGCGGCGCGCCGTTCGACAGGTTCTCATACTCCTGGATCCACACCAGGCCGTCGAGAACCAGCAGGGCGGATACCCCGAGGTCGAACTCGGCGCGGGAGAACCGGGTGTCGAGCCCGGCGCTGTTGATTATCACGACCTCGCGGTACACGCGGGTGAGATTGACGTCAAGCTTGATGTCCGGCACCCGTGCCCGGGTCGCATCAATCAGCTCCCGTCCCCATTCAATCATCCGCTGAGCCGGCAGCATGATGACGCGGTTGTCGAACGTCGCGACCCCGGGTTTCGGCCCGGGACCGGGGAAATCGAAACGGCACGGCTTCCCGTACGCGGCGGTCTCGAGCGCGGCCTCGACCAGGTCCTCAACCACGTCCGGGTTGGTGGTCGAGCTGAACCCGACCCGGCCTTCACGCACCACCCGCAGCCCGTAACCGTGGGTCGAAAGGTTCTCCTGCGCGTGGAACTCGTTCGCCCGGAAATCAACGCTCGTCCGGTCCGCATCCGAGCTGAAGACCTCGGCCTGCGCCATCCGTTCCTGGGCCAGCGAAAGTAGTTCGTCTTCCATCTCTATCAGTTAGCAGTTAGCAGGTAGCAGTTAGCAGACATGGCCCTAAATCCTAACTCCTCACTCCTAACTCCTAACCCCTAACTCCTACCTTCCCCCGATGACGACGTTCTTGATGCGGACGTGCGGGGCGCCGATGCCGACCGGCAGCGGCGACTGGACGCCCTTGCCGCAGCCGCCGAGCCCGCCGAACAGCACAAGGTCGTCGCCCATGAGGTCAATGTTCTTCAGGGTTTCGAAGACGTTGCCCGTCAGCGTGACGTCGCGCACCATCTTCGTCTTCCGGCCGTGCTCGACCAGCCACGCGTACTGGGACGCAAACGTGAATGACTCCAGCTCGGTCATTCCGCCGCGCGCGCCGCAGACGTAGAGCCCGCGCTCCAGCGAATCCATCATGTCCTCGATGTTGGCCTCGCGCGGCTCGATATAGGTGTTGCTCATCCTGACAATGGGCGGGAAACGGTACGAAACCGCACGGGCGTTCCCGGTCGGCGCTTCGCCCATCCGGCGCGCGCTCTGCCGGTCGTGCAGGTGGCCGGCGATGCAGCCGTCGCGTATCAGCTCGGTGCGTTCCGACTCAACTCCCTCGTCGTCGAACCGGTAGCTGCCGCGCTCGCCCGGCATCGTGCCGTCGTCGATAATCGTCAACTCGTCGGTCCCGTAGCGCGCGCCGACTTTCATCAACTCGCGCAGCCGCTCGTTCGTCGCCAGGAAGTCGGCCTCGCTCAAGTGGCCGAACGCCTCGTGGGCGAAGACGCCGCCCAGCTCCTGGTCAATGACGACGTCGTAGGTGCCAGCCGGCACCGGTTCGGCCTTGAGCAGGTCGAGCGCGACCTTGGCGATGCGCTCCACCAGCGGCTCGCGGTTCGCCAGCGACGCAAAACCCCGGGTCTTGCCGAACGAGTCGGAATACTCCTGCACGTTTGTGCCGTCGCGGGCCACGGCCCGGCAGGAAAACCCGGAATGGACCGCTTCCTGCGTGATGTAGCGGTCGTCGGTCGACAGGAACGCGGTCTCGCGGAACGCGTCATGGTACATCGACTGCGTGGTCGTGATACCGGCGGTCTTGAGCAGGATGTCGTTGTAGTGGCGAATCAAGGCGTGCTTCTCGGCCAGCGGAACCCGGCGCGGGTCCTCTGCTTCCGGCACCGTGACCGCGTCGGTGAACGGCGGCAGCTCGCTCAGCGTCTCCGGCCGCGGCGGCAGCGCCTCGACCTGCGCGGCCACTTCCTTCGCCAGTCCTTTCAGCTTCTCATCCACCGCGTTGAAACTGGCCGAACCCCAGTTGCCGCGGTGAAAGACGCGGATGCACCCGCCCCGCTCGAACGCCCGGCCGATCTCATCGAGGTCGCGGCCACGGTAGACAATGCGGGTCTGCTCCGACTCCTCAAGCCGTATGTCGGCGTAGTCGCTCGCTACGCCGCGCAGAATATCGGCAAGAAAAGGCTTCAGGCTGTCCATGACATCGTCGGTTCGGTTCTCAGAGACAACTCAGGCCCAAAAGCGTAGAGCCGAACGCGCATTTGTCAACAACCCGCGTCGCGCCCGGACCTATACCGCCGGTGGATGTTGGACCGGTGACCAGGGACTCCGAACTGGGAACCAGGAACCAGATGCCAGTAACTGCGAGCCCGTGCGGAGCAACGGCCGACCTGCAACCGAACCCGTGTGATTCGGGATAGTAGCGTGCGGCTGTCTGCCATGCCGGCGGCAACTAATGCCCGTGTGGCGGCCGAGCCATTTCAAGCTCGGGCCCCCCACGTGTAACTGGCCGTGTCTACCGGTTCAGGCGAGCTTCTGCCGCTGAACCACGTCAAACAGGTCGAAGGTGGGTTCAGCTCCCGCCGCACGAAAGATCTGGAGCCCGGCGACAACGTCGACCGAGCGTCGGTAGTTCTCGAATGCCTCGCGGCTCTCCCAGAAACCCATCAACCGCCAGCGGTTCGGGTCCTCCGCGCTCCGGGTCAATACCGCTTCAATCAGACCCGGCATTCGGTTCAGCAACTGCTTCTCCAGCGCCTGCTTCAGAGACGCCTGCCGGGCAGGGTCAACCTGCGCTTCCAGCGATGTCATGATCATATGTCCTCCTCTTGATGGCCATTAGACCAAGGAAGGCCGCCTCGCGGTTCCGATTGCGAGGCAGTTTGGAGAGGTCGTGTCGTGTCCGGATACCGGCGGCGTGCTCGCCAATCTGCAACCTGGAATGCCACCGGGGTGTCAGGCGGACGACGGTAGGGGCTTCGCTGTCCGCGGAGGTCCATGCAATCCCGCCGCGGATTACGCGAAAGAACGGAAGGCCCTTGTGGCTAGTCTACAATCGCCAATCGGCAATCGGGAATGTGCGTGGGCCGGGCCTGCGGTTCTTCCTCCCTATCGGCCTGAGCGGTGTGGCCGGGTTCCGGAATCTCGGCCGGCGCCGCGTGCCGGGCTTCAGCTCCGGCGTCTCGGCGCTTCGCGAATCAGGGTCGTGTCAAGGCCGGTCGCGCCGTACACGACCGCGCGCACCTCCGGGAGTGCGAGATAGCCGGCAGCCGCATGCGGGCTGAATCCCGCTGGTCGCCGGGCCTGGAGATTGCTCACGAGCCTGTCCACGATGAATCCGCCGGGCGCAAAATCGTCGCCCAGTCCCTTGTCAAGGGCCACAACGTCGAACGGGTCGGCAAAGTTGTACCATGCCTTTACCTCGCCCGGGACCTTGACCGGGCAGGAGAGGAAGTCCTGCACTTCCTGGATCCCCAACGGTGAGCCGATTGTAACCAGGCTGCCGACCCGCACGGACGAGCTCTCAGCCAGAGCCGCGAGCACTTCGAGCGCGACGACGGTGCCCTGGCTGTGAGCCACGACCGTCACCGGGTCACTCGTCGCCGGGAGGATGTCCCTCAGTCGTTGCTGTACCTTCTCACGCAGGCCCGGCTGAAAGAAGTAGGCGGCGACGTCCTGTATGAAATGTTCCAGGAACAACCGCGCAAGCGGTTTGCGCCAGGCTGCGGGCAGCGGCAGGATTCTCGGCTGCATGCCGGCGTCCCGTCGCCCCTTCGCTACCGGAGCCTGGACCCCCAATCTTGCCGCGAGCGCCCCGGCAAGGAACCGCGCGCCGTCGCTGCCCGCGGGCACTTTGGCCTCGCGCAGCAGCGCGTCGACATCGATTTCGGTGTCCGAGCGGATGGCTCGGGTCCGACCCAAAGACCGCTTGCCGTGCAGGAAGTCGGCCCAGTATGCCATGCGCGTTTGACCGTCCATTTCCTTGCCGAACAACGCCACGTCCCAGTCGTGCTTCAGGACATCGGGAGCCGGCTGCACACCGATGCCGTGAACGTAGATCACGGGCCAATGCCCGGTCTCTTGGCCGGCGGTGGCCATCTTCCGGCCGCTGCGAAGTCTACCTTTGCTGCTTGTCATGCTTACCTCCTTCGGGTTGAGGAATTGCCCGATTCGAGCGGCGGGACTGGTTTGCGCAAATCGTCGCGCGGCACCAGACGGCCGTCGCATCAGCTCCCCTGCCGCTCATCTGGTCTGCGTCCGTCGTACCGGCACAAGCCATGGAAGCAATCTAGTAGACCTGGCCGGCAAGTCAAGAGCGATCGGGAACCCGTAGAC
>Ga0116202_10002384_pt1 | contig 11203 bp, 9 predicted proteins | sample LakKivw325mmetaG_FD_94479 | JGI IMG/M metagenome (GOLD analysis project Ga0116202, IMG submission 94479) | Anoxic lake water microbial communities from Lake Kivu, Rwanda to study Microbial Dark Matter (Phase II) - Lake Kivu water 325m metaG | ecosystem: Environmental > Aquatic > Freshwater >... | reverse complement strand
GGGTGGGCATCGGAAGCGTCCGGCGTCGTCTCGTTCAGCTTCAGCGGATCGCCGTTCGAGTCCGCCGGCGTGCAATGGGCGACCGCCGAGGGGCCAAGCGATCTCGAATCCGTGCTCGCCGACTTCCTGATCGCCCTGGAACGGTCGGCCGATCGGATCGAGTTAGCCGGGCCGCCCACCGAGACGATGATGGAGGCTCACTCGGTGCTCTGCCGGCGCTTCGACGCCGTGACCGGTGACGGTCCGCTGTCGGCCGTTGCAGCGGCCCTCTACTGCGAGGAGACGAGCCGCGCGTTCGTGATCTACCACGCCGTCCATGCCAGGCTCACCGACTGGCTCGATCCGATCGACGAACTCACACGACTCGTCGAGTCGTTCGAGTGCCACGAGTGAGGGCGCGACGAATCCATAGCGGATGCGGGGTGGACCGAAGCTTGGGCGATGGTAGGCCCCTCCACCTCTGCCAGACTTCCGGCTGCCCGGCGACATCTCGGCCGGCAACCGATACGAGGAGCGTGACCTGGTGGATTCGCAGTTCTGGCTCAATCCCGGCGAGGCGATCACCGTTCCGAGCGGTCCCGGGATCGGTGCCATCGTGAACGAGGAGCGGCACACCGCCCGGTTCGAAGCGTTCGGCTGACGATCGGGCTCACGGGCGACGACGCCTACGAAGACGGGATCGTCCAGATCCTTACCACGCCGTCAGTCGCCGATGCAGCGAGGCTCGTCCCGTCGGGAGAGAAGGCGACGTCCATGAGCTCGACGCCCACGTTGAGTTCCCGCACGATCCGCATCGTACCTGTTTCCATGATGCGGAGCTTCCGGTTGTCGCTGGCGATCGCCAACAGCGTCCCGCCCGGAGAGAGCGACATACCGTAGCTTCCGGGATACGACGGTCCGCTGTTGTACGTGCGCTCCCACGTCGTGGTGTCCCAGGCGAGCATGCGGCACTGTCCGGCCGAGATGAGCCGCGCACCATCGCGGGAGAACGTCAGATCGTGGTTGTCCCCGAGGTCCTCCGTCGCCAGCCACGCCAATCGATTACCGGCTACGACGTCCCACACGCCGAGGAACGACTCTCCGGCATCGTCGCGGCTTGACCTCCCGCCGCCGGAGGCGAGCCAGCGGCCGTCCGGCGAGAACGAAAGGGCGAACAGGTTCGAGTGGTGTCCGACGCAGTTGTGAAGTCGCACGTGCGTCTCGAGGTCCCAGATCTCAATCTCGTTCCAGCGGTTGACGACGGCGAGGAGTCGTCCGTCGGCCGAGAACGCGGCTCTCGGCCACTCGGTGTCCTCGAGCCTGCACACCTCGATCCGCCTCTCCAGTGGATCGACGGTCCAGATCTCCAAGCGGCGCGATGGGGCGTAGATCGCCAAGAGATCTCCGTTGGGGGAGACACCGATGACGCGCCCGATCTCGGACCGCGTGAACTTGACCGACGGCTCTCCGGTCTCGAGATCCCAGAAGGCCGCCTGCTCGCTGTCCGAGACACCCAGCAACGTGTCGGACAGGAACACGAGCTCGAACACGTGCATGCCGACGTCAAGTCGGCTCGCTTCGGCGAGTGAGGCCGCACTTTCCGGCGTGATGGCACGATCGACCGGCGGTTCCGTCTTCATCCACAGCATGTCGTACTGGTCCGCATCCGCGGGGATTGCCATGCCGACAAACACGTACCCCCCCTCCGGCCGGACAGCGGCTGAGCTAAGATGAATCGCGACGTATTCCAGCGCGGAGACGACCTGCTCCCAAAGCTGCTCTCCACTCGAGTCGACCTTGAGGATGAACCCGTGACGCGTAGACCCACTTCCCCCGGCATGGTCGCCGGAGAGCCGCGCGCCGCACGCGATGTACCCTCCATCCAGATCCTCCGTGACGTCCCAGAACTCGGTCTCTGTGCTTCCGTCCCCGAACCGCTGCAACCAGACCTCGTTGCCCTGCATGTCGACCTTGAGGAGGACCCCCTTCTTCGGGCCGGCGTTCATCGATTGGATGCCGCAGACGAGGACGTTTCCGTCCGAGGTCAGGATCAGGTCGAACGCGCCGTCTCGTTCCCCCGGATCCAAATCCCAGCTTCGAGACCATTCAAGCTCTCCCTGCGCGTCCGTCTTGAGCAGGACCACGTCGCGATCGTCGAGCGTCTTCGCCTCCCAGCCGGCGACCACGTAGCCGCCATCAGAGGTCTCGGCGACGCCCCACGGGAGGTAGAGCATCTCGTCTCCGTGGGTTTGAGACCAGACCTTATTCCCCTCCGAATCGGTCTTGACGAGGAAGATCCTGCTCTGATAGAGGTAGACGCCGTTTCGCCTCGACGGTTGTTCGTCGGCGAGGCTCCCGACCAGGATGAACCCCCCGTCGGAGGTCTCGCGGACCATCTTGCCGATGTCCTGGCCACGCCCACCGAACGTGCGGGACCAGACAAGATCTCCATTGTCGTGAATCTTGATCAGGTGAATGTCATCCTCGTCTCGGGCGTACGACCCCACGGTCTGCCCCAGGATGGCGAATTGGCCCTCGTCTACCCGGATGGGGGAGTAGAGCATGCCGTCGATGTCATCGTTGTAGTCGCGTTCCCACAGGACGTTTCCTTCCGGATCGAGGCGCAGCGCGCGTCCGACGCCGGGGACGATCCGATGAGAGAGCCCCGTGTTGTCGGCCTGGCCGACAACCAGGCTCCCACCGTCGGTCAGCAGCACAAGGTCGTAGCCGGAGTCCCCGAGTTGCCCGCCAAACGTGCGGAGGGTCGCCGCTCCCAAGGGGGCGGAGAGCATGATACGCAGGGGCTCCGAGACGTGGGAGCTTGCCGTGGCGGAGGCCGCCATGGCCCACACACCAATTCCGACTGAGATTGCGACGTAGAGCGATCGTCGAATCGAGCCGCACGTCATCCCATTCCTCCTTCTGCCTGCGGTGTGCGCAGGAACCTGCCGGAAGCATCGGCCAAGCCCTTGGGAGGCTCGCCGGACGGCCTTACTTGCCTAGTTGGCGGCGTCCGCCTGCGTTCTCAACTCCTCCACGAACGACGTATCGACCCAGTAGATGCCCTCGCCGAGGAAGAACATGTATTCGCCGTCAGGAGAAAGCGCCAAGAAGCCGCCGGATCCAAAGGGGACTCGGATCCTCTCCGTCCAGGATCCGTCAGGCTTCTTGTAGCTCACGTAGAGCTCGTCGGTGAACCCGCCCTGCGTCACGGCGACGAGCAGGTAGGATTCGTCAGGCGCAATGACGATCGCGAGTTCGCTGGCCGCCGAGTCGAAAGGGTCTCCCAGCTCTTCGGGTTCGGTGAACACGCCATCGACGAACCTGGAGATGTAGATCTTCTCACGACTCGTGAAGGGGTCTCGGGAGAAGACGAGCGATCCGTCGGAGGTCACGCAGTGCAGTCGCTCGATAGCGCGTGTGTTGATTCGAGGAGACACGGACACGGGGGCGGACCAGGCGTCGGCCTCTCTCTCCACGACGTAGATGTCCGTGTCGGACTCAGCGATCGGGTTGCTGAGGTACTCGATATACAGGCGATTCCCGTCCGGCGAGAAGACGGGCCGGGACACCGGCACTGTGATGCCGTCCGTGAACGGAGCGATCTCGGGCGCTGTCCATATGCCATCCACCTGCCGCATGTAGTAGAGTCGCTGCCCTTCTCCCGGCGGATCGCTCCGCATGCTGACGTTCGTGCACCAGAAGAGCTCACGTCCGTCCGGTGAGAACACGGCCGCGCTGTGCTCGAAGTTGGCGCTGACGGAGACGACGCCCGGAGCGAAGAGACAAGGCGTGCGTCCCGGTCGCGCTTGGCCGAGGTAGGGGCCGGTGAGCTCTGGACGTGCGCTGGCGAGTGCGGATCCACTCAACGTGAGGAGCAATACACTGATCGACATCGTGGCCATGAGTCCCGCGAGAACGAGGAGACCGCGGCCAGTCCGTCTCGACCGACCCCTCCGATTTCGCGCCGCGTGAACTGGGCCGACGGCAATCCGCGAGGATTCGGCCAAACGATGCACGATGTCCGGGGCGCTCACGTCGCACGTACGCGCCGGCCGGGCCATCCCCCAACCGACCACGGGCGCCCTCAAGAACGGAACCACGTTGCGAGATTCTACGACTCGAGGCATTCTCCCTCCCCTCGCGCGCGGAGCTTCGCGGCCGATTCGCCGCTCTACTCCTTCGTCCTGTTGATCCACACCTGATTCGGCAGAGGAAGGTAGTTCCATCCCGTCAGCAGCGTGAGGAACCCAACGAAGAGGTCGTCGTCCCCGTCGCTGTCGAGATCCCCCACGGCGACGCCCCCGGCGAACCCCTCGCCGATTCGGATGCCGGAATCCGCGAACGCGTCGTCCGCGCCCAGGCACACCCGCGACGCCGACGAGTTGCCCCCACTCCCGATCGCCAGGACGATATCGAGGTGTCCGTCGAGATCGAGGTCGGCCATCGCGATCGCTTGCTGAAGCATCGAGCCCAGATCGAACGCCGCCGGGGTCAGGCAGCCTGCCCCGTCATTGCGCCAGACGTTGCGGCCTCCGACCCCGCCCGCGATGGCGAAGAAAGCGTCCAGATCGCCGTCGCCATCTCCATCCGCAAGTACGGCACCGTGGATGTGAAGGGGAACGGCGTCGAACGAACAGAACTCCGTCAGACGCCCGGTGCCATCGTTGGCCCACACATGGCCGGGCTCGTCCCAGCCGGCGGCAACGACATCGAGGTCCCCGTCGCCGTCCATGTCGCCGAGGGCAACACCTCCCGTGGGAGCGCGCCCCAGCCGCTGGCCCGAGTCGGCAAACGCTCGGTCGCTGACGTTGAGGAACACGCGATCCGACGTCTCCGTTCCCACGTAGACATCTGGTAGCCCGTCGCCGTTCAGGTCGCCAACGCCCAGAGACAGGCAGCCGTAAACGCCCGGAAGTCTCCCATCCTGGAAGAAGGTCCCCGTGCCGTCGTTCCACCACACGCTGACCGGCGCGTCCCAGGAGCCGAGGAGCGCGTCGATAGTGCCGTCCAGATCGAAGTCCGCCAGGGCGACGTAGACACCCGCAGCCAGTCGCTGGCCGGAGTCGGCGAACCAACCTGCGCCGTCGTTCAACCACACGATCGCGCCCACATCGAAGTTGGCCGCCACCGCGTCGAGGTCGCCGTCTCCATCGATATCACCGAGGGCGACCGCCCAGGTAGCCTCGTTGCCTAGGCGCTGCCCGCTGTCGACAAGCAGATCGCCTCCCGAAGCGGCGACCGATAGGCTCGCTAGCAGGCAGAGGCCTACGACAGGAGGCCACGCGAACCCTCTCCTCCCCATGGATCCTCCTTTGTGATCGGAGGCCTGGCGGAACGCCGGTGCTCGAACGGACACGGTGCTGCAGGCGACCCGCTGCATCGCCCCGTTCCCGTCGCTCGCCGTGGACTCCTCGGTTGCGTCATATATGCGTGCGCATATAATATCGGCGGTAAGCGAAGCGTCAAGGAGGCTTCTCTGTCGCTGGAGTACGCAATCCTCGGCTTTCTCGAAGTCGGCCCGAAGACGGGCTACGACCTGAAACAGCGGTTTGACCGATCGGTCTCCGGCTTCTGGCAGGCCGACCAGAGCCGCATCTACCGGACGCTGGAGAAACTCCGGGAACAGGGACTTGTCTCCCAGCAGATCGTCGCTCAGACGGATCGCCCGGACCGCAAGCCGTACAGCATCACGGAGAAGGGACGCGACGCGTTCTACCGGTGGATGGAGGATTGCCAGTCAGGTCCGCCACGCCGCAACGCCTTCCTCGTGCAGCTCTTCTTTGCCGGCCTGCTGAGCGACGAAGAGGCCATTGGGCTGCTGGAAGCAAAGAAGAAGCGGATTCTGGCCGTTCTGGCATCGTTCCCGCAGCGCTACCGACTGGCGCCGCAGTACGAGCACGACGAGCCGGAGCGGGTCGACTTCTTCCACTGGCTGACGCTCGATTCTGCGGTCCACATGCGCTACGCGTATCTCGAGTGGATCGACGGCGCGATCGAGCGGATCCGGCGCCGGGACTATGAGAAGGGGCGGGAGGGCGCCGTGACTCGATGGCCGCCGTACGAAGAGCGTCCGAGGCGTGCTCACAGCAGACTGGACGCGGAGAAGGCGAGTCAGATCCGATCTCGGATCCGAGAAGGAGATGCGAAACGATGAACAGAGCGAGGCGTTCGAGGATCGCTGGAGCGATCGGGGTATTGACGGTGATGTGCATCACACTCGGCGCCCTGGTCGGAACCGGCGCGATCCACCTTGGCAAACAGGCGGACAATCTGGTTGCTGCGGCGACGGATGCTGCATGGGCTTCGATCGACACGGCGCGTGTCCGGGAGGAGCTCGCAGCGATCGGGCTGTCCGGCGCTCCCGAGAACGTCATCGCCACGCTGTCGACCCTTGAGAAGGTCGACGACTATCCGATCTACACGATGCGCTACTTCGGACCCTACATCAGGGCATCGGAGCTGCAGGCCCAGTACGGCTCGCGGGATGTGCGGACGGAGGGGGAGCCCGGATGGGCCTGCTCCCTGTTCGCCGCCGTCGGCGATCCGGAGGGGCCGGTGTTTGGCCGCAACTTCGACTGGGAGTACAGCCCGATCCTCGTCGCGTTCCTCGAGCCCGAAGAAGGTCATCGATCGGTCATGTCGATCGACCTCGCCTATCTGCTCGAGGAGGATGTGGTCGGCCGTCTTGACACCGTGTCGGTCGAGGAGCTCCTGCCGCTGCTCAACGCGCCGTTCCTCACGTTCGACGGAATGAACGAGATCGGCGTCGCGATCGGGATGGCGTCGGTCGACTACGAGTGCGGGTATCCGTCCGATCCGGACAAGCGCAACGTCGGCGATCTGCGGTTGATGCGCGAGGTCCTTGAAGCGTCGGCCACGGTCGACGAGGCGATAGCCTTCCTCGAGGGGATCAACCCGGTCAGCCAGGGCGGGCCGAACACCCACTACCTCATCGCCGACCGGACGCCCGCCGCCGCGTTGATCGAGTACCACGACGGAGAGATGTACGTGTTTCGAAGCCTCCTGGAGGCGCCGTGGCAGCTCGGCACGAACTTCCCGGTGGTGCTGACGGAGGGACATCCGCAGGGCAACTGCTGGCGGTACGACCGGATCGAGGAGGCGCTGCGGGAAAGCGGCGGCGAGCTGTCGGCTTCCGAGGCAATGGCGCTGTTGCAGGCCGTCTCGACAGACATGACGCAGTGGTCGATCGTCTACAACCTCGCAACGCTCCAGATGCAGCTTGTAGTGGAACGACAGACCGACGCCATCCACACGTTCTCGCTCGATGTCGCCGGGGAGTAGTCTCCATGAAGAGCCGGATGAAGACGAAGTGCCGTTGGGCCACAGGCGCCTTGATCCTACCTCTGGCCCTTCTCATTGCTGCTTCTGTAGAGGCGGCTGACGCCTACTTCGGCCTCAAACCGCCCACCGACGCGCCGGAGATCTTCGCCTTGGGAATCGTCTCCTGTGCGGGAGATCGCCTTCGTGAGTGCAGCATTTCGTTCTGGCCCGACGGTCTGCGGTGCTTCTTTGCGCGGTTCGGTGACGGCATTCCTGACCACACCGTGTTCGAATCCCATTGGACGGCCGAGGGATGGGCTTCGCCCGCACCTTCCTTGCTCTTCCCGGACGTGGCGTGTGAACCCAGCCTGTCGCCCGACGGCGAGCGAATCTTCTACGCACCTCCGAATCCACATGCCGGACACGGCTCGCACGTCCTCCATATGCTGGAACGAGAGGTGAGCGGATGGAGCGCTCCTCGACCGCTCTTCCCCGGGTTGTACGCGTCGGCCGACCTTGAGGGCACGCTCTACTACACCACCTTCCGACAGAACAAGGATCACATCGCCTATCGACTGCCGGACGGGGGAGGGTACGGAGAAGAGTGGCTCGTCCAGGCGAACGTGTACGATCCGCGGCACGAGGACGCCCACCCGTGCATTGCCCCCGACGGTAGCTACTTGCTCTTCGACTCCAGTACGCGGCCTCGTAGCGGAGCTTGCCGCTTGTATGTGACCTTCCGGATGGAGGACGCGACGTGGACCGAGCCGGTCAATATGGGACCCGTACTGGGCGATCTTCCCGCCGCGCTCGCGCGGCTCAGTCCGGACGGACGAGCCCTGTTCTTCAGCGCAAACGGCGAGATCTACTGGATCGATGCGTCGGTCGTCGAGACCTTACGATGAGGGTAGAGGGAACAGGGCGGATGCAGACTACATCGGAGTGAAGGACACGCGATGAGGAGACTGCCTAGAAGTCTGGTTCTCGCGATCGTCACTGCGTTCACTGTGGCGATCATGGTGGCAGCGATGGAAACGTGGATGAAGACGTACGGAGACGGGCAGGGCGACATGGGGCACGACGTCTTGCTCCTCGGCGATGGCGGGTACCTGATCGTCGGCGAGACAACCAGCGGCAGCGGGCACGAGGCGGCCCCTCGTCTCTTACTGCTCAGGCTGAACGCCGCCGGCGACGTCGTCTGGGAGAAGACCTACGCTGCAGGCCGCGCCTCGGCGGGCGCAGGGCTCCTGGCCGAGACGGACGGCGGCTTCATCATCGCCGGGACGATCCAGTCCGACGACGGTGACGACGCAGACGCCCTTCTCCTCCGGGTCGATGCGGACGGAAACGCGTTGTGGTGGAAGACGATCGGGAGCTCCCGCGACGAATTCATTCACACGGTGCGGCGCACCGACCGGGGGTACCTACTCGTCGGCGACAGCGTCGACCCGAACGACGTCATAGCTGATCCCGGGGCGGCCGGATACGCCGGGTTCGCGGGGCGGAGCAACGTGTACGTCGCAGAGGCCGATTTCGATGGAAACGAGATCTGGTCCCGTCGATGGGAGACGGACGACAACGTTCTCTCCGGCGGCGGAGCGGTGGCCGTCGACGGGGGCATCGTGATCCTGGCCCACATCCTCCGCTACCCGATCGAGGACGACGACATCCTGCTGCTCAAGTTCGATCGCCATGGTGACGAGCTCTTGTGGTCGCGCACCTGGACCGCAGGCGACGCGTCCGGGTACGACCTACTCGCGACGAGCGACGGCGGGTACCTGATCTCGGGCGTCGTGTCGTTTCCTGACGATCCCGCTCGCGCGAAGCTGGACGCCCTACTCATCAAGGTCGACGCAACTGGGAACGAGATCTGGTCCACGACGTACGGAGAACCCGACAAGATCGAGACCGCACACGTCGTGACAGAGACGTTCGATGGCCGCTACGTCTGCGCCGGCTGGCAGATGCGCGACTTCCACACATTCGCAGACGACATCCTGCTAGCTGCGTTCGACCAGGATGGCGCGCTCCTGTGGCAGGACGTCACGCCGTCCCCGGCGCACAACCTTCACGAGGCGCTCGTCCAGCACCCGGACGGATCGCTCGTCATCGCTGGCTCCGCCGCGCGACCGGGCCGACCGTTTCGCGTCCAGTTGATTAAGACCGATCTATAAGGGGAGTGAACAAGGTGTCAGAACCTGCGAGACAGAGGATGGTCGCCTTTGCGCTGATAGCTCTTGTGTCAGCGGGTCTGCGTGCCGCCGCGGAACCGCTGGAGATCCCCTGGGGCACGGCCCCGAGGATCGACGGCATCTTCGGGCCGGCGGAATGGGAGGGCTCGGCGACCGTCCAGATGGAAGCCGGCCACGGCACGATCGAGGTGCACGTCCATCTGGTGCATGATGGCCAGCAGCTCTACCTCGCGTTCGAGTACGTGAAGAACCCTCGCAACGAGCACATCTACCCCGAGATCCTCGTTTCTCCGAACGCTCTGAGGACCGCGGAATGGGACAAAGATGACTGGTGGTTCCACGTGTCGGGCACGAACTGCGACGCACATGGCGGGTACGACGACTACTCGCGCTGCGAGCCCACTCGGCCGCTGTGGCTGGGACGGCCGAACTACCGAGCGGGCTCGCGTGTTTGCGCAACCGAGATTCGAATTCCGCTCTCGATGGTCGGAATCGAGCCTGAGGCGGCCTTTGGGTTCGCCTTGAGCGTATGGTGTGCCCCGAGCGAGGCGCGCGGCTATTGGCCCGACAGCGCCTCGATTGGCAGCCCGGCGACGTGGGGCGAGGCGGTCCTCTCGGCGATGGCGGTCGAGCGGATCGCGTTCGACTCGGACCGGGATGGCAACGTCGAGGTCTACGCGATGAACGCCGACGGCTCGGACGTCGCTCGGACCACCGACCATCGTGCGGAAGACGAGGGCGCATCCTGGTCGCCGGACGGCGCCCGACTCGCGTTCGTCTCTTCACGATCCGGCTCCTTTGACCTGTGGCTGATGAACGCCGACGGCAGCGAGCCCCACGCCATCCTTCAGACACCGCACCTCGAGGGCCAGCCGAGTTGGTCGCCCGACGGATCACGCATCGTCTTCGTCTCCTTCGCCGATGGGGACGCCGAGATCTGCGTGGTCAACGCCGACGGGACGGGCTTCCGGCAGCTGACGCGCGACCGCTGCGGCGACTTCGAGCCTGTCTGGCTGCCGGACGGCGAGCACATCGGCTGGGCGTCCGACGCATCCGGCTCGGCGAACATCTACGTCATGCGCGATGACGGAACGGAGGTCGTTCAACTCACCGACACGCCAGCGAACAACACTCATCCCCATTGGTCGCCGGACGGGACGCGTGTCGTCTTCTGCTCCGACCGATCCGGCAACTGGGAGATCTACTCGATGAACGCTGACGGAACGGACGTGGCGAGGTTGACGTCGACCGACGCGTTCAACGGAGCGCCAACGTGGTCGCCGGACGGGACGCAGATCGCCTTCGAGTCGGACCGCGACGGGGACCGCGAGATCTACGTCATGAACGCCGATGGGACCAACGTCCGGCAGTTGACCGACAACCAAGCGCAGGACCGCCGACCGAACTGGCGTCCGTAGAGAACAGACGGCTCCTAGCTTGGATGGCTCAGTTGGCCTTGTCTCCTGGACTCGACCGGCCCGATCAGCCCCACGGCGAGTTCGCAGGCCCGCACGAGCGGCCGGAAGACCCCGTCTTCCGCCAACTCCCCGTGTCCGCGGACGCTCAGGTACGGGAAGGTCGGAAGCTCGATCGGCCGCATCTTGAACAGCAGACAGACGTCGTGCAGGCACTCGACGATCGCGTGGGGATTCGAGGAGTCGGCGGCGGCGGCCAGCGCGCGGCACCCGTTCCAGTACGTCGATCACGTCGTCCCCGATCGAACTCCGGAAGAGGAGGCCCGAGCAGCG
>Ga0116202_10002382_pt1 | contig 11209 bp, 12 predicted proteins | sample LakKivw325mmetaG_FD_94479 | JGI IMG/M metagenome (GOLD analysis project Ga0116202, IMG submission 94479) | Anoxic lake water microbial communities from Lake Kivu, Rwanda to study Microbial Dark Matter (Phase II) - Lake Kivu water 325m metaG | ecosystem: Environmental > Aquatic > Freshwater >... | reverse complement strand
CATTTATCGCATGTAACAACGAGCTTTAGCCCTTTTATATGCACACCTAGTTTGGGCAAGTTCACTAGATTTGGTCTAACAGTAGTGCTAATATCATCCATTCTATTCACTCCTTTTGTCTGGCAAATTAAATAAATAAAGCCTAGGGAATACCCTCACTATCACTGAATAGTGATAGTGAAGTTATGTTCTCCCTAGGCCAGAGCACAGCAAACAATTAGCTTTATTGGACTGCCTAAGAATGTTAAAGTTCTAAACCTCTAAATTTGTCCTTGATACCTATATATTTACTATTCTAGCAGACATGTTCACTATGTACAAGGTGGATTGTGATTTATAGCATGACTATCATAAGAAAATCGACAACTTGTTCTTAATTGCATCAGCACTACCTAGATAAAGCTGGTAACAGATGTTAATTAATGAAATTAGCTCAGACAAATCTGAGCTTTGATACATTGCTCCGTTTATTCTAGAGGTAAATTGGATATTCAACTTCGAACAAGGTCGGGTGGTATTTGGCGCTGGCTTATGCAGACGACGCAGAGATACACAGGAAAGTTAGCCCTGCTCTAAATAAGCCTTCTCCAAAGCCTTGAACAGCTTTCCATGATTGGGAACCTTCAAGTGGATAAGGTCGTGCACAATGACTTTACGGCGGAAATCAGCGGGTTGGTATAACAGACCCTTATCAAATGAGAGGTTACCCTTGCTAGAACAACTGCCCCATTTACGCTTCATTGGGCGTAAAGTAATAGACTTTGGCTCAACACCAATACGCTCAGCCCAGGCACGGACTTCACCCTTGAATATCTCTTCAGGAATGCTCTCTTCCAAGGGCGGGGGTAAATTTCTAATAGATGGTATCTTGATGTCACTCATGCTTCTTCCCCAGCGCGACCAGCAATCTTCATAATCTTTTCTACCATAGCTACTATACCTGGGGCATCCATTATCTTGCGTCCATCCGCGTCAGTTGCTGTATGCTCCCTCAACAATACACCAGTAAGTGCTCTCCGTATTTCACGCTCTTGAGCAGCTCCACTACGCCAATATGGATAGCGATTGAAGCAATCCTCCATCTGCCTGGCAATCCACTCCGCATTGGGCACGGCATCGCGATTGAGAAGCCAATAGATGGCAAAAGATTCTGGCTTCAGATTCATCTCTACCCGCTCCTTCTCAGCCAGAACTATCTCTCGGATGAGGTCCTCCAAAGCTGCAAGGGCTTCCTGGGTTGCCTGAAGCTGGAGCTGGTAAGCCTGCACGATGGCTTCTGCCCGTTTTCCAATCGTGAGAAGATAGGGTGCTTGAGCAGCATGCTTGGCAATCATGTCCTGAATGCTTTTGAGTAGGTTGAAGATTTTAACCGTGTCCGCAGTATTATCTCTTGACAGTATCTCTAGCAGGTTCTCGTTGATTTGGTAGGTTTGGAGGGTATCCTGGATGGCACTCCCATGGGTATGTTCCTGAACCAACTTGGCCGTTTTACGTGTCAGTTCTTTGTCGACAAAGACGCTATCGTAAGCAGCCCGCAGGATTTTGTACATACGCGATAGCAGGTCATAATCCTCCATGTATGGATAAAGGAAGGCGTCGGGGGAGATGATTTCGTAGAGGTCGGCCGTCTCGCGGAAGAACTTGTAAAATGCATGCCGTATTTCTTCATCTCGGAAATGAGTCAGGACCTTTTCCGTGGCTTTGTCTCCAGAAAACCCTTGTGTAATATGCAGGTATTCTGCTTTCGCTTGGTCCATCAATGCTTTGAATTGGTCTTTGAGCTTATCCAGCTCGGTGACGACCTGTTGAATATCAGCGACATCCTGGCTGTCAAAAGCAAGGGCTTTCTCTAAGTTTTCAAAGACTCCAACATAATCCAGGATAAAGCCAGCAGATTTCGACCTGCCATACTCATCTTCATAGGGGCGGTTGACACGCGCAATCGCCTGGAGAAGAACATGGTCGCGCATGGGCTTATCCAAGTACATGCAGTACAGTATGGGGGCATCGTAACCAGTCAGCAGCTTCTCGGTGACAATCAGGATTTTGGGCAGCTCATCAGGTTTACGGAATGCTTTACGAACTGCCTGTTCTCGCTCATCTGAGAGATGGTAGCGAGCAAGGTCAGCAGTGTCATTATGAGCAGGACTATATACTACGGCAGAGTATTCAGGTGGCAGGTATTGGTCGAGCAGGTCTTTATAGAGAGCACAGGCTTCACGGTCAACTGCGACCAAGAAGGCTTTATACCCCATTGGCTCAACGACATCTTTGAAATGCTTGGCAATATGAGTGACAACCCTCTGCATACGGTCACGATTCTTGAGCATGTTACGAAGGTTAACCGCTTTATCAAGGATGTGGTTCAGCTCCTCAATATCACTAACCCCCTCGGCTTCCATCAAACTAAGAAATTCCCTGTCCAGGGTCTCACGGTCCACACGCAGCTCGCTGGGTGCCAGGGTATAGTGCAGGGGAACCGTGGTCTTATCGTGAATTGATTCAGCAATGCTATACTTGTCTAAATACCCATTGGGGTCATCCCGCCCAAAGACAATAAAAGTCCCTTTGCCATATTGTGTCTTATCAATAGGTGTACCCGTAAATCCCAGATAAGTAGCATTGGGAAGGGCTGCCATCAGGTAATTCCCCAGGTCGCCACCCGTAGTTCGGTGAGCCTCATCGACAAGCACGAAGATATTATCTCGTGCGTTGATTTTCGCAGGAATATCATCAAACTTGTGTATCATGCTTACAATCAAACCACGACGGTCATTGGCTAGCAGCTCTTGTAGATGGGCTTTAGATTGAGCCACTTCTACATGCTCAAAACCAATAGAAGCTAGGTTGCCGAAGAGCTGTGCTTCCAGCTCGTTGCGGTCCACAAGCATCATGACCGTGGGGTTCTCAAACAGTGGCTCTTCGATAATCCGTTTGGCGGTGGTAATCATGGTGTAAGTCTTGCCTGAGCCCTGAGTGTGCCAAATCAAACCTCTATGTTTCTCGCTATCGGCTGCACGACGCACCAAACGCTCAACTGCTCGCATCTGATGAGGACGCAGGATGGCCTTGCTCAGCTCATCATCTTTGCGTGTGAAGAGGATAAAGTCTCTCAACAGTCGGGTAAGTCGTTGAGGGTGAATAAATGATTTGACCAGAGTCTCAAAATCAACTCCAGCATTTTCCTCACGCCAATTGAACAGTGATTTGTGCGAGGAATTCCATGTCGGACCATAGTAATACTGAAGTTGATGAGTCAAGGTATAGAGCTGCATCAAGGCTAACAGCTCAGGACCTTCACGATGGTATCGACGAACCTGGTCGAGGGCTTCGGCAATCCCTTCAACCTTCATGGCAGACTTGGTTTCCACCAGCAGGACGGGGATGCCATTGATGAAGAACGCTACATCAATCCGAATACGATGGGTACCGTTGTAGAACCGCAGTTCACTTGTAACTTGATAAATGTTCTGCTCCCACTTATCTGCGAGTAGATTTACATTACGCTCACGCTTCTCTTCGGGAACATAAACGGTCTTCAGTCCCCGCAGATATTTCCAGGCTTCCAGGTTGCCTTCGATGCGAGGTAAAACATGGGCAATCTGATTTGCCAGGTCTTCTGCGCGGGCTTGATTGACGATGCCTGGATTTAGGATTTGAACCTGGGAGATAAATACCTCACGGAGCAGTACGCCTTCTTCTCCCCCACGTAATTGGAACGCCTCTTCTGGCTTGAGATACTTCCAGCCAACCTGAGTGGCATAATTGACAAGTGGATATTGGACTGAGCCTGGTTCGGTACCAATCTTAGGCATGATTGACAACCTGGTTTATTATTTCAAAAGTTGGGTAAACATCAATATGCTATCTATAACTCTTCTTCTTGAACTAAAATCCATATACGTTTCAGAGGAAGGTCCGTTTGCACATCAACAGGCAGATGGTCATAATTCTCTTGCAGATGCTTGACCAAGTCATCGGAGTCCCATAGCCGTATCTTGAAATACTCACGGGCTGCTTCTCTATCCACAGAGCTTTTATATCCGCTCCAGGCAACTATCAAACCTTGTTCCGCATTGTATGTACCCATTACGCCTTTTAATTCACGTATAACACTGATATCAACTGGTGCATCAAATGACTTAACTTGAACAATGAGGCGTGGAGACTCAAAACCTAAAGCACCTCTGCCAGCGATGATATCAATACCGCCATCAGGTCCTTCTGGAGAAACACGAACAATATAGCCCTGAGCCTGTAAAACTGCACCAACCAGGCGGGCAAGACCATGACCTTTAAATTTAGCGTTGATACTATTTCTTATATGGTCACGAGCAAATTCCTCAATATCAGGTGGAATATTATGGTCGTTTTCATGTGGGCTATCTCCGTCTCCAATGCCCGTAAGCATCTTACGGATACGTTGTTCTGACTTATCCACATTTACCCTGTTTATAGTAGGTGGTGCGCTCAATGAGTAGAGCAGGTCTTTGTCAAATTTATCACGCGGCAATTCACCCAACCATTTTACTGAACGAAGATGCCTACTGATGGATGATTTATCATTTACATAATAATATTCACCAGTTACCTCACCAATGAATATCACTGCACGGCGCTTGGAAGGCATGGCAATTAAGTCCCCTACCTTAAAATTATGAAAGAAATCCCATAATTGGCGGGACCAATTCATTAAGGTTCTTTCTTTTTCATCGGGATAGGTTTTTCCAAGAAGGGAGGCAAGTTCATCGCGCGTTTTTATAGCCGATAAATCTTCTAGCTCATCCCAACCAATCGCGGTGACATTGTTTTGAAGAGCAAAATCTTCACGTTCTCCATATTTACCAGCACGCACAAGCCAGGCTGTCATAAGTCATCCCTCCTGATAAAGCCGAATATTTGAGAAATTAATATTGAGTATTCAATCAACTTGTACCCTGACCTTCCCTGTCATCAGGTGGTGGAGCAAGCTGTTGAAGAGGGCTTCAAGGGCAGATTTTCTTTGTTCTTCAGAAGATAGCTTATCATCCACTAACTCTAAGATGCATTGAATGTCTGCTTGAACTTTTTTCGATGGTTTTGGAATATGAAGCTGAGCTATCTTCCCTACGCCAATATATTTCATAGTTGATTGGCTTGAGGTCCTTATTATTTCTTCTTGGACATTACTTGAAAGTAGAGCAAATTTTAGGTAGTTGGGAATTACAATTTCTCTATCAGGTTTTATGAGTGCTAATTGGACGAATATACTGAAGTCAATATCAACATCAATTTGAGCAACATATCCCAATGTGCCCACCTTACTTAGTAGAATATCGTCACGTTCGGGTTTTACCCTGCGACATAATTCTTCATGTTCCTCTATAGAAATGAATTTACAATCTGAGAAATCAAGTCTACCTCCGCTAATATCTTTAGCCGTGACAAACGGTACACCAACATCCAAATACGATGGTGTTTTGTGTGTACCATCGGTTATCTTCTGTGTCACTAATTCATCCAATTCAACAATGTCCCACGCATCGGGCACCTCTCCAATCACACTATCCTTAAGCGAGACCTGGTCGGTATTATCGATGGGTACAGGACCATAGGTGAGGAGGTGTTTCATCATTGACTGTTTGAGCTCACGTGCAGCAGTGATGACCGTCTTAGTAGCTTCAATGGATTGGCGTAAGGTACTAAGCACGTGAGCAATAGCACGTTGTTCAGGAAGGGGAGGAAGAGGAATATGAAATTCTTGAAGAACACCTTTGTTTATACTTTTAAAGGTAGAACCAGTACCTCTTTCCTCGAGCCTATTCTTTGAATATGCTAGTTGGAAGAATAGAAACCAGTTGTCTAAGAGTTCATTCCCATCAATGCTTGCTAGCCCGCGCCCTATGCAAACTTCATCTTTAGCAACATTTACGTCACCTACTGGTGCACGAACAGAAATCAAGATTGAACCGCTTTTTGCCAACTTTTGAGGTTCAGAGCACCACTTTATTGGAGTAGGATAGATTTTCCCAAACTCAGCTTTACCTTGTAGAAAGGGTAATCCAATTCCTGCAGAATTATAAGTCGATGAAGGGGGGGATTGTCCCATTGTGAGTGAAGCAACTTCACCTAATTCAATAATCTCCCATTCTGATGGTATTGGACCTAGCTGGGTTTCGCTGACACTGTTATTCAGCATTATCTGCTACTCCCGAACCAATCCCAACTTAGCTAATACTTCCTTTAATATCTTATCCACCTCTTCCCGTTCTTCCTCTGCCTCCTGCAACAAGACCACGGCTTCTTCCAATGGCAGGACAGGCTCCTCATCATTCCTGCTCACATAGCGGCTTGGGCTGAGGTTGTAATCGTTGCGGGCAGCTTCTGAGGTAGTAATAACGGTGGATAATCCTTCTACAGCTTTCCACTCGTGATAGAGCTGTGCAATCTTATCTACATACTCATCGGTAAATTCATTCTTTGGGCGGCCTTTAATAAACTGCTGACTAGCATTGATGAGCAGGATTTCACTTGGGTGTCGTTTAGCTTTGTTGAGCACCATGATGATGCCTGGGGCAGTCGTGTTATAGAACAGGTTCTCGGGCAACAGGATAACGGCTTCAACCAGGTCTCCCTTGGCTACCAAATCGCCCTCAGCGAAGAGCTTGCGGATTTCCCTTTCTCTATTACTGCCCTGGTTACCACTGCCCCGTGAGACAGCTCCCGTATCCAACACTACCGCCATCTTTCCATTAGGCTCAAGTGAAGAGAACATGTGCTGTACCCAGCCCCAATCGGCGCTGGAACCTGGAGGGATACCCCTGGTAAAGCGTTCAAACGGGTCGTTTTCATACATATCGGTGGGGAAATTTTGGTTCCACATGGGATTAGCGGTAACGATATCGAAGCGATGCAGGCTGCCATCTTCCAGCAGGAAGCGGGGGTTACGCATGGTATCACCCAGGGCAATTTCAGCCTCAATATCATGAATGAAGGCGTTCATGCGCGCCATGGCGAAGGTAGTCGGATTAATTTCCTGCCCATAGACCTTTATAGGAGCAACGGTGGATGGCAGAACCTTGTGCCCATTCCTCTGCTCCCCATATTTCTCAGCCAACTCCAGGTGACACTTGATAAGTAAGCCTGCTGACCCGCAGGCAGGGTCATAAACTGTCATACCTGGCTGAGGGTCAAGCAATTTAGCCATCAGGACTCCCACCATGCGAGGGGTGTAAAACTCGCCTGCACTCTGTCCTTGACCCTCTGCAAACTTTCGTAACAGATATTCGTATGCACGCCCCAATATATCTGGCTCTACGTCATGTAATCCCAGTCGATACTGATTGAGCACCTGCATCAGCTCGCGTAAGGGTTCATCTGCAAGGATGCGTTGACCAGCAGTGGTGGCGTTGAAGTCAATCACGTCAATGACACCAATTAATCGTGGGTTTTCTCGTGAGACTGCTCGAACTGCATCCGTCAGTGTTTCTCCCAATCCTGTGGTGATTTTCACCAAACGCTGCCAGCGGGCTGTGGGAGGGATGTAAAAGCGGACCAGGGCATGGTCGTGCTCCACCAGCTCCTGGGCAATCTCCTGGCTACCGTATTCTTCACCCAGGGATTTAACTTCATCATCAAACACATCGGAGAGGCGTTTGAGGAATATCAACGGCAGGATATAGTCCTTGAATTTAGGAGCGTCAATAGGCCCGCGGATTTTGCAGGCAGCTTCCCAAAGCCAGGTTTCTAGGGTGGAGACATCGAGGTGTGAATTGTTTGGCATAGATATTTATCAATTCCTTGTGTAAAAGGATGGTAGAAATTCGTTTATAAATGGTCTACTCTATCTTACTTCACGAACCAAGAAGTGCCCAGAAGCACTCTTTGCCAGGGTTTCTTGGATGGGTAAGACAGAGCTTGATACTTGCATCTTTTGTAACTCAACCATATCAATAGGGATTATTTCTGATAATTTGACCCAGAACTTTACATATTGAGGGATATTTAATTCAGCATAATAAGGAGGAACGAGGTGATTTTCCATCACAGGCAATGTTTGTGATGCTATTATTAGTCTCGCGCGATAAGCGATGGATTTCTTACGGTTACCCTTGACAAGGTATACGAAAGTTATTACTCCTTGATTTACTTGGTCATTAAGTATATCCATATTGTGCTGAGAGACTGGAGAACCCATTTTGCCAAACCATACTGCGCCTTCATGTTGGATTACTTGATTGTGCGCGGTGATGGTATCGCCAGATTTTAGAAGAGTATCGGAGAAGCGGAGAAGAAGATGTTTAGGTGATTTGGTTGTCATAGTTGATATAAAATGGTGACCAGATTTCTGAGAGAAGGCGTACAGTTTATACAATTTCAATCCATGCGGAGCTGGTGGATTGCGATAAATACTTAGTTACTAGAAAAGGGCGTGTCTTATTTATTATATGTGATTATGCACTAATATACCAAAGTAGGAAGGGGGATTTATCTCTCCCCCGTTTTGCTACTACGAAACAAGGATTGACTCTGTTTCAAGTGCCTGGATAATTTCAGCAGCGGTATTGCGAATAAGCTCCAAATGCTTCATTACCATATCTGCATTGGCACCATGTAGGGCAACATAATTGGGACTCGACAGACCATCCAATCCGAAATGTTTACTAATTACATACGAGACCGCTTCAGCTTCGAGCTCCCTTTCTGTGTGCAACATCAACTTTGTTTCCTTGTGATGAAGGAGCTCATGGACGATTTCATGGATGAAAGTCTTAGAACCTGCCTTTGGGGAGAGGATAATGGTTCCTCCCATGCTTACTCCTTGCGTTTCCCCCTGTAGCTCTTTTACCTGGACTCGGATGCCTCTACTTTCTGCAAAATCCATCAAGCGTTTTGTCAGCAAGGCGTTTTGCTCAGGGCTTTTCCAGTTTGGTGGTTCTGGTAGTGGCTCACCATCAGTTTGAGAAATATCGAAGACATAGACCGTCTTGAAGCCAACCAACTTTTCCGCTTGTATTCCATCTTCATTTTCTTCTGGAACGAGCACTGGAGCCAAGATAGCTATCCCACGCTCTCCCCGACGGACAAATCGTTTCATGGAAATCCATTTATGGAAACCAGCAACCATAGTCGCATTGGGCTTCTCCATCAGGATGAGCCAGACATTGCACGGACTATATTGATGGAACCTGGAGCACATATCCAGATAACGCTGCATATCTTCGCTGACACGGGCTGCATCTGTCGCTTGAGCCAATTCCTGAATGCGCTCAGTAATCCTGGCCTTCAGTTCTACTGCTGAATTACGGGTTTGAATATGAGTATCCATTTCTATTCCTCCAATGAAATGAAAAGAAGGCGGTGCAAGCCTGAACCTGCACCGCCATTAGAATTTGGTTGTGGGTTCGATTAGATATATAGACCAACTGGCAACTCGCCTGACTCCATGAGCTCCACGACTTTCTTGGCAGTATGGATGGCAGTCTCATTGCGTGGGTCGGTGTATTCCTGTTCGGAAAGGCCAGCAATCAACCCAAAGGCAAAACAAACAGCTAGGCGTTGCAAGGTTCGATGGGTGAAGCGTAGTTGTAAGCCGACCTCTTTGCCTTCACGAAAGCCCTTGCCACCAAGATTGAGGAAGTCGTCTAGCATGGAAGCGAAGTTCTCCAAAGTGAGGGATTTGGCCAGGGTATAAACGCTGATGGTTTCACATGTCTCTTCGTTGCGTGAAGTCTCTGAGTTGTATGCTTTTATTTTGATGGTATTGTTGTCGTCCATTTTGGTCTCCTAGTATTAGTCGAACATGGAATGATATAGCTTTGGATTATTCCTTACGATTTGTATTTGCTCACGCAGCCAGGCATCGAAACCATCTTTCTGGATATCTGGATAACGACTGGCGAGAATAGTCATGATTTCATCGTCAGACAATTGGCGTATATAAACACTTTCTGACAGCCACATTGCAAATTCTTTCATTCTGCCCATTTCACACCTCCTTGCTTGTAGAAAATCTACCCCCATAGCTTGGGTGACTATAGGGGTAGTTGGAATAACGAACTAACGAAGCGTCTCATCAGCCAAGCGGATGACAAGAACACCAGGCTTAGGATTTTCGATGCGCACATGCCTATTAGGGTGGATACCTGCCCGAAATAGCCAAAGACCCATCAAGCGTAGATATGGCCATGTATGCTTGCGGTAGAAGTCACCCACTTCGCTAACCTTCAGGATACGGGTATTGGAAACTAGGGTGTTGGTCATGGCTCCCTACTTTCCATTGCACCACCCACCATCTACCTTGTGGGAATACCAGACACGACCATCCTTATCCCAACGCTTCATCTCGCATTGATGGATGGGACACCAGGAAGCGTTATTCTTGCCATTTCCATTACTCTGCAATTCATCCTTCTTCTCTCCATTGGACTTGCTTTCTGTCTGGTGGTTGCCATTACGATAGAATACATAAGGTGTGCAGCCATTCTTGAGCAGGTAACTTATGGCAATAGCAGCTTTCTCCAACAACTCTGAGCCAGACTCGCCACGCAGGGTGATTTGACATTCAAAGCCATTCGGGTCGATATAGCGAGTATTCCAAGAGGCGGGGGCTTCGGGAAAGTCATTGGTCTTGGGGGATTGATTATTGTTGTCGTTCATTGGGGTTCTCCTTTCTGAGAAATAGAAAGAGCGCCTCCCTATAAAAGCAGAAGCGCTCAATTGAATGGGGTAGTAAGGTTTAGGATTTGTCCAGGTTGACACCGCAGTCATCGCAGACCTCAGTCAGGTCATCCCATACATCTCCTGCGATGAAACGCATATTGCCCTGGAAGGAGGTGTGCTGGTGGGTGCACCCTGCTTGAAATAATAGCTTAGCAAAATCCTCAAGATTGACCCACTGGGATTGATTGCCACTACCTTCGCAGGTTGGGCAAGGAGCATAGCGAATATAAGTCTTACCATGACTGTCTTCGCACTCTTCAATGGGAAGATAAGCCTCGCCGTTACAATGCATGCACTTCGATAGAACCCTTACTTTGTACATGTTGACCTCCGATTAAAACGAAAATGCCCGCCTCTCAAATGAGAAACGGGCTTTGATAAGCCGTGCGTTATGGCATGGGAGGCAGGCTGCACGGTAGCCCACCCTCCACTCCCCTGGTGCCCAGGCGGTGCCCTATAGGGTCACCGACACCAAGAGATAATTATTTAATTGTAAAGACCCCCATGT
>Ga0116202_10002381_pt1 | contig 11209 bp, 12 predicted proteins | sample LakKivw325mmetaG_FD_94479 | JGI IMG/M metagenome (GOLD analysis project Ga0116202, IMG submission 94479) | Anoxic lake water microbial communities from Lake Kivu, Rwanda to study Microbial Dark Matter (Phase II) - Lake Kivu water 325m metaG | ecosystem: Environmental > Aquatic > Freshwater >... | reverse complement strand
ACAAAGGGTGTATACTGCCCGTTCACCGTTCCCGCCGCGGCTGTCGCCAGCGTCTTGCCATCGGGCGAGAGGGCGACGGACATGACGAAATCCTCGTGGCGAAACTCGGGTCCGAGCTGGCCGCTGGCGATGTCCATGATCTGCACCTTGGCCCGCGACACCCAGATCAAGTGCCGCCCATCTGAGGTAGAATAGACGCTGTACACCGGGGCTGCCGTCTCATAGCCGCTCAAAGTCTTGATCAACTGACCGCTGGTGACATCCCACAAGGACACACTGAGATCCTCCATGGGCACTACCAGCGTGCCACCATCCGGCGAAAAGCTCGCCATCAGCGGAAGCTGAGGCGGAAGCAAGGTGCGCACGACCTCGCCGGTGTTGGCATCCTGTAGGGTTACCTCGCCTTGGCCAGTGGTCAGAGCCATGGTGTGACCATCGGGTGAGAAATCGAGCAGCCTGTTGGGTGACGACACAGGAATGCTGCGCATCTGCCCCAGGTTGGAGGTTCTGGCCACGTGCAGCCCATCCTCCGCAATCACGCCAAGCACCTGGCCGCCAAAGGCCCAGATGATTCGGCTGGGGTAGCTTACGCTGAGTTTCCCTTGCAGCTTCCATGGCTTCGGCACTTGCGCAGGGGTGGGCACGACGGTGGGCGGCTCTGCGGTCGGCTCTGGGGTAGGGACAAGAGTGGGTGCCAGTGTGGCAGGTGGCACGGGCGTCGGAGGCACCTGGGTTGGTGCGGGCGCGGCCCCGCCACATGCAGCCACCCACATGGACAGAATGAGCATGGTCAGTATCGCACCTTGCTTCGGGCGACGAATTCTTGACGACATGGTCTTGACTCCTTCATGCAATAGTCGATGTGTTGCCCTCTGTGAGCGGGGCAGATGCCCGGTGCAAATCTAGGATGTAGGACTGCGTGTTGTTAGCTCACCAGGCGTTCAGTTGACGAAGCGCTCGCGACAGACCAGGATAGGGCGAGTGGTACTTGGCGTAGAGTTCTTGTGGCCCATTGCGCATGCAGACAGGGCGACTCGCAGTTTCGGATGTCCCGGCTCGTCGCGCCCGGGCATCACTCCAGTCCCAGGCGACTCCTGGGCACAGCCACCTTATCGTTTCGGGCGCGCTCGCCCTCCAGACCGGGCGCGTGAAGCACGAAATGCAGGTATCCCGGCGAGCTCGATAGGAAGGTGTGAGCTTCGCCGGGATCGATGATCACCGCGTCGCCAGCCGCCAGCTCGAGTGTGGTCTGCTCCACGCGCAGCCGCGATGTGCCGTGGGCCACGAGGTAGATCTCGGTGATCACGCTGTGGAGGTGCGGCTCGTCCACGCCGGCAGTGGCGTATCCCACTGACATGCTCAGGCCGGAGTTCCATGGACCGGCATACCAGCCTTTTTTGCTGGCAGGGTCTGCTCGTTCGATGCGCATGCGTTTTTACGAACCTCCCAACGCAGCAGCGACAACAACCTGAGACCGAAGTGGCCTCTCGCCGCTGTGTGTACGTGCATCACATGCAAAGGATCTCGCCCAATCGCTCTGCCATAGTGACCCGGACTCCCAGCGCCTGCTGTATGTCGCTGAGCCGCAGGTCATCGAGTGTGACTTCTCCTGCAGCGTCGAACATGCTGCGCGGCAGAACCACGAGTTCACCGAGCGCTCTCCCCCGCAGCGCCGCGATCACGTCGCGGGCCGTGAGCAGGCCCGATACCGTCACCGTCTGCCCAAAGAACTGGTTGCTCACGGGCGCGACCCGCGCCTCCGTGCCCACGAGAGATGTGAATTGCGCCGCAAGGTCCTCCAGCGTGGGCGCAATCAGCGCGCCGCAGGCCCATGTCATGCTGCGAGCCGAGAACGCAGTCGCTGGCCCGCGGCGTTTGACGCCTCGCCACTCATCCAGGAGTTGCCGGGTGAGGCCGATGCCGTTGGCCAGTTGCGGGAAGCCATCGTAGGCTCGCCCCGATGGCAGTGGCTGTTCTGCCATCAGATACAGTTCATCCGACGCGTAGACCAGGCCAACGCCGCGCTCCGCACGAAAGGTTGGCTGCAGCGATCCTACGTACGCCACGATGGATCGCGCTTCGCCACCCGTCAGGGTGCGCAAGCCACGGGAGCGATAGTGCGTCAGACCCACCGGCACAATGCCGATGGAGCGCACAGTGGGCAGCCGGGCCAAATCGCGCACGCTCCTTTCCAGCGCCAACCCGTCGTTGAGCGTGGGGACCACTACGATCTGCGTGTGCAGGTCGATGCCCGCACGCCCGAGTCTTCGCAGTTGGCGCAGGATGTCGCCGCCATCAGGCGTGCCTAGCATGCGCGCGCGGAGTGCCGGATCGGTACTGTGTACAGACACGTACAGCGGGCTCAGGTGCTGCTCTTTGATGCGTGCCCAATCCTCAGTGCTGAGGTTCGTCAAGGTGACGAAATTGCCATACAGAAACGAGTAGCGGTAGTCGTCGTCTCGCACGTAGAGCGTTTTGCGCAGGCCCGGCGGCATGTGCCGGATGAAGCAGAATTCACAGCGGTTGTGACAGCGCCGTATGCCATCGAATGTCACATGTTCAAAGGCAATGCCCAGTGGCTGCCCGTACTCGCGCCGCAAGCGGAGCGTCACGGAGGCACCATTGCCGCGTTGGATGAGCAGCTCGATGTTTTCCTCGGCGCTGTAGAGCTGGTAGTCCAGCACATCGTGCAATGCATGCCCGTTGACGGAGAGAATCACGTCGCCCGCTCGCACGCCTGCGGCAGACGCGGCACTGCCGGGCTGCACCTGGGCCACTTTGCCGCCAATGGAGGTTGCCATGCACGGACTACCTTGGGGTGGCCTGCAAGGGAACCAGAAACTGAGAAGTAGCTTGATCGAGGTCGCTGTACACGCCACGGTACTCGGGCGGCAGCAGCGCCGCCAGACGGAACATGGCCTCGCGCGTCATCAGGTGCATCTGCTCGCGGTGGCCCATGCCAGGCTGAGGGCGTAGGCAGAATGCCGGACCGAACACGATGCGCGCCGGGGTGCGACGCAGGCGCTTCCAGTTATGCTTGAAACGCTCCGCGCCGCTGATGGCCACCGGCACGATGGGCACATCGGCGCGCAGGGCGATCATGACCATGCCGTCAAGCCCGGGCTGTAGCGTAGCGGTCTTGCTGCGCGTGCCCTCAGGAGCCATCAACAGTCCGCGCCCCAGTCTCAACACCTGCATCGAGGCACGGATGGCCTCCATGTCCACCTCGCCACGCCGGATAGGGAACGAGCCGTACAGGTTCAGCACCAGAGCGCCGATGGGGTGACTGTAGTTTTCGATCTTGGACATAGCCACGATCTCGCGGGGCGCGAGTGCTACGGTCATGACTGGATCCAGGAAAGAGACGTGATTGATCATGGCAATGAAGGCGCCTGTCAGAGGGACGTTTTCCCGCCCCACCACCTCGAGCCTGAGAAGCATCCTGAACAGCAGGCGCAGAAGCACGTTGGCGAAGCGACGGAAAAGCGCACTCTCTCTCATTGCGCGTACACTCCCCGGTAGTGTGCCGGCAGCAGTTCAGCAATGCGGCGCATGATCTGGGCATGTGCGGCCTGCAACTGCGTATGGCGTGCCGTCCCGTGTTCCAACGGCCCTTCTAGGTGTAGAGGCGCACCGATGTTCACGCTGAGATATGGACGCCGCAAGTGTCTGAGCATGCTCGGCACAGTCTCAGTGCCGGTGACGCCAACGGGCAACACGGGCGCGCCGCTGCGCAGGGCCAGGTACGCCGCCCCCTCTCGCCCGTGTTCCATTGCGCCGCTGAGGCTCTGACGTGCCTCCGGAGCCAGGGCCAGCACCCTGCCCTCGGCCAATGTCTGCAACGCCCGCCGCACGACCTGCCGGTCAAACACGTCACGGTGCACGGGTATGACCCCATACAGACGTAGCAGTTGTCCCACGACAGGGATGTCCAGCAGATCCGAGAGTGAGATCACCTCGACCTCCCAGGGCAGGCTAGGGATGACCAGGGGGCCATCCAGATGCGCCACGTGGTTAAATGCAACGATCAGCGGGCCGCCCTGCGGCAGGTTCTCTCGCCCAACGATGGACCAGTGGGAGAGCGTACGCAAGAGCCCGCGCAGGCAACCCACTAACAGGCGGCGCCGCGCATTCAAGGATCGCGCTCCTGAACCAGGCGTCGCACCTGTACCATCACCTCTTCCACATCCAGGTCGGTGGTATCCAGGATGACGGCATCGGGCGCGGGTCGCAGGGGGGCAGCCTTGCGCGAGCTGTCATGCTGGTCGCGGCGGCACATGTCCTTCAGGATGGCATCGTACTCGCACTTCTGGCCACGCCCCACGTTCTCCAGGTAGCGCCGCCTGGCGCGCGCCTCGGCCGTGGCATCCAGATAGATCTTCAGATCCGCGTCCGGCAACACTACCGTGCCAATGTCGCGACCCACCATCACCACTCTGCCACGGCGGCCGATGCGACGCTGCTGACGCGTCAGCGCGGCGCGCACACCGGCGTTGGCCGAGACGGGCGAGACGCCCAAGTCCACTTCGGGTTGTCGCAGTTCCCAGGTGATATCCTGACCATCCACGCAGATGGTGTTCTGACGGCCGTCATCGACTGTCGGCTGCAGAATCTGGATGTCCACTTGGCGAGCCAACCGGCAGACCGCAGCGTCGTCTTCGACGGGCACGCCGCGCTGCATGGCTGCCACGGTCACAGCGCGGTACATGACGCCCGTGTCCAGATAGAGGTAGTTGAGCTCGCGGGCCAGCAGCTCCCCGATGGTGCTCTTGCCGGCGGCGGATGGTCCGTCTATGGCGATGGTATCAGGGTATGGCAATACAACCTCAGTCAAGCAGATTGTGTGCAAGCGAAGCAATGCGACGACATTTAGACAAGTCCTGTGCGTGCCTCGTTTGCGGCTGGATCAGGATGTGACTGCTTCCTTCAGGGTTTGGATTTCAGCATCTGTTAATGCGCGAGACTTGCCCACGGGTAGTTCCCCCAAAGATAGAGGCCCCATGCGCGTGCGAATGAGGCGGCGCACGGGATGGCCTACTGCCTCGCACATGCGGCGCAATTGGCGCTTGCGTCCCTCGTGGATGACAAAGCGCAGCCAAGTGCCGCCCTGCTCTTGACGCAGCACCTGCACTTGCGCCGGCCAGGTGAAGCCATCCTCCAGCTCGATGCCTTCGCGCAGGCGCTGCAAGGTGCGTTGCGTGGGCTTGCCATCCACCCAGACCTGGTACTCCTTCTCATGCTCGAAGCTGGGATGGATCAAACGCTGAGCAAGCTCGCCGTCGTTTGTGAGCAGCATCAGCCCCTCACTATCGAGGTCGAGCCGGCCGACTGGGTAGACGCGTTCGTCTGAGCGCACCAGGTCCACGATGGTGGGCCGTCCCCTGGGATCGCGCACGGTCGACAGGTAACCCGGTGGTTTGTTCGCCAACCAGTAGCTGCGCCGCGCTCCTGAGGCGATGGGCCGGCCATCCACCTCGATGCGATCGCTGTGCTCATCAACCCGGGTGCCTGGCTCCGAGACGGTCCGTCCATTCACGCGCACCCGACCGGTAGCGATCAGCTCTTCGCACTTGCGGCGCGAGTCTACCCCCGCGCGCGCGAGCACCTTGTGCAAGCGTTCCACTCGGATCGCCTCTCACACGTATGATAGCGCCCACACTGGCTGGCTATTTTACTCCGGCCACGCGAGCACGTCAATTGCTTGCAGCGCCTGCTGAAAGTACGCCGAATCAGGCAAGCAGAAGGGTAGGTCGCTGTCTTCCCTCGCTCATCCAGGGGAAGCGGCGGCCTTCCGCTGGTGGCCCTCTCTCAGTCGCCTCATGGGAGCCTCGCCATACAGCAGCGAGAGGCTACGCAGAGAGTTGGGGTGAGGGAAGGCTGGCGCAGCAGGTTGCCTGATCCGAACCCAAATGATATAATCGTGGTACGGTGGGAACGGAGGGGTGGCAGACATGCATGCACTGGCGTACTGGCGGGATGCAGGACTGGTTCTGCTGGCGTTCGAGGTCTTTTTGCTTGGCCTGCCGATCGGCGTCGCATTGTACTACAGTCTGCGCAGTCTGCGGCAAGCCCAGGTCTGGATCTTGCCCAGACTATACATCTTGCGTAGCTATGCAAAACAGACCCGTGACATCAGCGGGCGAATCGCGTCGGGCGTGGCTGCGCCTTTTGTGCTGCTGCAAGGTGTCATGGCCGGCGTGCAGCGAGCGCTGCAGGTTCTGGGCAGGAGGTGATCGTAGATGCTCAACCGAAAGGAGACACGAGCGGTGCTGTTGGGTGCCGCCATGGGAGGCGTGGCTGGCGCTGCGCTGGCCCTACTGCTCCAACGCCGTCCCCTTCCCTCACGTGGTGGACGTAAGCCCGTCCGGGCTGGGCAGGTGGTGCGTCTGGGCAGCGCCGTGGCCGCTGTGGTGCGACAAGTGATGGAGATGCTCGCCTGAGCAAATTGACAATGTTCGCTCTTGGAGTACAATCGCCCAGGATGTGAATGCGTCTGTCTGGGCTTGCCCCCCCGAATACGATGCCACTTGCTGCGGAGTGCAGGGACCTATGCGCGTTGTTTGCTGCCCGACCTCGCGCAGGGCGGGCACCCGTTCTTGGCGCGGTCAGTCGCACATTCGGCCGCGGAACTCATACTCAGGAGGTTTAAGGGTGTATCGCATCACAGCCAGGGAGGACCTGGCGCCCGTCACCAAGCTGTTCAAGATCGAGGCGCCAGATGTGGCCCGCAAGGCCAAGGCAGGCCAGTTTGTGATCGTGCGCATCGACGAGCATGGCGAGCGCATCCCGCTGACCGTAGCTGACTATGACCGCACTACGGGCGAGATCACGCTGGTGTTCCAAGAAGTGGGCAAGAGCACCAAGCAGTTGGGCACGCTGGGTGTGGGTGACCAACTGGCCAGCTTTGTCGGCCCCTTGGGCAGGCCTACTGAGATCGAGAACTATGGCACGGTGCTGGTGGTGGGAGGCGGAGTGGGTATCGCTCCCATCTACCCCATCGCGCGAGCGCTGAAGGAGGCGGGCAATACCGTGCTGGCCATCATCGGCGCGCGAAATCAGGAGCTGCTGTTCTGGGAGGACAAGATGCGCTCGGTCAGCGATGAGCTGATCGTGTGTACGGATGATGGCAGTTATGCGCGCAAGGCGCTGGTGACAGAGCCGCTCAAGGAGATCATTTCCGCGGATCGCAAGCCCAGCATCGTTTGGGCAATCGGGCCGGCGATCATGATGAAGTTCTGCGCGGCCACGACGCAGCCCTTCGGCGTCAAGACCATCGTCAGCCTCAACTCGATCATGGTGGATGGCACGGGCATGTGCGGCGCTTGTCGCGTCGAGGTGGGAGGCAAGACTCGCTTTGTGTGTGTGGATGGCCCCGAGTTCGACGGGCATCAGGTGGACTGGAACCTGCTGCTGGGGCGGCAGCGCATCTACCTGGAGCAGGAAAAGCGTGCCCTCGAGGTGTTCGTGGCCCAGCAGCACCAGTGCAAATGCTCTGCGGAGGGCAAGTAACCATGGCCAAAGTTCAACCCAGAAACGAGATGCCGCGCCAGGACCCCCAGGCACGCGGCCGCAACTTTAACGAAGTGGCCCTGGGTTACAGCCCGGAAGTGGCCTTGGCAGAGGCTCAGCGCTGTCTGCAGTGTAAGAAACCTACCTGCATTGAGGGCTGCCCTGTGCAGGTGCGTATCCCGGAATTCATCCTTGCCCTGCGCGAAGGCGATATGTGGGGCGCGGTCACGGCGCTTAAGGACAAGAACAACCTGCCCGCCATCTGCGGTCGCGTCTGCCCGCAGGAGACGCAGTGCGAGGAGCATTGCGTGCTGGGGAAAAAGTTCGAACCTGTGGCCATCGGTCGCCTGGAGCGCTTCGTGGCTGACTGGGAGATCGGACAGGGCGTGCGAACCCCTGAGGTTCCCGCGCCCAATGGCAAGAGGGTGGCCGTGATCGGCGCCGGGCCGTCCGGATTGACCTGCGCGGGCGATCTGGCCAAGCTGGGGTACAAGGTCACCATCTTCGAATCGCTGCACGCCCCGGGTGGTGTGTTGATCTACGGCATTCCGGAGTTTCGACTGCCCAAGTCCATCGTGGCTACCGAGGTCAAGTACGTGCAGAGCCTGGGCGTGGAGCTCAAGCTCAACAGCGTGATCGGCAAACTGTTCACCGTGGATGAGTTGTTTGCCGATGGCTACGATGCCATCTTCCTGGGTACCGGGGCGGGCTTGCCCATGTTCATGAATATCCCGGGCGAGAACCTCAACGGCGTCTACAGCGCCAACGAGTTCCTGACCCGTACAAATCTCATGAAGGCTTACCTGTTCCCGGAGTACGACACGCCAATCATGTTAGGCAAGCATGTGGCAGTGGTGGGAGCGGGCAATGTGGCCATGGACTCGGCGCGCTGCGCGCTTCGTCTGGGGGCGGAAGAAGTGCAAGTCGTGTATCGCCGCACCAAGGCCGAGGCACCGGCTCGCGCCGAGGAGCTGGCCAATGCCGAAGAAGAGGGCATCCAGTTCCACTACCTCACCAGTCCGGTCGAGGTGCTCGGCACGGACAAAGGTTGGGTGCGCGCCATCAAGCTTCAGAAGCAGCAATTGGGCGAGCCCGATGCCAGCGGTCGCCCGCGCCCCGTGCCAATTCCTGGCTCGGAGTACGAAATGGCGGCGGACTTGGTGGTCATGGCCCTCGGGACGCGCCCCAACCCCATGGTGTTCACCGACACCCCAGACCTCGAGCGCAGCAAACACGGTACGGTGGTTGCCAATGAAGTCACCGGCCGCACCAAGAAGCAACGCATCTGGGCGGGTGGCGACATCGTGACCGGCGCCGCGACCGTGATCAGCGCCATGGGCGCCGGCAAGCGCTCCGCGGCCGACATAGATGCGTACCTAAAGAGCCCTGCTGAACCATGGTGGGCCGAATAGCGGTGCTGCCAAGACGCAAGACTTCCGAAGTCTTCTGAGACTTCGGAAGTCTTGATTTCGCCTTAGCGAGGAATCATGCCGCGACGAGCAGTGCAGTTCTGCCAGGGCGAGTACTATCACCTCTACAACCGCGGCAACAACCGCGAGCGGATCTTCTTTGCACCGGAGAACTATGTCTTCTTCCTAAGGCAGTGGCGCAGGTACCTGTCGGCTACGTGCGACGTAGTGGCGTATTGTCTCATGCCCACGCACTACCATATCCTGGTACACCTCAAGGACGAGGACCTGTCGCATTGCATGCAACTGTTTGCCATCTCATACACCAAGTCGGTCAACAAGAGCTATCAGCGTGTGGGCGTAGTCTTTCAAGGAGCGTTCCAGGCCAAACACATTGAGCGCAATGAATACTTGGTGCACTTGTCGCGCTACCTACATCTCAACCCCGTTCTGGCTGGCGTGGTGAAGCAGGCGGAAGAGTGGAAGTTCTCAAGCTACCGTGAGTACGTGGGCTTGAGAGCAGGAAGCCTGCCTGTGCCGGATGTCGTGCTGTCGCAGTTCGCCTCCCGCGATGCATACCGAGCCTTCGTGGTCTCGTATAGCCCCGAGGAGAGCAAGGTGGCTGAGGAATTTGGGTTTGACTAGGCGATTCCCAGACTTCCGAAGTCTCAGAAGACTTCGGAAGTCTGGCCCGCGTGTCCTCCTGTTCCTTGTTTTGCTCCTGCTTCTTGCCCGCCCGCCACAGCCCGTCGTGCGGCTCGGGCCCCAGCAGACCGTGCACAGCATCAACCCCAGCATCGGCGTGCACACACGCCTGACGGACGAGGTCGAAGCCTGGAAGATCAAGCACACGCTGGAGATGGTGCGCGAGATGGGCGCTTCCTGGATCGTGGAGTACTTCCCCTGGGGCTACTACGAGCGCGAGAAGGGCAAATACGACTGGAGCCATCCCGACCTGGTGGTCGACCACGCGCTGGCTCAGGGCCTGACCGTCGTGGCGCGCATTGACTTTGTGCCCGAGTGGGCGCGGCCTGCAAACACGACCTTCCGCTACTTGCCGGAGGAGCACTTTCCCGACTATGCCGACTTCTTGTATGCCTTCGTCCAGCACTTCTCTGGCCGCATCCGCTACGTGATTGTCTGGAACGAGCCGAATCTGAGCTTCGAGTGGGGCTACCGGCTGCCCGATCCAGCGGCCTACACACAATTGCTGCAGGCGGCTTACGCGCGCGTCAAGGAGGCAGACCCCAATGTGATGGTGCTGGCGGCAGGCCTGGCCCCCACCTTGGCGCCGCCCGGCAGCGAATGGGGCATGAACGATTCGGAGTTCTTGCAGCGCATGTATGATGCTGGCGCGCGCGGCTGGTTCGATGGCGTAGCCATGCATGCCTACGGCGGCGTCTTCCCACCGGATGACCCTGCGTCGCCAGAGTCGCTCAACTTTGCGCGGGCTGAGCTGGTGCACACTGTCATGGCCAAGAACGCTGACGAAGGCCTGCCCTGTTTCATCACCGAGGCTGGCTGGAACGACAACCGACGCTGGTCCAAGGCCGTGTCGCCCGCATTGCGCGCTGAGTACACCGTCCGCGCCTACGACAAGGCCTGGAAGGAATGGCCGTGGTGCCGCATGACCTCCATGTGGGCCTTCCGCTACCCTTGGCCTGCGCATACCTACCAGGACAACTTTGCTTTTGTCAGCGCCAACTTTCTGCCGCAATTGGTCTACGAAGAGGTGCAGCGCTATGCGCGTGGCCAGTAAACGCGTGCTGTGGCTGCTACTGGCAGCCGCTTGCTGGCTGCTGGCCCTGCGCACTATTCGCAATACCTGGCTCACGGCGCGCACCGATGCGGCCTGGGAACGCATCCGCACCAACGGGCTATTGCGCGTCGGCATGGACGCGACTTACCCGCCGTTTGACACGGTGGACGAAGCCGGACAGTTTGCGGGCTACGACGTAGACCTGGCCAACGAACTGGCGCGGCGCTGGGGCGTGCGCGCCGAATTCGTGAACATCCATTTCGACGGGCTGTACGACGCGCTCAAGGCCGACCGCTGCGACGTGCTGATTTCGGCCCTGCCGTACGATGAGACCATGACCGAGGATGTGCTGTACTCTCCATCCTACTTTAACGCGGGTCTGCTTCTGGCGCTGCGTGCAGATGAGCGCGGAATCCAGGGCGTGAATGACCTGGACGGACGGCGGGTGGGGGTCGAGACCGGCGCGGCCGCGCACCTCGAGGCCAGGCGGTTGCTGGAGCAGGCCAAAATCCCTCTGCAGGTGGTGCCGTTT
>Ga0116202_10002380_pt1 | contig 11216 bp, 8 predicted proteins | sample LakKivw325mmetaG_FD_94479 | JGI IMG/M metagenome (GOLD analysis project Ga0116202, IMG submission 94479) | Anoxic lake water microbial communities from Lake Kivu, Rwanda to study Microbial Dark Matter (Phase II) - Lake Kivu water 325m metaG | ecosystem: Environmental > Aquatic > Freshwater >... | reverse complement strand
GATACCCGGAAACCTCTGCCCGGCTGTACTGGGCTGGAGTGGGGCCCATAGTGTTGGCTAGACATCGGGTGTACCAAGCCGTTAAGGATGATATCTTGTCTGGCGTGCACCGGATCGGGACAAAGCTGTCTGTACCCGATCTTGCGCTGCGCTACGGTGTGAGCAAAACTCCCGTTCGTGAGGCGCTGCACTCTCTCCAGCACGAGGGCCTGGTCAACATCGTGCCGAGGATCGGCTACTTCGTCTCGTATATGTCGGTCGAGGACGTCCGAAACCTCTTCCAGGTTCGACTGATACTTGAGGGTGCATCGGCCGAGCTGGCGGCGAAACATATCACGGACCTCGAACTGCTCGATCTGGAGCAGATCCCCTGCCACTGGACGTCAGGCAACACAGACAGCTACCGACAATACCTGAAGGACAACCGCGCATTCCATCTCAAGGTTGCCTTAGCCACCCGGAACAAGTACCTCGTTGAGTTGGTGGCTGGCGTGCTGGACAAGATGCAGGGGCTGCTGCTTTGGGAGCTGGAGATCCGAAACCTGCCCGAGGAATTCGCTGACGAGCATCGCCAACTCCTGATTGCACTTGGGCAGAGAAATGGAGTGCTTGCCAGGCAGGCTGCGGAACTGGCCATGGAGAAAGCCCGCCGGGCGCTCATGGACGCAGTAATGGATAGAACGTAGCTGCCCGTTGTATCACAGAGCCCGGTGCCGCCCTAGAGAATGCCGTCGTGTCGGTAGAGCGGGCTCTTGGTCGTTGGGGAACGGCCGAGGCCTCTGGTAGCCTCCAGACCAGAACTTGGCAATGGTCAGAGGGATGAAAGGAGACTGTGGAGCACGTCAAAGGACTCAGGTGTGTGCTCTGTGGCCGTACGTGGCGTGCTGACGAAACAATGTATACCTGCCCCGTCTGTGGGGTCAAGGGCATTCTCGATGTTGTCTATGACTATGAACTGATCGGCCGGCGGCTGACCAAAGAGTCACTTGCCCGCAATCCTGAGCGCTCCATGTGGCGGTACGTGGACCTTCTGCCCATTGCCGACAAGAAGCTGATCCCGCCACTGCAGGTTGCCTGGACGCCCCTCTATCATGCCACCAGGCTGGGCGAGCGATTGGGCTTGACCCGGCTTTACATCAAGGACGATGGACGAAATCCTACTGCCTCTTTCAAGGACCGCGCCAGTGCAGTTGGCGTGGTCAAGGCGCGGGAGTTGGGCCTTAAGACCATCACCTGTGCTTCCACTGGTAACGCTGCCTCTTCCCTCGCAGGTCTGGCTGCCAGCGTTGACCTTACTGCGGCGATCTTCGTGCCCAAGCGGGCACCCGCGGCCAAGGTGGCGCAACTGCTCATCTTCGGCGCCCAGGTGCTAATGATCGATGGAAACTACGACCAGGCCTTCGACCTATGCCTGCAGGCAGCGGCGGAGTATGGTTGGTACAGCCGTAGCACAGCGATCAATCCCTACATGTCGGAAGGCAAGAAGACCGCATCTTTGGAAATCTGCGAGCAGCTACAATGGCAAGCTCCGGATAGAATGTTCGTCTCGGTGGGCGATGGTTGTATCATCGGTGGTCTGTGGAAGGGGCTGAAAGATCTCTACGCGCTGGGCTTGATCGACCGCTACCCGCAGTTGGTCGGCGTTCAGGCCGAAGGCGCGGCCCCCTTGGTTAAGGCCTGGAGCACCGGCAGCGAGGACATCCCGCCCATGATCCCCGAGACCATTGCTGACAGTATCTCCGTGGGCATCCCACGCGATGGCATCAAGGCTCTGCGAGCAGTGCGTGAATCCAAGGGCCTGTACGTAGCCGTGAGCGATGCCGAGATCCTGGAGGCCATGCGCGTGCTGGGCCGCGACGGAGCCGTGTTCGCTGAACCGGCCGGCGCAACTGGATTTGCCGGGCTGCTCAAGCTCGTTCGGCAGGGGCAGATCAGGCCAGATGAACGTGTTGTTGTGCTGGTCACAGGCAATGGGCTGAAGGATGCAGAAACGGCGATCAAAGCGGCCGGGGAAGCCCATGGTATCGAGCCCAGCATGCGAGCAGTGAAGGAGATCGTCAGCAGTTGGAAAGCGAGAGGAGGTGCACACTAGAAAAGCCACAACGCCTATATAGTTTCGTTTGACAGCACAGAGACACAAAGGAGGAGCAAGATGTCTGAGCGAAGAGCATTGACAATTGCCTTGGGCTTGATGGTGGCCCTGGCCATGGTGTTGTCCGCGTGCGGGCCGGCAGCAACGCCGACACCTCAGGTTGTTATCAAAGTGGTGACGGCCACCCCCGTGCCGCCAACTCCCGCGCCAGGTCCCGCTCCCCTGCCGAATGTCATCAAGATCGGTGTCAATGAGACAATGACTGGCTGGGGAGCTCCCTATGGCGACATGACATGGAAAGGCATTCAGTTAGCTCACAAGAAGAAACCCACAGTCCTGGGCAAGCCGGTGGAGCTGATCCTGGCCGACAACAAGAGTGACAACACCGAGTCAGCTCTCGTGGCCCAGCGATTCATTGGAGAGAAGGTCGTTGCGGTTATTGGGGTGAACTCCAGCTCCAAGGCCATTGCTCAGAACGAGGTGCTGGATCCGGCCGGCGTTCCCGCCATGGGTTCCGCTTGCACCAACCCATTGGTGACCCTGGGCAAGCCGCATGCCTTCCGGGCCTGCTTCATCGACCCATTCCAAGGACGAGCTGGTGCCAAGTACGCCGTGGAGGGCATCGGAGCCAAGACCGCCTGTTTGCTGGTGGACATCGCAGAAGACTACCCAGTCGGTCTGGCGAACTACTTCCGGTCGGCCTTCATAGAGATGACAAGCGATGTCAAGTCTGTGCTTGGCTATTTCTCGTTTCAGACGGGTGACACTGACTTCACGGCGCAACTCACGGCCATCAAACAACTGAACCCCGACATCGTGTACTGCCCCGCGGAGTACGCGGAGATCGCGGCGATACTGGTTCAGGCCAGACAGCTCGGCCTCACCCCTGGCATTCCGTTCCTGGCCGGTGACTCGGCCGATGTGCCGGAGCTCGTTCAGATTGCTGGCGCTGCAGCGGACGGATTCTGCTACACCGCGCAGTTCCTCCCAGAGACATACACACATCCTGAAGCGGTCGAGTTCGTTGCGAACTTCCGAAAGGAGTACAGCCTGGAGCCGGAGACCTTCTCGGTAACCGGATACGATGCCTATCTGTTACTGATCGATGCGATTGAGCGTGCCGGTTCTGTTGACGGAGAGGCGATCACCAAGGCACTCAAAGCAACAGATGGCCTCGTAGTCGCTCGCGGCGCGATTCGCTTCGACGAGAACAACAACGCAGTCCTGGGTTGCCCGGTTATCTGCTTCAAAGGTGGGAAGAAGACGGCTGGCTTTCTTGTACAGCCGTAGCAGCGCCGGCTGGCAGAAGGGCGGCGGCAACCCTTTCGGGGGCAAGCAGCCGCCCCGAAGCCCTACCCTCAACCCGGAATCGCCCTTGAGGTCACGTTCGGACGTGTGCGATTCCATGCGCGAATTCAATGAAGCTTCGCACGCTCGGTGCTGAAAGGAATGAAGAATGACGATTGATTCCTTTGTTCAATACCTCGCCAACGCCATCGCTTTGGGAAGCATGTACGCCTTGATCGCTATCGGTTATACCATTGTATATGGCGTCGTGAGGCTGATCAACATGGCACATGGCGACTTCTTCATGGCGGCTGCGTTTCTAACGGCGTTCGGCGTTTCAAGTTTCGCCCTTCCCTGGTACGTGTCGTTTGTCTTGGCCACCATTGTGACAGTGGGCGTGGGTCTGCTTGCTGAGCGAGTAGCGTACAGGCCGCTCCGCAAAGTGAGGATCTCCTCATTCATCGGGGCCACCAGCGTGTCCTTTCTCATACAGAACTCGTTCGTCGTCTTTTTCTCCTCCAGATCAGTACCATTCCCTCATCCAGAATTCCTTGATCGGGTGATCAAGTTTGGTGCCATTTCTCTCCCAGTGGTTGTTCTGTTCATCATGGGTGTGTCGGCTGTCCTGTTTTTGATTCTGACCTACATCGTCACCAGGACGAAGATGGGCAGAGCAATGCGCGCAGTATCTAAGGACATGGAAGCAGCGCTGATGGTAGGTGTGGATGCGGACAGAGTGATAGCCTTCGCTTTCGTCCTCAGCACCACTTTTGCTTCCGCCGGTGCCTTTCTGTGGTGCTCCCGCTTTCCCTTCGTCAGTCCCTTCACGGGTGTGATGCCTGGCCTGAAGGCATTCATCGGCGCGGTCATGGGCGGCATCGGTAGCATACCCGGCGCTTTGGTGGGCGGCTTCCTGCTAGGCCTGGCCGAGATCATGCTAGTTGCGTTCCTGCCGACCTTGACAGGTTTTCGGGATATCTTCGCGTACCTGCTTCTGATCCTTTTTCTCCTTTTTAGGCCTGGGGGCCTGTTCAACGTCAAGATTAGAGAGGAAAAGGTCTAGATGAAGCCGCAGAAGAAGGTGCGCAGAGCGCTATCAATCGCCGCTGTGATCGCGGTCCTGCTCTTTTCGGTGTGGGCTGAGAGGCACATGGATGGCTTTCAGGTACGGATTATCCATATGTGGGGCATATACGTCATACTTGTGAGCAGTTTCAACCTGATATACGGATTCACCGGACAATTCTCGTTGGCGCACGCTGGCCTCGCGGCGGTGGGAGCATACACCGTTGCCCTGCTAACGCTGAGCCCAGCGGACAAGCAGGTTAGTTTCATGCTTGCGCCTCCTGTATGGCCCATAAGCGTTGTGCAGTGGCCCTTACTACCTTCTCTGCTGCTTGGTGGGCTGTTGGCGGCGCTCGCCGGGTTCATCATTGGTGCGCCCGCGCTCAGACTGCACGGTGATTATTTGCTGATCACGACTCTCGGATTCTCAGAGATCATCCGGCTTTTGCTGTGCAATCTCCCTGGTGTGACCAACGGCGCTATGGGGCTGAAGGGCATTCCCAAAGACACCAACCTCACCTGGGTTTGGGGGTTAGCGATCATTACCTTGTTCATCACCAAGCGCCTCGTGGACTCCAGTTATGGAAGAGCCCTCAAGTGCATTCGCGATGATGAGATTGCGGCGGAAGCGGTGGGTGTCAACCTCTCTTCTCACAAGGTTATGGCCTTTGTGCTCTCCTCTTTCTTCGTCGGCATCGCGGGCGGGCTCATGTCCAATCTGCTGGGCACTGTCGCTCCTAGCACCTTCAAGCCTGACCTTACGTACGCTGTGATCACAATGGCTGTTCTTGGTGGCGTACGGAGCCTGACGGGAGGTGTGCTCGCGGCTGGCATCTATCCTGTCGCCTCCGAACTGCTGCGAACCATAGAGACTCCCCGACAGATCTTGGGAATCAGTTACCCAGGAATCCCTGGGCTGAGATCGTTGGCCTTTGCTGCAATGTTGCTGTTCCTCATCTTGTTCTACCGGCGTGGTCTCATGGGATCGAATGAGTTCTCCTGGGGCGGCATCCTCTCCAGGGTTCAGCGGTTGTTCGGGAGGCCAAAGATGGGAGGTGAGCAGGGGTGAACGTTCTCGACGTCAAGGGTCTGACAATGCGCTTTGGGGGCCTCACCGCTGTTTCGGATTTCAACCTGACGCTGCAGAAGGGCGAGTTGGTGGGGCTGATTGGGCCGAATGGCTCTGGCAAGACGACTGTCTTCAATATGATAACTGGTTTCTACAAGCCGACACAAGGCCAGATCATCGTCAACGACAGGGATGTAACCGGCCTCAGACCCGATCAAGTGACTGCGCTAGGTACCGCCCGCATCTTTCAGAACAGCCGCTTGTTTCGTGAGCTCCCTGTCTTGGACAATGTGTTGATTGGCTACCACGTCAGACTTCGCTCCTCACCTTTTGACGCTGTCTTGAGGCTACATGGCTACGCCAAGGAAGAGAAACAGGCACTTGATGAAGCGATGACGCTGTTGACCGGCCTTGGTCTTGCTGATCAGGTGGACGAGATCGCCGGTTCGTTGCCTTATGGACTCCAAAGGAAGCTGGAGGTAGCCCGCGCTCTGGCGACAAAGCCATCCCTGCTCCTGCTGGATGAGCCGGCGACGGGCATGGGCTCTGAAGAAACCGCTGAGATGATGGATTTCATTCTCAAGGTTCGGGACGACTTCGACATGACTATCCTGCTGATAGAGCACCACATGCAAGTGGTGATGGGCATCTGCGAACGAATGGCAGTGCTGAATTATGGGAAGACTATTGCCAAGGGCCGCCCCGAAGAAATCCAGAACAACCGGGAAGTAATCGAAGCCTACCTGGGAGCGAATTGACTATGCTTGCGATTGAGAACCTTCATGTCTTCTATGGCGGTGTGCACGCACTCAAGGGCATATCACTGAATGTTCCTGAGGGCAAGGTGGTCACTTTGATTGGCGCCAATGGCGCAGGCAAGAGCACGACCCTGCGCAGCATCTGTGGCCTGGTTCCCCCTCAGGAAGGGCACATACTTCTTCACGGCAAGGACATCGTTGGAGTAAAAGCTCCGGAGAGAGTCAAGCTGGGTATCGCAATGGTCCCAGAGGGGCGAAGGGTGTTCACCAACCTGACCGTGTTCGAGAATCTCTTGATGGGGGCTTACCCGCGCTCGGACCAAATTGGCATCGCGGAGGATTTGGCCAAGATCTATACACTGTTCCCTGTCCTGGAAGAGAGGCGATCCCAAAGAGCCCTCACCTTGTCGGGCGGTGAGCAACAGATGTTGGCGGTTGGCAGGGCTCTGATGTCCAGGCCCAGGCTCTTGCTGATGGATGAGCCTTCTTTGGGCCTTGCTCCGCTGTTGGTGTCAACCCTCTACAGAACGATTTCTGATATCCACCGGGAGGGTTTGACTATCCTGCTGGTTGAGCAGAACGCCAGAGCTGCCCTCGAACTGGCAGATTATGGATACGTGTTGAAGGTTGGAAACATCGTTCTGGAGGGCCCCGCACACGATTTGGCGAACGATGAAGGCGTGAGGAAAGCGTACATAGGCGCCTAGTCATCCCTGTGTGCGTTCTTTGCCTTCTGCATCACAGAAGGGGTGCACAGGCTACGGATTCTGTCTGCGCGTAATCAGGCGGATCAAAACACTTTGGGAGGAAGAATAGAAATGAGAAGTTTCCTGGGGCGCGACATTTTGTCACTGAAGGATTTTGAGCGTGAAGAGTACTTCCGTGTGTTCCAGGTTGCAGATGACCTGGAGCCCTACGCTCGCGACCGTCATAATGGTGATCTCCTCAAGGACAGAATCCTGGTGACCGCCTTCTACCAGCCCAGCACTCGCACTCGGATGAGCACGGAGGCAGCGATGCATCGCTTGGGTGGACATGTGCTCGGATTCGCCGATGCCAAGATGACTCGGGCTGGTGACTGGTACCAGGAATCAATCAAGGACGTAGTACGCATGATCGAATGCTACGGCGATGTGATCGCCATGCGCCACTTTGAAACAGGGGCGCCTGCCGAGGCGGCCAAATGGGCGAGCGTACCCATCATCAATTGCGGCGACGGATGGGGTGAGCATCCCACTCAGGTCCTGATCGATATGTATACCATCTGGCGTGAGAAGGGGACTCTGGATGGGCTGAAGTTTGCTCTGATCGGCGACATGCGCATGCGTACGATGCATTCGATGGGATATGCCATGAGCCAGTTTGACATCGAGGCCAGCTTCGTAGCTCCACCCGATATGGCTCTCAAGGAGGAGTTCAAGAAAGAACTTCGCGAGCGCAACCTTCGCTTTGAGGAAGTGGAGACCGCGGAAGAGGCCATCATCGGTGCTGACGTCGTCTACATGGAACCGGTTGTCCAGCCTGATTACAGCAAGCCAAGGCAGGAGGCGACCGCTGATCGAGGGCTTACACCTCCAGCGTACAGGGTGACCCGAGAGCTCTTGCGCGACAAGGGCACGAGCGATGTGCTTGTTCTTCATTCGCTGCCTCGCATGGATGAACTCCCTCCAGAGGTTGACCTGACACGTCATTGCGGCTACTGGGTGGAGGCCTCCAATGGCGTGCTGCTGCGGATGGCGCTGCTGGCGCTGGTCTTGGGGGGCATAGAGTGACAGGTTGACTTCTGGGCACCTTCTGCAATCCTACGTCCGAAGTGCTTTAGGAAAATCGGTACATCAGACGCGGATCTGATGCACTGGTCTGTGTCGAAACCAAGAGAAAGGGAAAATCATGACCAGTACGAGCAACCTGATCACAGGGCCTACCTTTGAGGAGATGTTGCATCCAGACAAGATCGATCCCAAGGTTCGACAGAAAGCCTTGGAGATGCGCGACAAGGACCCGCTTGACCCCATCAATCTGTACAACATCACCTGGCGTTCGCCGGAGGGCAAGATCTACGCCTATGTTCTGCCCAAAGGGATAACCAACGTTGAAGCGCCCATTGTCGTACTCTATTCCAAGGAATTCCCTACCGGCAGCCACAAGGTCGGCGCAACGTATTCCGTGCTGATTGACAAGGAGCTGTTCGGAGAGGTGGACCCGGCTGCCCATACCCTGGTATGGCCATCAACGGGGAACTACGGCATCGGCGGTGCCTATGTGGGTTGTCGCATGCACTTTGATAGTGTAGTGATCCTGCCCGCTGAAATGAGCCGAGAACGCTTTGACATTATCCGCAGTTACGGGGCGCGGGTGATTGCCACGCCGGGCTGTGAGAGCAATGTGAAAGAGATCTATGACAAGTGCAAGGAGCTGAAAGCAGCAGACCCCGAACGAATCCGCATCCTGAATCAGTTCGAGGTCTTCGGCAACTATCGCTTTCACTACTACGTCACCGGCAATACGATCGTCGAACTAGCTGCCGAGCTGCAGAGCCAGGGCATTGGCAAAGGCAAAGTGGCGGCGTATACGTCAGCGATGGGCTCGGCGGGAACGATTGCTGCGGGAGATCGGCTCAAGCAGGTATGGCCTGACCACAAGATCATAGGCCTCGAACCAATCCAGTGCCCCACGCTGTTCATCAATGGCTACGGAGGACACGATATCCAGGGCATTGGGGACAAGCACGCCACCTGGATTCACAATGTGAACAACATGGATGCCATAATGTGCATTGACGACATCGAGAGCAAAAAGGGCCTGCAGTTACTGGTGGAAGCTCCTGGTCAGCACATGCTCAGCACCAAGTACGGCATTCCAGAAGACATGGTGCGCCTAATGAGCCAGACCTTTGGCATCTCCGGGGTCTGCAATGTGCTCGGTGCGATCAAAGCGGCCAAGTTCTATGGCTTTGGCAAGGACGATGTGATCGTTACCATCTTGACCGACGCAATTGACCGCTATCGCTCGGTGATGGCGCAGATGACGGCTACCTACGGTGCGATGGATGAGAAAGAAGCGGAAGTGCGACTGGTCAGCATCTTCCACAGCCAGAAACTGGACTGGATCCAGGAGGGCACTCGGGAAGCGCGAGCTCGCTGGCACAATCTCAAGTACTACACCTGGGTGGAACAGCAAGGCAAAACCATAGAAGAGCTGAACGCACAGCGCGACCCCGGGTTCTGGTTGTCAGAGCAGGCTCGTGTCTCTGAGATCGACGCCAAACTGCGGAGCGTTCGATGGGCATAGCGGCGCGAGGGACAGAATACACTTGTGCGAGGCGGAGCAAACAACGTACAGCCTTTCTTCTTGCCGTGTCTGGGAGCAGTGACGATCACAGATCTCCGCTTTGTGTTCTTTCCGGAGAGTTTCCAGACCCTGCAACGCTTGTATCAGAAGATCTTAGCCCGCTGCAGCGCGCACCGGGCAGCCCACTTGATGACCTATTCGGTTAGCACTGCAAAGGACCTGGCACAGGTCTACGGCATTCCTGCAGAGAAGATATCGGTTGCCTTCCCAGGGCTGCGTGTCGCGCACACAATTGGTTGCACCTTGGAAATCAAAGACATATCTTGTGGCGTGCCTGCTAATCGTCGCGATATCAAGTTCTTCGTCTTGCCAAAGCGTCCAAACGCGCCTGATCATCATCGCTCGATGAAGACGGGTTTGGCAGCGCATCTGACCAACGTCGGAATGCACATTGCCGGGGCTTCTCGGGCAGCCGCTGGGTTCTGAGCGCGACGCGCCGCGAGGGTATCGGAAGCGAACGAGAACAGGCAGGGGCAGGATGATCTACGCGGCGTCGAGACGCCTCAGTTCTGTCGTCTTGAGACAGGGCTGCGCATCCTGATACACAAAACCTGCCGAGGCAGGTTGGGGAAACGCGCTACCTCCACCCGCAACCTGCTTCAGCAGGTTTTCGCTTATCAGCCGCCGGATTCATCCGGTGGCGACCAGAAGGGCATCGCGGGCCTGCATCCTAGGCCTCACACCGTTCGCGCGGCAAACAGCCGGCGGCCGGATCCAACGCAGTCAGCAGCTCGGCCACCGTTGCTCGCAGGTCGCGTCCCCGGCCGCGGGCCTGTGCTGCTTCGAGCACAGGCGAGGGAAGCGCGGCTTCCGCTGCAGCGATGTGTCTGGTGCAGACATCGCGGCACCACTGCGAGTTGGCCACCGCCGGATAGCGCAACACCAGGGCCTGCAGTTCCACTGCCCGCTCCTGCGCGCCCTGGGCTGCCAGCAACAGAGCCATTGCCTGTACGGCTAGCAGTTGTAACGTGCGCCCTTGTGTGCTGACCCCCATGCGCAGCGCCTCCCCAAGCTGCTCGCTGGCCTGGGCCAACTTGCCTTGGCCCTGTGCTGCGATGGCCAGATAGGCCTGGCCCAGGCCGAGGTCATCCCACGCCCGAATCTTGCGACAAATCGCTACGCTTTGTTCCAGCCAATCCTCCGCTTCGCCGCACGCGCCCAGCGCCAAGGCGATCAGCCCTAGCACGCCGCAGCACACCTCGATTGCCCACTGGCAGCCGGCTGCTTTGCACAACGTCAGGCACTGCTGCGCTGCGACCTGCGCTTCTCCGTAGCGACCGAGGTGGACATGGATCACAGCCTTGGCCAGACTCAGCAGACCCTCGCTGGTACCTTCGTCCGTGGTCTTCTGAAGCGCCAATTCCTGTTCCAGCAGATCTTGCGCCTCGGCATACCGGCCCATGCTCATGGCCAGGCCTACCTCCTGTAGTGGACTGGCCACGCCGCTCTGGCCGGTTTCCTCCTGCAGGCCGGCGCACTCCCATGGCCCAGCTTCAGGCTCTTCGCCTCGCTCCCCGTCGCCAGCGCCGTCAGCAAGCCGGCGCAGTGCGCCCAGCATGCCCCTCTGGTCGCCCAACCCCCGATCCAGGGCCAG
>Ga0116202_10002378_pt1 | contig 11221 bp, 4 predicted proteins | sample LakKivw325mmetaG_FD_94479 | JGI IMG/M metagenome (GOLD analysis project Ga0116202, IMG submission 94479) | Anoxic lake water microbial communities from Lake Kivu, Rwanda to study Microbial Dark Matter (Phase II) - Lake Kivu water 325m metaG | ecosystem: Environmental > Aquatic > Freshwater >... | reverse complement strand
GGCGGGGGCGGCTGGAACTCCAACAGCACGTCGCCGACGTCGGTGATGCCTCCCGCCCTCACGGTATACCACTTGGTGGTGTTCGCGGAGGTGCCGGGGTCGTAGAAGGTGACCTGGGCCGAGCCGGCGGGGACGTTGTAGAGCGTGAAGCGCCCCGATCCGTCCGACCGCGATACAGCTGATACGGGGCCCGACCGGACCGTGCCGCCGTCAACCGTATCGCCGCTCGGCAAGACGAGAGTGCCGGTGAGGCCGCCGCAGCCGGGCTTCGTTACCGGAGCCACATAGCAGGTGCCGAGGCTGTTGGTTCCGTCCACCAGTTGGACCGCACCGTGGAAAGTGTCATGTCCGGCGGCGGTGATGGTGAGCGTCTGGCTGCCGGTCGGTGCGTTGACGACGGTGAAGCGGCCATCCGGGCCGGTCTGGGTGCTGGCGCGGTCGCTGATGCGTACCGTGGCATTGGCGAGGGTCTGCATGGATGCGTCGTCACGCACCATGCCGATCACGGTGGCCGTTCCGCCGCCCCCCCCGTTACCGCCGCAGCCCATGAGGGTCAGCAACAGAGCGCCGAAAACGAGCATCGCGACCAGGGTCCGAAGGTTCATGGCAATCCCTCGATCTTGGGCGGGATGTCGGGCCTCGAGGCCCAGCCTATGGAACGCCAACGGCGCGGGACGGAAGTCCCACGGACACGGAACGGCGAACGTCCTACGGTGCGGTGATCTCGAAGTCCACATGCGTCAGCTTGCGGCCGGCGCCTCCGAGGGTCACCGTGCTCGGTACAGTGACTCCTTTGAACGAGGCCTCGACCCGGTAAGTGCCCGGCGGCACCCACAGGTAGTAGTGGCCGTCGCTGTCGGTGATCGCCGTGTCGATGACTTTCCCCGTCTGGGTGTTGATGGCCTTGACGGTGGCGCCCGCGTTACTGGGATTGTTGTGGATAGTCACGGTGCCGCTGATGGTCCATGGACCGGGTGGGGGGCCGGACTGCGTCGGCGCTAGCTCAATCCGGAGGTCCGGGACACCGGGCGCGACGGTGATCGTGTCGCTGAACGGATCGTAGCCGGTGGCGCTGACTTGCAGGACTTGCTGGCCGACGGGGACTTCCGCGACCTGGAAACGACCTTGGGCGTCGGTTGGCTCCGGCCCGACGCCGCCGATCTGTACGCTGGCGTCCTTGACCGGGTCGCGGGTGATGAGGTCCACCACCCGGCCCTTGACGACCACCTTGGAGGAGGTGGGGACCAACTTGAGGTTGACGGGATCGTTGCCGCTGCCGCCGGCGTCCTGGATGACCACGATCCGGGTCTCAGCGGTCAGGAACCCGTCGGCCGTTGCCGTGACGATCGTCTTCCCGACCGGCACGCCGGCCACGGTGTATCCCCCGTCCTTCGCCGTGGCGGCCTTGACCACATCCGGCTGGCCGAAGATGTCAGGTCTGAACTCGACGACCACATTCGTAAGCGGGTTGCCACTCTCCATGTTCTCGACCTTGCCCGATAGGCTGCCAGTGAGAGCGGGATCGGCGGCCTCCAACTCGACCGTGGCGTCGGTGACGCCGGTGGCGTTCAGCGGCAGGGCGGGGTCGAAGTAGGTCACGAAGCCCTGCGCGGTCACGGTGAGGGGCTGGGTCGGTGGGTCGGCGTCGCCAAAGGGAACGGCGGCCACGCTTACGGTCTGTTCGCCCGCGGTGAGGGTGGCCTTCTCGCCGCCGATAACCACGGTCGCAACGACGCCGATTGGCTCGCCGGTACCGGCGTGGGTGATCGTCACCTCAACCGTGGTGGTGGTGTCACCCGGGCCGGGCGGGTAGACCTTGATGTCGCTGGCACTGCAGCCAAGGAGCAGCAGCAGGCCGCCTCCGAGGAGAGGGCGCCAGCGGCTCAGTTCACGGCGAAGGAGACGGAACATCGAAGACTCCCGAGGTCGGGGCTGAAGCCCCTCCTGTAAGCGTGTCCTTACGAGCGATCGCGGCGTAGCGTGATCTCCAAATCATAGGGACCGCCGGTCCCGACGAACTCGTAGCCGGGGCGGCTGCGCATCAGGACTTGGCGACCGCGCGCGCGATCCAGCAGCACTGGCTGCAGGCGCGCAGGCACCCGGGACAGGTCGGGCCAGCGGAGCCGGGCGCGCGCACCCCGGGGCAGGTCTATGACGCGGAGCCGCCAGGGGCCCCGGGCGCCGAACCCCCGGAAGTCGGAGGCATACTCGCCCGCATTGCGGCCCCAGCCGCCGTGGAGGAAGCGCAGCACGGGTTGGCCGCCGAAGGCGGGCGGCGCCTGCAGGTCGTAGCGGGTGTCGTAGCCGTTCGTTGCTGAGCGGGCGATGCCCAGAGTGACGGAACTGCGGGCACCGCCGAACTCCAGGCGAACGACGGTCTGCCAGGCGACGCGGCCAAAGGGAGAGGCCAACGCGGTGGTGGAGGCGTCTTTGGCTGCCGCAGGTGTCGAACCGGTCGGGAAGATGACGATCGCGCCTTCGGGCAGCAGACACCGCAGCCAGTAGCCCTCGAACGGCTTCAGCTTCTGGACGAGGCTGTAGTCGGTCTGCTGACCGTAGGCCCAGATGCCCGCCTGGACCCACCCGTCGGTGACCGCGTCAGCGAGGGACTCGGAGTCGGCGCCGTGCTGGATCAGAAGGTCGCTGGTGTTGACGTTGCGGTTCCGCGCGCAGCCGATCATGTTCCAGCCGGCGTTGATCGGCACCCGGACGTCATCGTTGTCGGGGGGCAACAGGCCGTCCACCGCAAGGGTGACATCGGACAGCACGCGTATCCAGTACCCGCGGCCGGGGGCCGGAGGGTCGATGGTCGGGTAGATCTCATACTCGCCGCCGGCCGGGGCATTCGGTTTCCAGCGGGCGAGCATGAACTGGTCGGGCGGGATGCCCAGAGCCCGCGCCGGGTCGCCCTCCAGCGGCTGCAGAGGCACGGAGAGCATGTAGACGCCGTTCGTGCCGTATGGCAGGTTGTACGCCAGGCCGGTGCGGGTGCCGCCGGGCAGCATCACACCGTAGCTATCGTAGCCGACATTCACCTTGCGGGTCACGACGTTCCCGTCGCCGTCGTCGAAGGTGACCTGCAGCGGCGCGGGAGACAGGTAGTTGTTGGCCAGCTCCGCGCTCCACACGCCGCGATTTACCGTGATACCGGTCAGGTTGCCCAAGCCGACGATGCTGACGGTTCCCTGATTCGGGCCGATGACGCAGCCGTAGATGCTGTGGGTGTTCTCCCATTTCCCCGACCTGGGTGGCTTCTCGACAAAGCCGCGCACGCTGTGCGCGACCGGGTAGCGGCCCACCAGGCCGTTGAGTTCCATCTCGACCGTAATCCGCTGGGGATCGCCGACGCTGAGGAAGTTGGGGAAGAGGAAGCCCTGGCCGGCCATGTCGCCCGTGGCGGCAATCTCGATCTCATAGCCCTCGTTGGCGAACAGCGACTTGGTGAACGTGTAGTCCCAGTAGGTTAGCTCGGCCGTACCGGATCGGGGCGTTTCGTTGCCGGTCGGGTCGGTCTCGTAGTGAGCTACCATCAGGATGATGCCGTCGGTCTGCGTGGCATCCTCCCGGACAGGCAGGTTCCAGCAGAAGAGCTTGGGGCCGACGGTGACGCTGGTGTCGAGGACATACTGCTGTCGGTACCACGAGATGAAGGGCGTGCCCTCGACCGAAAGCAGCGCCGCCTGGCACAACTCCAGGAGGGCCGGCGTGTCACCCGGCAGGAGCTTCCGCTGCGCGGCGCTGGAGGCATTCAGCTTGGCGTAGTACTGTCGGTTGAAGTTGCGGAAGAACTGGTCATCCTCGACGTAGCATTTGGTCCAGGCCGAGCGGGCCTGGCACATCCGGTAGACGAGCATCCCGGAGAAGCCCGAGCCCGGGTACCACGTGCTGTTGCCCAGCGCCGGTTGGTTCTGAGGGTCGTAGACGGTGATCGTGTAGTAGGGCCCGATGGCCGGGTCGTAGGACGAGGAAACGCCCGGGGTGGTCTGCACCGCCGTCGCAGCGGCGCCGATCATGCCCTGCTCCCAGCTATCGTAGAAGAGCGCCACGTCATCGTGGAAAGCGTTGAGGACGAGCAGGATCAGGACGAAGGTGTCCTCGGGGAAGTTGCCGGACAACGACGGCATGCGGATCTCGTTGGCGGAGATGTCGTACGTGCCGCCCTGGAGGGACTGCAGCGTGTCGTCTTTGATGATCTTGACGGTGAGGTTGAAGGCCGGCGGGCCGTAGATCGTGCGAGCTACGGGCAAGGCAGCATCGAGGTAGGTCTGCAGGGCCTGCTGATCCTGGGTAGACCAGCCCTCGAAGGTGAACGTGAGTTTGTTGTTGGGATCGCCGATGGTTCCGCCGGTCTGTCGGACGCGATCGAGGTCGGGCAGGATCAAGCGCCCGCCAGCGGTATGGACGATCGTCCGGGGCACGCGAAGCTGAGCACGGCGCTTCGTGGGGTCATGCTGACGGAGAAAGCGGACGGCTTGGGTAGCCTGGGCGAGGGAGCGCGCCGAGTGCTGGCGGGCGACGGCGTCGCGGACCGCGCTCTCGCGAGAGGGGGCGTCGGCGAGCGCCAGACGCCCGGCCGGCTCCTCAACGACGATGGCGCCCTGCGGCCCGTCGCTGACCGCCGCAAAGGGCGCGTTCCACACGTTGCGAAAGGGATTCGCGCCCACGGAAGCTGCGCAGACGAGAAGGAGGGCGAGACCGAACACTGGCCACCGGCGCTCCCCGTAGCGGCGAGCGTCATGGCCGCGCTGAAGCGGCAGGCTAGACATCGCGCATGTCATCGATGGGAAACTCGTTGCCGCCCTGGGACCAGGGATCCCCGACCGAGGGCTGAGATACGCTCTGGGGGGGAGAGCCGCCGGGCGTGGAGCCCGCTCCGACGCCCCAACCGCCCGTGGGGTAGCCACCGGAGTAGCCGCCGTAGTCGCCGGAGTCGCCGAACTCGTCGAAGCCGCCCTCAAAGCCTCCACCGTAGCCGCCGCTGTAGCCGCCGGAGTAGGGCCGATAGGAGGACCCGGCGCCTCCATAGCCGGCGAATCCGGACCCGAAGCCGGAGGAGAACCCTCCGCCGTAGTAGCTACTCCCGCCACCATAGTAGCTGCTACCGCCGCCGTAGTAGCTGCTGCCGCCACCATAGTAGCCGCTGCCGCCGCCGTAGTAGCTACTGCCACCCCCATAGTAGCTGCTTCCGCCACCATAGTAGCCACCGGAAGAGCCGAAGCCGGACTGGCCGAAGTAGCCGTAGCCTCCGTAGGAGCTTGAGAAGCCCGCGCCGGAGAGGGGGCTGCCAAGGCCGGGACTGAGGAACTCGCCCATGCCGGTGCTAGGGCGTTGGAGGTCGAGTCCGCCGATGAAGCCGCCGCCGTAGCCGCTGCCATAGCTCATGCCGCCATAACTGGGGCCGATCGACCGGTTGAGCCCGGTGTCGCGACCGGGTCCGCCGGCGAAGGTAGACTGGAAGCTGGTGCTGACGGAGAACACGAGCAGGTTGGTGGTGTAGTCCTGGCCCTCGCCCAGGTAGGTGCCGGGGTCTGAGCCGCCGCCGCTGGGTTCGGGCAGACGCGAGTTGTTGTTGATGAACTGCCAGCCGAGGTTCAGACCGACCGTGTTGTTCAACTGGTACTGCAGGCCGATGTCGGCGGTGTTCTTGGCGAAGTCGGAGAAGCCGCCCTTGAAGTCGCTGTAGCCGAAGCGACTGACCAGGCGCGCGCGCTCGGCCAGCCGGTACTCGATATTCGCCGTTGCGTCGAACAGGCTGGTATCGACCAGCTCGGCCACTTCGTTGTCGCTGAAGCCGGTGTAGTTGGGGCTCACGCCCCATTGCGTGTTGACGGCGAGGCCATAGGTCCAGCGGCTGTTCTGGGGGCGGTAGTTACCGCTGAAGGTGAGGCTGTTGTTGAGGACTCCCCCGCGGCCCGGCTCGAGGAACTGCAGTAGATCGGAGCCGAGGGAGACATTGAAGGCCAGGTCCTGGTTGGGCAGCCAACTCAGGGAAAGGTTGCCGTAGCGCTGGTCGCTGTCGGCGAGGTAGCCGACGGAGCCGCCGCTGGTGTACTTGCGGAGGCCGAGCGTGGCATCCAGGCTGAGGGAGTTCATTGGCTGGAAGGAGAGGCCGAGGCGAGCGTTGGAGTCGTTGTACTGGCTCAGCTCGCTCTCGTCGTCGGCGGCCGCCAAGGCATCGCGGCTGAGCGCCCGGGTCAGGCTGCCGTAGGTATCGTAGGGGCGGCCTCCGATGCCGCCGGGCCAGCCGCCGCTGTAGCCCGGGCTGTAGCCCCCGTAGCCGATGCCGCCGCCGTAGAAGCCACTGGTCACCGCGCCGAGGGATGTGGTCTGGGACCAGTCCAGGTTCAGGCCGAGCTTCTGCATGGGCTGCCAGCGCGCGCTGGCCTGCAGACTGCTGGAGTTGCCCCGCTGGTCCTTGAACTGGCTGCGCGAGGTGTTCTGGTCCCAGTTGGTGGCGAAGGCCAGACGCTCGCTGGGGGTCCAGGAGGCGGCGAGACTGAGGGAGTCCGTGGTGCTGGCTTGAGGGTCCATCTCGTCGGTGCCGGCGTAGTTCTGCTGCGTGCCGATCCAGCCGGCATGGAAGGTCATCGGCAGCTTCTGCGGCGAGTAGTCGAGCGAGGCGTTGAGCGTCTCGTAGAGGCTGTCGCCCTGAGTGCCGCCGGAGTTCTCCATGCTCTGACGCGACAGGCGCAGCGACGGCCAACTGGGGTAGGTGACGGACAGAGTGGAGTCGTGGCGCACGGCGCGGATGTCCAGCGCCGTCGTGTCGCCATCACCGTCGGCGATCCGGTCCCCGCCATACCCGTAGTCGCCGCCGTAGTAGCCGCCATAGCCGCTGTAGCCGTAGGTGTAGCCCGAGTTGGTCTTGACGTCCGAGAACGTGTGGGCGAGTTGGATGTGCTCGTTCGGTCGGAAGCCCACGGCAGCATTGAGGCCCTTCTCGTTCCGGAAGAAGCCGACGGTGTCGATGTAGCGGAAGGTCGGAGCGACGGATCGGTACTGGAGGTTGATGTCGAACTTCCGGCCCTGGGAGTAGCGGGCGGTCGCGCTCAGCGCCGAGCCGGCCGAAGCGCCGCCTACCGGATCGCTCCGGGCGAAGGCCATGCCCCAGGAGAGCTGATCGCTGAGGCGATGGTCGAGGGCTAGGCCGGTGACGGCGCTGTCTCCATAGAGGCTGTCGCTGGGGCCGACCTGATACCAGTACTGGATGCGCACCGTCGCGGTGCCGGGCACGATGCGGCGGAAGATCACGCGGCCGATCTGGCGGATGGCGTCGTAGTCTACGCCCTCGGTCTGCTCGGTGCCGTCAACCAGGACGACGAGGGCGTCACGGATGACGGTCTCCTGGCCTTTGACGATGGCCTTTGCGCCGTCGGCCAGGATAGGGCTGTAGCGAACGTCGAAGGGGCCGGTCGATCCGGAGCCGACGAACATGTCGTCCTGATAGCGCGCCGTGTCGCCTGAGCCGCCGGAGGCCGACTGGTGCTCCAGCCGTGTAAGTGTGACGTTGAGGCGGTCACCCAGGAGAAGGCTCTCAACCTGCGCGCCCCGCGTAGTACCACCCCCGCCGTAGTTGGAGGCGGACTGGTAGCTGACGGAGATGGTGCTGGTGCTCGGAATGATGCGCGGCGGCTTGCCGGGAGGTTCGAAGTAGAGCTGGCCGGTGTCATAATCGAGGGTATAGTCCTCCCCAAACAGGAGCGGCCGCTCGTCCACCTTGACGAGTTCCGTGCCCTCAACGATGGGGGTGAAGGTCAGGAAGTAGGGGCCGGAGGTGTTGTTGCCCAGAATGGTCTGGCGGCGAACGAGGCCCTTCTCCTGGGACATGAAAGTCCGGAAGAGCACGTCCGGGCCGATGCGCTGGTCGAGCTGCCAGCCTTTGAGGCTCTTGGTGTAGGAGGCGAACTCATTACCGGCCAGGCGGACGTTGAGATCGCCCCACAGCAGCGCGGTGTGCTTGTCCTGCCAGCCGAGCATCAACCGGTTGTCGCTGAAGCCATAGCCCGTGTTGGCGATATGAGCCTGAACGCCGAAGCCCCTCCAGATCGGTCCGAAGACGTCAAAGCTGGTCTGAGCCTGCATCGCCCCGGTGTTCCAGAACTGGCTCTCGTAGGCGGCGCGGGAGCCCTGGGTGAAGTCGCCGCGCAGCGAGAAGTCGCCGCGCCCGGAGATCTGCAGGCCCCGGAAGAGGTCGAGACGCTTCAGGGAGTCGCCAATCGAGTCGAAGGCATCGGCGCCCGCCAGGGCGGGCAGCAGTGCCCACAGGGCGACAGTGAGAACCGGCAGGCCGAGACGTCCGCGCACGGCACACAACCTCCGAGAAGCCCCAGCTACGCCGCCCGCCACCGGGGCGAGGAACTGCGGTAGTGCTGTGTCAACCGTAATGTTCTCTCTCGTCGTTCCGTGCCTGCGGCTCACCGGAGCCGCGCCGTTGTCTTCAAGCGTGGCGCTTGCGGCACAGCGCGGCTCCGGTGAGCCGCAGGCACGAAACGACTAGACTCACGCCTGACACGGCAGTAGTTGGACGCACCGGTTCGTGGGATTGTTCCGCAGAACCAGGAGCGTGATGCGAGCGGGGGTCAGCGGACGAGGGCCTCCAGGAGGTCGAGGTTCCGCTCGGCGGAGGTGCGCAGCTCATCAGCGAAGGCCGCGCGGGCCGCGGTGTGTGCGTCGCGCTCGGCCCAGGCGCGGTCGATGAGTCGGACGACCTCGTCGAGGGTGGCTTCGAGGGGCGCCCAGAGCGCGTTGGCGCGGCTGGCAAAGGCGGCGACCTTGGGGTCGTAAGACAGGGCGACGAACGGGACGCCTTGAGCGGCGGCGAAGAGGCACGCGTGCAGGCGTTTGGCGATGACGAAGTCGAGGCTGCCCACGAGGGCGACCCAGCGCTCCGGGGAGAGTTCCATGCCGACGCCCACAGCACGTGCGTCTAGCTCCTGTGCGGCCCGAGCGGCGAGATCAGCGTCATCCCTGGCGTGCAGCGCCAAGGGCACAACCTGCGCGCCGCGCTCGTCTCGCAGGCGCCGGGCGGCGCCCAGAGCGCCCTCCAGCACGGAGGCGGAACCCTCGGCAGGCCGCAGGGCCAGGCCAACGCGCGGCCCGTTCTCACGGGGCGGCAGGAGAGCGGCGACGTCCTCCGGCGGCGCGGGGTCAACCAGAGCGGCGGGATCGGCGGTAACGGTGATCGACTCGTGAGACAGGCCCAGTTCGACGAGCAGGCCCGCGGAGTTCTCGTCGCGGACCGTAACGGCTGCGGCGCGCCGGAAGAGGCTGCCGGTCAGGGCGCGGGTCACGCGATAGCGGAGCGGCCCGATGCCCTGGGCGAACACCATGAAGGGCGTGCGGCGCAACCGGGCCGCGGCAAGGATGCCGAGGTAGTAGAGGGCCGACTTGCGGCTGGTACTGTCCTGGATCAGCCCGCCGCCCCCCTGCAGAACCAGGTCGGCCGCCCCGATCGCGCGCCAGACGCTCGGCCAATGCCAGCGCTGCTCGGCCTGCACGCCGTAGGCGCGCCGTGTCGCCTCCGGGGTCGCCGAGAGCACGACCGGCTCGCACTCCGGGAGACGACGACGGAGGGCGTTGAGCGTGCCGGCGAGGATGGCCTCGTCGCCTGCGTTGCCGAAACCATAGTAGCCGGAGATGAGGAGACGCATGGGAGGTCAGGCGGAATCGAGCGACGCGGGGACGATCCGCGGTCTTGCACGGCGCCACCATGCCTCGGCGGCCTCCACCACGGCGTATAGCACGACCCCGAGGAGCGCGCCGAACCACGCACCGTGCAGTGTGCGCGCCAGTGAGACGAGCAGCGGCGTGTGCAGGTGGCACAAGGTGTTGACGAGCGACACCTGCCCAACGGCCCCCAGCGATAGCAGCACCCACCGTCCGGCGCGCTTGCCGGCACAGGCACGTGCCAGCCCCAGGACGAAGAGCGGGTGACCGATCAGCACCTCCTTCGTGCGGGGACGCACGCCGAAGATGCGATCGAGAACGGAACGGAAGTGCAGCTCGAGGGACGAGACGCCTACGCCGCTCTCGTTGCCGCTGCGCAGGATCAGCAACGCCAAGGCCGCCGCGCACACCAGCAGGAGTGCGGCGTGCCAGTACTTGACGACACCCTCGGCGCCGAGGCGCCAGCCCCGCAGAAGCGTAGCGAGGGGGGACTCAGCCTCGCGCGGCTCCCGGGCACCCAGGTCCCAGCCGACCTGCAGCACGAGCACGGCCAGCAGCGGGAGAAGATGGGCGACCTTGACCCCCGCGAACTGATCCAGCTTCACCAGGAAGCGCGTGTCCGCGAGGCAGCCGACGATCAACAGCCCGCCCACCAGGCTGACGCCGGAGGTACCGGCGAACAGCAGCAGCCCCTTGCCAAGAGCCGACCAGCGGGCCGACGCAAGCGCCGAGGGCGGTCGGTGAAGCCCAACCGCAAGCGTCGGCAGGGCCAGCGCGCTGAGGAGGGCGCCGAGCTTGGCCGTAGGAGTGAGCGCGGCGAAGGTACCGAGGAGCGCCAGTACCAGCGCCAGCCCCAGACCCACGAGGACCGGCCGCGAACGGCAACCGAGCAGCTCGATCAGACAGAGCGCGAAGGCCGCCAGCGGTCCGAGCAGGGCCAGCCGGCGGAGCCAGGGAGAGAGGCCGAGGTCGCGGTACGGCTGCGGCTGCCCAAGCTGGAAACCGTAGGAACGGAGGCGCTCGGCGAGTCTCGCGACGTAGGCTTCGGCCGAGGCCGCCGGCTCCGGCCCGCTCGGCTCGAACAGGCGGATGTAGCAGGCGCGGATGTTGCGCTCGCGCACGGCTAGCGCGAAGCGATCGACGGCCCGCGGCACGTTCATGCCGAGCATCTCCGACTCGCCAATGCTGTGGACCCGGACGAGGTTGTTCGGGAGGCGGGTCGCGAGCGCCATGTCGCCATACTGCTTGCCGAACTCGACGTAACCGAAGAGAAGCTTGCCCCGCGCGAATTCGTCGGCAACTTGGGGGATGCCGTCCGGGTAGCCGAGAACCGCCGTGCCCTCGAAGACAACCAGGTGCGCGTTGCGCTCCTCAGCCAAGGTCAAGGCCTCCGTCGCCGCGCGGCCCCACTGGTTGCCTTCCGCCAGCGGGCGCACGACGAGGGCCAGACCGGCCCGGTTTACCTCGTGGACCGAATCCGGGGAGTAGCCGATCCCCAGATCGAGGATGTCCGCCGGATTGACGACGGCGACGTTGAGCCGAGCGGTCAGGGAAG
>Ga0116202_10002377_pt1 | contig 11221 bp, 6 predicted proteins | sample LakKivw325mmetaG_FD_94479 | JGI IMG/M metagenome (GOLD analysis project Ga0116202, IMG submission 94479) | Anoxic lake water microbial communities from Lake Kivu, Rwanda to study Microbial Dark Matter (Phase II) - Lake Kivu water 325m metaG | ecosystem: Environmental > Aquatic > Freshwater >... | reverse complement strand
GAGCAGGCAGAACAGTGTGCAGACCGGGGCCGAATGTTCCATTCTTGCGCCATGATACCGACCGATGTTACGGAGTGACGACTTTCTGTTCCTTCACGAGATCCCGGGACTTGAGGATTTGGTGGACAAGCTTTGCGTCCTCCGGAAGCCCTTCTTCCCGCCCGATCTGGGCGGGATTCGCCATGGCGACGGTTACGAAAATAATGGTTTCACGCTGCGCTTTCTGCTTGTGCGTATGGGAGAAGAGGTACTTTCCCAGGAGAGGGATGTCACCCAGCAGGGGAATCTTCTTTGTCACATCACGCTCATCGGTTTCCGTCAGTCCTCCGATGGCGGCTGTCTTGCCGTTTTCAAGACTGAAGACTGTCTTGATGGTCTTGGTGGCCTCCACGGGGAAGCTGTTGTTGTCCGGCGCCACCTTGTTTCTCACGAAGCGGCTCAGCTTGGGATTGATGCGGACCGTGATGTTGCTGTCATTGTTGATGGTGGGGGTGACGTCCACGGAAATGCCGAACTCGAAATAGGGCCGGTCCGTATCGAGAGCGTACGTCGTGGTGTTGGCCTGTCCCTGTTGACCGGCGGTAACGGAGCCCTTGATGTTCGGCTCGTTCTCGCCGATATGGATGGTCGCCGTCTCTCCGTTGGCCACGACAATCTTGGGATTGGACACGATGCTGACGCCGTTCATCTGCTTCAATGCGCTGAGGATGATGGCGAAATCGTTGGCGGAAAGGACCGCGGTGCGGATGTCGGAGACAGTCTTTGTGTACCTGTCCTCCAGATTGCGGTTTGCCGTTCTGGACTGATCGATCGAGTCAACCACAGAACGCGTGGGCGTTGTGACCTCTCTTGTGACAAAATTCCCGGACCCCGGCGGTTGTTCCTCGGTAATGGATGTGGTTTCCTCGTAGCGTGTCCCGGTGCTGTCGAAGCGGTCATTGACGACATCACTGCGGGAGCGGTTGTCCGAGATGCCGAGGGTGTCGGACCTTCCCTGCACCTTGTCGCGGGATTCCCGAATGCCCCAGGACATGTCCTTGACGCCCACGCTGTAGCCTTCCAGGACCTGCCAGTTGATGCCCAGGTCCTTGATGGCCTCATCGGTGAGTTCCAGGAACTTTGCCTCGATGTAGACCTGTTTCCGCGGGAGATCGATTTCGGCCACGACCTTGCGGATTTCATTCATGTTGGCCGCGCTGGTGCGGACAACCAGTGCATTGGCGTTGGGGAAGGGGGCGGCGGAACCGCCCTTGTCCACCATGGTCGCGACGATGTTCTGGACATTCGACACTGTGGCGTAGTTGAGGAAAATGGTCTGGGCGATCAGCGGTTCCGCCGCGCCCGGCGGTTTGGGGACGACGCTGTAGATTCCCGATGCGGGGATCTTCTCGAAGATCGCAAGATTGTATATGTCGAGGATGGACGAAAGCGCGGGCTTCCACTCGACATCCTGAAGGTTGACGGTGACTTTCCCCTGGAGGTTGGTGGAAGTGGCGATGATGTTGGCGCCTGAGATGCGGGTGAACATCCGCACCACGTCCTGAAGGGGAACGTCATCCAAAGCGATGGATATGAGATTCTCCTTGCTCGTAGTTGGGGCGGTGGGAAGAGGCACGATTTCCGGCCCGGCATTGGTGGCATTCGCGTCGGTCCCGGTCGCGCCGCTGCCTGCCGCGGCGGCAGGGGCCTTGTCTCCGGCGGAGGGGAGCGCTTCGGTTGCCGCGGCGGCGCCTGCCGATCCGGCGATGGCGGCTGAGTCGGCAGCGCCGGGAGCGGTGACCTGGGCCAGGATAATGGCTTTCGGCGCACGGGTGAGTGGCGCAAAGGCGATGTCTGCCGCGCCAGGTTCAAGGGCGGGAGCCGGTGCTCCGGCGCAACAGACGGCAATGGCGGCTCCAATGGACAGGGCTCGGAAATAGGCTTTCATGTTCTCTCCTGCTGATTCGCTTCCGTGCGTTCGACACTTCTAGTATGCAATGATCCTGTAGAAACGAGTTGTTACGGTTCCCATGGTGTAATCGGTACAGTTGGTCATGGCGTTCTGCCCGGGGATGTTCGTGCATCCGTTCAAATACTGCCATGGGTCGGACAGGGCATTCGCGTATTCGACGGCATAGAACCAGTCAAGGGCTGCAAACCAGGAAATGGTGAACGTCAGGGTGGGGCCGGGATTCAAGGTGCCGGAGAAGGACACCGTCCGGTTGCTGTCGGCCCCCTGGGTGACGGGCAGGCGCAGGATGCGGTTGTTCCCCGTGTCGGCGACACAGAGAAATCCCCGCGGATCCCAGGCCACGTCTTCCGCATGGTTCAACACGTTGCTGGCGAGCAGTGTGGCCCATGTGCCGTTGGTGGAGGAGACGGCTATCCGGCTGTTTTCCACATCGGCGACGTACAGGTTGGTGGCGTTCAGAGCCATGCCGGCAGGCCGGCGGAAATGCCCGAGGGACTCGTGACTGCTGCCGAGGAGCGCAAGCAGGGCGCCGGCCTTGTCGAACTTCTGTATGCGGCTTGCGCCGTTGGTCTGGATGCCGTCATCCGAAACATACAGGTTGTCCATCGAATCAACATACAACCCGCGGGGGTTCCGGACGTACCCCGCGGCGGAACCCGGCGGGACGAAAGTCATCCATGCGCCATTGGTCCCGAGTTTCTGCACGCGGTTGTTGTAGAGGTCCGCGACGAAAATGCTGCCGGCAGAGTCCACGGCGACATCGGAGGGGCCGATGAAGAATCCCGTATTGGTGCCGTAGGCGCCCCAGGTCCGCCATTGACCGTTCGTGGCTGTGCGCTTCTGGATCCGGTTGTTGTTGGAATCGGCCACGTACACGTTGCCCGCGGAATCCACGGCAATGCCTGAGGGGGCGCTGAACTGGCCGGCATTCGTTCCCCATTGTCCCCAGGTGGTCCAGAACTGAGCCAGCGGATCGTACCATTGGATCCTGTTGTTCAATGTGTCGGCCACATAGAGCCTGTGGCCGGCGTCCACCGCCACGGCGCGCGGCCCGATGAATTGGCCGGGTGCCGTGCCCGGCGCCCCGCCGAACGTGTCCATGCGGTAGTAGCGGCCCACTACCGTTGTGAGGTTCTGGCTGGAGACAACCGCCGTCAAGCTGCCCGGGGATAGCCAGTCCTCCAGCGGAGTGAAACTGACGGTATAAGTGCCAGGGGCCAGTTCAAGGAAGACGCCGCTGTTGGTCCAGGCGCCGCCGTTGACGTTCCATTGCGCGCCTTGGTTGATGGCGTCCACGGGGTCAATGGTCACGTAGAGCCCGGTTACTTGCACATAAGAGCCCGTCACCACAACGACATCTTGATTCGTGAGAGTCACGCTGATGCTCGACGGTTGGGTCCAGAGGGGGACGCTCCGGAAATCAATCGTGTGGGTGATGAGGGGCAGATTGCCGACCGTCTCGCCGCTGTTCATCCATGTGCCGTTATTGATGCGCCACTGGGCCCCGGCCGTAACAGCGCCCTGCGGCAGGAGGATGGCGGACACGGAGCCATACATGATGGTGTACTGACGGGTCAGGGGCAGCGACTGCCCCGGGGCCAGCACCACGGTTTCCAGGGGAGGTTTGACCCATCCGCCGACATCCGCGAATTCCAGCGTATGGGCGCCGGGATTGAGATTGGATACGGTTGTACCGCTGGTTTGCCAGCTTCCTCCATCCAGGCGCCAGGCGGCGTGTCCTGTGGCGCGAACGGCGATGGGTTCGATGCTGATCGTAAGGGCGGCTTTTTGCTGGTAGGTGCGGGTAAGTGTCGTTGCGGTGTTGTTTGTGAGGACAACGGGTTCGGACGGCGGCTCCATCCACGCCAGGAGGGATTTGAACAGCAGCGTGTGCTCGCCGGGTGTCAGTCCTTGCAGGGTGTTTCCGCTGTCCTGCCATGGCCCGCCGTCCAGACACCACTGGGCCCCGGCGATTTTCGCGGCTTCCGGAGCCAGCATGACCCGCAGGGAGGGAGGGGGCACGATAGCCCCGGGGCTGAGAAGGCTCACGCTGCCATTCTGGCGGGCGGCGTGACGCCACTGCTCGTTCCAGTCGCTGGAGAAAGTGAAGTCCTGAAAACCTTCAGGCTGGTGGTACTCGCCATACGGGAATGTATTGGTGCCGGCTTCGCCATCATCGAAGCGGAAATAGTGTGCCAGGCTTCCGATGTCGGAATCCGGCACAACCTTTCCGATGCCGTACAGGATTTGATCGTCGTCGCGGACTACTGACCAGAGGCGGATTTCGTCCAGGGCCCCGGCAAAATCCTCGCCGATCCGGAGGAAGACTTCGCCGCCCATGCCGCTGACGGGGGGGGCGTCATAGAATGCGTTGGTAGTGGCCGACATGCCGCCGTTCGTATAGAGGTTGAGTTCAGCCCCCAGGCTGTTGTAGCGGGCTGCCACGTGGGTCCAGGAACCGGTGGCCGGAACATCGCCGCCACGGATCACAAACTGCCTGCCGTCGGGCCAGACGTAGCCTGCGTACAGGCGCAGGGCGGAGCCGTTGGTCTCCAGTCCCAGTACATAGGTCATGGCCACGCCGTTGGACATGTTCTGCACAACACGCCGCAGAATGGTCCCGGCGCCATCCACGGCATTGGACGGGTTGACCCAGGCCTCGATGGTCCAGTCGGTAAGTTGTTGCCGCGCGGAAGGCGGGACAGAGAGGTAATCTCCAGGCGCTCCGCCGAGAACCACGGCGCGGGACACCGACGGATCGCCCGGTTCCGCCGGGCTGGTGCCCATGCCCTGTTCTTCGTTGTCGGCGCGTCCGTCGTCGTCCGTGTCCATCATGTCGGGACGGCTGCGGAGCTGTTGCTCGGTGATGTTGAGGACGCCGTCGCCGTCGCGATCCTCCTGGGAGTCCGGGATTCCGTCGCCGTCCGAATCGAACGACTGCGGATTGGTTCCGGCCCAGTATTCGTAGAGGTTGTTCAGGCCGTCATGATCGGGATCGCCCAGCGCTCCGGCCGGTCCATCCTTTCTGCCCTCCACGGTTTCGTTCCGGGAACCATCGTTCCATGGATCGAGGTGCCAGATCATTTCCCATGCATCGGGCATTCCGTCGCCGTCGGCATCATCCACGCCACGTTTATCCGTTCCATAGATCGGGGCGGAATCTCCGGTTACCCAGGTGAAGTTGTTGGTGGGGAGGGCATAGCCCCGATCGCCGAAGAGGAATTCCTCGGAGGTGGAGCCGATCAATCCGGACTTGGCGCGCCGGGCGAAGTCCTCGGCCGTGGCGCCGCCGTCATCGAAGCGGTAGTAGGCCAGGAGGCTGTCGCGGGAAAAGGAACCGTCACCGTCCTTGTCATTCCAAAGGACATTGGCCACAAGGGTGCCCGTCAGCCCTTCCTTGAGGCTCGCGCCGGACGCCAGGAGGACGTCCACGGCGGCGTTGTACTGCAGGTCGCCGTTGTCTATCCAGAAGTTGTTATCCTTCCGGCAGACATTGTCCAGCGGCTGGCCGGGTTCGCCATCGAACAATGAACCGCCATTGACGAGGACACTGTCGGCGTGAGTGTAGAACTGATCCGATTCAGCATCCAGCCAGACATCGTCGCCGTTCCGCGGCGGGGGCAGGACGGAGGCGAAGGAAACGATCTGCTGCGCGGACCGGGCAAGGCCCCAGATGCGGACTTCATCCAGCATCAGGCGTCCGTTGAACGAGTTGTCCGGCGAAGCGGCCAGGGTGAGACGGTTTGTGGCGGGGAACATGTACCGGGAGAAACACTCGCCGACGGAGGGTGTCGCCATGAAGAGCAATCCATCCACGTAGAGCCCCAGCATGTTGCGCTTGTGGGACCAGACTGCCGCCAGGTGAATCCAGCGATTGGTGGGGAGGACGTTCGCTTGCACTGTCTTCAGCGATCCGCCTTCCAGGTGGCAGGAAGCCCTGGGGACATTGTTGGACAAGGCGAGACGATAGATTGTCAGGGACTTTGTTCCCGCCCTGGTCTGGAAGTGGAACAAGTCGCCGGTCAGGTTGGTGCCGAGAAGTTTCACGTAGCACTCCACTGTCCAATCACGTCGTTGCAGGTCCTCGCGCATGCCGGCGGGAACGATGCCATGGCCCGTCTCCGGTTCGGGGTCCGGGATGGGGATGCCATTGGAACTGGTGATCAGGATGGACTTCGGGACAAAGGGATCGCAGGAATGAACGGGGCTGGAGATCGGCGTCCCGTTTGTGGGATTCATCTCGTCAAGGTCGCTAATGCCGTCGTCGTCGGTATCCCGTCCGTCGTCCGGGATGCCCAGGGTGGTGCTGGGAAGGGCGGAGCCCAGGGTCTCGACCCTGCTGATGCCGGTTCCTGCTCTTGGGTTGGTGAGCGGGTTCACCATCAGATTGGTCGGATACCAACGCCAGCTATAGGTTGAATCCGGTCTGTGGTTGTATTGGTACGGGTTGGTTTCGTCACCGGTCCCGTTGATGAAGGGGCGGGTGGCGAACCGGTCTCCATCCTGGCCGAAGTATTCTTCGACATTCAGCAAGCCATCGTCATCCAAATCCCCGAAAGGGCCGTGGTCCCAGGAGCCGCCCATGCCGTCGTCGCGCGGGTCCAGGTTGAACTCGACCTCCCAGCCGTCCGGCAGCCAGTCGTCATCCGTGTCGTGTCCCGGCGGGATATCTTCATCCACGTAATAGTACCCTGTGCCTTCCGTGGGATCGGTCCATTCGTGGTTCCGCAGGGCGGCGCGATTTCCCGTTGTGGCCAACACATCCAGAGGGGCGAGGCCCAGGTGGAGGTCTGATCCGCTGAAGCTCATGAAGCAGATTCTGCGCTGTTCGCCGTTGGCGTCATAGTAGGAGAGCATGGGGAAGGGGATCCGGTCTTCCCACACCCACTTGTCCTGATTGGCGGCTCCCTGGCGCAACTCGGCCAGCAGGCATTGCTCGCGGTAGTTGCTCAAGCCGTCCTGATCCGGGTCGGCGCGGGCAACCTCGGTGTTGATGTTGGTTCCCGAGGGGAACCCGCGCAGGGGGCCGGAGGCGGGATCGATCCCCGAGACCGGGTCATACCACGCCGCTTCGAAGCTATCCAGCAGGAGGTCGAAGTCCGTATCGATATCGAGAGGGTTGAGATCATCCTGCGTCTGGGCGTTGGCGCGGGCCTCGTAGATGCCGTTGACATAGAGCCCGGCCTGCAACGGGGGGTAGCCATCCACGCCGCAGTATTCCTGCCAGTTGGACAGACCGTCGCCGTCGAGATCATCGCTGCTGCCGGGCTGGCAGGGATGGGTCCCGATACCATGCTCTTCCGAGTAGTACTGGGTTTCCCAGCGGTCGTCGATGCCGTCTCCATCCGTGTCCCAGTTGCCGGGGTTGAGGTAGTCAAAGCCGGGGAGGCTGATGCTTGCCGTGGCTTCTTCGGCGTTGGAAAGCCCATCCTTGTCGGGATCATCGCCGCCGGAAAGCGAAAAGGGTTTTGGCGTGAATCGGAACCAATGGTATTCCCACCAGTTGGGCAGGCCGTCTTCATCGTTATCATCCACGATGGCGATATTCAGTCCTGCGATGCCTGATCCCTTCACCTCCACCGCGACTTGGCCATAGGGTTCTCCATCGTCGTAGAGGCTGTTCGTGTTGCCGTCGATCCATGCGGCAAGGATATACTCGCCGGGTGTGATGGAAACCGAATAGGGGTAGGGGCCGAACGGCATGGGCAGGGGTGCGGCGTTTGTCAGGGGTGCGGCGGCCAAGGGGGCCGAAATCCTTTCGGTGTCCTTCGGCCAGACGCCCAGCATCAGAACCCCCTGGCCATCCCCGTCACCGGGCGGTCCCTCGATGTTTTCCCGCCAGAGGGAACCGTTCAGGACATAGCCCGAAACGGTTTGAGACCAGGCGGTGGAAAAGCAGCAAAGGCAAAGCGCCATCGCCATCCCCACCGCGATTCGGTTCCGCAGATGCGCCTGGTTCACGGTCGTTCTCCTTCGTCAGGAATCCACGTTCAGGGTTGACTGATGATCAAGCTGACGCTTGTGCCGGATCCGTCGGTAACCGTGACGGCGTTGTCTCCGGAATCGTACCTCTGGTAGATAACGCTGGCCCCGGTGTTCCCGGAGGGGAAATTCCCGCGGAGCGAATCCGACACAGCCCATGCGTACGGCGGAGTTCCGCCGCTGGCCGTCAGCACGGACAGGTTCCAGTCCGTACTGACGGTCTGGGGTTCGGCCTTGATGGCAAGCGTCCCGCTCTGTTGCTCGCCGCCGCTGATATAGGCAATGGCGGCATGGCCCGAGCGATCGTACACAATGACATCATTGGCGCCGACCGAGAGGGCCACATAGATCGCCTGGGACCCTCCGCTGGGCGTGATGGAGCCCCTGGACGGGGTGGAGACATCCCATGTGTATCCGCCGCTGCCGCCGGCAGCCCTGAAGACGACGCGGCTTCCGATGCTGGCAATGGTGGCGGAAGAAGGATTGATACTCACGACGCTGGGTGAGGAAGACCGCGGATCGTTGACGAACGGGTGGCTGTCGAAGTAGCCGTCCAACTCGCTTGTGTTGGGGTCATCACACCCGCCGGGCAGGAAAGACGCCGCCAACAGGCCCAGCATACCCAGAAAGCTTCGCACACCATGCTTCTTCATGTTGCCATCCTCCTCGTGGAATCCTCTATCTCTATTTACTGCGGTCGAGCGTCCAGTTTGGTCAATCCGATGCCCTCGGGACTGATGGCCGTCACCTTCCACCGGTACACACGGGACATGTAAACGACGGAGACCGCGTCGCCTGTTTCGACGACCCGGCCGCCGATGACGGCCAGATACTTGGCGGCATTGGTTTGCTTTTCGCGGCCTATCAGGCTGATGCCCCGTATATCCAGGTTCTTGCGGGCGGAATCCCAGTCGGGGGGGGCGAGCCTTTCCCCCGCCGGTTCCGCTTTTGCGGCGCCTTCAGGAGCGGCTGTCAGGTTCGTGGCAACCTGCCGTGGCGGGACATACCCCACAGGCCAGAAGGGGTCTCGCGTGCGCGTCATATCCGGCTCCAGTTCGACTCCGGAACCCGGAACGCCTGTGGCGCCGACAGCCGGGGCGGCAGGCGCGGCTTCATCCGTGGCCGGCGGGGGGATGTCCGGGCCGGGCACGAGGCCCATGGCGGGTGGCGGAGGCATCTGCTGGGCGGGCAGGAAACCGGCGGAATTCGCCAGCAGCAACGCGGCCAGACCCCACAGGCATCGAAACGCGCACGGCCTCATTACTTGTCTCCACGACCGGCGGCAGCGCCCTGCTCCTTGCCGCCTTCCACTTCAATGGGCCACTCAATGCGCAGGGTTACCCTGTGTGTTTCGGGGCTATCCGGTTGGCCGGTGATGCGCACATCGGACACGCACAAATAGGGGTTCATATCCTCCAGCTTGCGGAGAAACGCGGCTGTCTGCTCGTAAGACGCCTTGACGGACACCTGGACCGCATATGCCTTGAACGCGCGGGCAACGGTTGCCTTCTTGCCCGTTCGCGGCGGTTCCCGAACGCCGATCTCCTGCACTTCATCCAGCTTGATGTTACAGGAGCGGGCCTGCATCTCCAGGGTCTCCGAGACTCCGACAAGATACGAACCGAGGATGGGTCGCAGGACATGTGCACGAATGATCGTGTCCAGTTCGCCTGTCACGGAGTCGAATTCCGTCTTGATCTTGGGGGCGAAGTTGAGTTCCCGCTCCGCCTTTTCCAGCTTGGCCTTCTTGGTTTGCAGGCTGCTCCTGAGCTCTTGCTTGGAGGCGAAGAACGGCATCACCACCAGTTGGGTCATGGCGTAGAGCACGGCCGCGACGCCAATGCCGATCAGCACGAAAACCTGAAGGCGTTCCTTTTTGTTTTCAGGCAATTTCATTCAAAGGATCTCGGATTGTACTTGCAGACGATTTCAAAGACACGGTCGGCCTTGTTCAGGGGGTCCTGCCGGAACGCGCCGGCGGGGATGTTGACCGACTCGATGTATGTGTCAAAAGGCGGCTGCTTGAAGAGAGCCGTCTGGAATTCGCTTACATTCGATTCCGAGCGGGCGGCCGCAGTCCGGCCGGACAGCCGCAGTTCAAACACACGGGCGGGAACACTGTTGGAGAGCATCAGGATGTCCTGGCTGACTTTCAGTTCCGTCAGTTGAATCAGCGAAGGGGTCACAGCCTGGACGCCTTCCATCTGCCGCCCCCATTCGACGCGGGTGGTGCGCCACCCCTGGATTTCCTTGAGTTTGGCGGATCTTGCGATCAGGTCCTGGCGCAACTGCTGTGCTGCCAGGAACTTGGGTTCCGTCTCCGCCCACTCCGTATCGCAATACCGGACGCTGTTCTGCAGTTCACGGTACGAGAAGTACACGGAAAACAATCCGAGCAGCACCAGCACGATCAGTGTGCCGGCTACGATCCGGATGAACATGGCGAAGGTCACGGGACTGGCGCTTCGCTGCTCGTTTTCCAGTATGAGATTGATATGCATCTTGTCAGATACTCAATGCCGCCAAGGCTGCGCCTGTGGCCGCGGCAAACCGCGACTCCTGCCCCTGCCAGGCGGGCGGGATACTGCCATTTCCGATCTTGATGGATTCAAACGGATTCCACAGGATGGGGTGTCGGCCGGTGCCCTCTTGCACCGCCTTGATCCAGCCTTGAAACAGGGTGAAGCCGCCGCCCACATAAAGCTCGGAAACGGGCGTGTTCTCCCGGCTCTCCACAAAATCGATCGAAATCGTCATCTGCTGGAGAAAAGGTTCCATGGCTTGGCGAAGGGTCTGGCTGACGTCGAACGATTGGTCGTTGAGAATCCCCAGCGTGACATCCCCATCCACCCCGAGCGATTCCTGGAGTTTCCGGAGGATGGGTTCAGCGCCGAAGTCGAATCTCCGGACCAGCGATATGATTCCCTTGCTGTAGAAGGCCGCGTATGTGCACGAGGCCCCAAAATCCACTACCGCGATGGTGTCGCCCTTGTGCCGGGTTCCGGGGCCGGCGGCGAAGGCGGTCATGCTGGCGAGCCCCGAGATTTCCACGGAATAGGGGGCCGGTACACCACTGGGGAAAAGGCGGCACAGAGGCTGGACGACGTTGTCGGGCAAAGCGGCGGCGAGGAAACGACGCTCGTTGCGGCTGTCGGATACGTGTTCGTATCCCACGCGAAACTCGGCATTCTCCCCCAGTCCCATGAGTTCGCTTACGTGAACATCGGTGGGCTTGTCCGAGTGCAGGGGTAACGTCAGAAGTTTGACGACTGCCCCCGGGGCGGAAGT
>Ga0116202_10002376_pt1 | contig 11222 bp, 8 predicted proteins | sample LakKivw325mmetaG_FD_94479 | JGI IMG/M metagenome (GOLD analysis project Ga0116202, IMG submission 94479) | Anoxic lake water microbial communities from Lake Kivu, Rwanda to study Microbial Dark Matter (Phase II) - Lake Kivu water 325m metaG | ecosystem: Environmental > Aquatic > Freshwater >... | reverse complement strand
TTGCTTCTTGTTTCTGGTTGTGCGCGCTTAGCTCAGCTGGTTAGAGTACTTGCTTGACAGGCAAGGGGTCGGCAGTTCGATCCTGCCAGCGCGCATTTATTGGTTAGCCCGCCTGCAACGCTTTGCGTAGCAATGCGGGCAGGAACCCAGTAGCGAGCATTTGCGGTTCGCTTGCCCCGAGCGAGCGAACAAGTGAGTGAGTCGAGGGGATCCTGCCAGCGCGGACCATTCTTCCCGCGAAGGTCAAGTTTTTTTGATCGTCAATTCCGCACGATTTGACTATTTACTCAATATTGAGTAATATTTTACTCAGGGGCAAAAATGCTGGATCTGCTTACAAAATCTAAGATCCGAAAAAACATCATACTATTGTTTCTCCACAACAGGCATGAAGAATACTCATTGAGTGATGTCGCAAAAAAGGTCAATACCTCAGCAGGCACGGCCCAGAGGGAATTGAACCGGCTGATTGACAACGATCTCCTTATTTTTAGAAAAAGATCAGGATTAAATCTATATTCGCTAAATAAAAAATATTCATTACTAAAGGAGATCGAATCCATTGCAAAGAAGACCATAAGTGTTGAAGCACAGCTTAAAGAGGCTTTGTCTGCTATGAAAGGCATATCATTTGCTTTTATATTTGGCTCTTATGCTAAAGAAGGGTTTAAATCTGATTCTGACATTGATCTTTTTGTGATAGGTGATTTTGATGAGGATATGATGTTTAAAGAAATACAGAACATGGAAAAGTCTATTGGCAGAGACATCAATTATCACATCAGTAAAGAAGATGAATTCTTTCAGAAGATCAAAAAAGAGTATTTTTATCGGGAAATACTAAAAAATTGTGTTTTTGTAAAAGGAGATGGGCATGAATTCAGGAAACTTATTAAATGATTTGGTCCGGACAGGAAAACTTAAGAGGCAAAATACTAATTCTGAATACCTGAACAGCATGATCGATTCAGCAAAAAGAAATTATGACGCGGCTATCATGGTCAGCGGCAAGATAGACGAGGCTGCTTTTAAGCTGATTTATGACGCTATGCTGCAGATCGGAAGAGTTGTTCTGCTTATTAACGGTTATCGCCCTAACGATGGAGAACAGCATAAGACAACATTTGTTGCCGCTGGACATATCCTGGGCAAAGAATATCAGGATATCATCAATAAAATTCAAAGATTCCGGATAAAGAGAAATGACTGTATCTATGAAGCAAAAGGATTTATTACAACAGCAGAAACAGGATCAATTTTCAAAACATTTAAGGAATTCTGGGCAAAGGTCCGGGCATATCTTGAAGCGAAGAACCCTCAACTAAAACTATTTAAGGATATTTAAAGAAGGCGACAAGAGGAAGGAGACCCAGTAGCGCGCAATGTTTTTGTCGTCCCCCACCCTGACAGAGCCAGTCTTACCGGTGCTGATTTGGGTAAAACCCCCCTACATCGCCAGCATTTCGAGGACTTTGTACATTATCATCGCGGGCCACACAAGGGCCTTAAGAACACCGAGCAGTCCCTGGCCAAAGGACGAGGCATGCTGTATGTAATAAACAGCCGCGCCTATGAACGCCAGTCCGTACAATCCTCCCGCTTCTTTCATTTTGAGACCTCCTTTAGTTTCCGGATTCGATCCGGAATGTTTCAAGAATTATCTTAAATCCTTTTTCAAACCCGCTTCCACCCTTGGCCTGCTTGTTGATCACAAGAGTGTCTTTTCCTTTGTTGAGCGGAATGTAGTATATCCGCCCGCCGGTCCCGTTCTTGGTCACCATTTCCCTTCCTTTTTCATCCTTATCCACGGGAAAGACCATGACCTCGCAAAAAAGGCCCGCTATCTTTTCTGACTTTTTTAGAACTCCGGGAAAGCCCGCTTTTATCTCGTTGAACCAGGTCTTTTTTTTGGGAAAGTCCCTAATGATATAAAAGTCTATCTGCTCCCAAGCGGTATCAGAATAAGAAATGTAATTCCCAGCCGAGATCGAGGCATTCGGGTACGGCAGCCATTCGTCTTTGCTGCGGAAAAATTTCCTTTTGACCTCATCGTCGGGTAGAGCCCCTATTTTTGAAAGGGGAAGATCGCTGTAGTCGGGATAGATCTCATCGGCCACTTTTATCCCGCCGGGCCTTCCGCTGGACAGATACTGCCTCATTTCCTCTACAGTAAGCTCTCTTTCGCCGGAGTGCCTTGTCTCAAGCGCCCAGTTCTGCGGCATTATAAAGGAGAACTCTGTCCTTCCGTCGCTTATCCTTACCCTCTCCTGCCGTGCAGAACAGCCAAACATCAGTATCACTGCCGCCAAACATACTGCAGCCGCCATCGGCATATTCTTCATAGAATTCATTCTCCCCTGCAATATGATATCACTAAAAAGCCATGCGGGATCAATTTTCCGCCTTCCCGGATGAAATCCGGCCCATTTATTATCGATGGGTATGAGGATGCCGCTTTTTATCATTGCATCTGTCCCAAAGGAGGATATGTGAGCTCAAGCATAAAACCATACCGGCTCCCGGCACCTTTAAGGGTCCTAAGGATCCCTGTGCGCGATGCCTTTAGGGGCATCATGGGGCCGAATCAGGAATTTATCAGTTGTGTAACACGGGTCGAAAGAGAGAACGGCCAGAGCAGAAGGAATGTTGCCTCAATGGTGGCTTATGCCGACAGGCAGCTGCCTGTTCTTTCGGGGCTTGCGCAGAGACCTATTTACGCAGATGAGACCACCTCCTCTCTGTTTTATTTCCCGGCTGTTACCCGGGGACGCTGTATGGTAAATGTGGCAACAGAGCTGGAGGAGTTCGCCTTAAAAGGCGGGCCCTGGCATACTGTAAGAGCCCTGCAGAAAATGGCGGCGGACCTTGACCAGGACCAGGCCGTAGAACTTTTGAGGCTTATACAAGGCCTCAGCTCCGGCCTGGCGCCGGAGGTAAATGAACTTCTTTGCCGTGCCCGAGACCGTTTTGCCGCAGAAGAGCAAGCGGGACTTGACGGGGCATTTTTTCAGATGGATTCCCATCAGAGAGGTTTTTTTAGGCTGACGGAAACAGCTGTTGAGAGCTTGAGGAACGCGGAAAACCCCTATTTTCAGGACCCGTTGCGCGGGATCGTAAAGATCGTTTCCGGCTCTGATAGAGGGGACGCGCCGTGGAGCCTTATAGGACAGTACGCAAGCTTCAGGCTTGCAAATCCGTCTTCCGACGGCAGAGACCTGTCGGGACGGGAGTTTTGCGAACTTGCCCCTTTTGACAGTGAAAGACAGAGAACTTCACTTACTGCGGAACTTGTGAGAGAGCTCTCAAGCCCTTCTCTTTTCTTTGCTCTTAACGAACGGATCGCAGCTTTGGCAGAGCTTGAAAGCAGAGGCCTGTTCAGCGTATCTAACCAGGTCCACCGCAACACCTTGAATTATTTGAGCTGCCTTCTTATGGGGTTAAAAGCCTCCTTACATTACGGCCGGGCCGTGGCGGAAATATCACCGAAAAAGTTCGGGGGAGAGGTCTCCGATGTTCCCCTCGAAGGGCTGGGGGTGTTCTTTGACCTTAAAAATGGGACAACTGAATTTGTTCCCGGCCTGTTCAGGTCCGTGGATTTTGGACTGGGGGCCACATCAGAACAGCTCCTCTGGAATGACCAGGCGATCACACGCCTTGTCAGCGGATTTGAAGGCGGGGTTAACGGGATATACCTTGCCGGCCGCAGTTATTCCGGGTTCCCGGATGCAGCCTCGGTTTCCGCGTATTTCAGGACGCTGATGACACTGAAAGCCCTTGAAGTACCGGTTGATTTTGTCAGGCTGATAGCCGTTACTGAAACCGGAGCTCTCCCGCTTTCTGCAAGGTGTTTTGAGGCTTCTTCGGCAGTGCTTGATTTTGCCCCGGAGGTTTTTCCCCTTGCCGGGATATTTGAGGGATTCACTCAAAGCACCGCGCTGGGCCGCACCGTTGATGATGTCTATTTCGATATTAACAAAGCTGCTGTTGCCGCAGAAACCCTTGTGTACAAGGCCATAAGGGACGCGCGCCTGGCAAAAGGGCTTGACATAGACAGTATGCACGACAGACCCTTTGACGAGATAGAGCTGATAAACGGGGAACATGCTCAAATAGAGGATTTTATAAGGACGCGCCTTCCAAAAGTGTTCGCTTATGAGGCAAAAAAAGCTTTGGACGGTCCTGGGGAGGCCGTTATGGCAGAGGTCTTTGAAAGGCTGACGGAGCTCGGATCGGAGATGGCAGACCGTTATAACAGGGAGAGGAGGTCCCCTGCCCGCTCCGCGGTTGCCGCAACCAGGAGAATGCGCAATCCCGAATCGACCTATATTTATGCCTTTTGCTGCGCCGCCATGCAGTTGACTTCGGAATTCCTGCTGAGGCAGGAAATGTCCGGCGTCTATCTTGAAGAGAACAGCATCCTGTTTTCCGACACGCCGGAAAAAGGCGCCGGCACAGGAAGCCCCGCACCAAGAGAGAGTTTTGCCGAGGCTCAGGCAAGAAAAAGGGCCCAAGCGCAGGAAAAAAGCAGAGCAGCAAAAAGAGAAAAACAGCTTGACGAAGCTTCAAGAAAAGCCATAGAAGCTCCTTTTGACGCCTTTGCTCAACTGGCTGCCGGAAAAATAAGCACCGCCGCTGTGCTGCTCAGACAGGAGCTATCCGCTGCAGCGGCAGGAGCTGAAGATCTGGGCAAATTTAACGAGGTGTTGGGAAACTGGGCAAATATTGACATGATTAGAGAAGCCGCAAAGCAGATAGAAAAAGAACTTAGAGGCGGCTCAACTTCAAAGGCCGAAAAAAGACGCCAATTAAGGGAAAGGCTAATAGACCTTGCGGTATCAGACATCGTCAGCCAGCTTGAAGATGACATGTCTCCGATACAGGAAGAGGAGACCTTTTATTACGGATCAGCAGAAACAATAAAGGGGTTGACCGAGTCCCGCCTCTGGCTGGGGATACAGGAAAAGGCTCTGGAATACATGGACCTATTCCCGTGGTACAACCCGAGGTTCATGCTGTCAAACCTTGAGATACTCATTTCTAACGGTGAAACCCCCGAGAACATAATCGGATTGATAGATGATTGTATAGAACAACAGAAAGCCGGGGACGCCTCACTGCTCGGATACCTCAAAGAAGGCAACGACCCTCTTACGGAGTATGTGATACTCTCGGCAGAATCTTCGGAACCCGGGCAACAGGTGTCTTTCTAAGGTTTGCTCTCCGAAATTATCACATCCGGCGAGCCCGGACCTTTTAGAGTCCCTTCGTATTTGATGAACCTGTAGGGAGGAGCGGCCTCGAACCAGTAGCCGGAATCAGGGATCAGGCTAGACAGCAGCCCAAAGTCGGGTTTCAGCCCTATCCTATAGCAGTTGACGGTCTTGTTACCTAAAGAGATCTGCTGCACAGAATAATCGCTGGACAAGGCAATTGGCACGGTGCCTCCGTCCGGGAACATCAGGGTTATGTTTCGCTTTTTGGCGGAATTGACAACCATGTCGTACATATAAAAGGTGAGGTCCTGATAATCCACGATACTGCCGGAAAGCGGAACGGTTTTTAAGACCTGCTTTCCGGTCAGGTAGTCCGCAAACTCTACAGAAATCGTCCCATCGCCCCAGTCGTAGCTCCTGCGGCTGTACTGGTAGGTCCTCCCCTCGGCTGTGGAGACCATGGTTATATTGTAGGTGGATATCTTGTCGCCGCTCAGAGTATAGTACCTGTCGATCTTCTCCTTAATGGCCCGGCCCTTCTCGGTGCGGGTGTTGTCCACCACCGCCACAATAAAGCTCTTTCCGGAAAAGGTGCGCTTAGCCGTGCTGTAGACGGCTCTTTCTATCTCGAGCCCGGAATTCTTATCAACTGTTGAGGTCGAAAAGCCGTTACCCAGAAAATACACGGGAAAAGAGATGTTCTTTACGGCTAGAGCCGGTAGAGCAAAGGAACAGACCGCAAGCACAGCAACAGACAGTACCGCTTTTGTTCTCATGCTATGCCTCCCCTCATGGGACAAATCCTAGCACATAATAGCCGCAAATAAAACTTTGAATTCCCGGGGTTTTTATGTATAATGGCATTGTCCAAAATAAAGGAGGAAATAGAATGAGACTTACCATAGAAGAGCTGTTTGACGGGTTCGAGGTAGCGGCTGATATGAAAAAGATCCTTCTGGTATTTGCAGGGTCCCTTTTGGGCTGGCTGTGCTTTATGTTCTTTGTCTGGGCGGGCGGACTGCTAAAGAACGACCTGGCTTTTACCGCCTTCTCTATCATAGGCTATCTTCTCAACTATGCTGTCTGCACTTTTGCCCTGGGAGCCTCCAACAGAATGGTCTATAAAGAGCTTACAACCGGAGAGTCCCTTTCTCCTGCAGAAGGCATCTCTTTTGCCAGAAAGAACCTGGGCTCTATTCTTTTATCGCCGGTGGCGATCTTCCTTGTTGTGGCGGCCGTTCTTGCTCTGGAATTTGCCGTCTTCATGCTGGGCAGGTTCGATCTCATAGCCGTGGTCCTGTCCGTTCTCACCGCTCCGGCTATTATGCTCAACGCCGTACTGCTTGCCTGCGCCATGTTCGGCTCCGTGCTCACTCTGGCGGTCATCGCAGTTGATGAGTCCGGTATAGCCGGCACTGTGGCAAAGATCTACACCCTGGTCAGAAAGGCCTCCATCCCTCTTATCATGTACATATCCCTTGCTCTTCTTCTGGGGATAGCAGCCACGATGATAATCGCACTTATCTTCGTTCTTGCCACCGTCATCAGCGTCATGATGTTCGGAGGGGCTTCTCAGATCTTTATCAACCTGTCAGCGATGGAGGTGCCTGCTTTGTCGCTTCCCCTTCAGGCGGCAACCGTCATCAGCTTTATCTCGATCTATGTGCTGGCGGCAATGGTGTTCACCTATCCCGTGATCCTGCTGCAGTCCTTTGCCACTTCGATCTATCTCAAGATCAAAGAGCATATTAAATAACAGCGGGCAAGGACAGGCGCTCGTAGCTTAACGGATAAAGCATTCGCCTACGAAGCGAAAGAGTGTGGGTTCGATTCCCTCCGAGCGCGGGCTACTGGAAAAGCCCCTCTATTTCCTCTTCAAAAAAGTCTGTCTTAGAAAGGATGAAAGCGGCTTCCGCTCTGGTCAGCGGTTTATCAGGCTCAAATTTCTGCTCCTTGATAAAGCTCAGATAACCCCCGCCTTTGGCCGCCGCTATTTGTCTTGCGGCCCAGTATCCTTGAGGGACATCTTCATACGGTTTTACAAAAACCATTGGGAAATAGATAAGGTTCGAGAATTTGACCGCTATGACCACGGCTTCGGCTCTCGTTATCTGTTTGTCCGGATAAAAATTCTTTGTTTCTTTTGAGATAATCCCTTTTTTCGAGGCGAGCGCTATATACCTGCTTGCCCAGTGGTCAGCCGGCACATCGACATAGACCTCCGCAGAAACCGGCTTGGCTTCCTCCCCCCATTTTGACCTGACTATCATGGAAACGAATTCAGCCTTTGATACCGGTTTGTCTGGGCCAAAGGTGCCATCCGCGTAACCTAATAAGACGCCCAGCGTGGCCAGGCATCTTACCGGCTCAGAGGCCCAGCTGTCTTTGGGGACATCCGGGAATTCTTTGAGCTTTACTTTTAGCGGGAACCTGTCAACAGAACACTGCTCCGAAGTTCCGACTCCCGGCGCTTTGTGCGACCTCTTGGGCATGCTGTACCCTATCGAGAAGTAATGAGTTGTGTTCTCGGTAAGGTCCCCGTACTGATGGTAGGCATAATCGAATGTGAAGTTAAGAGCTTTTATCCCGATGCCGCAGGTAAAATTGGTCTCTATCCCTGCCCCGGAGGACTGCTGGTCTAACCCTGCCCTTATGGCAAGAGGTTCTGCCGGCTTCCATTCGAGCCCCGCGTGCACAAGCATGGGGCCGCCGCTGCTAAGGCCTTTTTCCGCGTCAAGAGCCAGCAGCAGTTCGTGAGAGCCGGTCCTGCGCAGCCCATCCTGCCCGAGCAGCCTTAAGGCCGCGCCCAATTTGAACGCCGCGGGGATCTCTTCCTGAGTGTTGTTCTTTGCCCAGACAAATCTGCCCCCCATTCCGGCAGGAAGGATGTTGTTGAGTACGGCACCGGCACTCAGCCACTTTTGGAACCTGTATTTGATACCCAGGTCAAGATCCATCCCGGACCCTGAACTTCCATCCATTGTTCCTGAAACGGATGACGAAAAGCCCTGAGAAAACAGCTTGAGAGTGGCGCCAAGGTCCAGGTTCTTTAGCCTCTCCTGCCTGAGGAGTTTTTCTGCAGGCACAGCGTATGAAACGAGGAAAAGATTGGAGCTGTAATCGCTTGAGCCGTAAACCTCCGGCCTGAGCACCCCGGAATTATCCACCCATCTGGTGAGGGGTATGGAGGGGATCGAGGAATTAATATAACCCAGGCCCGCAGAACCCAACGGAAGAGGAACAGCCGCTCCCAGAACAGTATAGTTGATCTCGTTGATCAGGGTCGCCCTCATCGAAGTAAGGCTTAATCCTTCCATGGACGCTATGCCCGAAGGATTGAGAAAGATTGAAGAAATGTCATCGGCAAGCCCCGTGTAGGCTCTGCCCATGGAAAGAGGCCTTGCCCCCACCCCGATCCTGGACGGATCAGACATGGAAGAAGCCCGCGCGCAGGGTATTGAAACAGAAATAAAAGCGCACAGAAAAAGGGCCGCAAGGATTTTTTTCATGTTTCTTATATATAGCATTGTAAAGGTTTACAAAAACTGCGTCAAGTGAAATTGATACCAGGTTTTCCCGACATATATTAGGAGGGTGGTTATGGCCTTTAACCCCGCAACTGGACTCAATATGTCCGCCCCGATACAACGGCTGTCGGATATCTGTTCAGGGTTCGGCTACAGAGGCGCTACCGTTATTAGGTCCGCCGCCGGGCTTATGGAAAGAGGGCTGAGTTCGTTCGAAACAAGAACCAGAGAGGTTCTGGGCTCCCAGCTCATCCAGACTGCCGATATCCTTGCACGCCACAAAATGCCTCCTTATGTTGTTGCCGCCGGACTGTGCCACTTTATGCCGGAACAGGAACACTATCCAACAGGCTTTGCCAATGCGATCCCGGTAATGAAGGCCTTTAATTACCTTATGAACCTTCCCCAGCCTACAATACCGACCCCTTCAACCCCAAGGAACTACCAGGATTTCATTATGGGCTGGGACCATTTCCCGTCAACAATGGGAACAGATCCCAGGACCCTGTTCAACGCGCATATGTTGAGAGCTTCACACCAGCTGGCCAGGCTTAGGCTGCAGACAGCGGGGGGAATAGAACTTATGGAAAATCCGGTTGTCGAAGCCCAGATAGCCACATCAACAGCGCATTTTTTGATGAGGCTCGGAATGGAAAGCCTGGCGCAGGAGATGACAGACCTTTCCTTTTCTATTATTGACCCCGGATCTTACGCTCAGATGGTATCGATCCTGGATATGTCCTCATCCTATTCCGAAAGGCTGTCTTTCCAAAAGTACCTTGTGTCTGTCCTTGAACATTCGCTGCCGCAAAGGGTTTTGACCCTTTACCCGGAACAGCCCGACATGGGAATATCTGTTTCTTCAAGAATGAAATCTGTCGCCAGCGCCTATAACAAGATCAGAAGATCTAGGGAAATCGCCGATATAATAGGGGCAAGAGTGGTACTTATTACCCCTTACGAAATAGACAGCATAGATGGGCGCACAGAGGTCCTGAATTCAAACCTTTCCGAAGAAGAAAAGGAAAGAGCTCTCGCGGAGTACGGATCCGCTATCAGCGCCCTGTTCGATTACAAACAGGCATTCGTTCAAATTGCGTTGGAACTGGGATGGGAAGAGAGATTGGACAGATACAGGGATTATGTCACAAATCCAAGACCTGATAACGGCTACCAGGCTCTTCAATGCACTTATACTACAGATAAAGGATTGAACTTTGAGGTCCAGTTCAGAACTGCTGGAATGCACAGATTCGCGGAACTCGGAGGCGCATCGCACCTGCACTACAAGCTTGGGGAAGGAACGGACAGCTCCGCTATCCAAACAGCCGATCCTCTGACAAGGTTCAGAAGAATGCTGCGGCAGACAAGAGAGGACTCGGTAACATACGGCTTCCTATTCGATGGACTGGCGCCTATAGACCGATCAGACATAACCGGGCCTTTCAGGATAGAACTCCTGCCCGGAAGGGACAGGGCTTCGGTAATTGACCTTCTGGTTGGAGCAGGCATAGAAAGGCCTTTCAACTGTCAGAATGCCCAGAGATTTGATCAACTGTCGGGAACTGCAAGGACGATCCATCCTTACTCTCCTATCGAAAATGGCGATATGGTACATCCGATAATGGGAGCTAAACCCGGGCTTTCCTCCCCGAAGGTGGAAAGGGCTATCGCCTCACAGGCAGCAAGGTCAACCTTTGAGGCAGAAGAACTCTGCCGCAGCCTTGGCGTTAGCAATCTTGAAGCCGCAAAGAAAAAAGGCCGCTCCATTTACGACAACGCTTTACGCGCTGTACAGTCCCGCCAGGTCGTCAGAGTTCCGGCATCCCGGCTTTCCGGCAGTAATATAAGAACACTTGTTCCGGAAACCATACTTGCAAGGAAGTTCGGGTTTGACACCTTTGATAATATGCTCATTGTTTTCGGGGCAAAGGATTCTGCCCCCGAAGGGTTTGAGGCAGCCATTCAACAGCTCATGATAACCTTGATAGCCAACAAAGATGATCGAGAAGCGACCTTTGTATACAACAGGTCCTCCGGCATTACGCGATGTATTTTATCGATAATCGCGGGGATGAATGTTAACCTTGCCAGAGTGGACATACACAGCGACGGGGAAAATACGGTCTTTACTGCTTCTATAGGGGACAGGTCTGATGCCTTTTTTGACCGTATAGAAGACGAAATTCTAAGAGTTTCGGAAATGCCCGTTGCCGATGATGCGGGATCGCCTTCATATCAAAAGGGGATCAGGATAAGGATCTCATCAAAACATGACAGGTCCGGCATGATAAGCGATATCTTCAGGGAATTCCTCAATCGCGATTGTCTTATATCTTCGGTCTCTGCTCCTGAATCGACCGAAGGAGAATTTGTCGTTGAAATATCCGCCAGGTTCCGCAGGGGGATCTCGGAAAGGTCCATAAACCACTTCCTATCCTCGCTGCGGTCAAAAGTACCCGGGGTTGACACAGTGGAAATA
>Ga0116202_10002374_pt1 | contig 11224 bp, 6 predicted proteins | sample LakKivw325mmetaG_FD_94479 | JGI IMG/M metagenome (GOLD analysis project Ga0116202, IMG submission 94479) | Anoxic lake water microbial communities from Lake Kivu, Rwanda to study Microbial Dark Matter (Phase II) - Lake Kivu water 325m metaG | ecosystem: Environmental > Aquatic > Freshwater >... | reverse complement strand
GGCAAGACCTACTGGTTCAAGCAGGACGTGCCCGGCATCAGCGGCCTGCTCACGGGCGGCCTCGTCGGCGACGGCACCCAGGCCTTCGTCGGCAGCGCCTGCACCATCGAGGTGCTCGACGAGAACGGGCAGCTCCTCAAGCGCCTGCCGCAGTACTGGGGCTCGGTCTGGCGGATGGCCCTCGTGCACAAGCCCGACGGCGGGCGCAGGCTCCTGGCCGCCAAGATGCCCAACGGCGTCAACGACATCGGCATCGTGGACGCCCCGGCCGGCGCCGCCGACGGCGACTGGGGCCTCAGCTACGGCTTCACGGCCCTGCCCGCCGGCCACACCTTCATCGCCGGCTGGAGCGCCATGAACACCCAGGACCTCATCGCCGCCGACCTGGAAGGCGACGGCGCCGAGGAGGTGGTCATGGACATCAACGGCTCCTGGAACCGCGTCTGCGTGTACGACGCGCTGGGCGCGCCGAAGTGGGCCCTGAGCTTCGGCCCGTCGCTGAATTACCCGCACCGCTACCTGCGCGGGCTGGTCGTGGCCGACCTGGACGGCAACGGCAAGCCAGAGGTGATCGCGGCCACCAAGGACCGGATCGTGGCGGCCTTCGACGCCGAGGGCGGGCGCCTGTGGACCGCCGTCCTGCCGTCCGCTTCCTGGACCCTCGCGGCGGTGCCCGTGGGCAGGGGGGCGTTGGTCGCGGCCGGGTGTGAGGACGGCAGCGTGCTGGTGATTGACGCCGCGGGCAAGCTCGCCGGTCGGGCCGCTCTGGAGGGACGAGTGGAGGCCCTCCTGGCGGGCCGCGAAGGCGGGTCGTCCTGGCTGTGGGCAGGGACGTCCAAGGGGATTCTCGCCCGGCTCGCCTTCTAGTCGCCTGCCTGTCCTGACACAGCGCACCCAGAGCGGGGCCGCTTCCGTAGCGCCGCCGGCTGTGGCGTCCGCAAGGAGAGCCCACGCGCTCGTCGAACACCCGCGCCGGTGATACCCGTGAACATGAGCGACTACCGGGTTGTGGACCTTTCGCTGCGACTGGTGCCGGGCGAGGAGGAGCGCAGGCTCGAGCTGCGGCGCGGCGTCCTCGAGACCGACCAGAGCTTCTACCACGACATTGACACCATGAGCCATGTCGGCACGCACGTCGAGACGGCGCTGCACTTCTATGGCGAGGGGCACGGCGTGGCCGAGCTGGCGCTGGAGACCTTCCTGGGCGAGGCGCTGCTGCTGGACCTCAGCGCCCTGCCCAACGACGCCGACGCGACGCCGGAGGTGCTCATCGCCGCGGGCGCGGACGGTCTCAGACCCGGCGACATCGCCGTTGTCACCTCCGGTGGCCAGCCGGACAGGATCGTGCACCTGACCCCCACAGCCTCGATCTTCTTCGCCGAGAAGGGCATCAAGATGCTGGGATTCGACGATTCGATAGGGCTGGGCCGCGATGGGGCTACCCAGCGGGCCGTCCACGACCCGCTGATGAGGATAGACGTGCCCTTCCTGGAGCGGCTGACGAACCTGCAGGCCCTGCCCGAGCCCCGGTTCTTGCTGGTGGCGGTTCCCTGGCGCGTGGCGGGTCTGGACAGCTCTCCCGTGCGGGCCATCGCGCTCGTGCCGGCGCCTTGACGCCTGGGCCTCGCGCGGCTCACGCGCCCGCCGGCAGCTCACGACCGTAGGCTCTGCACCACGGGGGCGTACAGCTCGGCCAGTCGCCGCCGGTAGGTCTCGTGCGTGAACTCGACCTCCGCGTACGCGCGACCGGCGCGTCCCAGCCGCGCCGCCAGGTCCCTGTCCTCAGCCACGCGGCGGATGCTCTGCGCCAGGGCGCGCCAGTGGCCGATCGGCACCAGCAGCCCGGTCTCGCCGTCGGTGATGAAGCCCCTGGGCCCGATCGTCGCCGTGCTGACCACCGGCTTCCCCGCCGCCAGCGCCTCCTTCACGGCTACCGGATCGGCCTCCGTCCAGGACGGCTGCACGTAAACGTCGAAGAGCGTGAGGAATCGGGGCACGTCCTCCCGTCGCCCGGCGAACACGATGCGATCATGAACGCGCAGGCGCCTGGCCAGGGCTTCCACCGGCGGGCGATGCTTGCCGTCGCCCACGAACACCAGCCTGGCCCGCGGCAGCGACTTCACCAGCTCCGCGAAGGCCCGCACTGCCACCGCCTGGCCCTTGGGGCGGCCGAACCCGCCGACGTTGCCGACGACCGGGTAGGCATCGCCCAGGCCCAGCTCCTGCGCCAGCGCCGCGTCGCGCCGGGCCGGGCGGAAGCGCTCCACGTCCACGGCGTTGGGGAGGACACACAGCTTCTCCTCGCTGTACCCGCACCACCGGCGGTACAGGTCGCCCAGGCCGCGGGACACGACCACGATCCGGTCGGGCACGTTCCTGAGCAGGCGGCTCATCACGACCCTGTGGACCCGCATCCGGGGGTCGTGGTACGTGATGAACAGCCAGGGCACGGGGGCCACGAGCCTGGCGCGCGAGGCGTGCAAGTTGGGCTCATAGCAGTGGGCATGGACCACCATCGGGGCGTCGCGCCTGAACAGCTCGGCCACGCCACGCGTGGTGCGCAGGGACTGGGTCCACTTGGGCAGGCCGAGGACCTGGGTCTCCACGCCCCTTTCGCTCAGGAAGTCCTCGAGGGGGCCGCCGCTGGTGATCGCGCAGGCCCGCAGCGAGGCGCCCAGGTCCAGCAGCACGGCGACCATCGCGCGTAGTGAGCTGGCGACGCCACCCAGGTCGAGGGTGGTCGTCATCAAGAGAACCGAGATGCCTTGCAGGGGAGCCTTTTCCATACGATAGAGCGGTCTTACCCGACCGGCCGTGCGCGCCGGTGACACGCAGTAGGGCTGTTAGACAGGCCCCGCCCGTGGCGGTACCGGCAGGCGATGGACAGGTTACTCTGGCGTCTGGCCCGGGGTCAACGGGGCGGCGGGGTGCAGGCGCCACTGCGACGGGGCCGTGCTGGACCTTCCTCGAGTCGGGGCCGCGCCTGCTTGACACCCGTCACACCTCTCCCCAGAATACACGAGCCGAGCCCGGGGCGCCGCCGCCGACCGCCGGCTGCGTGGGAGAGCCCCGCGCCCGCCGGGGTCACGGCGGCACCGCCCTGAGCCAGGACGGCGCCGGCCCCAAGGACGGCGCGGAGGCACAGCGATCTCCCATGGCCGGCAAATCCGGGGGAGCAGACCCAGGCCCCAAGACCAGGACCTTCCGCTTGCCCACGGGCGTCGAGTGGACCATCTTCGCGCTCTGCGCGCTCCTGGGGCTGGGGGCCGCCATGCTCGTCCGGGCCCCCGGACCAGTGGGCGACGTCCTCTGGCGCCTCGAGCTCACCACCTATGACTGGCGTCTGCGGCTGCGCGCTGTCGAGCCCCGCTCCAAGGACATCGTTATCGTCGGCGTGGACAACACGTCCCTGCAGATGGTGGGCAGTTGGCCGTGGCCGCGCGAGTACCACGCGGAGCTGGTGGACGCCCTGCACAGGGCGGGGGCGCGCGTGGTCATGTTCGACATGCTCTTCGACCTGCCGTCCTCGCGCGGGCCCTTCGTCAACGGCATCTCGCGCGACGACCTCGCCTTCGCCGACGCCATCAAGCGCGCCGGGAACGTGGTACTCATCTGCGAGGTAATGCTCGAGCAGCAGGGCCGCGGGGATTTCCTGCTCGACGCCAACGTCTTCCTCAAGCCGATCGAGCTTCTGGCCGATCCCGCCCTCGGGGCCGGGGTCGCCCTGGTGCCCGAGGACGTTGACGGGGTCGTGCGCCGCGTGAAGCTTGCCTTCCGGCCTTCGGTCGAGGGGGCCGCCGAGCTGCCCTTCGTCGGGCTGGTGTCGGCGGCCTACGCTCTCGGCATGCGCCCGGCCGACCTGCTCGCCTGCTGGCTACGGGGCAGCCACCGCGACCATCCCTGGATGGACGGTGCCGACTTCCTGATAGACTACCGGGCCCCGCCCACTCGTGCCTACACCTACCTTCCCTACGTGGACGTGCTCGCCGGCCAGTGCGAGCCCGACGCCGTGAGGGACAAGATCGTCCTGGTGGGCATGTTCTCGGGCCTCGAGCCTGACCTGAAGCTCCACCCCGTGGGCGCGCCGGTGTCGCCGGAGCAGCCCGAGTGGTGGATGCGCACCAAGATGCCCGGGGTCGAGGTCATAGCCAACATCACGGACATGCTGCTGGAGAACCGGGCTGTGGCACCGGCGCCCGTGTGGTGCCTGTGGGCGCTGCCCATCCTCCACGGCCTACTGGTCGCCCTGCTGGTCACAGCCCTGCGTCTGCGCGGCGGCCTGCTGGGCACCATGGTCGCCGGCGGCTCGCACTGGCTCGTCGCCGCCTTCGGCATGATCGGGTCGGGTGTCTGGATGCCCGTGGTGTCGGTCTGGGGCGCGGAGATGCTGGCCTACATCGTCGCGGCGACCCTGCTGTGGTTCCTCGAGGAGCGGCACACCTACTGGCTGCGCGAGTCCTGGGGCAAGCGCGTGTCGCCGGAGATCCTGGACCTGATCCTCGCCAACCCCGGCCTGCGTCACGTCCCCGGCCGCCGCGTCGTCGTCTCGGTAATGTTCGTGGACCTGACCGGCTCGACCGCCCTATCCACCGAGATGGAGCCCGACCGCATCGTGCACTTCCTCGACCAGTACCTGACCCTGGCCACCGAGGTGATCCGCGCTCACCGGGGCACGGTGCACAAGTTCATCGGTGACGGCGTCATGGCCGTCTTCGGCGATCCTATCCCCCTGCCCGACCATGCCCAGCACGCCGTGGACGCCGCCTTCGACTTCCACGAGCGGATGCAGGCCTTGACCCGCAGCATCCTCGAAGGCGGAGGGCCGGAGCTCAGGGCCCGCGTGGGCATACACTCCGGGGAAGTCGTGGCGGGGGATGTAGGCCCGCCGGGAATGTTGGAGTACACTGTCATCGGTGAGACAGTGAACGTGGCCGCGCGGATGGAGGCCCTGAACAAGGAGTTGGGCACGCCCATTTGTGTGAGCGCCGAGACCTACGCTCTGCTGACCGACCCGCACGACCTCGTCTACGCGGGCGCTCACGAAGTGCGCGGAGTGCCCGACCCTGTCCCCGCCTACGCGAAGCTGGCCGAGCTCAAGGAAGAAGCGGCGGCTTCAGGCTCCCCGCCGGAGGAGCCGCCGACCTCAGCGAGGTGAAGCCAGGTGACCAGATACCGTCTTGTGGCTGGGCTTGTCGCCTTCCTGATGGCGGCCACGGCCTGCGCTGCCGATCTGGTGAAGGTCACGGCGGTGAGCGGCGTGGTCGAGCACTACGCGCCCACCGGCAAGCAGTGGGTACGCAGCAAGGTGGGCGCGCAGCTTCCACCGGGCAGCCAGGTGAGAAGCGGCAAGCGCAGCGCCGCCGAGCTCACCTTCCCCGACGGCACCCGCTACCGCCTGGCCGCCGAGAGCCAGGTCACCCTCCAGACGATGAAGCCGCAAGAGGTCGCCCTCGCGCGGGGAGGCCTGTTCGCCCGCATCATCCGTGGCAGCGCCGTGCGGCTCACGGGCCGCTACGGCACCGTCGCCGTCCGCGGCACCGATGTAGCTTTCCAGATCGTGGGCGACAAGGAGTACGTGCGCGTGTGGGGTGGCGACGCGCAATACGAGACGCCCCAGGGCATTATTGACCTGCCGCCCTCCTCCAGCGCTTGGTCGCTGGAAGGCGCTCGGCCCGCTACCGCCACCAACATCGAGCCCGAGCGGTTCGCCGGCGGCGAGATCCGCCCCTTCTGGGAGAACGTGCGCTCGGGCGTCGAGATCAAGGCCGCTCCGTCCGCCCCGGCGACGAAGACAGTCCAGGCCGACCGCGCTACCCAGCAGGAAGAGATCCGCAACCAGGAACCGGGGCGCGAGGACCTGCGCGAGACGACCGGCAACATAGTCGTGGACATCCAGCAGGCCGGCGCCGCCGCTTCCGCCGCCGGCGGCGGGGGCTTCAGCCTGGGCGCCGGCGCGGCCTCCCTGCTGAGCCTCACGGCCCTGGCCGACACCGCCGCGGACGACGTGAACGTCGGCCGCTCCCTGGGCCGCAAGATGTGGGGCCCCTACACCGCCGCTCAGGCCTACGGCCTGTGGGGCGAGAGTGGCAGCTTCCTCGGCGGCCGGGCCCGCCTGCGAACCGTCTACGACAAGACCCTCCTGCAGGTGTCGGGTCGGTGGGAGACGATGACGGGCTCTGACCCCGACTTCCTGCTCGACGAGACCTTCGCCGCGTGGAAAAGCGAAGAGTGGCAGCTCCTGGCCGGCCGCAGCCGAATCCTGGAGGGGCCCGTCAACAACTCGGACTTCGGCACCCTCATGCCCTTCAATCTCACCGATGGTATCCACGGCAACTACTGGCTCAACCCCCGCACCTCTCTCAGCCTGGCCTGGATCGAGGACTACGACTCCCTCTTCCACAACGATGAGCAGGCCCTCTACGGCCGTCTGAGCACCTACGTCGCCGGGGGCAGCGTGGGCATCGCGGCGCTCAGGGACCAGGGACGCGGCACCGGCGTCGTCGGACAGGTGTCCCTTCCCCTTCTCCCGGACGTCCTCGACGGCTACGCCGAGTTCGGCGACGATTCCGAAGGACGTCACCTCGAGACGGTCGGGCTTTACCTCCCCGGCCTGTACCAGGATCACGGGCTGGACCTGTACCTGGAACGCGCCCAGCGCCACGGCTTCGACACTCTCACCAGCCTCAACGCCTACTGGGAACTGGACGAGGACATGCAGGTCATCGGGGTTGTCAACCACTCCCGCATGGAAGGCTGGCGCTTCGGAGTGGGGTTCATCGCCAACTTCGGCGGCTAGACCAGGTGGTGTGAGCACGATGACGGCAAAGGGTAAGACCATCGCAGGCGACTGGCTCTATCTGGCACCGTGCCTTGTCCTGGCGCTGGTCCTGGCGCTCGTGACGGGCTGCGGGGGCGGCTCCTCGGGAGTTCCCGCCGGCTCGGGAGCGCGGGGAACGGGTAGCATCGCGGTGACGGCCAAGCTCCCGCCGCTGCCGACCACCTCGGCCGTGGACGCCGCGGACCTGCCCGGGGCCACGCGCAGCATCGTGCTGTACGTCTATGGGCTCCCTTCGTCTGACGGCACCGACTCCTCCCCGAGCTCGGTGGATAGCGGCGTCGGCGAGCTGCTGGTCCCGCCTGTCGTGCTCGTGCGCGAGCCGGGCCAGGACACCGTCTCGGGCACGATCACCAAGGTGCCCGCGGGCGACGCCATCCTCCGCGCCTACGCCTACGCCACGGACAGCCCGCCGACGACGACCAGCCAGAGGCCGGTCTCCAGCGCCGAGCACCCGGGCGGCGCCATTGCCGAGGCCGAGGTGCCCGTGACGGTCGTCGGCGGCCAGACCTCCCGGGTTCAGATGACCGCCGAGCGTCTGCCCGTCCGTGTCGAGATCGGCGGGCCCGATACCGTCGCCCGCGCCTCCACGGTCGAGTACACGGCCACGGCCTACGATGCCGACGGCGAGGTCGTGCTGGGCGTCACCTACCAGTGGCAGTCGAGCGACACGGCGATCCTGGACTTCGTGGGGCCCGGCGGCAAGGCCGAGGCCAAGACGCCGGGCGACGTGGCGATCCAGGTGACGGGCTCCTATCGCGGCCATACCTGGACGGCCCAGAAGGACGTGCAAGTGACCGGTCTGGGCATCGTGCAGGTGGACCCGGACACCCTCGACCTGCAGCGCAACGAGCAGGCCCGCCTGTCCGTGCAGGTGAAGGACGACGCCGGTGAGCCCCTGCCCGGTGTGGACGTGACCTTCACCACCAGCAACAGCCAGGTAGCCACCGTGACCTCGAAGGGCCTCGTGACCGGGCGCAACCTCGGCAACGCCGTGATCGGGGCCTCGGCGACGCTGGGAGGCAAGACGGTCATCGGCCTGTGCCGCGTGACCGTCGGCGGGGCGCCGCCGCCAGGAACCGATATCACCGGCCTGGTGGTGGACGCCCTGGGCAACCTGCTCGTCGGGGTGCGCATCGAGACCTCGAACGGCAACCGGTTGTGGAGCGCCCTCACGGGCAACGACGGCAGGTATCTCCTCGAGGACGTGCCTGACGGCGCCCGGGTGATCAGCTTCGCCCTGCTGGGCTATACCACGCGCCACAGGGCCCTCGTGGTCAACCCCTCCCAGGTGGAGGAGGACGAGGTCATGGCGACGTGCGTCCCGCCCACGGCGCCGCCCGTCATAGACGCCGATCCGCCGGTGGTGGACCAGGTGGTCGGCGATGCGGTTATCACCGGCACCATCCGCAACCTTGACGCGCCCGCGGCCATCCTCATCACCAACGGCAGCGAGACGCTCTTCGAAGTCAATCCCAACGGCACCTTCCGCGCCGTGGCGATCCTGCAGCCCGGTGACAACACTCTCTACATCCGCGCGGTCAACGGCATGGGGTCGGCGATGACGCCGGCCCTGCGCGTCGAGTACACGCCCGTCTCCGGCGACGTGTTCTTCCGCGTCACTCTGACCTGGGACGAGGTCTCGGACCGCGACCTGCACGTGCTGGACCCCAACGACGAGCACTGCTACTTCGCCAACAGGATCATCACCACGGGCAACCTGGATCACGACAACATTGACAGCCCGCCGGGCACGCCGGAGAACTTCACCTGCACCACCGCCCTGCCGGGGCGCTATGTGGTCTGGGTCGAGCCCTACTCGGGCTCCGCGGCCACCTGCCAGGTCAGGGTCGTGGCCTCCAAGGGCCCGGGCGCGCCACGCAGTTGGCAGTTCGGCCCGAAGCTCGTCGAGCACGAGGCGTGGTTCGCCTGCGACGTGGTCGTCGAGCAGAACGGCACGATCCGTGCGCAGCAGCACGTTGACGTGCCGGCCCTCCCTCAGGGCCTCCTGCGAGCCAGGCCTCCCAAGTAGTCGCGGAGTGGGCTGCAGTCGCGGGTTGGGCGCAGCCCGTGCCCGCGGCGGCGGCGCTGCTGGCGGCCCCTCCTCCGGACCCCTTCCACCACAAGCCGGAACCGCAGGCCCTCACGCGTCCCGTAGTGGCAGGCTTCAGCCTGCGGTGGTGGCGGTGTGGTGATCCGTCTGTTCGCTGCAACAACGCGCCGCGCGCCGTACTCGCAGGCTTCAGCCTGCGGCGGTGGCGGTGTGGTCATCCGTCTGTTCGCTGCAACAACGCGCCGCGCGCCGTAGTCGCAGGGTTCAGCCTGCGGTGGTGGTCGGCGGTGGTCCCTACAGGCCGGGGGCTTCCCCGGCCTGTGCCTGCGGCCCTGCGGTGGTCCCCTGCCCTAACCCCCCTCCACCTCCACCTCGCTGATCCACATGATCCCCAGGCGCTCGATCGGCCCGCCGCGAGCGCCCTGCAGAATCCGCAGACGCTGCAGCCGCGCCCCTTCGAGCCGCACGGTGGTCAGCCCTCGGTCGGGGTCGGCGCAGACGTCCTGGGCCTCGAGGGTGACCCACTCCTCGCCCCGGCGCTCCTGGAGCACGATGTCCCGCGAGGCCCACAGCTTCCCCGAATCCCGCGCCCACCAGACCCGCACCTCGTCCACCCTGGTCGGAGCCGGCAGGCGCAGTTCCACCCAGTGGGGCGTGTCGGTGTCCTCCGAGGCCCAGGCCACGTCGGTCCAGTGGGCGCTCGTGGGGTTAATCTCTCCGTCGGTCAGCGGCGCCGCGCTGTAGCCGTCGTACAGGCTGTCAACGGCCACCTGCGTGCCCGGCGGCACCTTGCCCGCCCGCGCCGTGTACTGCATCACTCCCGTGGCCCGGCGCGCCACCGCGAGGGCGACGTGGTCGGTGATGCGCGACGCCCGCTGCCCGGACTGGGGCTTGCCAGCCAGGCAGGCCTGGGCCAGCCGCAGGTGCCAGCGCAGGTCCTCGACGTCGCGCACGGTGCGGTCGGTGTCCGGGCCCCAGTCGGCCTCCCGGGCGGCCTTCTCGACCGCGTCGAGCGTGCGGAAGGCCGCCGCGAAGTCCACCTTGCCCGGGCCTGCCGCCAGCGCCGTCTCCAGCCCTGCGAGCTGCTCGTTGATCCCTGCTGCCGTCGCGCCCTCCACCAGTGGACGCCCCTCCGCCGGCTCGAAGCCCGGCCGCCTCACCAGGTTCTCCTCCGGCTTGTCCGCCAGCGCCACCCGCACGTCATCAAACCACACGCGCCCCGTGTGATTCCCGCGGAACAGCAGGTACACGTTCACGTTGCGCACCGGCTTGGCCGGCTCCAGCACCCGCTCGCCGTACTCCCAGTCGTGCGTGCCCGTGGCGAACTGCACCGTCTGCCCGTACAGCGCCGTCCCGTCCGTGTAGTAGCAGTCCACGTAGAGCGCGTAGTTGCCGTCCTTCTCGCCCGTGACGTTCTCGGCCTTGCTCCAGGCCGAGATAATGAGCCGCTGGGGCTCCTTGTGCTGCGTGACGAAGGTCTGCGACGCGCCCGCCATGCCCCCGGCTTCCGCCGCCGACGCCTCCAGGCAGTAGCGGCCCTCGTGGCCGGGGCTCGCCATCCTGCCTCCTCCGTCGGCGTAGGGGCTCCAGGGCGTCAGGGTCGTCCCGGCGCTCTTGCAGGCCTCGACGTACCGCCTCCGCGCGCCCAGCACGTCCCGCGCGCGGTCCAGGCAGGCCGCCGCCTGGGCCTCCCTCTCCCCTACCGCCCACACCACCACATCATCGCCCTTCATCCGCATCTCGACCTCGCGGCCCGCCGGCTCGATCCGCCCGGTCAGCAGCTCGACGGCCAGCCCGTCCCGTGGTGCCGCGCCCTCGCCCAGGGCCGCCTTCACCGTCTGCTCCTCCTCTGGCTTCTCACCCGGATCGGTGGACACGGTGAGGAAGGTCAGCCCCCCTTGGCCGGGCCCGAAGCTCTCGGCGTAGGCGCCGTCGCCGGCCGCGCCGAAGTCGGCGACAGGGCTCCAGCCGGCCGCCGCGAGCTCCCGGGCCAGGGGCATGTATCGCCGGAAGAGTGGCCTGTCGCGGTCGTACCACTCCGGGTGGACCCAGTAGCTTGACCCGGGATGCGCCCCCGACGGCGAGATGTCGAAGAAGCCGGGGAGGATTCCGTAGGCCAGGCACCGGCGCATGTAGGTCTCGATGTGCGCGGACTCGTACTGCGCAAAGTCCGCCTTCACCAGCGTGCAGAAGGGCTTCCGCCAGGTGTAGGCGCGGCAGATCCGGGCATACACCTGGCCGAAGCCCTTCTGCACGCGGGCGAAGGCAGAGTTTGAGCAGTACGAGTCCGCGCACATCGATATCTACCTGCGACGGTGCCTGGCCTACGGAATCCT
>Ga0116202_10002371_pt1 | contig 11228 bp, 15 predicted proteins | sample LakKivw325mmetaG_FD_94479 | JGI IMG/M metagenome (GOLD analysis project Ga0116202, IMG submission 94479) | Anoxic lake water microbial communities from Lake Kivu, Rwanda to study Microbial Dark Matter (Phase II) - Lake Kivu water 325m metaG | ecosystem: Environmental > Aquatic > Freshwater >... | reverse complement strand
TCGCATGATTTGTGACTGAGGAGGCCCCCTAACTTTTTTGAGGTTGCACGCACGTTGATCGTGGATATCGAGTGAGGGAATTCTGTGCCCAGAGTAATACACTTCGAAATCCCTGCAGACGATCCAAATCGAGCTGTGAAGTTCTATGAGAACGTGTTCGGCTGGAAGATCGGCAAATATGGCCCAATCGATTATTGGCTCGCCACTACAGGACCAGACAATCAGCCCGGGATCAATGGAGCGATCATGACCAAGGAGACTCGGAAGACAACAGTCAATACGATCGATGTCTCATCGGTCAACGAATATGCGAAGAAGATCGTCAACGCTGGAGGCAAAGTCCTTACTCCAAGAACGGCAATTCCAGGGATAGGGTACTTCAGCTACTGCGTCGACACCGAAGGAAACGTCTTCGGAATCATGGAGAATGATCCCAAGGCCAGCTAGGTCAATTGGCAGCTGTCACGAACGATCTGCACGAGCGTCAAGAGGGCACTCCAATTTCTTGGAGTGTCAAGAATCATTGCGAAAAATGGAATGCCTGAGCTTGCTATCGGTCTAACGTAGTCCGGAGATTCTTCGTCCTAGCCAAGACAGCGTTCTCTTGTACGGCAAGTCAAATCCTCTTCCGTTTCCTTGACCTCTCTTTGCCACTTGGATGAGCAACCGTTTCCTTGTCACAAACCAGTCTTCTATGTGGTATGTGTTGTCGAGGCCCGCGAATGACATGATGCGCTTCAATTCAGATAGCACGACGGAGCCGAAGCGGTCCCGGTCCGCCAGATAGGCGAAATATCCGGTGGCGCCCATGAAGAGCACCGGTGAAACAGCCATTCGTCCAAGAAAGATCAGGCGACGCTCAGATGTCAGGCTGTTCTTCAGTGTCCTTTCGAACACGCATACTGGAACTCGACGTGGAGCCCACAGCATTTGGCGAAGCTGCATTCGGACGCCTAGATAGTACATGATAACTGCGATCTTAAGCTCTATTGTGGTTGCCGATAGTCTCCTCAGGCCTTTGCTGGTTCGGAGGGTTTTGCAATGATCTCCTTCACATACAGATCAAAGAAGTTGTTCGAGTGAGCTGGTCGAACAACCAGCGCCGTGTCTGCTCCTTCGTTCGTTCCAGCGATGGCGATAACGGGTCGGTCCATGGGAATTTCTCCGGCGTCTGCCGCCATGACGGTAATCTCTAGGCATACTTTCGTCCCGTCGCCGAATACTCTCAGGGTGTCGGCCATCAGTTCTAGGGGGCCAATTGTATCACGCTTGGCTCTGATTGCTCGTTCGATGCCTGAGAAGGCATGTCCGGCGGTCACGATGCGAGCACCTGATGCTAGAATCGCCTTCTCGTTCTCAGGCGTCATCTGCTGGATTCCAGGGGTCCGGAAGCCAGCGTGGTGACGGACCACGATCACTCCGAGTCCTTTGAAGAATTGGCAAGCCCTCACGCCGGTCCGGCCAGAGGTTGAAGCCACTACGATGTCATGTATTCCCAATGATTCCGCTCTCTTTCTTGCGCGAAGGAATGTGGTCTCAGTGTCAGCTTCGCTCGGGGTCTCGTAATATGCGATTGTCTTCTCTCTCAATACACTCATCTCCCGTGTCGACCGGCTATTGTTGAGAGGTTGTATCCGCGATAACCCTTTCGGGGTTGTCCGGGCGCTTGGGTGAAGCTAGTAGCTGATCGAGCAAGCCTCGTAGAACCGACTTGTGTGCTTAATCTGAGATCTCTCAACCTTACGCGTCCTGATGACGACCGTGGGAAGGTTCTTGAATCGCGAGCTGCCCCTTGCACGCCGACGCCATGAGTGTGAGGCTCCGATGAATCGAACAGAAGGCCGCAATTCTCTTTCCAAACTGTCGAACAAGAGACTGCTCGATCTCTTCCACTTCCAGATTCGGAACATCTGGCGCGTGGACGGCCTGTATTTCCTGGGTATTGAGAAGGAGTTCGGTACCTCGGCTGCTTCAAAGATCGACGCGGAGTGTTGGAAGGCGATGGGGACTCTTGAAGCTCGCCAACTCAAGGAGATACTTCGTACGAAGGAGTGGTCGGTACCGAAGGTCATGGAGGCACTGGGGCTAACAAGCTGGGCGCTCGACCAGCGTGACAAGAAGGTGCAAGTGCAGAAAGATCAAGCGCTTTTCCGAGTTGTGGCGTGCAGCACTCAGCTCACTAGGATTCGGAAGGGCCTGACAGAGTTCCCCTGCAGACCCGTAAGAGAAGGTTACCTGAAAGCATTCGCTCAAGAACTGAACCCAAACGTTACAGTCACATGCAACATTTGTCCCCCAGGCGCGCATTCAGAAAACGCATGGTGCGAGTGGAAATTCTCAAAGTCTGTGTGAACTCTTTGCACGACGAGCGCGTGGCTTGCCAGATAGATGGAATTCTTCCTTGTTGACGAGTCGAGTCCCGGCGAATCTTGGGGATATATAGAAAATAGGATTGCGCGCGCTTAATATGTAGCTTTCCACGTAGACGGCGGAAAGTTGCAGGAGACCAGAATTGCTACATGAAGTGAGATGGCATGGACGCGCTGGGCAAGGCGTGATCACGTCCAGCAGGTTGCTTGCTCAGGCTGCTCTCCTTGAGGGCAAACATGTGCAAGCGTTTCCTGAATTTGGGCCCGAGCGATTGGGAGCTCCTATTTCGGGATTCACGAGAATAAGTGACGAAGTCATAGATACAAGAAGCCAGATCTACAATCCAGGATTCGTTGTCGTTCTGGACCCATCGCTTCTTGCGACAGTAAACGTGACCAGGGGACTGTTGGACAATGGAAAAGTCATCATCAATTCCCCTAAGCGTCCGAGCGAGATGGCGTCAAAGCTCTCATTGGACCAGGGCCGAGTTCGGACAATCGACGCCACGCATCTCGCGATGGAGATAGCCGGACGACCAATCGTCAATACGGCAATGCTTGGCGCGCTTGCAAGAGTCGCGCCGCTCGTGCCGTTAGGTTCAATCGAGAAGGCACTCAAGGATCGTTTTGCCGGAAGTCTGGGCGAGAAGAATGTCGAGTTGATACGTCGTGTCTATGAGATGGTGGAGTAAGGAATGAGCGCAGAAGAAGAGAAGCCTGGTTGGGGCTCGCTGCCGATTGGGGCAGTGCTTTTGACTCCAGGGGCCGCCGAACGAAACAAGACCGGAACTTGGCGACAGAAGCGCCCGATGTTGGATGAGAAGAAGTGCACAAACTGTCTCCTCTGCTGGATATACTGTCCGGAGCCAGCAATCGCGCGCGGCGTCAAGACGATCCAGTTCGCTTATGACTATTGCAAGGGATGCGGAATTTGTGCGACGGAGTGCCCGACGAAGGCCATCTCGATGACGGAGGAGAGTTGAGTTGACAAAGACCATTTCGCAGAAGATCATTGGAATGAATGGTGATGAAGCTGTTGCCTTCGCGGCCAAACAAGCACAAGTGGATGTCGTTGCCGCCTACCCGATCACTCCACAGACGATCATAGTCGAACGATTCAGCGACTATGTAGCGAACGGGGAAGTCGACACGCAGTATGTCTGCGTTGAGTCAGAGCATTCGGCACTCTCGGCGTGCGTCGGATCTAGTCTAGCTGGATCACGAGTCTTCACCGCGACGTCGAGCCAAGGCTTGGCGCTGATGCATGAGGTGCTCTACGTTGCCTCAGGCCTGCGCACTCCAATTGTGATGGCAGTGGCTAACAGGGCCCTTTCCGCGCCGATCAATATTCACAATGACCATTCGGACATGATGGGTTCGAGGGACTGCGGTTGGATCCAGATATACGCGGAAAACGCGCAAGAGTCATACGACTGGACCCTTCAGGCCTTTAGGATCGCAGAGGATCACAAAGTCTCGCTTCCGGTGACCGTGAACTTGGACGGATTCACCATCTCTCATGCAATGGAAGGCGTCTCCGTGCTCGAAGAAAACGAGGTCACCAAGTTTCTGGGGAAGAGAACTCCAATGTACAAGTTGGATATCGCGAAACCTGTGACTTTCGGGGCCCTGACGCTTCCGGACTACTACTCAGAGTTCAAGCAGCAACAGGTAGAGGCGATGAAGAATGCTCCACCGGTCATAACGTCAGTCGCGAACGAATTCAACGGAATCTCGGGCAGACAGTACTCCAACCTCTCTGGTTTCAATATGAGCGACGCCGATGCAGCGATCGTATGCATGGGTAGCGTCGCTGGGACAGCTCGGACTGTTGCGACAAAGCTGAGAAAGCAAGGCAAACGCGTAGGAGTTCTGAAGATCTGGCAGTACAGGCCGTGGCCGACACAGGAAGTGGCTAGAGCATTGTCGAAGGTCAAATGTGTCGGCGTTATTGATCGAGCCGTATCATTCGGGGCACCCTATGGCGCGCTGGGTAGTGATATCGCCTCAACCAAAGTTCTCACGGGAACCCAAACCAAGATCTTCAACGTCATATGCGGTCTGGGTGGGAGAGACATCAAGCCAGCCGACATCGAAGGTATATTCGAAAGAGCCCTTCGGCATGCGGAAGGGGCGCCAATTGATGACCCATCAACGCTATTGGGGGTGCGACCTTAATGGTCACGTTGAAGGAGCTTTCCACTCAGGAGCTGTTCGGACCCGGCCACAGGATGTGCACGGGATGCGGCCCCGCAGCAATGGCACGCATCACAATGAAGGCACTACAGAAACCAGCCATCATAGTGAACGCCACCGGTTGCCTCGAAGTCGCGAGCACGATCTATCCTGATACTGCTTGGAAGGTTCCTTGGGTTCACACACTTTTCGAGAATACTGCAGCGGTAGCGTCAGGAATCGAAGCGTCCTTGCGAAAAGAGGGAAAGGCCGACGCTGTAGACATAGTCGCATTTGGTGGAGACGGAGGTACTTTCGACATCGGGATCCAGGCTCTCTCGGGCGCTTTGGAGAGAAAACACGACTTTACCTACATTTGCTACGACAACGAAGCCTACATGAACACGGGAATACAACGATCTGGCGCGACACCATACGGAGCTGCCACAACAACTACCCCTGCAGGTTCGAAGATCGCCGGCAAAACAGATGCGAAGAAGGATCTAATTGGAATCTGTGCTGCCCATGGCGTCGAGTTTGCGGCGACGGCCTCTGTCGCCTTCTGGAACGATTACATAACCAAGGTTCGACGAGCGACAGCCGTCAAAGGGCCGGCAGTAATACACGTACTGGCACCATGTCCCCTTGGGTGGCGATTTGAGACCAGCCAGACGATCAAACTTGCCAAGCTCGCTGTTCAGACGAGATACTTCCCGCTATACGAGGTTGAAAACGGGAACTACAAGCTCAGCATGAAGGTACCGAAACCGACGCCACTTGAGGAATTCCTCAAGCCACAAGGACGATTCAGGCACCTGTTCGCGCCCGAATTCGCCAATAACCTTGAAGAATTGAAGAGGCAGGTGGAGAGCAACTGGAACAGGGTTGCTCGGCTATGCGGCGAAATACCCGCCCCGGCCTCTCCATCCCCCAGCCAGCCCGCTAACTAGCCAGAACGATTGAAACGATTATATGGAATTCACTTGTGATAGGGCCGCTTGAAGCTGAAGCTGATGCGCGCAAAGCAAATCCTTGCTGTCATTGTGCTGCTGGCAGTAGTGTTTCTCATAATCGTTCCACCGCTTCTGAATGGCGGCGTGAAAGTGACCATATCTTCGACAACCTCTGTTCATGCTGACCACCTCTACGTAACGATCGGGGAAATCAGTGCGCAGAGAGCAGACCTTAGCGGTTCATCAGCTTGGCAGTCCATATCCAACCAGTCAACTGTCTTGGATCTTACACTGCCAAACATGAGCGAGACGATCGCCTTGGGCACCTTGCCTCTCGGGCAGTACGAGACAGTGAGGGTGATAGTAACGAACGCGACGGCGATAATCAACGGCACTTCACAGAAAGTGCAGCTCGAATCGCGGGTCTTCACAATCCCGGTTTCGTTCCTAACACAATTCGGTACGAGCACAGTCGTCATGCTCAAGGTCTCTCCGGAGGTTCAGGAAACGGCCGACGGGGTGACCCTGAAATTGTCCTTCACGGGTGTCCCTGCAAACGCATCGCCATGACGCTTCGTGTCCCGAAACCTACAAGTCTCTGATGGAACAGTCCTTTCGCAAGGTGGCAAATGATCGTTGGGCATACTGGGAAAAGATAAGCTCGTCGAACTCGTAAACTCATTCAAGTGCGTTCACCCATTTGATTTCAGTCTCCTAGATGGCGACGGATATGTTCTGACAGTCAAAGACGAGACGACTTTGCACTACTTGGAGCACAAGAATCTGATTTCTCATGAAGTGGTCTTTACTCCGCCGAACTATGTGGCTCACCTCACCGCCAAGAGTCGGTATGGAAGACTGGGACTGTCGTTCCTGAACGCGGCTAAAGTTCACAGTGGCTTCGTGGGACGATTGGCGCTCGAGCTAGTGAATCTGAGTAACGACCGTACGCCAATAACCATCAAGCGGGGTGAACCCCTGATGCATATAGAATTCATCACCAGAGATGGCGAGCCATCCCCGTACCAGGGGCCATATATGTTCCAATACATGAGTGACGACGAGGCGACGCTGTACAGACAGATGCTGCGGAAGAACTTCCCAAGTCTCTTCGATGAAGATGTACTTGGCCGGATGGTCCGAGACCGTATAGGTTCCTAGGAGAATTACTTCCGTCTTCGAGGCAGTTGCTTTCGTCGTGATCTATAGGTCCAGCTGGCCCCCACGGCGATCGCGAAGGTAACCAGAACTATCACAAACATCAGCAACGGTTCGAGGCCGCTGGAAACGTCGATTTTTATGACATCTTCCTGTGCCTGAGCCAGGCCAGAAACGGACAACGTGGCGTTGTACTTGTAGAAGGCGTGCGCGGTGAATTGTGCGCCCTCGATTGGATAGACTGTCATTGTCAAATCCTCAGGAGGAGCATGATCGTAGCTCCATACCGTCGAGCTACTCGTGACATCGTACGCCTTCTTCCAATTCGCGACCGGCGGTAGAATATTACTGAAGTCAAGAAGCACCATGCTCGCTGCACTTTCGACAGCGAGTGGACCCCCAGTGTCTGCTTCGCCGGTCAGATACGTGACTGACTTGATCGTTTCGTTCAGAGGTGCCTTTGCGAAGTCCACGTACTTCTCAAAGATGGGTTTGATGTATGTCCCTCCTATCAGGTTGTAGCTCACGTTTCCGAGCCTAAGGTCATCGGATACTTTGAAACGAACCCACGAGCAGTTGACATTCCAGAGGTTGCCAGTTTCGGAGACAACTCCGTTCACGTCAAATCGAATTGAGGCATTTATCCAGTCGCTGCCAGATCTTAGCTCACCAGAAAGCGAGGAGATCGAAATGTTGTCAGATGTGCTCTTGAGGCTCTTCTCTATCGCGGATGATAGGGTCTGAGCTGCTGCCCCTGTAAATTCCTCGCTGACGTCTGGTACTGCAGTGGCGTTCTCATAGACTTGGAGGGACAGTTCGACAGACACCTTGCCGTCATGAATCGTGTAGTTCACTGACGAAGCTTGTGCAGTAGCGGCCGACCAGGAGAACGCCAGTACTGTGAGCAAGCAGATCGCGAGGATTGTTTGTCGTTGCATGGGCGAATCTCCGTGGCTTTTCTGCGGTGTGGCGCACCCATTGATCATGTGAATATATAAGGTTCAGCCGTTTCGCGCAGAGGAGATCTTGCTGATTCTTACCGTATTTTAGTGCCGGGTGGAACGTTTTCAGTGAGAGTGAGCCAGACCGGCTTGCCTTGGTGGTCGGCTGCTAATAGCATACATTCCGATCTAACTCCGGCTACGGTTCTCGGCTCCATGTTCACAACGGCTGCTACAAGCTTGCCGTTGAGGTCACTTGGTTTGTAGTATTCGGCGCCACCTAGGATCGCGTCGACATTTCGATCGCCCAAGTCCACTTTGGCTTTCATGATCTTCTTCATTCCAGGTATGTTCTCCACGGCAACCAGTTTTGCCACGCGGATATCCAGTCGCTCGAAGTCCTTGAATGTGATACTCAATCGCCTCATCCTCCGAGCAGTTTGATGATCTCCTTTGCTACCGTGACGCTCTCTAGTCGCTGGCATTCTTGTGTCTGAGCGCCGACATGTGGAGTACAGACTGAACGACCGTCTTTCATTGCGACAATTTCTTTCTCCCAGTCTTCTTTCGGTGGCTCATCATGGAAGACATCAAGCCCGACGCCACCGATTCTCCCCTCCTTGAGAGATACAAGCAAGGCTCTTCCGTCGACGATATCCCCTCGAGATGTATTGATCAGTATGGCGCCCTGTTTCATACGTCGAATCCTTAGGCTGTCCATCAGGTGATGAGTGGAGGGAAGGTATGGAACATGGATTGTCACGATGTCAGCTCTTTCAACGAGAGAGTCAAGATCTCCAGAGACCTCGAATCCGAGTTCCTTCGCCTTGCTCGTTAGATCAACCACGTCATATCCAATGACTTTCATCCCGAATCCTTGATTCGCAATTCGGGCAACTTCGGCTCCGATGCGGCCACCAGCTCCAACAACTCCGAGTGTTCTTCCATGGAGTTCGCGTCCCATCAGCTGGCTCTTCGTCCATTGTGCCTGTTTCATTGCTTGGTCGGCAATGGGAATCTGTCGGAGAAGTGACATCATCAAGCCTATCGCGAGTTCAGCTACGCTCGTGACAGGGGCGCCAGGCGTAGAGAGGACGGTGATTCCACGCTTCTTCGCGGCTTCGAGCTCAATATTGTCGAGTCCAACCCCTGATCGAGCGATAGCTTTCAACGAAGGAGCAGCCGCTATGACTTCTGCCGTAATCTTAGTTCTTCCTCTGACCACGAGCACGTTGAAGTTCTTGGCATCCGCCAGAAGTTCCTCTCTGGTTACCTTAGGCTTCTCAACAACATCGTAACCCGCTTCTCGCAGGAGCTTCACGCCGTCTTGGTGAATAGGATCGCAGATCAGGACTCTGAGTTGCAAGGGTGAGACCTTGTCAAGGATAATCTGCCTACTGTATTATCATTTTCCGCATCCAGCGGAGATAGGCAACTAGGTTCTCATGAAGCGGTCTTTGAGCTGATCTCAGAATTCGAGAAAGGCTCTCGCGTCAGACTGCCTCGATCTCAGAATATGCTACGTTCATGAACCTACGCTATGGGATATTCTGAAGGCTTAAGTTTGTGCACCGGCGTCCGTGTCTGTTCAGGGTTGGTTCGAAGATGAGTCAAGGCAAGGTTTCTCTCCCTTTGGTTCTCGTCAACTTCAAATGCTATCTCGAAGCGACGGGAGACAGGGCGGTTCAGCTGGCGAAATATGCAGAGCTGGCTAGCAAGAAGTTCGACGTGACGGTGGCAGTTGCTCCTCAGACGGCAGATCTCAGGCTCGTCTCGCAACAGGCCAAGATCCCAGTATTTGCTCAACACATCGATCCGATCAAGCCCGGATCCCATACCGGCCATGTGCTCGCAGAATCGGTGCTCGGAGCAGGCGTCTCCGGGGTCCTCATCAACCATTCCGAGCGAAGACTCGAAGCCGGGATAATCGAGGACACCATCACAAGAGCTAGAGGCCTCAAACTTACAACGGTGGTTTGCGCGAACACGTCCGCAATCGCCGCCGCAGTTGCATCGCTCGGTCCCGACATGATAGCTGTGGAACCGCCAGAACTCATCGGGAGCGGAATAGCTGTCTCCAAGGCCAAACCGGAGATAATCACGGACACGGTTTCAAGAATCAGAAGTATCAGTAACGATGTCATCATTCTCTGTGGTGCAGGCATCACCTCCGGAGAGGATGTCAAGGAAGCGCTCCGTCTTGGCACTCAAGGAGTCCTAGTAGCAAGTGGGATCGTCAAGGCCAAGAATCAGGCAGCCGCGATCGAAGACTTGGCGGGGGCCTGCCGGCGAGCCGGGAAGTAGGCCATCCCATCGGAATTGTCGAAATGGTTCTTTACTTATCTAGGGCTGTGATGAGAATGTTCGACCTCTCGGATGTGGCGTGAGTGCAATTTCAGCAGCTCCTCGAGGAGAAACGAAATGTCGTAAACGAGCGCATAGACGAGATCCTCTCATCCGGTTTCGAGCAGAACGAGGCAAGTGAGCTCGTCAGATACACGTTCAAGACAGGGGGCAAACGTCTGAGACCTACGATGGTTCTGCTTTCCGCAGAGGCTGTGGGAGGACAGGAGAGGCCCGCGGTTAATGCAGCAGTTGCGGTGGAGTTCGTGCATGCGGCATCGTTGATCTTCGACGATCTTATTGACAAAGACAGGGTTCGGAGGAGTGTTCCCACCCTGAATGTTGCGTTCAATAACGATAGGGCGATCAGCGCGGGACTTTTTCTGGCGTCGAAGGGCATACAGGTTCTGTCGGACTACAAAGATCCCAAAGTCATGAAGATGATAGGGTGGGCTCTCGTGGACCTCAGCCAAGGCGAGATAATGGATGTCATCTCTGAGATTGCAATAGATGTCAAGCATTACCTCAACATCGCAGATCTGAAGACTGGAGCACTTTTCGGAGCATCCGCCGGGATAGGCGGCCTCATCGGTGGCGGATCTCCAGAGGAAGTCAGCGCCTTGTACAACTATGGAAGAGCGGTCGGTGTTGCCTTCCAAATCCGAGACGACATAATGGACCTAACCGGCAACGGCAACTCCTCGAAGCAAGAACGGGCTAATCTAGTGCTAGCTCACTACTTGGGGGACACAGCACGACAGGATCGCGTGGCTCAAATGTTGGCTCAGAACGGAAGAAGTGACCCAACTGAGGCATTACGTGAGAAAGCCGTGAATTTCGCAAGGCGTGCGTCAGCGGAATATGTTCAGAAAGCGAAATCCGAGATCGCGGTTCTGAGGGTCGGTGAAGGAAAGGCAGCGCTGGAAGAGCTTGCCACTTTCGCACTGGAGCGAGAGGCTTGATTTTCCACTAATCTTCGGAGAAGTTCTCGCTTCCGCAGACCTTGCATTTCCACTTGTAGACGATCTTTCCGTTCTTCAGAAGTAGTTCAACGTCCGTGGCGTACTGCTGCTTGCACTTTGGACACCACATGTGTGTCATTCCGGGCGATTTCCATGTCATGGGAGTTTCATCCAGTCTGAATTGTGATCAACCAGTGACTCGGCGAACCATGCCTGAACCGACATCTCGTTCGACTGATTTGAGCAATACGCTTTATATCGGTACCGGTATGTGACCTCACCGTCTGCCGATGACTTCGCTGAGGAAGAGTCGCATGGGGCTTGATG
>Ga0116202_10002370_pt1 | contig 11230 bp, 6 predicted proteins | sample LakKivw325mmetaG_FD_94479 | JGI IMG/M metagenome (GOLD analysis project Ga0116202, IMG submission 94479) | Anoxic lake water microbial communities from Lake Kivu, Rwanda to study Microbial Dark Matter (Phase II) - Lake Kivu water 325m metaG | ecosystem: Environmental > Aquatic > Freshwater >... | reverse complement strand
GGCCACCTTCCGCAGCTTCGCGAAGTCGATCGCCAGCGCGTTGCCCGCCTCGATCTCGGCAGTCGTCAGCGCTGCTCTGTCCACCATGGGCATGCTCGCCTGTCCAGGGAAAGTGTGTTCTCGGCCCGGCATGGCCGCTGCACCCGGTGCCGCCGCACCGCAATATGCCGCGCGCTCTCTGGCCGGTAAAGGCACGCACGCGGCAGCGGGTGCGGGCAGTCGGGCGCGGGCGCTCGGGCGGCCGGCCGGTGGACTTGAGCCGGCAGGGGGGGTGCGGTAGATTCGAGCCGCCAACGCGTTCACCCGTCCCCCGAGAGTGCCCCGATGCTGTTGATCTACCGCGGTCCCGGAGCTCTGTCCGCGTTCAGGCGAGAGCCGCTGCTGGCCCGCTGTCAGGCCCTGGTGCCCGCCATCACGGGCCTCACGGCGGAGTTCTTCTACGCGGTCGACTGCGAAGACGACCGCAGCCCCGCGGAGCTGGCGCTGGTGGAGGGAGTGCTGGCTGCCCGCGGCCCGCTGCCGCCTCCGGCCGGCCAACGCCTGGCGGTCTGCCCTCGGCCGGGGACTCTGTCCGCCTGGTCGACCAAGGCCACCGAGATCCTGCACAACTGCGGCGCCAGCGGGGTGCGGCGCGTCGAGCGCGGCATGGCCTACGACTTCACCGGCGAGCGGCTCACGCGGGACGCCCTGCGGCCGGTGCTGCCCCTGCTGCACGATCGCATGACCGAGGCCGTGGTCGACGATGTCGCCTCGCTCTTCGCCGCGGTGCCCCCGCGGCCGCTGGTACACATCCCGCTGACCGAGCAGGGCCGGCGCGCCTTGGAGCAGGCCAACGCAGCGATGGGGCTGGCGCTGTCGCCGGCCGAGATCGACTACTTCCACGCGGTCTTCCGCGAACTCGGCCGCGATCCGACCGACGTCGAGCTCATGACCTTCTCCGTGGTCAACTCCGAGCATTGCCGGCACAAGATCTTCAACGCCACCTGGGTCATCGACGGCCAGGAACAGCCCCGCTCGCTGTTCGCGCTGATCCGCCACACGCACGAGGCCCATCCCGAGCACACGCTGAAGGCCTATGCCGACAACGCGGCCGTCGTTGCCGGCGGCCCCACGGAGGTGTTCTTCCCCGAGGCGTGCCGAGGGAATGTCTACAGCTACCGAACGCGACCGACCCATATCCTCATCAAGGTCGAGACCCACAACCACCCCACGGCCATCTCGCCCTACCCGGGAGCCTCCACCGGCGTGGGCGGGGAGATCCGCGACGAGGCGGCCGCCGGCATCGGCGGGCGCTCGCAGGCCGGGCTGTGCGCCTTCTTCACCTCGCACCTGCGCCTCCCCGGCTTCGCCCAGCCCTGGGAGCGGGACTTCGGCGCGCACCCGCGGCGGCTGGCCACGCCGCTGCAGATCATGACCGAAGGGCCGCTCGGCGCCGCCGGCTTCGGCAACGAGTTCGGCCGCCCCAACATCGTCGGGCTGTTCCGCACGTACGAGGACCAGGTGGAGGGGCAGCACCGTGGGTACCACAAGCCCATCATGGTTGCCGGTGGCGTGGGGCTCATCGACGAGGCTCACGTGCACAAGCGCGAGCCCCGCCCGGGCGACCACGTCGTCCAGATCGGCGGCCCGGCCATGCTCATCGGACTGGGCGGGGGCACTGCATCCAGCCTGGGCGCTGGCGCCAGCCAGGAGGACCTGGACTTCGCCTCGGTGCAGCGCGACAACCCGGAGATGCAGCGGCGCTGCCAGGAACTCATCAACGCGTGCATCGCGCTGGGCGCGGACAACCCCATCGTCAGCATCCACGATCTGGGCGCCGGCGGCCTGTCCAACGGCTGCACCGAGCTGGTGGAGAGCGTGGGTGCGCGCTTCGACCTGCGGGCGGTCCACAACGCCGACCCGGGCATGAGCCCCATGGAGCTGTGGTGCAACGAGGCGCAGGAACGCTACGTGCTGGTGATCCGCCGCCAGGACCTGGATCGGTTCGCGCGCATCGCGGCGCGCGAGCGCTGTCTGTTCGCCGTGATCGGCGAGATCACGGGCGACCAGCGGCTCACCGTGCTGGATCCGCGCTTCGGCACCGCGCCCATCGACGACCTCGATCTCGGTGTTTTCCTGGGCAAGCCACCGGCGATGGTGCGCACGGCGCAGCGCCACTGCCCGGCCCGCGTGCCGCTCGATCTGGCCGGGATCGACCTGCACGAGGCCATCGACCGCGTCCTCCGCTTTCCTGCGGTCGCCAGCAAGACGTTCCTGATCACCATTGCCGACCGCACGGTCACCGGGCTGGTCGCGCGCGATCAGATGGTCGGGCCGTACCAGGTGCCCATCGCCGACATGGGCATGACCGTGCACTCGTACCGCGGCTACGCTGGCTCGGCGGTGGCGATGGGCGAGCGGACGCCGGTCGCCGTGATCGACGCGCCCGCCTCCGGACGACTGGCCGTGGCCGAAGCCATCACGAACATCGCGGCGGCGCCGATCGGTCCCATCGAGAAGGTCAAGCTCTCCGGCAACTGGATGTGCGCCTGCGGAGAGCCCGGAGAGGACGCGGCCCTGTATGACACGGTGCGCAGCGTCGCCGAGGACTTCTGCCCTCGGCTGGGCGTCGCCATCCCGGTGGGCAAGGACAGCCTGTCGATGTCCGCCTCCTGGCGCGACCAGACAGGAGCGCCGCACAAGATCGTGGCACCGTTGAGCCTGGTCGTCTCCGCTTTCGCCGCCGTCAGCGACGTCCGGCGGGCCGTGACGCCCGATCTCAAGCCGGTCTGTGCCAGCCGCCTGCTGCTGATCGACCTGGGCCGGGGCGCCGACCGGCTGGGAGGCTCGGCGTTGGCGCAGGTCTGTGGGCAGGCCGGTGACCGGTGTCCCGACGTCCAGCCCGAGGACGTGCGCTCCCTGTTCGCCGCCGTGCAGGAGCTGCTGGACGCAGGGCTCCTGCTGGCCTACCACGACCGTTCGGACGGCGGGCTGTTCGTCGCCGTGGCGGAGATGGCCTTCGGCGGCCGCAGCGGCGTCGATCTGGAGCTGGACGAGCTCGGCCACGACGTGCTGGCCGCCCTGTTCAGCGAGGAGATCGGCGCCGTCCTCCAGTACCGCGCCGCCGACGAACGGCGGGTGCGCACGGTGCTGGCGCGGCACGGACTGGGCGACGCCTGCCGCCACCTGGGGCGGCCGTGCGCCGCCGCGGAGCTGCGCGTCTGCCGTGGCGGACAGACGGTGTTCGCCGCGCCGGTCGTGGATCTGCACGCCCGCTGGTCCGCGGTCACCTATCGGATGCAGGCGCAGCGCGACAACCCCGAGTGCGCCCGTGAGGAGCTGGCAGCCATCGCCGATGCGGCGGATCCCGGGATGAGCGTCTACGTGCCTTTCAGCCTGCTGTCCGCCCCCGCGGTGGCTGGCCGCGCCCGGCCCCGCATCGCGATCCTGCGCGAGCAGGGCGTCAACGGCCAGGTGGAGATGGCGGCCGCCTTCGCCGCCGCCGGGTTCGCGGCGGTCGACGTGACGATGACCGACCTGCTCGACGGCCGCGTCAGTCTGGCGGAGTTCCGCGGGCTGGCTGCCTGCGGCGGCTTCAGCTACGGCGACGTCCTCGGAGGCGGCGCTGGCTGGGCGCGCACCATCCTGTTCAACGACCGGCTGCGAGACGCGTTCGCCGCGTTCTTCGCTCGACCCGACACCTTCGCGCTGGGGGTGTGCAACGGCTGCCAGATGCTGGCGCGCCTGAAGGAGATCATCCCCGGCGCCGCCGACTGGCCGGCCCTGGAGCGCAACCGTTCGGAGCAGTTCGAGGCGCGACTGGTGACGGTGGAGGTACTCGACAGCCCCTCGGTGCTGCTGGCCGGCATGGCGGGGGCCCGCCTGCCGATCCCGTGCGCCCACGGCGAGGGCCGCATGGTCTTCGCCGACCCGCAGGGGCACGCGGCAGCCCTCGCGTCGAGGTCGGCCTGTCTGCGCTTCGTGGACAACCACGGCCGGCCCACGGAACGCTACCCCTTCAACCCGAACGGTTCCCTGGGCGGACTGGCCGGAGTCACCACGACCGATGGGCGCGTCACCATCACCATGCCGCACCCGGAGCGCGTCTTCCGCACCGTGCAGCTCTCCTGGCGACCCGCGGCGTGGAACGACGAACCCAGTCCGTGGCTGCGCCTGTTCCAGAACGCTCGGGCCTTCGTGGCCGGCAGTTGAGCACGCATCGAGGCGAGCACGCCGGCAGACCCTCCACCGGCGGCACCGCCTGGCCTGCCGCCCCGCCGGGTCACGACAGGCACGGGGCCGAGACCCGGCACGTCACTGGACTTTGCCGAGGAGCAGCCATGAGCGCACCGACACGTTGGGGCATCCTGGGATGCGGCAACATCGCCCGCAAGTTCGCGGCCGGCCTGGCCGCCCTGGAGGACGCGGCGCTGGTCGCTGTGGGGTCGCGCAGCGCCGACAAGGCGCGCGCCTTCGCGGCCGAGTTCGGCGCCAGCCGGGCGCACGGCACGTACGAGGACCTGGCGGCCGACCCGCAGGTCGACGCCGTGTACGTGGCCACCCCTCATCCCATGCACCGCGACCACGCCATCCTCTGCCTGGAAGCCGGCAAGGCCGTGCTGTGCGAGAAGCCGTTCACCGTCAACGCCGCCGCCGCCCGCGCGGTCGTGCAGGTCGCGCGGGCGCGCGGGGTGTTCCTCATGGAGGCGATGTGGACGCGGTTCCTGCCCGTCATGGTGCGCGTGCGCGAGTGGCTGGCAGCTGGCGCCATCGGCGAGCCGCGCCTCGTCACGGCGGACTTCGGCTTCCGGGCCGGCATCAACCCTGAAAGCCGCCTCTTCGATCCGGCCCTCGCCGGCGGCGCCCTGCTCGACGTGGGCGTGTACCCTGTCTCGCTGGCCTGCATGGTCTTCGGTCCCCACCCCGACCGCGTCGCCAGCCTCGCCACGCTGGGCGAGACGGGCGTGGACGAGCAGACCGCCGTGGTCCTGGGCTTCCCCGGCGGCCAACTGGCCGTGGCCACTGCCGCCATCCGCACGAACACGCCGCAGGAGGCGCGGATCCTCGGCACCGACGGCATGATCCTGCTCGAGCCAGCCTTCTGGCGCGGCGAGCGCGCGCTGCTCCGCACGCGCGCCGGCGAGGAGAGAGCAGATCTGCCGCTGGCCGGCAATGGCTACAACTACGAGGCCGCCGAAGTCGGTCGCTGCCTGCGCGCCGGTCTGCTCGAGAGCCCGACCATGCCCCTGGACGAGACCATCGCCATCCTCGACGTGCTCGATCGCATCCGGGCGCAGTGGGGCCTCAAGTACCCGATGGAGTGACGGACGGCGGTGCGGCTGCGCACGGAGGCCGGCAAGCGCCACAAGAAGGTGCCCGGCGCCACGGCGCTGACCTGGCGGCTGCCGATCGTCGCCGAGCAGCGCTTGTGTCGGCTCGATGCGCCGGAGTCGTTCGCCTCGAAATGGCCCGGACCGCGTCTCCGTCGGGCTTCAGGTTCTGGCCAGAGTCGGTATCGCGACAAGGGTGACAGGCCCCGCAAGGGCTCCCGTGGCGGGTGCCCTGTCTACGGCTGCACCGTCCGTTCCCACTGGAGCTCGAACCGGGTCCGGCCGGTCGGGGCGCCGTCGAAACGGAGACTCGGCGCGGTCGGGTCGTAGTCGTCTACGGCGCAGCGCGCCGCGTCCGTCTTGACATGGGCCAGGCGCCACCCGCGCGGTGCGGCGAAGAACAGCCGCTCGTCGATCTGGCGGAAATGCCCCACCTCGACCGTCAGGCAGCGCGGCTTCTGCGACCACGTCACGTTCGCGACATCGACCGCGCCCTGCAACAGGTGCAGACTGGTCGAGACCAGTTGCGGATGCCGCGCGCAGGGCCGCAATGCCACCAGGCGTACTCCGTGGGCCGGGATTCCACCCAACGCCAGCGCGCCCTTCACCTTGCCGAGGAGCCGGTTCTCGAAGTAGGAAAAGGCCCAGTGCTCGCGTGCAGCCACGCCCGGCGGCAGGATGCGGTGCAGCGGGCAGTGCCAGTCCAGAACCGAATCGGACCAGTTGATGACGCCGAGGACCGTGTACTCCTCGAACGCACGACGTACGCGCAGGGCATAGGCCGTCGGGTAGGTGCCGTCCGGGAACGGATCCACCATGGTCGCCGCATCCGGCCACACGGGCAGCAGGCGGCTGATCCAGCGCAGGCGCTCCGGCTGGCGCGCGAGGACCTTCATGGGATCGGTGAGCAGCAGTCCGCCCGAACCCAGGACGGCCGCGGCCAACTGCGTCTGCATTTCGTTTTCGGTGAACAGCGGCTCGACGGCGTCGGGCTGCGCCTCGCGTGCACTGCAGAACGGCGAGGGAAAGTCGCGCAGGATCACGTTCTCGCGGTGATTGCACCACCAGCAGTTATGCAGGAACGACATGATCAGTTCCTTGCCATAGACGCGCGGCGCGTACGGACTGCTGCCTTGCTGCTGCTGGTACCACATGCTGTGGTTGTCCGCCTGCACGCGCTGCAGGTCGACGTGTCCCAGCGCCAGCCCCATCGGGCCTTCGCCCTCGATCAGCACGTCGTTGCCGGCAGCCTCGCGCATGACGCGCAACGACGTGGCCAGCATCTGGTGCAGCGTCTGGTGCCGGTCGTGCGGCCGGCCCTGGCGGTACATGGCGTAGTTCGGCCCGTCCAGCTTGATCCAGGTCACCCGCCATCGATCGACGAACAGCCGGACCTGCTCGCGCAGCCAGTCGAGCGTGCCCGGCACCGTGTAGTCGATCAGGCACGACGGCCCGACGTTCGAACGCTCGAACCGGACCGGCCCCGTCCCGTCGCGACGTTGCAGGAGCCATTCCGGATGCTCACGGACCACGGACGTGGACGTGTTCTGGATGTACGGCGCGAACCAGAGCCCGAACTTCAGTCCCAATGCGCGCACCTTGGCGGACAGTGCGGCAATACCATCGGGGAACCCGGGCCCCGGCTCGCTCCACTCCGACAGGTGCAGGCAGAACCCGCTGTCCACCTGAACGAACTCCAATGGGTACCCCGCCTCGCGCAACCGCGCCAGCTCCTCGGCGCTGTCCAGCACGTCCTGCTGTGTCTTGTTGTTGCGGTAGAACTGCCAGTCGTTCCAGCCGGTCGGGATGGAGGCCGGAACCCGCGGCGGCATTTCCAGCGCCGCCGAGTGCGCCCAGGCAGCGAGCAGCTCGTTCAGGTCGTGCCCCTGCAGGAGCAGGATGCTGTCGAGATGCAGATGCGCTCCGGGCTCCAGAACGACACCGTCGAGGGTCATCGCGTAGGACAGCTCGACAAGACCGGTGGCCGCGCTCGCACTCAGCGTGGCCGTGCCTTCCGTCAGGCGGAAGGTCTCGGCGCCGATGACGAACGCTCTGGCGTCCGCGGCGCCGGCGCGGAATGCCAGCAGCGTGTTGGCCACGATCCGTGCCCCGTCGGCCGTCGCCGTGTACCACACGCCGTCGGCCGGTACCGGGGGCGGCTGCACGCCCTGCGGCGTCAGCACCCCGAACCGGACCGGGTCGCCCGGCATGTTCAGGCCGAACCGCAGGAACCGGACCGACTCGACCGCGCCGCCCGACGTGGCCTTGCGCCCCAGGCTCCGGCGCCGGCGCACACCCGCGACCGGCAGGCGCAGCACCTCGACCGTCTCCAGGGCCACGGCGGCTCGACCGCGGTTCCGCAGACGCGGTCGCACCCGTCGCGTGTCCCACATCGGCATGGTCTCGACGACCAGCGTCAACTCCAGATCGCCGCCGCGCCATCGCGCCTTCCCGGCTTTGGCCAGAACCACAGTCCCGGCCGCCGTCACAACGCTCAACTCGGGCATCTTCAGCATGTCTTGCAGGGCGAACTCCCCGGAGATAGCTTCAGAAAGCGTGGCAAGGCAGCGAGGGCGACGCCTACCTTGCTGGGAGATGCCAACCATCCCAGCGGCCGGGCAGGTTCCGGCCAGAAGGAGGAGCGCCCGTGGCTCAAGGTACGATGGAAGCCAGGCGGCTGTCTACGCCGGCATGGGAGCCCTTGGCGGAGTGGGCGCGCCAGCAGATCCAGGGGCTGCTGCAGTAGTCGCTGGAGGGGGGAGTGACCGAGTTGCTGGCGGTGCGCGAGGGCTTCCGCCATGCGCCCGCGCGCCGGCAGGCCGCCGCGCGGCGCAGAGTCCCTTCGCGGCGCTGCGGCTGCGCACGGAGGCCGGCAAGCGCCACCAGAAGCTACCCGGCGCCACGTCGCTGATCTGGCGGCTGCTGATGGTTGCCGAGCAGCGTTTCCGTCGGCTCGATGGGCCGGAGCTGCTGGCGGCGGTGGTCGCCGCCCAGGTCTATGTCGATGGGCAGCCGGTGGTGATCCCGCCACCTGCTGTCCCACCCGGAAAGAGAGAGGTCCCGTGATCTCCGTCTGCACACTTGCTGAAGAAACCTCCGGACGCATACCCGGGCTGGACAAGCCTGTCTCCCGCCTCGTGCAGGGGGCGATCGCGCTCAATATGGACGACCTGGCGGGAGGCTTCGCCTTGCTCGACGCCGCGATGGAGCGCGGCATCAACACGTTCGACACCGCCCATCTGTACGGAGGCGGGGCCGTGGATCGGGTGCTGGGTCTGTGGATGGAGGCGCGCGGCAACCGCGAGCGTGTCGTCATCATCGGCAAGAGCGCGCACCACAATGCCGATCGCCGGAGGGTGACCCCGTGGGACATCACCGCCGATCTGTACGACACGCTGGCGCGCCTGCGCTCGTCGTACTGCGACATCCACCTGCTGCATCGCGACGACCCCAGCGTCGAGGTGGGGCCCATCGTCGAGGTGCTCAACGAACACCGCGCCGCCGGCCGCATCCGCGCCTTCGGCGGCTCCAACTGGAGCGTCCAGCGCCTGGAGGCGGCGAACGAATACGCGGCCAAGCACGGCCTGGTGCCGTTCGCGGCCAGCAGCCCCAACTTCAGCCTGGCCGAGCAGTTCGCCGACCCCTGGCGGGACTGCCTGACCATCTCCGGTCCGCAGCATGAGGCCGATCGTCGCTGGTACGCGGCCAACCAGATGCCCCTGTTCACATGGTCGAGTCTGGCGCGGGGGTTCCTCTCGGGACGCATCAGCCGCGCCAACTTCGCGGCGATCCGCAGCACGCTGGAGAGTTTCACCCGGGAGGTCTACTGCCACGAGCCCAACTTCCGGCGCCTGGACCGCGTCGAGGAGCTGGCGGCGGCCAAGGGCGCCAGCGTGCCGCAGATCGCCCTGGCCTGGCTGCTGGCCCAGCCGCTCAACGTGTTCCCGCTGATCGGCGCAGCCAGTGCGGCCGAGATCGACGCCAACATCGCCGCCATGCAGATCCGCCTGACGCCGGCGGAGGTCGCCTGGCTCGACCTGCAGCGCGACACCCGGTGACCAGGGCGAGCCGGCGAGCGCCGTTCAGGCGGTCATCGCCTCCAGCAGCGCCTGGGCGATGATCATGTGGCCCGTGTGGTTCGGATGCACGGGCTCCGGACAGAAGGTGTCCGCATCGCGGTAGCGAAGCTGGTGCTGGAAGATCTCGTGAAGCCGCACGAGCCGCGTGCCGTACCTGGCGCTCAGCCGCTCGACGGTTTCCAGGTAGCGCGGCATGATCTCCAGCACCCGGCCGCGGAACGAGTCGGGTCCCGTGTCTCGCGAGATGTAGAACGGCGTGAGGAGTATCATCGGGCAGGCCAGGGCTGCTGCCGTCCGCCCCAGCAGCCGTTCGTACTGCTCGGCGAAGAGCTCGGGCGACACGCCGTCGGGCCCGCCCCGCAGGTGGCTGTGCAGGTCGTTGATGCCGATCATGATGGTCAGCCGGTCCGGCTCGTTGGCGAGGACATCGTCGTGCCAGCGGGCCTGCAGATCGGTCACCTTGTTGCCCCCGATGCCCTTGTTGATGAAGGTGATCGCTCGCTCCGGCCAGCGCGCGATGATCTGTTCGCAGGTCATCCGCACATAGCCCGAACCCAGCGGCGCATCGGGCCCCCGGCGCCCGCAGTCCGTGATGCTGTCGCCGATGAACAGCAGCTTCTGCCCGTCTCCGACCCACAGCTCCGCCACGGCTTCCTCCTCGTCGTCGTCCAGGTCGTCTGCAGCCCGTGTGCCGCCACTCCCGACGCCGCGCCGCACCCCGGGCTCGCCACCAGGTCCAGCGCGGGCAACCGTCGCCTCGCCCGCCAGCCCCTGCGCTCCCCACGGCGCCCTTCGCCTCGCTGCGGCGGCCATCCAAGCTAACCGCCCGCGGTGCTGGCGTCCACACCGGCGTGCCCAACCGCACGACGGGCCTGCGGACCGGCCGCCGGAGCCCCCCTCCCGCGCCCGTCCTGGAATGCGGTCACGGGCCCCCGGGATGCCCCGGGCTTCATGGGCGGCGCTGCTGTTCTGACTCGCGCGCGGGACAGTCGATCGCCGCATTATGTCATCCTGACAGGACAGCCCTGCCACCGCCGAGCAGCCGCGAGTCGGCTCGGGCAGCGGACCGGCGGCCAGGTGCGGCCGATGTCTCGTATCTGACTCTCAAGCAATCGATTACGGCGCTGCTCGAAGTCCCTCGAGACTATGGCACATCAGTTGCTACATGCGCCGCTGCGGCGCAGCAGACAGCGCCGGCAGATCAGCAAAGCGGAGACCCGCACAGAAGGAGGTAACTGCCATGTCGATCAAGGATCTGGTTCCGTGGCGCCACGAGAGGGCGGTCGATGTGAGGCGTCTGGACGATGCCCTGCCCGCCTTCCACCGTGCCTTCGACTCGCTCTTCGACGAGTTCTTCCGCAGCTTCGGCCTGGTTCCGTCCGGCCGCTTCTTCGACGAGCCCTGGGGCCTACAGGCCAGCGGGCTGGACTTCGACGAGACAGACTCCGCCTACACTGTGAGCACCGAGGTCCCGGGCTGGGATGAGAAGGATATCGAGGTGACCGTGAGCGGCGACACGCTGACGATCCGCGGCCAGCGTCAGGAAGAGGTCCAGCAGGGCGAGAAGGGCGCGCCGGGGTACCGAGTGCAGCGCTCGTCAGGTTCGTTCCAGCGCTCGACCCGCATTCCGGATGGAGTCGATCGCGACCGGATCAGCGCCACGTGCAGCCGCGGCGTGCTGACGGTGACGCTGCCCAAGACCGAGCAGGCGCGGCAGCAGACCCGGAAGATCGAGGTCAAGGCCGCCTAGCCCGGCAGGGCGGCGCCCTCCGAGTGGGACGCCACGCGGCGGCGGGAGGAGAGCGAACGCCTCCCGCCGCCGCTGGTTCTTGGGGACGTCTT